>ENA-OQCU01000366-OQCU01000366.1-human-gut-metagenome-genome-assembly--contig:-NODE-366-length-21604-cov-3.439587_pt1 | contig 21604 bp, 25 predicted proteins | sample MGYA00242504_ERZ504590 | MGnify/ENA primary metagenome ERZ504590 (study PRJEB26092, sample SAMD00036318) | human gut metagenome | host: Homo sapiens | study: EMG produced TPA metagenomics assembly of... | reverse complement strand
ATTATGGTCTAAGATTGCAGATGGGTACACAAAACAATTCTGTTTCCGAGAGTATTCCATGGAACAAATAAATGCAGGAGGTGAACTGGGGCGCCAAAATGCAAAAAATGGTTTAATAGCCAATTAGAATATTGGGGGCGAAACGGTTGTAAAGTCCTTAATCCTTTTTTAAGTTCAATTTCTGAGGAGGCACAAGAGTTTAGAACAAATTTTGACAATATGATTAAACAGTATATTCATGACTAAACTTTCGGTGTCCACAATGAAGTGTGGACACCGAAAGTTTAGTCATGAAATTGCTTGATATAAAATCTAGGTACATTTTATGTATCTTATCCTAACTCTTTTTTCTGTGTCTAAGTCTGGGTACAATAAAAAAGCATGTCCAGTTTGCTAATGGCGTTACGAGCTTCCTGTATATGTCTGATGCTGAAATGCAACGTGATGGTACTTTGATGATTGGCGGGGGAGGGAAGTCGGAAATCAATGGAAAACCTGTAGAAAATAGTACATACCTCTCTAAGTAAAAGTCTTCTCTGCAGATAAAAATCGTATCCTTTTCTTGCAAAAAATCTCTTAAATTGTTGCTTTCCTCTGATTTTTCCCTTAAATTTTGTTAGTGACTTACTAAATTTAATACAGGGAGGAACGAGTATGGGACAACAGACTTTTGAATTTTTGCTATTGGCAATGTCCGCACTTGCGGTGATTGTATTTGTAGCCCTCTATTATGTACGTGCCGGTTATGGTATGTTCCACACCCCGAAATGGGGACTTTCAGTGAACAATAAATTAGGTTGGGTACTGATGGAAGCGCCTGTATTCCTTGTAATGCTTTATCTGTGGTGGAACAGCAGCGTGCGTTTTGATGCCGCTCCTTTCCTCTTTTTTCTTCTTTTTGAATTACATTATTTCCAGCGTTCTTTTCTATTCCCTTTCCTGATGAAGGGAAAGAGCCGGATGCCCCTTGCCATTATGTTGATGGGAGTGGTCTTTAATGTCCTGAACGGACTGATGCAGGGCGAATGGTTGTTCTATCTGGCTCCGGAAGGACTCTATACAGATGCCTGGCTCGGCACTCCTTCTTTTTGGCTTGGGATCATTTTGTTCTTTATAGGGATGGGCATTAATCTGCATTCCGACAGTGTGATCCGCCATTTACGTAAACCGGGCGATACACGCCATTATTTGCCGCAGAAGGGAATGTACCGATATGTCACTTCGGGCAACTATTTTGGCGAGTTGGTGGAATGGATAGGGTTTGCCGTACTCACTTGTTCGCCCGCTGCATGGGTGTTTGTGCTGTGGACGTTTGCTAATCTGGCTCCACGTGCCAATTCCATCCGTAACCGTTATCGGGAAGAGTTTGGTAAGGATGCGGTAGGAAAAAAGAAAAGAATGATTCCTTTTATTTATTGAATTTGAATAGTATATCGTTTCTGTTTCAGGAAATGATGAAAGCGAAACATAACATATGAATGATGAACTCTAAATTATTTACTTCCGCTTCTATCGGACCGCTGACTTTGCGTAACCGTACGATTCGTTCGGCTGCTTTTGAGAGTATGTGTCCGGGCAATGCTCCGTCCCGGCAATTGAAGGATTATCACTGCTCGGTGGCGGCAGGTGGAGTGGGAATGACTACTATTGCTTATGCAGCAGTTACACAGAGTGGCCTTTCTTTCGACAGGCAATTGTGGATGCGCCCTGAAATTATACCGGGATTAAGGGAAATAACCGATGCGGTTCATAAAGAAGGGGCTGCCGTAAGCATTCAGTTGGGACATTGTGGAAATATGTCGCACAAAAGTATTTGTGGGGTAACACCCGTAGGAGCTTCTTCCGGTTTTAATCTTTATTCGCCTACTTTCGTGCGTGGCTTGCGCAAGGAGGAACTGCCGCAGATGGCAAAGGCATACGGTCAGTCGGTCAACTGGGCGCGTGAGGCCGGATTTGACGCGGTGGAGATACATGCGGGGCATGGCTATCTTATCAGTCAGTTTCTTTCACCTTACACCAATCATCGTAAAGACGAGTTCGGCGGCTCGTTGGAGAATCGTATGCGCTTTATGGATATGGTGATGGAGGAAGTGATGCGTGCCGCAGGTAATGACATGGCCGTTCTGGTAAAAACCAATATGCGTGACGGTTTTAAAGGAGGAATGGAAATAGATGAAGCTGTGCAGGTAGCGAAACGGTTGGTACAGGACGGGGCTCATGCGTTGGTGCTGAGTGGAGGTTTTGTAAGCAAAGCGCCTATGTATGTCATGCGGGGAGCGATGCCTATAAAAAGTATGACACATTATATGAACTGTTGGTGGCTGAAATATGGGGTGCGTATGGTAGGCAAATGGATGATTCCGACAGTACCTTTCAAAGAGGCTTATTTTTTGGAAGATGCATTGAGATTCAGAACAGAAATAAAGGAAATTCCGTTAGTATATGTGGGGGGCTGGTATCTCGTGAAAAGATAGATGAGGTATTGGATGATGGTTTTGAATTTGTACAGATGGGAAGGGCGCTGCTGAATGAACCTGGTTTTGTGAATCGGTTGCGCACTGAAGAAAAGGCGCGTTGCAATTGCGGTCATAGTAATTATTGCATTGCGAGAATGTATACTATTGATATGGCATGCCACAAACATTTGGAAGAGAAATTGCCCCTTTGCTTGGAACGTGAAATAGAAAAATTAGAGAACCAATGAGTAAATTAGCCATAATAACCGGTGCCGATGGAGGAATGGGAACCGAAATAACCCGTGCGGTAGCACAGGCCGGTTATCATGTAATTATGTTGTGCTACACTCTTTTCAAAGGAGAGGAGCGTAAGAACCAGTTGATTTTGGAAACAGGCAATAAAGAGATAGAAGTCAGACAGGTTGACCTTTCTTCTATGGCTTCTGTGACTAATATCGCAGAAGATTTGTTGGGGCGTGGAAAACATATCGACTTACTGATGAACAATGCGGGAACCATGAGTTCCGGAGGTTTGATTACAACGGAGGATGGTTTGGAATATACGGTAGCCGTGAACTATGTGGCCCCTTTTTTTACTGACCTTGAAATTATTACCTCTGATGGGGCAGGGAACCCGGATTGTGAACATGGTTTCTTGTACGTATTCCATAGGGAAGATTACTCCTGAAGTTTTTTGTTCGTGGAAATGAGAGGAAGTTTTTGGCGTATCCCTGTTTTACAGCAATACAAAGTTGGCATTTGTGGCTTTTTACCCGTGAACTTTCTGAAAGGTTGAAAGCAGAGGGAATCACCGTCAATGCTGCCGATCCCGGTATTGTTTCTACCAATATCATCCGTATGGATATGTGGTTTGATCCGTTGACCGACATACTGTTCCGTCCTTGTATCCGTACTCCGAAGCAAGGAGCTGCGACAGCTGTCAGTTTGCTTTTGGATGAGCGATGGAAAGAAGTTACAGGACAGATGTTTGCTTCTTGCAAGCCTAAAAAAGTAAAGGATAAGTTTATGAATCATCCGCAGGCAAGACAGCTTTGGGCGGATACGAAAGCATATTTGGAGAAACTGAAATTGGAAGAGCCAATTGGCTGAGAATTCCTTTAAATACATAAAAGCCGTATCGTTACTCAAAAGTAGAGTGGATACGGCTTTTATGGTCGGTGAAGAGTGTCTGGTTTCGGATTGCAGTGTAGTTGAGGTTATTCTTTCTTGGCTGCTTGTTCTGCCAGCATCTGTTCACGGCTTTTACTTTGGGTTACAATATAAACTCCCGTGAATACCAGTGCCACAGCTATTCCTTTGGCAACACCGAAGGTTCCCATTCCTAACAAGATAGAGACACTGGTTCCTACAATAGGCTGCACATAGTTGTACATACTGATGACAGTAGGGCGCTAATGTTTTCTGTCCGATCATCATCAGAATATAGGCAAGGAATGTTCACCTACAATGACATAGGCTACACAGGCCCATGTGGAAGTGGAAATTTCGTGAAAATGTATGGTCGAGACCTCATGATAGGAAAATGGAATAAAGCAGATGGCTGCATAGGTGAACATCCATTTCATTAAAGTAAATATGTTGTATCTGCTGATCAGTCCTTTGAAAATAGCCAGATAGAATGAGAAACTGATTTGTGCCAACAGGCAAAGCAAATCTCCCGGAATACTTCCGCCTTTTCCATCTGTTGAGCCCTGGCTGCTTAGTATGAGTGTTAAAGCTCCGATGGAACCTAGAAAAATGCCAATCACTTTTTTCCCTGTAACCGGTTCTTTCAGATAAATGGCAGCGACAATCATAGTGGCGATAGGGGCTGTGGTTGTTACAATGGAAGCATCGATCGGGGGAAGTCAGTGATAGTCCGAAAGTAAAACATCCCTGATTCAGGACGATACCCAACAACCCTGCAAAGAACAACATCATCAAGTCGTGCGGCTTTACTTGTTCTTTAGGAGCGAAAATAGAAGCTATCCAAAAACAGATAGCACCTCCTGTCATTCGAAATGTAGCGAGGGAAAGGCCTGAAATACCGTTTTCTAACGCCGTTTTACCAATTGGGGACATTAATCCCCACATTATGGCAGCGCCTAGCAATGCCAAATGTCCTTTGTACTTTTGAATAGCCATTCTTTTTACCTTAAATAACAGTGCAAATGTAGGAGGTTTTTTTTATATTTTCTATCTTTGCTTACAAGTAAATCTATCAAAAATGAAAAAGCAAGCTGATTATATAAAACGTATCGAGATAAAGCGGCTTTGGGGCCGTAAAGATATCTCATGGGAACTGCGTCCGGATGTCAATATTCTGAGCGGAGTGAATGGTATCGGCAAGAGCACTATCCTGAACAGATCTGTGAATAGCCTGACGGCTTTGGAAGGTGGAGCGTTGAGTAACGGTTCGGCTCCCGGGGTACATTTTGTCTTCTCTCCGGAAGATGCTACCCAGATACACTTTGATGTAATCCGTAGTTTTGACCGTCCGTTGATTCATTCGGAACTTCTCGAAAAGATGGCGGATAAGAATGTTAAGACAGAATTGGATTGGCAACTTTATCAGTTGCAACGGCGTTATCTGGATTATCAGGTAAATATCGGTAACCGCATCATCGAGTGCCTTACCTCCGATGGTCCTGACGGTCAGCTTCGTGCCGCCGAGATGTCTTACCCCAAGACAAAATTCCAGAATCTGATGGATGACTTGTTTGGTGAGACCGGTAAGAAAATCATTCGTAAAAGCAATGAGATTTTGTTTGAACAGGATGGAGATATACTTTATCCTTATCAACTGTCTTCCGGCGAGAAGCAGATTTTGGTTATTTTGCTGACGGTTCTGGTACAAGACAATCGCCGCGGGGTCTTGTTTATGGATGAGCCTGAAGTATCCTTGCATGTGGAATGGCAGCAACGCCTTATTTCATTGATACGGCAATTGAATCCTAATGTACAGATTGTATTGACAACTCATTCGCCTGCTGTGATTATGGATGGCTGGCTGGATGCAGTGACCGAGGTGAGTGATATTACAAAATAAACAATTTCTAACGACGATACTATGGGAAAAAGATTGTCCGAGAATCTGTCCTCCTTATATATTGGTGCGGCCAACAAATTGAAACCTAAATGTTCGCGACGCAAGATTATTGCATACGTTGAGAGCTATGATGATATTTCATTCTGGCGTACCTTGTTAGGTGAATACGAAAATGAAACTCGTTATTTCGAAGTGATGCTTCCTTCGAAACCACTTTGGCTAAAGGTAAGAAGTCTGTGCTGATGAATGAACTGGGACCTCAGTTGGGACAAAATATGATAGCTTGTGTAGATAGTGATTATGACTATCTGTTACAGGGGGTCTACCCATACTTCACGTTATATTATAAATAACAAATATGTTTTTTCATACCCTATGCATATGCTATAGAAAACTATCAGTGTTATGCTGAAGCATTGCATGAGGTTTGTGTCATGGCAACGTTGAATGACCATCCGTTGGTGGATTTTGTCGCTTTTATGCGTATGTATTCCCCAAATAGCTTATCCGTTGTTCATTTGGTCGGTGTGGTTTTATAGAAAACATAATCTTTCCGAATTTTCTTTGCTTGACTTCTGTTCGTATGTGAAATTGGATAGAGTCAGTGTCTATCATCCTGAACGGAGTTTAGAGAGTATGAGCCGCAGGGTGAGGCGTAAATTATTGGAACTGGAACGCCGCCATCCGAAAGCCTTGGAGGAAATAGAGGCGATGAAGCGGAATTTGCCAAATTGGGAGTGAATGAGGACAATACCTATATGTTTATTCAAGGACATCACATTATGGATAGTGTAGTGATGAGATTGTTAGTACCTGTCTGCAATGTGTTACGCCGTGAACGTGAAACGGAGATTAAAGAACTGGCAGAGCATAATATGCAGTTTCATAATGAACTGACCAGCTATCAGCGCCGGCAGTTGGGAGTAGACATTGTACTCCGCAAACATACCAGCTATAAGTTATCACCTCTTTATAAAAAATTGGAAGCAGATATAGAACGTTTCTTGAAACATATCTGAATCGGTTATTTCTTATGGGAGGCAAGTGCTTTGGCTATGAAATGATCTAGTGAGAATTTACCCGGTCCTGCTATATACAATAATATGAATACTACCAGATAAATAAAGGCTAATTCTTTAACGGCGAAAGGATCAGAACCATGAACAACAAAGAATGCGATACACATGGTGAAGATCATCGGAAGCATTGCCAAGCGATAAAGGAATCCGAAAATGAAAGCCATCGAACAAACCATTTCACCAAAAATAGCCAGTACCAGTGAAAGTTGGCTGCCTATTCCTAAAGGATCGGGAAAACTGCCGGACATGACATCGTAGTTGGCCCATTTCTGTACACCGTGCGACATGAGTAAAATACCAAACAGGATTCGTAAAGCTAATATCAGAAGTGACATAGCAGTGCCATCGGGCTTGGATGGAAATAAGAATTTATAAATGACTGACATAATACGTTTTTATTTTTTTTGGTTTATACTATATTTATATAAACGTAACAAAAGGGTGAAATGTTCAAATCATTCACTGTTTGTTTCTTTGGAGATGGTTGATTCGCTCATATTAATTTTTTATTGTAGAAAAACTCTTGAAACGATGTCAGGACTTCGTGCAAAAGGAATAAAAAAAGAACAATTATAATAAATATTAGTTCTATATGGTATAATGTTTGTCGTACCTTAGGTAACGATAAAAGCTAACATACGAATATATGAAAACAATTAAATGTATTGGAGTGCTGACATCCGGAGGGGATGCTTCTGGCATGAATGCCGCTATCCGTGCGGTAACCCGGAGTGCAATTTGTAACGGATTTAAAGTGAAGGGTATTTATAGAGGATATGAAGGGCTGATTAATGGAGAAGTGAAGGAACTGACCACCCAGGATGTGAGCAGTGTTATTCAACGTGGAGGAACGATGTTGAAGACAGCCCGTTCTGCTGAATTCCAAACAGTAGAAGGACGCAAGAAAGCATACGATACTATGCAGCGAGAAGGAATTGATGCTTTGGTGATTATAGGTGGAAATGGTTCTATTACAGGAGCCCGGATTTTTGCGGAAGAATATGATGTGCCTTGTATCGGGTTACCTGGTACAATAGATAATGATCTTTATGGTACTGACTTTACCATAGGTTACGATACGGCTTTAAATACGATTGTGGAATGTGTGGATAAAATCCGTGATACGGCAACCTCTCACGACCGTATATTCTTTGTGGAAGTGATGGGACGTGATGCCGGTTTTCTGGCTCAAAACAGTGCCATTGCTTCTGGTGCTGAGGCAGCGATTATTCCTGAAGATCGTACGGATGTGGATCAATTGGAGAAATTTATCGGGCGCGGTTTTCGTAAGACAAAGAATAGCAGTATTGTTATTGTTTCCGAGAGTCCGAAAGACGGAGGTGCCATGCATTATGCAGAGCGTGTCAAGAAAGAATATCCTCAATATGATGTGCGTGTTACCATTTTAGGGCATTTGCAACGTGGAGGTTCGCCTAGTGCTTATGACCGTATTCTTGCCAGCCGTCTGGGGGCGGGAGCTATTGATGCCATATTGGAAGGGCAGCGCAACGTGATGATTGGCATTCATAACGATGAGGTGGTATATGTACCTTTTTCTGAGGCAATTAAAAAAGACAAGCCCCTTGATAAATCGCTTATCAAGGTGCTTGATGAATTATCTATTTAATGAAAATAATCATGAAAGGAGAAGCGGAAGTAATTCTTCTGCTTTTTCTATGATATGTGCCGGATGTAAGGCTTCCAATTCTGTGCGCGGCCGGAATCCCCATGCCACACCTATAGCTGTTACTCCGGCATGATGCGCTGTTTGCATATCTACATTAGAATCACCTACATAAAGTATATCTTCCTGTTTGACTCCTGCTTTTGTCATGATTTCGTTTATGATGGATGGATCGGGTTTTGCGGGGATACCTTCGCGTTGTCCCAGTACTTCCACAAAGTTTATTTCTGGAAAATAGTGTGCTATTAACTTTCGGGTAGCTGCTTGGTATTTATTGGAGGCGACCGCTATCATGATCCCTTGCTGTTGCAGTGTTTTTAATAATTCGGAGATACCGGGATAAGGGCGGCTTAAATCGGCATTGTGCTCATCATAATAAGGGATGAATTGTGAACGTATCTTTAATACATTCTCTTCCGTACGCTCCCCTTCAGGCAGAGCACGCTCAAATAATTTATTGATTCCGTTTCCTACAAAAAAACGGTATGCTTCCATTTCATGTGTAGGATAGCCATAATACTGTAAGGCTTGGTTGGTGGCGGCAGCTAGGTCGGCAATAGTGTTCAGTAATGTGCCGTCCAGGTCGAATATTACAAGTTTCTTCATATTTGTACTTCTTTTATCGGTGCAAAGTTACTATTTTTGTATGCAAACTAATAATAATGCTTATGAACTTTCTAGAATTAGTGAAGGCGCGCTATTCTGCACGCAAATATGCCAATCGTCCTGTTGAGGCTGAAAAGTTGGATTATATCATGGAATGTGTACGTTTTGCACCATCTGCAGTTAATTTTCAACCATGGCGTTTCCGTATTGTTACAGATGAGGCCGTACTGAAAGCGTTGTATTCATGTTATAAACGGGAATGGCTTGCTACGGCTCCTTGTATCATAGTGGCTTGTGTGGATCATAATGAGTCTTGGCATCGCCGTGCCGATAATAAGGATCATGCTGATATTGATATTGCTATTGCAGTAGAACATCTTTGTCTGGCTGCTGCCGAACAAGGACTGGGTACTTGTTGGGTTTGTAATTTTGATGCTCCGCAATGCAGTGAGGTTTTGGGTACTGCCGGAAAAATTTGGAACCGGCCGTTTTGATTCCGGTCGGTTATGCGGAGGATGAACCTACAGAAAAGAAGCGGAAACCATTAAATGAAATCCTTCTTTAAAAAAATCACAAAAACCACCTTTCGGAGTGTCATCGGGCAGGCAGATTCAATTTCCTTTTACAGTGGATGAAGGTACTGTTAATTTCTTGACCTGATGACTGTTCCGGATTTTAAGCACATTTCTTTAGACTCTTCTTATTTTCTGATAATTTTGCATATTTTGTATTCCATTTATGATAGAAGTAAAGCCGAAATGGCTAAATTTGAGCACTTTTTAGGCTTTGAATAACCTATGAGTGTAGTAAGTACTATTAATAACACTGAAAATTATGGAGAACATAGGAGTTGGATTGATGTTGATGGTGGTCGGTATGGCGACCGTCTTTGTCATTCTCCTCATCGTTATCTATCTAAGCAAGTACCTTATTACTGTTGTCAACAAAGTGGCCCCCCGAAGAGACCCCCCAAAAAAAGCACCTGCTGTAGCACCTACGGCAGATACTGGTGCTATGGATGCTATTAAGGCGGCAGTTGAGATTTTGACAGCAGGTAAAGGTCAGGTGATAAAGATTGAGAAGTTATAATCCAAAAAAGAAAACACATTTATCAAAATGGAAAGAGAAGTAAAATTTAGTCTGGTCTTCCGCGATATGTGGCAGAGTGCGGGTAAGTACGTGCCTCGTGTAGACCAGTTGGTTAAGGTTGCCCCGGCTATTATTGAAATGGGCTGTTTCGCCCGTGTGGAAACAAATGGTGGTGGTTTTGAACAGGTAAATTTATTGTTTGGTGAAAATCCGAATAGAGCTGTGCGCGAGTGGACGAAACCCTTCCACGAAGCAGGCATCCAGACTCATATGCTGGACCGTGCGCTGAACGGTCTCCGCATGAGTCCCGTCCCGGCAGATGTCCGTAAATTATTCTATAAGGTTAAACATGCGCAAGGAACAGATATTACCCGTACTTTCTGCGGATTGAATGATGTCCGCAATATTATCCCTTCTATCGGCTATGCTCACGAAGCCGGAATGATTTCACAATGTTCGCTCTGTATCACTTTTTCTCCGATACATACTGTGGAATATTATGTGAATATGGCCAAGCAGCTTATAGAAGCCGGAGCCGATGAAATCTGTATTAAAGATATGGCCGGCATCGGACGTCCCGTTTCATTGGGAAAGATTGTTGCCGGAATCAAGAAGATTGAAAATATTCCTATACAGTATCACTCTCATGCGGGACCCGGATTCAATATGGCTTCTATTTTGGAAGTATGCCAGGCTGGTTGCGACTATATTGATGTAGGTATGGAACCATTGTCATGGGGAACCGGCCATGCTGATTTGATTAGTGTGCAAGCCATGTTGAAAGATGCCGGATTTAAAGTGCCCGAAATTAATATGGAAGCGTATATGAAAGTGCGTTCCATGATTCAGGAGTTTATGGATGATTTCCTTGGTTTATATATCAGTCCCAAAAACCGTCTGATGAATTCTTTACTGATTGCTCCGGGATTGCCGGGCGGCATGATGGGAAGTTTGATGGCCGATCTTGAAACGAATCTGGAATCTATCAACAAGTACAAGGCAAAACGTAACCTGCCGTTTATGACTCAGGATGAATTGTTGATCAAGTTGTTCAATGAAGTTGCTTACGTATGGCCGCGTGTGGGTTATCCTCCTTTGGTTACTCCGTTCAGCCAGTATGTGAAGAACCTTGCCATGATGAATGTAATGGCTATGGAGAAAGGTAAGGAACGTTGGGGAATGATTGCCGATGATATTTGGGATATGATTTTGGGTAAAGCGGGACGTTTACCGGGTAAACTGGCCCCTGAAATTATTGAAAAGGCAGAACGTGAAGGCCGCAAGTTCTTTGATGGCAATCCGCAGGACAATTATCCCGACCAGTTGGAAAAATATCGCAAGATGATGCTTGAAAAACAATGGGATAAAGGACAGGATGACGAAGAACTGTTTGAGTATGCCATGCATCCGGCCCAGTATGAAGCTTATAAGAGCGGGAAGGCAAAAGAAGACTTCTTGGCAGATGTGAAGAAACGTCGTGAGGAGAAAGCGAATGCCACTACTCCTGTCGAAGCTGAAAACAAGACCAAGGTATTGACGGTGGATGTGAACGGGCAACCTTATCGCGTTACAGTGGCATATGGTGCTGTAGATCCTGCTACGCTGACAGCTGCTTCGGGTGCAGTTCCCGCACAAGCTGCTCCTGCTCCGGTAGGGGAAGGGAAAGATGTGCTTTCTCCGTTGGAAGGTAAATTCTTCCTAGTAAAGAATGCCCAGGAAACTCCGAAGAAGGTGGGTGAAAAGGTTAATAAAGGTGATGTGATTTGTTACGTCGAAGCAATGAAGACCTATAATGCGATCCGTGCGGAATATGACGGTACTATAACTGCTATTTGCGCTAATTCGGGTGACACGGTTTCAGAGGATGACGTATTAATGAAAATAGTATAATGGAAGATATATTTGAAAGACTTTATGATATGACTGCTTTCAGCAATATTATTGCTGAACCGCAATTCTTGATAATGTATGCCATTGCGTTCATCTTACTTTACTTGGGGATCAAGAAAAAGTACGAACCGCTGCTGCTGATTCCGATAGCTTTCGGAGTGTTGCTGGCTAACTTTCCCGGTGGTGAGATGGGGGTTGTCCAGGCCGATGAAAACGGCATGGTAATGGTGAATGGAGCACTGAAGAACATCTGGGAAATGCCGTTGCACGAAATTGCGCACGACTTGGGCCTGATGAACTTTATCTACTACATGTTGATTAAGACCGGTTTTCTTCCGCCTATCATTTTTATGGGGGTAGGTGCTTTGACAGACTTTGGTCCGATGTTGCGTAATTTGCGGCTTTCTATTTTCGGAGCTGCTGCACAGTTGGGTATTTTCACAGTATTGTTGGTAGCTATCTTGATGGGGTTCACTCCGAAAGAGGCGGCTTCATTGGGTATTATTGGTGGAGCAGACGGTCCTACCGCTATCTTTACCACTATTAAACTGGCTCCCCATTTGCTAGGGCCGATTGCTATTGCCGCTTATTCGTATATGGCTCTGGTACCCGTTATCATTCCGTTGGTTGTGAAAATCTGGTGTACGAAGAAAGAATTGAGTATCAATATGAAGGAACAGGAAAAGAAATATCCTTCTTCGGTAGAAATCAAGAATCTTCGTGTGCTGAAGATTGTATTTCCGATTGTAGTGACTACGGTGGTCGCTCTGTTTGTGCCAAGTGCAGTGCCTTTGATTGGTATGTTGATGTTTGGTAACTTGATTAAGGAAATAGGTAGTGATACTTCACGTTTGTTTGATGCAGCTTCAAATAGTATCATGAATGCGGCAACTATCTTCTTGGGGTTGTCAGTCGGTGCGACAATGACTACGGAGGCATTTTTGAATTGGACTACTATCGGTATTGTGATAGGTGGTTTCTTGGCGTTTGCCTTGTCTATTTCCGGTGGTATCTTGTTTGTGAAGTTGGTGAATCTTTTCACTAAGAAGAAGATCAATCCACTGATTGGGGCTACAGGTTTGAGTGCTGTGCCCATGGCCAGCCGTGTGGCTAATGAAATTGCTTTGAAGTATGACCCCAAAATCATGTGCTTCAATATTGTATGGCAAGTAACATTTCAGGAGTTATCGGTTCTGCCGTGGCTGCCGGTGTGCTGATTTCATTCCTACAATAAAAATCATCGTATTTAAATTGTTCGGGCACGAATTATACGGAAATTACAGGTGTTTTAGACAATACTGTAAGATCTGTATAGTTCGTGTCTTTTAATTCTCATTTCTGTATCGTTCTCCTGGCTAAAACAAATAGAATAGGCCCTCTCCTCACGAAGAAAGCCTATCGTTAGATTAATGTTTAATATAAGAGAGAGTTTTATAGTCCTAACAGTTCATTGAACTTCTCTGCTGTCTTGGGATCTGACGGACGGGTCATATTGGCAGAGATGATTTTGCCATCCCGATCCAGCAGGATAAAACGGGGAATGCCGTTGATGAGGTAAGCATCCATAAAGGTCCTGTCTGTTCCCATGTGTAACTGGATCCCTTTCAGTTGATCCTTTGTTACCATGTTCTCCCATGCCTTTTTGTTCTTGTCGCATGACAGGCTGACAAAATGAATATCCTTTCCTGCATATTTCTCTTCCAATTCCTTTAACGCAGGAAGTTCTCCACGGCAAGGGCCACACCAGGTAGCCCACACGTCAATATAGATATATTTCCCTTTCAAATCTGCCAAAGATACTGTTTTCCCATTATATCCGGATAGGAGAAGCTAGCTGCTGAGGGATTGCCTGATCTTAATTTTTCCCACTTGGTACAAAGTGCGTTGAATTTTTCTATGGACTTTGCATCCTTCACATGTTTGCGGAATAGGACAATCAGCCCGTCTGCTTCATCCAGCCCGTTATTGTCTACAAAGTTATAAACAAATTGGTCAATCAGAAATTCTGCAACCTTTTCATCTTGTATGGTTGCATCTACGTAGTTTACACTTTGTTCTGTAGAATTGGATGCAACTGTTTTTCCTTTATTACTAAAGGCGCTGATAGCATCGGGAAGAAAAGCCTTATATTCTTTTAGAGCTAATAAACCGGCATTGATCGGAGTAATAGCTTCCAGTTTTTCATAATATGCTTTGGAAGGAATATAGTTGTCATCCTTTCCAAAATGAGGATGATACAAAGCGTATTTGGAGAAATAATAATACGTATAGAATTGCAAACGTATTTTTTCCTGTGCAGTGAAATCGGCTGGAAGTTTTGCGGCTTCCAATACTTGGCAATTGGCTGCGTACAGGCTGTCTCCTTTGTGTATGAGGGCGGCCTCTTGCATTTTCATATCGGGCATACCGAGTGATTGGAGCTCTTTGCTTCCCAGATAGGTGTTGATAGCGGCACCTGCTCCTTCAAAGGTTGTGTTTCTCCACATGTTGTCACTGTCGAATGACAAGGTAAGGTCTTGATTGGGATCCAGATAAAGAGTACGGCGTCCGCGTGTGTATTGCATGGTTACATATTGCGGAGTGAATCCTGTGATTTCTATGTTGCCGTTTCCAGCGGCATCAATCGCCACTTCTTTTTGTTCGCCACTTTGGCTGAAAGTCAATCTCACTTTGACCTTCTCATTGGGATTGGTGACCTTAAAAGTGAGCTTTGCAGCTTCTGTAGCGGTAAAGGTACTCAGCGCAAGGCCAAGTACCATGATGGATTTTAGAGTTCTCATCTTATTTTTTTCTTTTAGGTTTCATTTTCAATGCATCGGGACGCATGTTATAGACTTTCTTTCCGTATGCGGGTTCTGTGCTGAGGCAGGCAGGGATGGGGGCTTTGCCGTTCAGTTTGCGAAGCACCATTTCCAAGGCGGCTGCATATTCCTGATGGATGAAAGCATCATCTCTGTCTGTTTGGTTATAAGCAATGTATTGCAGATAGCCTACACATTTGTTGAACCAGAATTCGGGAAGTTCCTCTGCTTTGTATCCCAAACGGGCGATAAATTTCAGTCTACTGATTAACTCTTGCTGATTGACTGTGGTGTCTGCAATCATCGCATCAATCTGGGTAGCTGCCGCTTCATACTTTTGTTCCCGGATATCATTATTGATACGGATCATTTTCAGATTGAAATCTTTTCCTTCATAGTTGCATAAGGCTTCAATTTCCGCCAATTCGCCGTATGAAGTTTCTTTTGCCAATTTAGCATCAACAGCTTTTTTGCCGAAACGCTGGCAGAAATCTGCATAATTGTCTGATACTTGCTTCAGGTACGGGTTCATGCCATTGATAGTGTTTACATATACTTCCCATACATCCGGATCAGTCAGTTTGGCACCTCCTTTTATTAATTCATCAAAAGCGGCTTGTACGTTATTGCGTGCATAGACTGAATAGTGATAATTGATGTAATCAATCAAGAATGCACGTTCTCTGTTCCCCTTGGTATATTGCTCTTGCAGGTAAAAAGAGCGTTTGGTAGGAATGTTTGCATCTTTTCCTGTCTGAATAAACTGTTCGGGAGTCTGACGACTGCTGCTGTGATGGACGATTTCTTCGGTAGCAGGATCTATGAATGCATAGGTGGGATAACTGCGTACACCGTATTTCTTGGCTAATGTAATTCCTTCACCTTCTTCAGCATCAATTTTGAGGTTGATGAAAGTTTGGTTATAGTAGTAACCCACTGTAGGCAATGAGAATACGGTTTGTGCCATATTCAGGCAAGGTCCGCACCATTGGGTATAGAAATCAATGAATATCAGTTTATTTTCTGCTTTGGCCTTGGCTACGGCTTCTGCCCAAGTAGTGCCGTGCAGGAAATTGATTCCTGCATTCTGGGCATTTAAGTGAATCGCATAGATACATGCGAAAATGAGTAAGATATATTTTTTCATGTCTTTGAATTTAATATGTTAATAACCAGGGTTTTGTTTACATTCCAGATTAGAACTGATTTCTGACGACGGAATGGCATCGATACGGCGGTCTATGATGCGTTGGTAATAATTGTCTCCTTGTGCTTCCGATTTTTCATATTCTTTTTCCAAAGCTTCTCTTAACGTCTTGTTCAAAGCAAGCAGACGGGTGAAATCGGGTTTCTCTGTGTATCCTGCAAAACGGATCATGGCAAACCATTCATGCCAGTTCTCGAAAGACAATTCCAGCATCCATTCGTTGAATATGGCGGTTTCCAGTTCTTCGTTATTGGCTGGAAGAATTATTTCGGCTCCTGCTCTTTCGCGTAGTTTACGGATCGGTGCGTAGGCTTCGGATATAGAGGCTCCCGAACGATACAAGGCTTCGGCTTTTATCAGATAAAGTTCAGAAACACGGCTGAAGATGACAGGCATGTCATTGGCATCATTCAGCAGCTTCTTTACCGATTTCAGGTTGTAGGCTACCGCAGAACTGCGGCTGTCCATCAGACTGTCTACTTTAGAGAAGATGGCATCGGCGCGAGGATCATCCCCCACCAGTTCCACATACTCATTGGTGGGCCCCCAGTAACCTTGTTTTTTCGTGGGGCTGTTACCGTAACATTGCTGACGGGTTGAAGTGTTGGTGGCATCTTTTTGGTCGAATACACGAGCGAATAGAATCTCTTTGGTTGTTGAAAACTTATCAAAAACGTCACCATAGTTTGCTTCCGGCAATGGAGAATTTGTATCAATTGCATCATTAACTGCTGCTACCGCTTCTGTGTATTTTCCTGCATACAGCAATACTCTTGCCTTTAATGCCTTGGCTGCTTCTTTAGAAGCTTGTGAAAGCTTTTTCCAATCAGGAGCTTTTTCAATAGCTATTTCCAGTTGATCCAGAATATATTGATAAGAATCGGCTACGGAGCTACGCGCCTTTAAAGCATTGGATACGGATGGAGCTTCATTACGCATGACAACTCCGTATTCACTATTCATATCCCAAAATTCGCAGTAACGAACCAGGATATTGAAGTAGGCCAAAGCGCGTAAATAGGCTATTTCACCTAACACTTCGGCTCTACGGTTTCCGGAGAACTCTCCGTCACTCATGCGGTTACAGGCTGTTTCCAGGAAGTTGGCGTTTTTGATTACAGCGTAATCTGCATCCCATTCCGTTGCATCACTGAATGATAGGGTAGGCAACATTCGTTCGGAGTAGTAAACGGCATTACCGGCGCTGACAATTTCTTGACGCCACATGGTCCCGGCTTTGAAGGAACCACTTACTGTAGGAAATATGACATTGAATCCATTTCCAGGCAAGGAGTAATAGATTCCGTTTAAGGCTAACTCTACAGCAGCGGGTGTTGTGATGGCACCGTCTAAATCTGCTTCGAATTCGGGCTTTTGGTCCAAGACATCTACCAACTGGCACGAGGAAACGCCCATTGTAAGTAAAGCTAAGAATATATATTTTTTCATTCGATTATACATTTAAATGATTATAAGTTAATTTTTAAACCAGCCGAGAAAGAGCGGAAACCCGGATAAGTGGAGGTTTCATAGTTACCGCCATAGTTGCTGTTACTGTTTACGGTAGCAGGGTCTGTTCCCGGATAAGAGGTGAGCGTGAACAAATTGGTAGCCGAGACAAATAGTTGTCCTTTTATCACTTTGTTTAAAGGTAAATTATAAGTCAGACGCACTTCCTGCAAACGGAAGAAGGAGGCATTAAACAATTCATGATCGGTTAGTCTAGGTACACCGTCACCTATATACAAGGCCGGGTATTTGGCATTTTTGTTGGTGTCAGACCATCTGTCATTCAATCCATAGTCAATCAAACCGGTTAATTGTCCGGGTAGATTCTGCAATGTTTTGTTATAAATCTTCAAACCACCGATCTGATATCCGAAGTTGGCGAACAGGCTGAATTGTTTATAAGATAAATTGGCAGTCAGACCGCCGAACAGATCCGGATCAGGATTACCGATAATAACACGGTCATTGTAGTTGATGATTCCATCTCCATTTAAATCCTTAATTTCCAAATGTCCCGGTTTTAATGAGTTACATCGTAATAACTTTGTCCCTTTGATTTAGCATAGGCATTCAATTCATCTATTCTGGCTTGATCTTGTATGATCCCGGCATATTCATAACCATGGAAAGCTCCCATTGGATAGCCTACAGCCAATACTTGGTCGGCATAGCTGCCTTGAACTACTACATCCATAGCTGATTGTGCTCTACCTTCTTCAACCAGTTTGGTGACTTTATTCTTGTTATGTGACATATTCAAGGTCAGGTCCAAGTTCCAGTCTTTAGTAGATAATACACGGCCTACCAGGTTTATTTCAATACCGCGGTTGGTCAATGCTCCGATATTACGGTTCATCTGCATAGAGCCACCGGTTGCACTGGGCGGGAAATCAAATGACCAGATCAAGTCTTTGGTATCTTTGATATAGCCGGAGATAGAACCGGTCAGTCGGTAATCGAACAATGCGAAATCAAGACCTAAATCATATTGGGTCGATTTTTCCCAACGGATGTCGCGGTTACCCACTTGTTTATGTATAATGGCTGACAGATTATTATAACTGGTTGCTTCGTATAAATCACGATTAGAGAAGCTGGTTAAGTTTTGGGTACCGGTAGTACCTACGCTGGCACGTAATTTCAAATCATTAATGAATGTCAGGTTTTTCATGAATTTTTCCTGAGAGATACGCCATGCAATGGCTCCTGAAGGGAAGAAACCATAACGGTTGTTCGAACCAAACATGGATGAACCATCATAACGTCCTGTAAAAGTGAACAGGTAGCGCTCCATTAATTTATAATTGATACGGGCAAATGAAGAGAACAGACCACTTGCATTATATCCGTTACTCCAAGATGAGATGCTTGCGGCACTTCCTAAATTGGTGTAAATATCATTATCCGGATAAGTCTGGCCATTCATTCTTGTACTACGGCTTATACCACGTTCAAAGGAGATACCGGCTACGGCATCCAAAACATGATTCTTGTTGAACTCATAGTTATAATTCAATGTATTGTCGAATACGGTTTTTGAATATTTATAATGATATTCTGACCCACTGGCTTCATTTCTAGTACTTAGAAAACTTGGACTGAATGAATTGTTTTCAGTAAATTGTAAATTACCCGATAAACTGGAACGGAACCGGAATCCTTTCCAAATATCAACTTCTCCGTATACGGTTCCCATGATGCGGTAAATATTATCATGGTTTTTCTTATAGGTGTTGGCCACCGGGTTGGCTTGACCTGTGGACATATCAAATTCCCCGTTATCATTATATATAGGCATATCAGGACGATAACCTTGTGCGCTGAACAGTGAAGTTCCTGCATTATCCTGATCTGTATAACTCATATTAGCATTGATACCAAAACGGAGGATAGGCAATACATTCATTTCTGTAGACACGCGTGCATTATATCGGCTTAAGTCACCTCCTTTAACCATACCTTGCTGATCGAATATGGATAATGAAATAAGATATTTGGAAACTTTGCTACCTCCACTTACTGTCAAGTCGGCATTGTGGCGGATAGCTGTTTGTTTCACTTCGTCAAACCAATTGGTGTTGGCACTGCCTAATGCGGTGGAATTAGGCTCAAGAATTTCTAGTGCATATTGGTTGGACGGATCATACACCAAGGTTTCTTTAGCAAAGCGGCGTACCGTTTCGCGCCATTCATCACCATACAGGATACGGAAGTTCTTAATTTGAACATCAGTGGTTACATTATAGTTGAAGTTGACGGTAGGTTTGGAACCCTCCACCCCTTTCTTGGTGGTAACGATAACCACACCGTTTGCAGCACGAGAACCATAGATAGCAGCTGCAGAAGCATCTTTCAATACGTCCATAGATTGGATATCATTCGGAGAAATGGCATCCAGCATGCTGGGATCTTCTACAGGAACTCCATCGATAACATACAAGGGTTCATTAGAACCGGTTAATGACGTAGCACCACGCACACGTACACGGACTGTCTCACCCGGAACACCGGTATTCTGTGACACCTGTACACCTGCTGCCAGGTTTTGAAGCATAGAAGTTACATTAGGAGTATTCAATTGGCTCAACTGCTTTAGGCCTACTGAAGCTACAGAGCCGGTCAAATCCTTTACAGAAGAAGTACCATAACCTACTACGACTACTTCGTCCAGATTGGTCACCTCGCTTTCCATTTTTACATTGAAAACGTGTCTGTTGCCAACTTTTTTCCTTTAACTGTCTGCATACCGATAAAGCTGATCATCAGTTCGTCGTTTTTAGTGTTTTCAGGATAAGACAGCATGAATTGTCCATCCATATTGGCTACTGTACCGAACGTGGTGCCTTGGATAACAATAGAGGCTCCGATGACCGGTTCGCCCATATCATCTTTGATCACTCCGGTAATTGTTCTGCGCTTGGCATTTCTGTCAATCGGTAATATGAGTACATAATTGTTCTCTACTAATTCATAGCGCATACCTGCCTGGCTACAAATCACGGAAAGTGCTTGTTCCAGAGGTTCTTTGTTTAATGTAAGTTTCAAAGGTACATTGTTCAATGTTGCATCTTCGTACATGATATGAATGCCTGTTTGCTTTTTAACCATGTTAAGAGCCTCTTTTACACTGATGTTTTCACTTTTGATAGTGACAGTCTTGTCGGCTAGTACGTTTGCAAACATTGCGTTGAATGTGCAGAATATGCACATTAACATTACTAATAGCCTCATTTTTGGAGGTTTAGCTACTAAACGATTCCAAAGTTCGTCTTCTTTCATAAAACTCAAATAACTCATTTAATTTAGAATATTCCTGTTATACAGGGTTTGATTATTGTTTTTTTACAAATATAGTTTCTCCTTTTCTCTCAAACTTGACATCGGATACGCGATGAATAATATCTAATGCAAAATCCAAAGGCTTGTTACGGAAAATGATTCCGGTAAACTTCATGGTTTCCAATTCCTTGGATGCTATTTGAATATCTACATTATAGCATCGTGACAGTCGGGCTGTCAGCAAAGGGAATGGCATTGCGTCAAATTCCATAGCACCATCTGTCCATGAAGTATAGAATTCTGTATCTACTTTGCTAACTTTTGATTGTGCAGAAGAGTAATGTTCACCTGGCAGCAGGTAGTATTCACCTGAAGGAGCAGTTACTTTTAGTTTACCTTCAATCAGAGTCACAGATAATTCTTCATCGGGATAAGCCGAGATATTGAAAGTTGTTCCTAATACATAAATAGCATGGTCGTGTGCTTTTATTATGAAAGGACGGGCTGCATCGTGGGTTACCTCAAACATAGCCTCTCCTTCTAAGGTGATTTCACGGGTATCTCCAAACTGAACCGGAAAATCGATATGGGAGTCCGCATTCATTTTTACTTTTGTACCATCAGCCAATACTATTGCATATTCCGAACCTTTTGGCACTATGATCTTATTTTGTAATAGTTCGGTATCCAGTTCTGTTTTATGGGGGTAATCACTTTCTTGAGGGAATATGATTTCTCCATTGTTAATATAACTTCCGTTGATTTCCCGTTGTTTTCATAGAGGGGAATTACAGATTGGTTTGCTTGTACCCAGGTGGCTTTAGGAGTTTGGGTGTTCTGGGGAAGAGATGATTGCTCGCTTTGGGTAATGGCAGGCGTCAGATTCCGGTTATTAAAATATAAAATGGAGCAATCCCTATGATAACAGCTATCGCAGCGGCAGATGAATAAATCG
>ENA-OQCU01000364-OQCU01000364.1-human-gut-metagenome-genome-assembly--contig:-NODE-364-length-21727-cov-8.024259_pt1 | contig 21727 bp, 17 predicted proteins | sample MGYA00242504_ERZ504590 | MGnify/ENA primary metagenome ERZ504590 (study PRJEB26092, sample SAMD00036318) | human gut metagenome | host: Homo sapiens | study: EMG produced TPA metagenomics assembly of... | reverse complement strand
GCGTAACCGCGCTCTCCCCCCGCGCCACCAGCGCGCAATGTCGTTTCCCTTTTTCGCACGCCCCGTTTTGCGTCAGCTATTACGCTTTCGATTTATTCGCCGCCAGCGCAATACTCAGCTGTGCCACATCCGACGGCGACACGCCGGGAATGCGTCCCGCCTGCCCCAAGTTTTTCGGGCGGATGCGGGCCAGCTTCTCGCGGGCTTCCAATGTCAGGCCGGTGAGCTCTGTGTAAGAGAAATCCTCCGGGATGAGGGTCTTCTCGTGGCGGGCCACCTCGTGTATCATCCGGTCCTGCCGGGCAATGTAACCCGCGTACTTGATTTCAGTTTCCAGACGCTCGGCCAGCATGGGCGTGATGCCCTCACCCCAGCCGATCATGCCCGCGATGAGCGGATAGTTGATCTCCGGCCGGCGCAGCAGCTCTTCGGCAATGCCGCCCTCCGCCGCCGGGGCGAGGCCCGCTGCTTCCATCGCGGCGCGCAGGTCCGCCGTGCGCAGATGGGCGTCATGCAGACGGCGGCGCTCTGCGTCCAGCACAGCCTGCGTCTGCTGGTACTTTGTCCAGCGGTCGTCCTGCACGAGGCCGTATTCCCTGCCGATGGGCGTCAACCGGGTATCGGCGTTGTCCTGACGGAGGGTCAGGCGGTACTCGCTGCGGCTGGTCATCATCCGGTAGGGGTCCATGACGCCCTTGGTCACAAGGTCATCCACCAGTGTGCCGAGATAGCTCGACTGCCTGGGCAGGATGAGCTGGCTTTCGCCCAATGCGTTCCGGGCAGCATTCAGACCGGCCAGCAGGCCCTGCGCGGCGGCTTCCTCGTAGCCCGAAGTGCCGTTGAACTGTCCCGCGCCGTAGAGGCCCCGCACCACCTTGCTTTCCAGCGTGGCTTCGAGGCTGGTGGGGTCTACGCAGTCGTACTCGATGGCGTAGGCCGGGCGCATGATCTCAATATTCTCGAAGCCCTTGATGCTCCGGTAGAATGCGTTCTGCACATCCTCCGGCAGACTGCTGGACGCACCCTGCAGATACATTTCCTCGGTGTTCTCGCCGCAAGGCTCCACGAAGATGGGATGCCGGTCCTTCCCTGCAAACCGCACTACCTTGTCCTCGATCGACGGGCAGTAGCGCGGGCCGACGCCCTCGATCATGCCGCCGTAGAGCGGGCTGCGCTGGATATTGTCCAGAATGATCCTGTGCGTCTCAGGGTTGGTGTAGGCGATCCAGCACTCCACCTTGTTGTACATAGGGGCATCGGTCATGAAGCTGAAAGGCTGAAGCTCATTGTCCGGGTCGCCGGGCTGGCATTCCAGCTTAGAGAAGTCGATGCTCCGCCGATGCACCCGGGCAGGCGTGCCGGTCTTGAAGCGGCGCAGCGGCAGACCGGCGGCTTTCAGGCTCTCGGTGAGGGCGTTGGCCGCGTGCATCCCGTCGGGGCCGGAGGCGTACCATGCATCGCCCACAAAAATTTTTCCGCCGAGGTTGGTGCCGGTGGCGATGACCACGCACTTTGCGCCATACTCCCCGTTCAGCTGGGTGACGACGCCCTTCACATGGCCGTCCTCCACCTCGATGGAAATGATTTCCGCCTGATGGATGGCCAGCCCCGGCGTCAGCTCAAGGGCGTGCTTCATATATTCATGATAGCGCTTGCGGTCGGTCTGGACGCGCAGGGCGTGGACAGCGGGACCTTTGCCCTTGTTGAGCATCCGGCTCTGTAAATAAGTAGCATCTGCCGCAAGGCCCATCACGCCGCCAAGAGCGTCCAATTCGCGTACCAACGTGCCTTTTGCCGTGCCGCCGATGCTGGGGTTGCAGGGCATATTGCCGATGGCGTCCAAGCTCATGGTGAACACCGCCGTCTTTGCGCCCAGCATCGCGGCAGCATGGGCCGCCTCAATGCCCGCATGTCCGGCACCGATGACGATAACGTCGTAGTCTCCTAAATGGTTCATTGTTGTCTATTTTTTCCTCTGAGTTTTTATGTGCATATCGCGCCTGTGCGCGGGGCAGAGCGCTTTTTCATTAAGGCTGATTGTTCTCTTTTGATGTCAAAAGAGAACCAGAAAACCACCAGCGATTGAGAGGCTCGGCGGTGGCGAAGCCATGAAAGCCCCAGTGGGACTTTCAAGCCGACAGTCCGGTTTGCGAAGCAAATGCCGCGTGTTTAGCGCGGCAAGGACAGGGACCCACGAGAAAGGGGCTGCTCGCCCCTTTCAGACCCCGAAGGGGTTGTCGAAGCCCAAAAATGCTAGCCGCTTCGCTAAGACGGGTTGCGGTGCCCAGCGACCACTTCGTGCCTTGAGTGGCACTCGTGTCCTGCTGACCGCGGCCCCAACAGCTCCTCCCTGTTTCCGCCGCAGGCGGCGGTCGTCGCTGTTGCACATTTTTCTCACTTCTCCGATTTACGGCTTCGCCGAGGGTGTTACGTTTCTGCTGGACGTTATGTCCAGCAAGGGCGTAAAGTCTGCTGCGGAGCAGCAAATCGGCGGAGGCTCAAAATGCGGTTAAGAGATCTTCACGCCGAATGGCGTGAATCTCCAGCATTTTGAGTTGGAGCCCACCTCTCCGGGATTATCAAGGGCGAGCAGCCCTTGATTCGTGCCTCCCGCGCCTCGAAAGTAGCGGGCACTTTTCTGGTTCTCTTTTGGTGCGCAAAAGAGAACTTAGCCCTGCGTAAAATTGATTTTTATTTCCCCACGCAGAATTTTTCAAATACTTCGTTAATGACCGCCTCCGAGGCGTTCTCCCCTGTCAGCTCGCAAAGTGCATCCAGCGCGTCGTCCACGCAGACCGACACAGCATCCAGCCCGAGTCCCTGCGCGGCGTCCAGCGCTCCGGCTACGGCATCCCGGGCGCGGGTGGCAGCGGAAAGCTGCCGCTGTCCCGAAAGGCTGGCGGCGTGGGGGTCGATTTGGTTGGTCCCCAGCAGGCGGGCTACCGCCGCCGCGATGACCTTCCGCGCTCCCTCTTCCTGACAGCAGACCGGCAGCACCATCGCAAAATAGGGCGCGATGAGCTCGGCGTCGAACCGGGTGGGCTTGTCCTCCTTATTGACCAGCGCGATGGCCGGACGCCCCTCGCAGCGCTGAGCCAGCTCCAGGTCCTCCCGGGTCGGGCGCTCCGAGCCGTCGAAGACGGCGAGGATAAGCCCCGCCTCGTCCAGCTTCTTCCAGCTGCGGCGGATGCCTTCGGCTTCGATCTCGTCTTCCGTCTGACGCAGACCGGCAGTGTCAAAGAGATTCAGCCGGACGTCGCCCAGCTGAACAGCCTGCTCCACCACGTCACGGGTGGTTCCGGCCACCGGCGTGACAATGGCCCGGTCGAACCCGGCCAGCAGGTTGAGCAGGGTGGATTTGCCCGCATTGGGCTTGCCCACGATGGCACAGTCCACGCCCTCGCGGAGGACAGCGCCCGCATCGTAGCTCTGGATGAGGGCGTCCAGCTCCTGCTCTACCCCGCCTAAAACGTCGCAGAGATGGCTTTGGCTCAGTTCCGGAACATCTTCCTCAGGGAAATCCACCCAGGCGGCCAGATGGGCCTGCAAGGCCGTCAGAGCATCTTTCTGGGCCGCTATCTTCCGGGCCAGCGCACCGTTCAGGGAGGCATTTGCCAGCGCGGCCCCCTGTCGGCCATCGGCGGAGATGATGTCCATGACGGCTTCGGCCTGGGTCAGACTGAGCTTGCCGTTCAGGAAAGCGCGGCGGGTGTACTCGCCGGGAGCGGCAGGCGACGCGCCCGCCGCAATACAGGCTTCCACCAGCCGCCGGGCGACTGCACTGCCGCCGTGGCAGGAAAGCTCCACCACATCCTCGCCGGTGTAGCTGTGGGGCGCACGGAAAAACAGCGCCACGCCCTCATCGAAAGCCTCTTCCCCTTCCACGAATGCACCGAACATGGCCGTATAGCCTTTGGCGTCCGCGACCTTTTTTGGCCGGGTTGGCCGGACGGAACACCTTCGCTGCCACTTCATAGCTTTCCGGGCCGGACAGCCGCACGATGGCGATGCCGCCCGCACCCGGAGCGGTAGCAATGGCCGCAATGGTCGAATGCTGCATCCTCTCCCCTCCTTATGCGCAGATGAATACAGTATATTCTACCACGAACCGCCAAAAAAAGAAATATGCTGCGCAAAAAAGGGTGTGCAGCCCCTAAGAGACTGCACACCCCGTTGCGTGTGAAAGAAAAATCAGAATGCGGCAATATCGGCCGTAGTGATGGCCTTGCCGGGCAGAGTGCGGCTGTCGGCGTTCTCCGACAGAGCCAGCTTGCCCTCGCGCAGCAGCTTGACGGCCTTCTCGTGGTCAGCAGCGTTCCAGTTGTCGCCCACGAGCTTCCAGTTGTTGTCCACGTGCGGCTCGATGGTGCCGCCCTTGACGGTGCGGATGTACTCGCCCAGCAGTTCGCGGATGCCGCCCACATCGCCGCGCACGTCGATCTCCAGCAGCTTGGGCAGCTCGTCGCCCTCCTTGAAGATGTCGGCATAAGCCAGCAGCTGGGTGGTGGCACGGTAGTTGTTGACAGCCACCACGAAGCTGTCATCGTCCTCCACCGGACGGCCATCCATCCAGGTCAGGTTCTGGATGCGGTTGCCGGGCTGCTTGGAGATGTCGAGGTCATACTTGACGCCTGCAAAGGCATCGTACAGGTAGTAGCGGACGGAAGAGTCGAATGCGATAGTCACATCGCCCGGCTCCCAGGTCTTGAAGAAGGCAGCAGACCACTCCATGAACTGACGCAGCTGCCAGCCGTTCATCTGCAGCTTGTACAGGGTGTTCTGGTAGGTGTAGATGCTTGCCATGTCGCACTTGCGGATGGTACCCTCGCGCATCTGGGAGGTCATGGAGGTCAGAGCCGTTGCGGCCACCTGAGCGCCGGTGTAGTACATCTGTACCTCGTTGATGAAGTCCAGCAGAGCAGTATCCTGCACCATGGCCTGCGGCAGGCAGTCGATCTCGTTTTCGGGGGCCAGATCACCGCCGACCAGCTGGCCGATGGGGGTCACGGCGTCGTCCTTAGCGCGCTGGTCGTACTCTGCCAGCAGAGCAGTCAGCTCGGGGTCGGGAGCGTAGTCCTTGATGGTCAGGTTCTCAGAGGTACGGTCCTTCACCTTCCACTTGCCGTTCAGGCCGCGCTCCAGATAGACGTGGATGTCGGAGACGGTGGCACCGGCATTCTTGTTCTCGACCACCAGCACGCCGTTGATCATCTTGTTGGGGATGCTCTTGTGGCCGTGAGCGGCGACGATAACATCGAACTCGGGGCAGGCATTTGCCAGGTCGGTGACGCCGGAGCCATAGACGCCGTACTCATTATCAACATCCATATGCATAACGCCGATGATGACATCCACATCGTTCTTGATCTTATCAATGATCTTGCGGCTCTCGTCCACCGGGTTGGTGACAGTCCAGCCCTCGAGGTTCTTGGCGTCCCAGCGGGTGATGTTGGGAGTGACCATACCGATGACGCCAATCTTGACGCCGCCCTTGTTGATGATGGTGTAGCCGTCAGCCAGAGGCTTGCCTTCGGGGCTGTAGACGTTGCCGGTCAGCACCTTGGCCTTCTGCTGGGAGAGCACCTTTTCCAGCGTGGCCATGCCATAGTTGTACTCATGGTTGCCGGTGACGTAGACATCGTAGCCGATGGCGTTCTGAGCAGCGATCATGGGGTGGACATCGTCGTTCAGGAACAGCTCAGCGGAGTTTGCCTGAATGGTGTCGCCTGCATCCACGACCAGCGTGGTCTTGGTGCGGTTCTCCTTGATGGCAGTTGCCTGCTGGGCCACGCTGCCGGAGGCGTCGGCCTTGTTGGCGGCGTAATCCCAGGGGTCAAACTTACCGTGGGTATCGCTGGTGGCAAGGATCTGCAGGTCCATGCTCCACAGGTCTTTGATGCCGGCAGCGGAAGCAGCCGGGACCAGACCGCTCATTGCGGCGGCGGTAGCCGATGCACCGGCCACGCGCAGGAAATTACGGCGGGAAATCTTATTCTGTTCCATAATAATTCCTCTCCTTTTTGCTTGGTATACACTCCGAAGCATTTGTAGCTCTAGTATAAGGCTTGCCGATATTGTTTTACAATGTGCAAATAGGAGAAAAATTTCTTCCGGAATTGGGCATATTCTCCAATTTTTCGATAAGAGCGACTTTTCTTTCGAAACCATTCTTTCAGATTTGCTTTTCATCGTAAACCATCTTCATGCAAAAGACGTGTAAATTTATAGTGTTCCTCGTACAAAAAAAGACCCTCCCCCTGCACGGCTTCCGCCATGCGGGAGAGGGTCTTATCCTTCAGCTTTTACAGCTCGATCTTGCCGAAGCTCAGATCCGCGAAGTCATCCACACGCTCGGTGCGCTTGGGTGCCACAGGGGCAGCATTCTCGGCATCGCGCGGGGTGTAGGTGCGCTCAGGCACATTGGAGCGGTAGCCGCCCCGGCCGCCGCCATTGCGCGGGCCGCGGCCATTCCGGTCACCACGGCGCTCGCCGCCGCGATGATAGCCGCCGCTGCGGCCATTGCCGTTGCGGTCACGGCCGCCGCGGGGTCCGCGGGGACGTGCATTTGCGCTCTCAGCCACAGCGTTGGGGTCGGTGGAGTAGATGACCACACGGCGGTCACGGCCCTCGCCCTTGCTCTCGCTGCGGACGCCCTCCATCTTGCCGATGGCAGAGTGGATGATGCGGCGCTCGTAGGGGTTCATGGGCTCCATGGCAAAGCTGCGGCCGGTGCGGCGCACCTTGGCACCGATGCGCTGTGCCAGTGCGGTCAGGTCGCTCTCGCGCTTGTCGCGGTAGCCGGCCACGTCGAGGCCCAGCTTGATGTAGTCGCCCTCGAGGCGGTTTGCCACAAGGCTTGCCAGATAGGACAGGCTCTCCATCGTCTCGCCGCGGCGGCCGATGAGGGCGCCCATCTTCTCGCCGTCCAGACGGATGATGGTAGCCTCACCCTTCTGCACAGCGCTGAACTTGACGTCCTGCACGCCCATCTTCTCGATGACTTCCTGCAGGTAGTCCACAGCGGCCTTGACCTTGGCGTTCTCCTCGATGTTGATGGGAACTTCCACCTCTTCGCCCTCGGCGGCGGGAGCAGCCTGCTCTTCGGCAGGGACAGCTTCCTCAGCGGGAGCGGCAGGCTCTTCCACAGCAGCGGGAGCTTCAGGGGCAGTCTCTTCGACGACAGGCTCAGCCGCCACAGGAGCAGCCTTCTCCTCCACAACGGGAGCGGGCTCCTCAACGGGGGCAGCAGGAGCTGCCACAGGCTCGTCCGGCAGCTCGACGCTGACGCGGACCTTGGCGGGAGTGAGCTTCAGGCCCAGAAAACCGGTCTTCTGGGGCATTTCCAGCACTTCGTAGCTGACGTTGATGTCGTCCTTTTCCACGCCCAGCAGAGCGCAGGCGTTGGTGCGTGCTTCATCGACCGTCTTGCCGGTCGCTTCCTGCGTACGGATCATAACCGTCAATCCTCCTTTTTGTTCTGCAGCTCGCTCAGCGGGACAGTGCGCTCGTCCTTGTAGCGCTCAGCATCCTGCTGGCGGGCATACTCGAGGCGGCGCTTGTTCATCTCGCTGGCGGAGATGTTCTTTTCCACGATCTCACCGGTCTTCTCGTCCTGGACCTTGATGGTGGTGCTCTTCACGCCGCGCTTCTCTTCCTTCCTGCGGGAAGCGATCTCGGCCTTGACCTGTTCCTTCATCTTCTCGGGGTCATAGATCTTGCGCATGACCTGGGTCTGGACGGTCATCACGATGTTGGAAATGACGTAGTACAGAGAGAATGCGCAGGGAACGGTAAAGCAGAAGAAGACGTACATCAGAGGCATCATATACATGGTCAGCTTCATGCTGCCCTGCATCTCCTGGCCGGAGGCCTTCATGCTGATGTGGGTGGAGATGAACATGGTGACGACAGCCAGGATGGGGAAGATCAGCAGGGGCAGGTTGTCCGCTGCCAGGCTGTACTGCGGCACACGGGTCAGGTCGATGCCGAAGAAGTCCATGTGCTGGCCGAACTCGGTGATGGTGTTCAGCTGGTCTGCGGTGAACACAGAGGTGACGGTGGACTCACCGGCCAGCACCTGTGCGATGATATTGGTGTCGCGGGTCACCTGAGTGAAGCTGATGCCCAGAGCGGTCATGGCATCGCCTGCGGCGGTGATGGCCTCGGCGCCGATGTGGAAGATGCGCTGCAGCGGGCGGTACACGACCTCGATGACGCCGAACATGACGAGGAAGTTGACCAGCATGGGCATACAGCCGGCGGTGGGCTTATAGCCAAACTCCTGCTGCAGCTTCATCAGCTCTTCCTGCTGCTTTTCGGGCTTGTCCTTGTACTTTTTCTGGATGTCGGCGATCATCGGCTGGAAAGCGGACATCTTGGCCATGCTCTTCTGCTGGTTGAGCTGCAGAGGGATGCTGAGCAGGCGGATGACGATGGTGAAGATGATGATGTCCCAGCCGTAGTTCGGGATGAGGTTGTAGATCCACTCCATCACATAGCCGAGAGGTACACCGAGGATGTACAAAATATTCATGTCTCTGTCCATTCTGCCCCGCCTGTGGTGCGGGACGGTTATTTTTATCGTAGGACACGCCGCCCACAGTTCAGCACGTCACAAGAAGCAATTATAATAGCTTTTCCTCTCACCCTCCCCTCGCCAGGGGAGGTGGCACGGCGAAGCCGTGACGGAGAGGTTTTCCTCCCCTCTGCCGCCCTTTTTCAAAGGGCATTGACGGAGAGGTCTTCCCTGTTTCAGCGCTCTTCCAAAGAGCATCGGCGAAGAGGTTTTCCACTTATTTTTCGTGTCTGGTGGAAAACAGAGCCGAGGCCGAGAGATGCCGGGCCGGATTTTTCCAGCGGCCCTTTTCCGGTACGGGGTCGTAGCCCCAGCGGCCCAGCGGATTGCACCGGGCGATGCGCCACGCCGTCAGCAGCAGCCCTTTGACGCAGCCGTGGGTGCGGATGGCCTCAATGCCGTACTGGCTGCAGGAGGGCGAAAAGCGGCAGTTCCGCCCCAGCCCCGGGCTGATGAACTTCTGGTAGAGCCGGATGAGCCCGCAGAGGGCTTTCTGAAAGATGCTCACGCCTCGGGCTTCCGGACCGGCGGCAGGGTGGCAGGAGGCTTTGCGCCCGGCTGCTTTGCCTTATCCGGCAGACCGGCCTGGGCGAAGAGCTTTGCCACGATGGCGCTGAGCTGCCAGCTCTTGAGCCGGGGGGTCATGCCCCGGGCCACGAAAACGAGGTCATAGCCGCCGATGTTGTAGTCGAGGTGTTCGTCGATGGCGGCCTTCATGACGCGGCGGGCGCGGTTGCGCTGCACGGCGTGGCCGATCTTTTTGGTGGCCGTCAGGCCCACCCGGGTGCGCTTGCTCCGCGTTTTGAGCACGTAGAGCACCAGCGCCTGGTTGACATAGGACTTGCCGCGGGCATACACGCGGCCAAACTCGCCGTTGCGGCGGATGGGACGATAGCGCATCCTGTGCGCCTCCCTTCAGGTGATGTGGGAGCATCTGCCCGGAAAAAAGCAATGCTCAGTGTTCAGTATAGCAAAAAAACGCCGACATGAAAAGCTCATCCGGGCGTTTTCTCTGCCAAATCTTTGACAGTTTTTTTAGGCAATGCGACTATTCACCGCAGCTTTCCGGCCTTTTTCCCGAATGCCGGGTAAAAAAATAAGACCGCCAATCCAATATCAGCGGCCTTTTTGCGCATATTCCATTCTGCGCCGGACCTGATGCATACTGCTCAGGATCAGACGGTCAGGCTCTTGCGGCCCTTAGCACGGCGTGCGTTGATGACCTTGCGGCCGTTCTTGGTGCTCATGCGGGTCAGGAAGCCATGAACTTCCTTGCGCTGACGCTTCTTGGGCTGAAAAGTTCTCTTCATGGTGTATTTCCTCCGTAAAAACTCGTCCCCGGTATGGGGTCTATTCTGGTCCCAAAATGGGGACAGGCTTGCAATTCAACAGTATATCGCACACTATGGCCTTCTGTCAAGCATTTTTTTCGCTTTCCTTCAAACTTTTTTGAAAAACCTCTGTGGAGAAACTTTCAACTTTTTCACCCATTTCCCGTGGAAAACTTTTTATCCACAACATCTTGTGGCTTTTCTCTGCCTTGGACACAAGGCCGTTTCCCAGACGCAGGTATGTCTTTTTTATGTATTATAAATTACCTTATATAATATAGACGCAGGGGGATTTTTGTGGTATACTAACCTGGTATCAGCAGCATTGTTGAAAACTTCAATGGAGTGGATGTACTATGGATTCTTTCAAGGACGTTTTAGAGGCTGCCCAGAGCTACTGCAAGGCGCAGATGGCGGAGCCGACGTATAATCTCTATATCGACGGGTTGGAGCCTATCAGCTTTGAGGACTCCAGCCATATCACCCTCTCGGTGCGCAACGACTTCATCTGCAAGATCGTGACGGACCGTTATCTCGGCCTGCTCAAAGAGGCCTTCAAAACAGTGCTGGGCTTTGACGTGGACATCACCCTCGTCGTCCCCAGCACGCCGCCCCACGAAGTGGTGCTGGCCCAGCAGTACGAGGCGAACCCCGCCTCCCCGCAGGGCAACTATGAATTCACCTTCGAGAACTTCATCAAAGGCCCATCCAACCAGTTTGCGTTTGCTGCGGCGCAGGCTGTTGCGGCCAACCCCTCCGGTGCCTACAACCCGTTGTTCATCTACGGCGGCTCGGGCCTCGGCAAGACCCATCTGCTGACGGCCATCCAGACCGAGATCAAGCGCACCCACCCCGACTTCGTCATCATGTATGTCACCTGTGAGCAGTTTACCAACGAGCTGATCGCGGCCATCCGCGCCGGCAGCACCGAGGACTTCCGGATGAAGTACCGCGTGGCCGACCTGCTGCTGGTGGACGACATCCAGTTCATCGCGGGCAAGGAGTCCACCCAGGAAGAATTCTTCCATACCTTCAACTCCCTCCACGATGCCCACAAGCAGATCGTCATCGCGTCTGACCGCCCGGCCAAGGAGATCAAGAGCCTGGAAGAGCGTCTGCGCACCCGCTTCGAGTGGGGCCTGACCGCCGACGTCCAGCCGCCGGATTTCGAGACCCGTGTGGCCATCGTCAAGCGCAAGGCGGAGCTTCTCCACCTCGACCTGCCCGAGGATGTGGCCGAGTTCATCGCCAACCATCTGAAAAATAACATCCGCCAGCTGGAAGGCGCGGTCAAAAAGCTCAACGCCTACTATATGCTCGAGGGCATCCAGCCGGTCATCAGCGTGGCACAGAATGCCATCAAGGACATCCTCAACGAGACCCAGCCCGTGCCTGTCACCATCGAGAAGATCGTGGGCGAGGTATCCCGCACCTTCAACGTTTCCCCTGCCGACATCCGCGGCACCAAGCGGAACGCCAATGTGGCCTCCGCCCGCCGCGTGGCCATCTACATCCTGCGCGAGGTCACCGGCATGAGCATGGAGGAGATCGGCCGGGAGTTCTCGGGCCGTGACCATTCCACCATCGTCTACTCCCTCAAGACCATGGAGCGGGACATGAAGAATGACCAGCACCTGCGGGAGACGGTGAGCGACATCATCAAGAATGTGAAGGCTTAACGCACCAGAGCCGGTGTAAAAGTCATACTCATTCAGGGGTCAAACCCCAAAATATGGGGAGACAGAGGAACAAAAAGGGGAAAATAGACCTAGATATTGTGGTGAAAAGCCGAAACTTTCCACTCTTTCCACATGGTTTTCAACATTCAACTTCCGTTTTTCACAGCGGATGTGGAAAGAACCACCGCTCTCCCCGATTCAACATTCCATTCACAGTTCCTCAACATCTCCGTGGAAAACCAAATCCCCGCATCCCGGCAAGGGTTTGCAGAGTTTTCCACATCTTCCCCACCCCCTACTACGATTACTACAACAAGTTCAATAAAGAAAACAGGTTTTTGCATCGGGTCCCATGAGGAACGACAGCAAAACTGACGCAAAAAAGGAGAGAAGAAGATTTGAACATCATCTGCGACAAAACTCTTCTGAGTGCAGCCATTGACGGCGTATCCAAAGCAGTCACTCTGCGCTCTACCATCCCGGTACTGGAGGGCATTTTACTGAAGGCAGAAGGCTTCCAGCTGACCCTTACCGGCTACGACCTCGAAATGGGCATCGTGACCACCATCGAAGCCAATGTCAAAGAACCCGGTGAGATCGTGCTGAATGCCAAGCTGCTCAGCAGCATGATCAGCCGGATGCCGGCAGGCCAGATCACCATCCAGTCTGCCGATAATGGCAAAACCACCATCCAGAGCGGCGTGGCGCAGTTCGAGATCCAGTCCATGTCGGCCACCGATTTCCCCGAGCTGCCCAACACCGGCGCCGAGGAGACCCTGACCATCAAGACCGGCGTGCTCCGCGATATGATCGACCGCACCCTCTACGCCGTCAGCCAGGACGAGAAAAAACCTGCGCATACCGGTGAACTTTTTGAGATAGAGCCGGATAAAATGACCATCGTTGCCCTGGACGGCTACCGTCTGGCCATCGTGGAGCGGCCCGTCACTGCAGTCAAGGACATCCGGATCATCGTCCCCAGCAAGACTATGACCGAAGTGTCTCATCTGCTGCCCAACGACGACGAAGAGCCGGTCCACATCTGTGCCAACCGCCGCTACGTCGTGTTCATGACCGCCGGCTACACCATCATGAGCCGCCTCATCGAGGGCGAGTTCCTCAACTATCACAATGTCATTCCGGCAGGCAGCCGCACCCGGGTGACCATCGACACCAAGGAGTTCATCGAGACCATCGAGCGCGCTTCTCTGATTATTACAGAGCGTTTAAAAAATCCCCTCCGCATCACTTTTACAGAGGGTAAAGTCGTCGTCCGCTGCCAGACCAATCTGGGCCGCGTCGTCGATGAGTTCAACGCCGAGTGCGAGGGCGACGAGGTGGAGATCGGCTTCAACAACCGCTACCTGTTGGACGCGCTGCGCAATGCCCGCACCGAGAAAGTGCGAATGGAGATCAGCGGCCCGCTGAGCCCGGTGAAAGTGCTGCCGGTGGAGGGCAATGACTTCCTGTATCTGGTCCTGCCCGTCCGCTTCAAAAACGACTGAGAGGCGTAATAAAATGCAAAAGATCCTCATCCATACCGAATTCATCAAGCTGGACGCCCTGCTGAAATATGCGGGCCTGTGCGAGACCGGCGGCGAAGCCAAGGAGCTCGTTCAGGGCGGGGCCGTGAAGGTCAACGGCGAAGTCTGCACCATGCGCGGCAAGAAGTGCCGCCCGGGCGATACCGTGGAGCTGGACGGACAGACCATCGAGATCGGGATGGGCGGCTGATGCGGCTGCTCTCTCTCGAAGTCGAAAATTACCGGAACATCGCCTCGGCCAGCCTGACGCCGGGCCGGGAGCTGACTGTCATCTGCGGCAACAACGGCCAGGGCAAGACGAACCTCCTGGAAGCCATCTGGCTGCTTACCGGCGGCAAGAGCTTCCGGGGCGGCAAGGACGCAGAGCTGGTGCGCCGGGGCGAACCCTTCGCCGTGCTCAAAGCGTCCACCCTCCGCGCACAGCAGGAAGAGCAGGAAAAGGAAGAGCCGAACCGCGTCCGCCTGACGGTGGGCGCGCCGGACTCTCCCCGCCCGGGCCGGACAGTCTCGGTGAACGGGGGCGCAGTCAAGCGGGCGGCCAGCCTTGCGGGCAGCTTTCCGGCGGTGGTCTTCGACCCCGGACATCTGAGTCTCGTGAAGGGCGCGCCGGAAGGGCGGCGGAAATTTCTGGACGCTGCCCTCTGCCAGCTCTACCCCGGCTACCTGACCCTCTACCGCCGCTATGTCCGGGCCTTGCAGCAGAAAAACGCGCTGCTTCGACGCTCTTCCAATGGCATTGAGCGGCCTTATGCCGAAAAGCGGGCCTTATTAGAAGTGCTGAATGTGGAGCTTGCCCAGCAGGGCGAGGCCATCCAGCAGCGGCGCAGAGCCTATCTCGCCGCCCTCTCCCCGCTGGCCTGCGCCAACTATGAGGAGCTTTCCCGCGGGGCGGAAACACTGAGCCTGCGGTATGCGGCCCAGTTCGAGCCGGGCGGTCTGGCCCAGCTTCTGCGGCAGAAAATGCCCGAAGAGCTGCGGGCCGGGCAGAGCCTCTGCGGCCCTCACCGGGAAGATCTGGACCTTCTTCTGGATGGTCAACCTGCAAAAGTGTATGCGAGTCAGGGACAGCAGCGGAGCGTCGTGCTCAGCCTGAAAATGGCCGAAGCCGCCGCAGCTGCCTCCATCACGGGCGAACACCCGGTGATGCTGCTGGACGACGTGCTCAGCGAGCTGGACGATGGCCGCAAGCAGTATCTGCTCACCCGGATGCGGGAAAAGCAGACCTTCGTGACCAGCTGCGACGACACCGCTTTCCTCAAAACGGACGGCGAGGTCTACCGGATGAACGGCGGCGTGCTGACGAAAGTGTGATGCAATGTATGTACACCTTGGCCGCGATTATGTCCTGAACGACCGGGACATCATCGGCATCTTCAATCTGGAAACGACGACCATCTCACCCCGGGGGCGGGAGTTTCTGAACTACGCCCAGAAAAACGGGGCGGTGGTGAGCCTGTCCGATGAGCTGCCCCAGAGCTATGTGCTGGCAGATTCCCCGGTGGATACGATCTATCTCTCGGAGCTGTCGCCGGCTGCGCTCAAACGGCGCACGGAGATGAAACTGGAATAAGCCAACCAGCGATTGATCGCTTTTACAAATAGTAACGAAAAAACGAAACAAAACAAAAGGGAGAAAGGAAATGGCAGAGGAAATCATTACCAGTACCAACGCAGAAACTGCGACGGACCATGAATACAACGCCAGCGAGATCCAGGTCCTGAAAGGCCTGGAGGCAGTGCGCAAGCGCCCCGGTATGTATATCGGCTCCACCGGCGAGCGGGGCCTGCACCATCTGGTGTACGAGATCGTGGACAACGCCATCGACGAGGCTCTGGCCGGTTACTGCGACCACATCGAGGTCAAGATCCTGAAGGGCGACATCATTCAGGTCACGGACAATGGCCGCGGCATCCCCGTGGACATCCAGGCTGATACCGGTCTGCCTGCCGTCACCGTCGTCTATACCATCCTCCACGCCGGCGGCAAGTTCGGCGGCGAGAACTCCGGCTACAAGGTGGCCGGCGGCCTGCACGGCGTCGGCGCGTCCGTCGTCAACGCCTGCTCGGAGTGGCTGACCGTCAACGTCCGCCGCGACGGCCGCGAGTACGAGCAGACCTTCCGCCGCGGCGACCCGGACGGCCCGCTGAAGTGCATCGGCACCGTGGACCCCAGTGTCACCGGCACCCGCGTCACCTTCAAGCCCGACCCGGAGATGTTCAAGGACACCACCGTCTACAACTTCGAAACGCTGGAAAAGCGCCTGCGGGAAGAGAGCTTCCTGAACGCCGGTGTCAAGATCACCCTGACCGACGAGCGCGAGCTTTACACCCCCGTCCTCGAGGACGGCAAGGAGGGCGAGCCCACCTACCGCACCGAGGTCATGTGCTACGAGGGCGGCATCAAGAGCTTCGTCACCTATCTGGGCGAGAAGCGCGACCTCGAGGTACTCCACCCCAATGTCATCTATCTCAAGGGTCAGACCGACCGGGGCATGGCGGAGATCGCCTTGCAGTATAATTCCAGCTACAATGAGCTGCTGCTGAGCTTCGCCAACAACGTCAACACCCCCGACGGCGGCACCCACGAAGAGGGCTTCCGCAGCAGCCTCACCCGCGTCTTCAACGATTATGGCCGCAGCCACGGATTGCTGAAGGACAAGGACGAGAACCTTTCCGGCGCTGACGTCCGTGAGGGCCTTATCTGCGTGATCTCCGTCAAGCTGCAGGAGGCCGAGTTCGAGGGCCAGACCAAGGCAAAGCTGGGCAATACGGAAATTCGGACCCTCGTCTCCAACATGGTCTACTCCAAGCTGATGGAGTTCTTCGAGGAGAACCCCGGCGTGGCAAAGGCCATCTTTGAAAAGGCCACCCAGGCCGCCCGCGCCCGCGCCGCCGCCAAGAAGGCCCGTGAGCTGGTGCGCCGCAAGAGCGCCCTTGAGACCAGCCGGATGCCCGGCAAGCTGGCAGACTGCCGCGAAAAAGACCCCAGCCGCACCGAAATCTTCATCGTCGAGGGCGATTCTGCAGGCGGCTCGGCCAAGATGGGCCGTGACTCGGCCATTCAGGCCATCCTCCCCCTGTGGGGCAAGATGCTCAACGTCGAAAAGGCCCGCGCCGACCGTATCTACGGCAACGACAAGCTGATGCCTGTCGTGCTGGCACTGGGCTGCGGCATCGGCGACGAGTTCGATATTTCCAAGCTGCGGTATGACAAAGTGTTCATCATGGCCGATGCCGATGTCGATGGTTCTCACATCTGCACCCTGATGCTCACCTTCTTCTTCCGCTATATGCGCCCCCTCATCGAGCAGGGCCATGTCTATGTGGCACAGCCCCCGCTGTTCAAGGTGCAGAAGGGCAGCACCATCAAATACGCTTACAACGACGCCGAAATGGCCCTGCTCTCGCAGGAGATGCCCGGCGCGAAGATCAACCGCTATAAGGGCCTTGGTGAGATGAACCCGGAGCAGCTCTGGGAGACCACCATGAACCCGGACAACCGCGTCATCGTCCGCATCACCATCGAGGATGCCGAGAAGGCCGATGAGGCGTTCACCATCCTGATGGGCGATCAGGTGGAGCCCCGCCGCCGCTTTATCGAGACCAACGCCCAGTACGCAAAGCTCGACGTGTAATTGGAGGAAACAATGGAAGAAGATTATGTGATGATACCGGGCAGCGGTACCAAGATGATCATCCGGGACGTCAAGAAGGAGATCGAAACGGCGTTTCTGGATTACTCCATGTCGGTCATCGTGGCCCGCGCCCTGCCGGATGTGCGTGACGGCCTGAAGCCTGTCCACCGCCGCATCCTCTACACCATGCACGAACGCGGCAACGACCCCAGCCATCCCTACCGCAAGTCGGCGGATACCGTCGGTGCGGTGCTGGGCTCTTACCACCCCCACGGCGACGCCTCCGTCTACGACGCCATGGTCCGTCTGGCACAGGATTTCTCCCTGCGCTACCCGCTGGTGGATGGTCAGGGTAACTTCGGCTCGGTCGATGGCGACCCCCCGGCTGCTTACCGTTACACCGAGGCCCGCATGAGCCGCATGGCGGTCGAGATGCTGACTGACATCGACAAGGACACCATCAACTGGGACCCCAACTTCGACGAGACGAAGAAAGAGCCCAGCGTCCTTCCCTGCCGCTTCCCCAACCTGCTGGTCAACGGCAGTCAGGGCATCGCCGTCGGTATGGCCACCAACATCCCGCCCCACAACCTCAGTGAGGTCATCGACGGCTGCGTGGCCTATATCGAGGACCCCGACATCGATTTGCCCGGCCTGATGGAGCACATCAAGGGACCGGACTTCCCCACTGCCGGCATCATCATGGGCCGCAGCGGCATCCGCGCCGCCTACGCCACCGGCCGCGGCAAAATTACTCTGCGGGGCCGTGCTGCCATCGAAGAGACCAAGAATGGCCGTACCCAGATCATCATTACGGAAATTCCGTATATGGTCAACAAGGCCCGTCTTATCGAGAACATGGCCGACCTCGTGAAGGAAAAGCGCATCGAGGGCATCACCGGCCTGAACGATGAGACCAACCGCAAGGGGATGCGCATCGTGGTGGACATCCGCAAGGATGCCAACGCGCAGGTCATCCTGAACCAGCTGTACCAGTACACCCAGCTGCAGGATACCGTGGGCGTCATCATGCTGGCCATCGACCACAAGGTGCCGAAGGTCATGACCCTGAAACAGATGATACAGAAGTACGTCGAGTTCCAGGATGAAGTCGTCCGCCGCCGCACGCAGTATGATTTGAAGAAGGCCAAGGAGCGCGCCCACATCCTCGAGGGCCTGAAAAAGGCCACCGACATCGTGGATGAGCTCATCGCTACCATCCGTGCCTGCAAGGGCGGCATGGCCGAGGCAAAGGCCGCTATCATGGAACAGTTCGGCTTCGATGACCCGCAGGCCGACGCTATCGTCAAGCTGCAGCTGGGCCGTCTGGCTGGTCTCGAGATCCTCAAGATCGAGGAAGAGCTGTCCGGCCTGCAGGCTAAGATCAAGGATTGGGAGGACATCCTCGCCAACGACGCCCGGGTGCTGGAGATCGTCAAGAACGAGCTGCTGGACATGAAAAAGCGCTTCGGCGACGAGCGCCGCACCGAGATCCAGTCCGTCACCGGTGAAGTGGACATCGAAGACCTCATCGCCGAGGAGCAGTGCGTCTACACCCTCACCGAGGCCGGCTATATCAAGCGCCAGCTCAAGGCCACCTATCAGGCCCAGAAGCGCGGCGGCCGCGGCATTTCCGGCATGACCCGGAAGGAAGAGGACATCGTGCAGGAGATGTTCGTGGGCTCTACCCATGATTATGTCCTGTTCGTCACCGACAAGGGCCGCCTCTTCCGCATCAAGGGCTACACCATCGCCGAAGGCAGCCGCACCAGCAAGGGCAGCAACATCGTCAACCTGCTGCAGCTGGCCGAGGGCGAAAAGGTCACCAACATGCTCTGCTACCCCAAGGACGGGGACAACAAGGGCGGTTTCGTCACCATGGTCACCAAGCAGGGCCTCATCAAGCGCACCCCGCTGGAGCAGTACGCCAACATCCGCAAGACGGGCCTCATCGGCATTGCGCTCAACGAGGGCGACGCGCTGGCATGGACCCGCCTGACCACCGGCAATGATATGCTCATCGTGGCTACCCGCAACGGTCAGGCCATCCGCTTCAACGAGGCCGATGCCCGCCCGATGGGCCGCAGCGGCCACGGCGTCCGCGCCATCAAGCTGGCCGAGGGCGACGAGGTCGTCGGCGTCTGCATCTGCCGCGAGGGCGGCACGGTGCTCACCGTCACCGAAAACGGCAAGGGCCGCCGCTCTGACATCGACACCTACCGCATCACTGCCCGCGGCGGCAAGGGCATCCGCAACTACGACGCCTCCAAGGACAAGGTGGCAGCCGTCAAGATCGTGGACGACATCGACGATGTGCTGCTGAGCAGTCAGGAGGGCATCATCATCCGCCTGCACGCCAACGAGATCCCCGTCCAGAGCCGCTACGGCTCCGGTGTCCGGGTCATGCGTCTGGGCGAGAACGATAAGGTGATGGTGCTGGCCCGCACCGACCACGACGACGAGGCACAGACCGAGAGCATCGAGGCCGACACCGAGGATGAGCCCACTGCCGAGCAGCTGGCGGAGATGGAAGCAGCCGATGAGGCATCGGCCGCCGAAGCTCCCGAGGCTGACACCGGCGACGAGGAATAAACCTCATTTCCACACATAAACTGACCCTGCGGGGGAGTACACGCTTTCTGCGGTGCTCTCCCGCAGGTTTTTTTGCAAAAGATCACGGTTATACTGGACAAATCCGCTGTTTGTGTGGTACGATAACCGGACAACAAGAAAGATCCTCATGGGGGAGTAGCAGGCGCTGTTTTGCAGGCAGCGCAGCAAGTCAACACAATGACGGCCCGGGCGGCTGTCTGGCTTGCTTTCATTTGCGAGACTCATGTGCTTTGGTGCGAGTACCACGCCCATTCCACATGGAGTCAGTTTGTAAAAATCCGACCCGGAATTGGCGAAATGTGCGCCGATCCCGGGTCTTTTGTCTGCCCACCAATTCCGGTCAAATCAGGAGGCATCGTTATGGAATGGAGATTTTTTGATTTTTTCTTCAACAGCGCCCTGCTGGGCGTGGGCCTTGCCATGGATGCGTTTTCCGTCTCGATGGCAAACGGTCTGCATGACCCTCAGATGTCCCGCCGCCGGGGCGTCCAGATCGCAGGCACCTTCGGCATCTTTCAGGCCGTCATGCCCATGACGGGCTGGGTCTGCGTCCACACCATCGTGGAGCTGTTCTCTTCGTTTGAAAAGTTCATCCCGTGGATCGCCCTCATCCTGCTGGGCTACATCGGCGGTAAAATGCTCATTGAGGGCATCAAGGGCGAAGAGGCCGAGGAAGCCGCTGAGCTGAGCGCGGGCGCACTCTTCATGCAGGGCGTCGCCACCAGCATCGACGCGCTGTCGGTGGGCTTCACCATCTCGGAGTACGGCTGGTTCATGGCGCTGGTCTGCTCCCTCATCGTGGCGATCGTCACCTTCTTCATCTGTGAAGCCGGCCTTGCCATCGGCAAAAAGTTCGGCACCAAGCTCTCCGGCAAAGCCTCCGTCCTCGGCGGCGTCATCCTCGTCGGCATCGGTCTGGAAATCTTCATCTCCGGCATCATGGGCTGAGAACAACAGCAGCGCCCCTGCACATTTGTGCAGAGGCGCTTTTTTTTATGCCCGGGGGAAGCCCCCGCCGGGGCAGGGAGGGGATTTGTCGTATTTTGTTGCACATTGCCGCAAAAATAAGGATTTTAAGCCCGAAATTTCGCTGTCTTTCCCTATTGCCAAGACTGTAGGGGGGGGGGGTATAATAAAAAATGAGAAACACTCTCAACAAAGAAGTGCAAAAAGCACAAGCAAGCGTAGAAAAAGAAAGGAAACCACCATGAAAAAGAACGGCGCGTTCCGCCGGGCAGCAGCTCTGATGGCGGCGCTGAGCATCACGGTGTCTCTGGCGGCTCCGGCCTTTGCAGCGACCTCAAGGACCTACTATATCGACGACGGCGATATTACCATCACCAAAGATGAGAATGGCCAGACCGTCCAACAGGTCAACAAGCAGGATGAGAATATTGGGGCCGATGAGGAGATCATCATCACCACCCATAAAAAGGCCATCACCTCGCTGGAGAGCGACCTGGAAGGCCCCGCAGCAGAGGATTCCGGCTTTGGCCCTGTGGTAGAGGACAACTACCAGCCGGCTCAGCCGGAGGACGCTGAGGAACCGGAAGGCGCAGACCAGCCGGAGGATGCCGAGCAACCGGAAGGCGCAGACCAGCCGGAGAGCGCTGAGGAACCGGAAGGCGCCGACCAGCAGGAAAGCGCTGAGCAGCAGGCCCAGCCCCAGCAGGCAGCCCCGGCTGCTGTTCCTGCAACCCCTACCCCGGCAAATGGCTTTTGCAAAAACATCATTACGGTGATCAACAACGCTGCCACGGCGCTGAAGCTCACCCTGAGAGACGTAAAGATCGATGTGAGCGACACCGGAAACAGCCAGACTCAGAAATCAGGAAAAGCCGCCCTGAGCGTTCAGGGAAGCGGCGATGTGGAGATCGAGCTGGACGGCGATAACGAGCTGAAAAGCGGCTTTAACAGGGCGGGCCTTGAAAAAAACACCTACACCTTCACCTCCGCAGGCACGCTGACCCTGAAGGACAGTAAAGGAACCGCCAGCGGCAGCCTGAAAGCTGAAGGAGGAGAGTGTGGCGCGGGCATCGGCAGCCGCAACTACAAGAACGGCGAAAACATCACCATCACCGGCGGCACGGTGAACGCTGTCGGTGGCCAATATGGTGCGGGCATCGGCGGCGGTTTCAACAGCAGCGGAAAAAACATCACCATCAAGGGTGGCACGGTGACCGCTACCGATAAAGATAGTGGTGCGGGCATCGGCGGCGGCTGGAAAGGCAACGGCGAAAACATTACCATCGAGGGCGGCACGGTGACCGCTATCGGAGGTAATGAAGGCGGTGCTGGCATCGGCGGCGGTTACGACAGCGCGGAAAAACTGCACCATCAGCGGCGGCAC
>ENA-OQCU01000363-OQCU01000363.1-human-gut-metagenome-genome-assembly--contig:-NODE-363-length-21758-cov-3.945541_pt1 | contig 21758 bp, 15 predicted proteins | sample MGYA00242504_ERZ504590 | MGnify/ENA primary metagenome ERZ504590 (study PRJEB26092, sample SAMD00036318) | human gut metagenome | host: Homo sapiens | study: EMG produced TPA metagenomics assembly of... | reverse complement strand
GAACAGTTGCCAACTCATTACCTCGTTCTTGAACTTTCCGCATAAACTTTTTATTCTTAGCGGATTATGAGATTATTCCAAAAATAGAACTTATATTTGATGAAACCGAAAAAACTCTGTGTTAATCCGCGTAATCTGTGGTGAATCCTTATTGTCTAAACCTGTAAGTGCCGGTATTCGCTCGGAGTATAGCCTACGTTCTTCTTGAACACGCGGTTGAAGTGCTGCGAATACTGGTATCCCAGCTCATAGGCAATCTGGCTGACTGTCTTCCCGCTTCCTATAATCATTTCTTTGGCCAGGTCGATGATTTTGTTCTGGATATATTCCTGCGCCGTCTTTCCGGTTTCCTTCTTCACCAAATCTCCGAAATAGTTGGAGGAGAGGAACACTTTGTCTGCGAAGTATTTCACGGAAGGCAGTCCTTCGGTCTGCGGTTTGTCGCTCTGGAAATAGTCGTCTATCAGTGCTTCGAATTTCATCAGGATATCTTTGTTGGCTGCCGAGCGGGTGATGAACTGGCGTTCGTAGAAACGCATGCAGTAGTCCAGCAGCAGTTCGATGTTGCGTGCAATCAGACCCTTGCTGTGCTTGTCGATGGGGCGTTGGATTTCCATCTTAATCTTCTTCAGACAGTCGAGGAAGATTTCTTTCTCGTCTTCGGACAAATGCAGTGCCTCGGTAGAGGAATAGGAAAAGAAGGAATACTGCTTTATTCCTTGTCCCAGCGAGGTGCCTTTTATCAGGTCGGGGTGGAACAGCAGGCCGGAGGCGCTGGGCTGCATACCTTCCAGCATGTTGACCTCGGTCACCTGGCCCGGGGCGAAGCTGGTTACCGTGCCTTCCTGGTAATCGTAAAACTGTTTTCCATAGCGTATATCTCCGCATTTGGTGTTTTTGAGGAAAAGGGCGTATACGCCATAGTTCAACGTGAAATGTCTGGGGTATCCGGTGGCTTCGGACAAGTCGACTACGCTGACCAGCGGGTGCAGGGTTTCGAGACCGAACATCTTGTTGTATTGGTCTACTGCATTGAGCTTGATTACTTCTTCCATAAACGTTCCTGTTAGTTTTGTACAAATGTAGAGAATAATCCGGAAAGTTCCATATCGCAGGAGGAGGAATCCGTAATATGGTTACAAATGTCCGTAATCTGTGTACATTGAAAAGAGTTACACCCTTTGTCCGAAATGGTGTAGCCATCCGGAGCAAAGGGTGTAGCCTTGGTATGTAAAAGGTGTAGCCCTTTTACGCTTGCTGGTTATCAATCTTTTAGCATAGCTTTGATGTGTTCCATATAGAGCTGGCGGATGGCTTTGTTTTCGCCCAGTCCCTGCATGCGTACATTCACTTGATAGCCTTGCTTTTCAAGTTCCGTCTTCCACACGCCGGCAATGTCTTCCTTGGTATGGTTGCCGCATACCAACAGCAACGGAACCAATGTCACGCTCTTGGGGCGTGTCTCTTTCAGTTGCAGCAGGGTTGCGTCCAGGGTAGGATATCCTTCAATGGTGCTGACGTGGAAGTTCTTCAGTCCATGGGCTTTCATCATGAAGTCGAGCATGGCGTAAGTAGCCGTGCTGGGTAGCTGGTTGCCGTGCCCCACATAGACAATGTCTTCTTTCTTTCCCAGCTGTTCGGCGGTCAGTATACCGATTACCTTCTCGCAGTCTTCGACGGAGTAGAGCAGGGGATTTCCCACTTTTATCTCCTTGAAGAAGGGACGGAGCTTGTCTGCATCCCTGCGGACGGAGGTCATCTCACTGCCTTCTATCAAGGTGGTGCTCTGGACGTAGATGGTCCGGTAGCCTTCGGCGCGAAGTTTCAGCAGTGCATCCGTAGGGCTGTCTTTGTACACACCCTCCTTGGCAAGTCTTTTTCGTACAATCGGCGAGATGTATGCTTCGCGCACTGTAAACTGCGGAAAGGCTTCTTGTGCCTCACGGGTCACGACGTCGAGCGTCAAGGCACGTGTCTGGGGGTCCGAACTGCCATAATGGGTGATGAGCAGAGCCGCCTTCTCCTCTTGTTGTGCGGAGGAGAAGAGGCTGATGCCGAGTAAATAGAGAGTGATGAAAAAATGTTTCATAATTGTTGTTGTTTCTAAATGCGTTATGGAGAGATTATTTTAGTCTGAGTGCCAGGCTGATTACTACCGAACGTCCCGGAGAATACAAGGCGAAGTTCTTGTTCAGCGGGCGGTTGTCCTTCTTGTTGAAGATATTGTCTATGCCGATGCCCGGTTCGATGATAAAGTTGCGGAAGCCGTCGAAGGTATGGCGGGTATTGAAGTTCCAGATGCCGTAGCCCGGAGCATTGCCGTCCGCGTCACCCGGATAATAGACTTTGCTTTGCAGACGACCGTTCAAGTTGAGGTTCAAGGTATAGTCGCTCCAGCTGTGTGTATAGTTTCCGGTGATGGTGGCTGTATGGCGTATGCTGCGTTCGATGTTTTGCCATTCGCCTCCTTCGTTCAGACCGCGTCCATAGGCGTAGGTATAGTTTCCGGCCAGGGTGAAGCCCGGGAACAGATTGCCGTTCAAGTTCACTTCAAAAGCCTTTGACGGTAGCTTTCTCGAAATTGAAGTAGTTCTTGACACTTAGGTTTTTCGTGGATGAAAGGTCACCGATTTCGGGGAACTCTTCACGCAACTGGTTCTGCTCTGCTTCCGGTAGGTCATCGAATTTAGTGGATTTGGAAGTTACCATGTTCTTTACATAGTTCAGATAGCCGGTGACGGAAGCACTGAAACGGTTGGTGCGGTATTCCATGTTGATGGAGTAATAGTTGCTGCGTTCGGGGTCGAGGTTCTCGTCACCCAATGAGATGGTGGCTCGTGTACCCATTGTCTTCTTGAACATGTGGTAGTAGAGCTCGTCAATTCCCGGAGCGCGGAATCCGGCAGCATAGGTGGCACGTACATTGAAGTTGCCTATGTTGTACATGGCTGCCACTTTGGGGGTGAAGCGTCCGCCCGTCTGTTCGTGATGGTCGTAGCGTACACCCACAACACCGGTCAGATGGTTCCATAGCTTCACTTCATGCTGGCCGTAGGCTGATGTCGTATAGACACTTTTGTCCAAATCGGAGTCGGACGGCGGAGCACTTCACGGCGATAGTCCACACCGAACACCGTAGTGCTGTTGGTTGTAAAACCGAAGATACCTTTCAACTCGGCATCATGGAATTTCTGAAGCTTGGTAAGCGCATACTGTCCGGGCAGGTATCCGCTGTTTTCTATCAGGTATTTGTAGCGTGATGCGTAATTGTTTCCTGAATAGTCGAACTGGATAACGTTGCGTTTACTCAGTTTGTATTTGGCGCCTGCCCCCAGTTGTAACCTTCGTAGGTAGTGTTGTACTTGCTTCCGCCGGTGATATCCTCGCGTTCTACCGGACGTTCGAGTCCGCGGTTGTAGTATCCACCGTTGGCATAGAAGGAAAGCTGTTCCGTAGCATCATAGGTAAACTTCTGCGAAAAGTTATTCGAGCTGTAGCCCAGGGAGAGCGGGGCAATCGTTTCGATGATGTCTTCTCCATCTTCTGTCAGATGGCTGTTTTGCCAACCGTCGGAGTGGTCGTATTTATAGGAAGTATAGGACCCTATTTTTCCTTGGGCGATGTCCAGATTCAAGCCTTGGGAGAATTGATTCTTTCTCGTATAGCTGCTATTGCTGCTGAAGGCTACCACATCTTTAGGCTCGTTGGTAATGATATTGATTACACCGCCGATGGCATCCGAACCATAAAGGGAAGAAGCGGCTCCGTTCAGCACCTCGATGCGCTTGACGCGGGTCATGTCTATTTGGTTGAGGTCGATGTTACCGGTAATGTCTCCCGTGACCTTGCGTCCGTTTACCAATATCAGCACGTGCTTGTTGGAGAGTCCATTCATCATCAGATAGGACCCCATCGCGTTCGGACGGAAGGAGAGCGAGGGTACCATCATGGTCAAGGCCTGCTGGAAGTCGGTGATACCGGCACGCTTTATCTCGTTGGCAGTGATAACCGATACCGGAGACGGAGTGTTCTTCAGTCGCTGATGTGTACCCGTACCCGTTACTACAACCGGGTTCAACTCGTGAGTTTTCTTGGTCATATCGTCGCTGTCACCTTTTTCTGCTTGTGCATAGGCACCGGTGGCGATGATTCCTCCCATAAGGAGAACTGTGAGAAGTCTTTTCTTTATCATATATTGTTTTATTTTATATAACGCTGCAAAGGTACATACCATTATCGGAGGGTGAAATACTTAATAGTTGTTATACTGCGATGGCCAAATAGCTATTAATAGGTACTGTATTCCCTTATTCCGGCACATAGATAATCTCTCCATTTTCAAGCTGATAGGCAACTCCCACTTTCTTTCCTCTTTTACCGGAGGTCTTTGGGTCTTCGCTGGGAGTGTATTTCTTGATTTCCTGCCCTTCTTTGGTAATGATTTCCATATTTTCCTTTCCGGGATTCTTCACCATAGTGAAGTCTTCTTTGGAAAACATCTCCGTCATATTGAAGCGGGAGACGAGAGCCACCATCAAGGCTACGGCAAAGACCATTGCTACGTCAAAAAGATTGGCTACCGTACCCATGGGTCGGAGTCCGAATCGCTGTGCAGTAATCTGTTCTCTTACTCTTCATAGTTTTCGTATCGGTTAGTCCGTTATTCCTTTCGGCCGTTTGGCATGCTTATCACTTTGTACAGATATTCCAAGTCGTTCATTCGCGGGCATACCAGCGTTGTTTCACTTGCAGGGTAATGACGCCGACAGCAGCAATGACCAGCCCTACCACTGTAGTGGCAAATGCCACCTGCATATTGTAGGCCATGGAGGAGATGTCTCCTTGTGCCAGCCCCACCAGTGCGGGACCCATCGGGATGAGGGTACCCATCAGTCCCAACATAGGACCCAGCTTGATGAAAGTACGCGAACGTCCCAACTCCTTCTCGGCTTCCACTTCATAATTGGCAAGCAGGTGTTCGCAGTAGGCGTCGTCGTCCCGGTGTGCGGACAGTTTGGACAAGCTGCGGAGGAGAGGGGAGTTACCTGCCGATGGGAGTTGCTGCAGCAGTCCGTCTATATTCTCTGGGATGATGTTCTCCAGTGTTTCAGTGAATTGCTTCTGTAATTTCATCCGCTGGTAGAACTCGCCGAAGAAACCTCCCGCAAGGATAATGGCACGTAGAAAGAATAGCAGCAGCAGGACTACGACGGGAACCAGCAGCCCGTTTGAAATCCAGAACAGTGTGTTTGAGATTGTTTCCATATATCTTTTTAGTTTTTAATTCTTTAATTTATTTCAATAGCCCGTAGCAATGATGCTCAATATAACAATGAAAATATTAACAATGAACAGTACTTCCAAGCGCAGTGGTTTATCACCGATAGCATGCCGCAGCAGAAGGCTCCCAGCACAAACTGCAAAGAAAGTAACACCGGCTGCTATCCATGAGAGACTGCCGAAATCTATTTCGGGAAAAAGTGAAAAAGCAGCAGTGCCAGGACATAGCAATATTACTCCGCCTATCAGTAATGCCGGGGTATAACTTCAGGAAGAGGGTGAACCGCTTGTTTGAAGGCCGTGTTGCGGGTACGCATTTTTGCGAAACAGTCGAAACAGAAAGTTATCATTATGGCGGCTTCCAGAGTGACACATACCGACAAGTTCAACATCTGTGGACGGGAGGCAAAGAAAGCTGCCACCACGGTCTTGGACTGTTCCGTCATCCATGGAGTCACCAGCCACGCAAAAAAAGGCACAGCCTGCGGCAACCGTCCACATTCCCCAGCGTGGATAGAACCCCACCTTTAATAGAAAATTGAGGGCGATGAATAGGGCTAACAGATGAATGACGTATTCCATAATACTCTGTTTCTATTTATTCATTTTTTCTTTTCTTCAACAGTACGACCAGTCCGATGAAGGTGATGACGACAAGACTGCCTGCAACCACTCCGTTCACCCTGTTCTTACGTACCGTTTGTTCGGAAGTCAGTTTGTGTTCTTTCAGTACGACATCCTTGCCATCGGTTGCGGATGCTTCGTGTACCTCCTTCATGTTCTGGGTATAGGTCTGCTTCTCGCTATTATCCAACTGGTCGGCAACGAACGACTGTAGCTTGTCATTGTCGCAAACGAATTCGGTACAAGCGGCACCTTTTTTCGCGTGTGATTTGTGCATGCAGGGAAGCAGTGGTTTTCAGTTGCTCATCAGATGCATTTCCAGTAACCTTTGCGGGCGCTTTCCAGCATGACGGCTGTCATAGCCTGGAATGCGGCGGGATTGACGCGGAGGAAGTACTCGTGAATGCCCAGCTTATTCTCATCCTTTATATACATTCTATACAAGTCATTGAACAGTTCTTTGTCCATGGCCGACGGACGCATGACGTGCCAGCCGAAGATGTTGCGGAAGATTTCGCCGAACATCTGCGCCGAACCTTCCCCGCCTTTCATCCGCTCTTGTATAAAGGTAGGGTTCAAGATGGTGGAACGTGTCTCTACGGCAATGGCCTCTTTGGCATCCTGCATGCGGCGGTTGGTCCGGTTGCGGTAGTCTGCCATATAGGCATCCGGTTCCTTGCTGGTCACGGTTTTGACGGTGAGCGAGAGTCCACCCGTAAATTCGTATACATGATCCAGGGAGATGGGGCCCCATGTGTTACTTTGACGGGGCTGGATGACAACATCCGTTTCGGACAGTGCCGAGGCAAACAAACCTTCCTGGACGTCTCCCCAATTTTCGTCGTCCCCATAAGAGGCACCCATATTGTTGAGGTATCCTTCGGCTATCTCCTTTTCGCTTTCCCACGAGCCGCTGTGCTCGGTATAGGCCATCATACCGGTACTGTATCCGCTGTTGACCGGTCCGAATACACGCATCACAGACATTTCACGGGCACGTTTGGGGGAAGTTCCCTTTTCTACCAGTAATTTTTCCTGCAACAGTGTACCCGATGCCACATAGTTGGGATAGGTCTCATCTCCGGCTTCCGATGTCAGACGTATAGCATCGGTCAGTAACTTCAAGCGGGAACCGGCTATGTCGCGTAGCTGTCCGGACACTTGTACCAGCACATTGATGCGCGGACGCCCCAGTTCTTCACTGGGCACCAGTTTCAGGTCAACCACTCTGCCTTGGGCGTCGCGTACGGGTTCTACTCCCAGCATCCAGAATACCTGGGCCAGCGTAGCTCCTTCCGTATTGATGAATTCGCCTGCCCAGAAGGTATAGCTTACTTTCCGGGGATATTCGCCGTGCTTGCTGATGTACTGTTTTAAAGTCGCTTCTGCCAATCGCTTTCCATCTTCCCAAGCCCTTGGGTTGGGAGTATTCTCGGCGTTGATGCTGTACATGTTGCGTCCGGTGGGCAGAACGTTCGGGTTCAGTACGGGGTCACCTCCCGGCGCAGGGAATACGGTTCCTCCGCTGAGTGCACGCACCATGGCATTCTGTTCGTTGACGGGGGAGGCAAGCAACTGTTCGCGATAGAGTAGGGCGGGGCGAAGCTCCGGTGCTACAGATGCAGTATCCTTGGGTGGATTCTGGAGTAAGGCGGTCAGCCTTTTCCTGGCGGCAGGCAAGTAGTGGTGGGCTATATAGGTGAAGTCTTGCAACTGTTCTGTGGTGATTTTACCTTTATCACGGTCCTTGCGGGCCGTTTCGTATGCCAGCGGGTCGGCAGCGACGGCGAGAGTGGTAGTCAGCAGGTCGCGGTCAGAATAAGGCTCGTTCATGGTGTAGTACGCACCCAGTATCTTTTCGTTGGCTATCTCTTCGGTGAAGGCATCCAGACGTTCCAACTCCTCGGCTGTATAGGGTTCGCCGGATATGGAATCCAGATTGAGGTCGCGGTGCAGCCCCAGGCGCATGGCCTCTTTTTTGATGTTCATTCCCAGAGCCCGGTGTTTGGCAGTCCCTTCGTCCAGCACTTTGTGAATATCTTCCAGCAAGGCCGAATAGCGTTGGCGCATACCGCTCTCCACGTAGGGCGGAGTGAGATGGGTGACCAGTACGGCATGTGTCCGGCGTTTGGCAATGATACCCTCGCCTACGTTTCCGGTGGTATAGAAATAGAAGTGGGGGAGGTTACCAATCAGTACATCCGACCAGTCGGCCTGCGACTGTGCCACATTCTTTCCGGGCGTGTATTCCAAGTTGCCGTGGGTGCCGAAGTGAATCACTGCATCTGCCTTGAATCCTTTTTGCATATACAGATAAGGAGCCAGGTAGCTGTGGGGCGGCGCTACCGGCATTCCATGCACCAGTTTGAACTCATCATCTCCCAATGCCGGGCGGGGCTGGGGGAAGAGTAGGATATTGCCGAATTGCAGGCAGGCAATGGCAATACTGTCCTCTGTTACCAGCAGATTGCCGGGCGCATCTCCATATCTGTCTGTCACTTCCTGATATTTCTCGGGAAGGAGTACTTCGTGTGCCCATTGTTCGTATTGCTCGGTAGAAAGCCATATCGGGTGTGCCGTTTTCAAAAACTGTTCTTGTGCTCCTTTGGCATACGAACCCATGACGGCACCGTCACGATGTATCCGCTTGCCGAACTCCTCTACAGTAGCAGGCAGTCCACTGACGTCGTACCCTTCCGAACGCAGGCGTTTCAAGAAGTTATAGAGTGAAGGAATCACTTCCATACCGCTTGCCAGCAGGGCGTCTTTTCCCGGAGTCTTGAAGTAACAGATAGCAACGCGCTTTTCTTTGTTGGACATGTCTCTCAAGGACATGTACTTGGTAATATGGTCCACTACGGCATCTATCCGTTCATTTTCAGCGGTGTACAGATAGTATCCGTGTTTGTTTTCGTTTTGGGTAGCGATGCAGAGGGGTAGCATGCCTCCATCTATCTCAGGCACCACTACACGGGCGGTCAGTGTGCCACCGCTGACGGGGGTATCCGGGTCCAGCCATTCCTCGTGGGGCTGAATCAGCGGGAAGGGCATGAATAAAGGAATGTTTTCCTGGTGCAGCCAGTTGATGAGTGAGTCATTGCCCAGCCGTCCCATAGGCAGGTAGACTACTGCATCGGGATGGAGGGTACGTATCATATCGGCACGCGGTTGACCTCCGGCTGTGAAAGGATAGACATTGAAGCCTGCTTGTGTCAAGCACGTGATGAGGGAATCTACGTGGGCACGGTTTCCTTCCATCGGAAAGTTGAGTCCGGAAATCAGGGCAAGGTTGCGTCCGTCCTCATGGTAGAGATTTTTTTCTTTCAGATAGGCGGTCACCTCTTGCGGAGTACTGAAGTAGCGGCCGTATTCGCGGTGGTAGAACATGTTCTCCAGCAATGGGATGGGAGGCTCGTAATCCTGGTGTCCCCACCGGTGGGGAGTGGCGATGTGGCGCAGGTAGAGTAAGGCATTCCGGTAGTTGTGCTTGTTGCCGTTCTTGAGATACTCCCGTAGCGTATGCTGTTGTTCATTGGTAACATTGTGATTGAGGGAGAGGGTGAAATTTCGTAACGTATTCGTAAAGACTGGTACTCCGCTGGCACCCACCCGTTCCACTTCGGCAATCTGGCCGTCGTCAAGGTATAGCCCTCTGCTGTACATCACGATGGCATCATAGCCGGAAAGGTCCTTCACCTCTTCTTTTTTTATGCAGGTGACTTCTATCCGGGCGCAGTCATTGTTCAGGGCAATGTCGGCAGCTTGTGCCAGGGTTGCGTTGATAATAAGTATACGTGTAGGAGCAAGCCAGTACTGATAGGCCGCAAAGCTGCAGACAATCAATAGGGCTATGCTGCCGAGGAATATTCCAAGTCTTTTCTTATTCATACAAGTTTATTCTCGTTAATAGCGTTTTTGTCTTTTACAACATTTTCTTCTTATATAATTCACACTTAACGCCACACCCGTGATGCAAACGGCTGTACCTCCAAGCAGCAATACCCAAAGCACAGTCTTGCGCAGGGTGGCATTGGAGTTCAGACCGGGCAGACGCATGCGGTGCAGGGCTGTATAGCTCCAGTATTTCCAGCGGGAGGAGGTGTCTACATGGCGGATGATTCCCGTTTCCGGGTGAATGTAATAGACGCTCCGGTCCGGGTCGTCCACCGTTATCTTCCAGACGGGAAGCTGGGGTCGTCCGCGATACATATTGCTCATGTCGCGATAGTAGGTCTCGAAATGTTCGAGCCGGGAGATACGTATGCCGGGGATATGTTGTGAAGAATCACGCTGGGAGGTATAAATGCTTTCCACGCCTTTCAGGATTTCTTCTTCGGAGAGTTGTAACGGACGCGGCAGGCTGTCGGCGGCATCGATGTAATACTCGTTTTTTCTATCTTTTACGATGTAGTAGGGATGTTCGCGGAAGTTGCGCCACTCTATCTGCAAAGCTTGGGGATAGGCAGCTATGACACGGCGGTAGTCCAAGGGGTAATCCTCCGGTTGTGGGGCACGGGCATGGAGCGTGCGTGTGGCGCTGCCTTTCTTCAGTGCCGGTTTATGAATCCATTCGGGAATGTCTGCCAGAGACATCATGCCGCTGAAGGTGAAGGTCAGTACGAAGATGCCGAAAAAGATTCCGCTGACGTAGTGCCAGTGATACCATCTTTTTCGGTAGGGGGAGAACTTGGGATGGCGGCTTCGGTGCGTCTTACGCCATACATCCACAGTTACCCAAATGCCGGCAATGACCATGAGACAACCCAGAGCTGTGAGCCAGATGACGGTCTTAGTCCAAAGGACGGTGTCCTGCCGCAGCCAGGTGAAGTATACCCAGTGGGGAATGGCACCCAGCCATGCCCAGAAGCGTTCGCTTCTGTTGGAGAACTGCAAGGCCTCACCGTTTTGTGAACTCAGATAGAGCTGTGTCCCGGCATCGTCGGCAAAGTATATTTATAAATGGGCATTTCCTTTTTCAGTTCAGCGAAGGGAATCCATTGGTCCAGAGAGTGGAGGGTGTCGATACGGGTAATGGGAGAAGAACACCACAAAGCTGCTGTCCGGTGCAGGTGTTCACTGTCCAGAGAGGGTCGTGAGATGGTGGAATCGGCAAGGAAATGAAGCGTGCCTTTTGTGGTACTAAAGCTGAACTCGGGGTGTCCGGCATTGAGGTTCAGTATCGTAGACCTGACCTTTACGCCACGGGGCAGGCGGGCTGTGACGGAGGAGATGTCCGGAAGTGAGTCTCCGGTTTGGGAGAGCATATCCAGCTTTTGCATTTCTCTTTGGCGCTGACACGGGGAAAGCGGTGGTACATCATCACGAAGGCGGAGAGGAACCACATGAGAAATAGGATACAGAGCAAAGTGCCCAGTATCCTATGAATAGAGTACATCAGTTTGGTGATAACATTCATTGTCGTTCGCTTTTTTCCTGCAAAAGTACAAGATGATTCAAGAACACTAAATACCCACTAATGGGTATATTATTCTGTGTCTTTTCCGGCAGCATAGGCCGCCTTCTTCGTCATGATGTCCAGCATGCGGTGCTTCAGTCCGAAACGGATATGGTCAATGAATATTTCTTGAATTTCCGGAATTTGTCCCAGTCCTTCCAGTTGTGCACTGACGGTGAAGCCTTCTTTCTCGAGCATCTCCTTCCACTCTCCGGCAATGTCGTTTTTGGCATGGTCTCCGGCAACAAACATGAAGGGTATGAGGGTCACACGTTTGGCTTTCCCGGCTTTCAGTTGTGCCAGCATGGTGTCAAAGGTTGGATAACCTTCGATGGTGCCCACATGGAAATTGGTCAGTCCGCCTGCTTTCAGCATATAGTCCATCTGACTGTAGATGGCGGTACTGGGGGTATAGGTGCCGTGGCCCACAAGGACGAAGTGTTCTTTGGTAGCTTTCTTGCTTTGTGCCGGGGCGTTGTAGCGGTTCCCCAGAATACTTGCCACTTTCTCTGCATCTTCGATAGAGTAGAGCAGGGGAGTACCTACACGTATTTCCTTGAAGAAGGGTAGTGCGTTTTCCACATCCCGGCGGAGGGATTCCATTTCTACTCCGTCAATGATGTTGGTACTCTGTACGATGAGGTGTGTGTAACCTTCGCTGCGCAGTTTCAGCATGGCATCCAGTGGAGTCAGCTTCGTGATGCCGCGCTCTTTCAAGCGGCGGATAATGATGCGCGACGTATAGGCTTCTTGGGAACTTCAACTCCGGGAAGGCGGCTTGTGCCTTGGCGTTGATGGCATCAATGGTGAGGGCGCGGGTATCGTCGTGCGTAGTGCCGAAGTGCACCATGAGCAGGGCGGCTTTGTCGCCGGGTTTCATACTTGCAAGCATATCGCTGTGCTCGTAGTTGCCTCCCCCGTGCGCATGGCAGAGGAGGAGGAAATTACAAAGGAATAAAAAGACAAACAAATTCTTCATAAATACTGATGCTTGTTTTAATCGTTCTCTATGACACGTATCATATCGAAGTAGAAGCGTCCGTCCACTTCGGCTCCTTTCTCTACATTACCGGTCTTGATGTCATAGATGTAGATAACGGCGTTGGCATCTTCTTCAGTGTTTACACCAATGTATGCTTTGTTGTTGAAGATGACAGAACGCTGTGAGAAGCGACCGCCGCTGTAACCGATTTCCTTGCCATCATAGCTTAAGCGTGTCTTGGTTCCGGTGGTAAGATCGAGGATGGCGTAGTAGTGAGAGTAAGCGTCGATGCCGGGTTGCTTATCTGCAGCGGGTCTATCGGCATTGTCATTACGTGCATACACTAAGGCTTTGTTCCCTTCCAGATATTGAATGGTCAGCAATTTGCCGTCGGCATTGGGATAGCCGTTGTAGGAAGCGTCGAATTCTGTTTCGCCTTTGTTGATACGTAGCAGGATGCCTTTGAAAAAATGCGTTATCTTCTTCGTGGAAACAAGCTAGGTAGAGATTGTCTGCTTCGTCGTACATTACGCAGTTTTGCATCAGTTCTCCGTAAGCGCTTCCTGCCATTTCGCATTCGATGGGAGAGAGTACATCTTTTTCTACTTCCATGGTAGAGGGGTTGATAATGGCTGTATGGAAGTTAGGCTCTTGCTGGTCTATATTCGTCAACCGTCTGTCTCTTTCCAATAGTAGAAGTAGTACAATCTGTTGTCTGATTTGCGGTAGGTGAGGATACCGGAGCTTGTCAGTTTGAGCCAGTTGGTGGGGGCTGGTATGTTGAGTTCACCTTCAGCAAGGATAGTCAAGTCCTCTGCGTTCAGTTTCGTATAAAGAATCTTGTCCTTCTTACCATTGGTAGACATGATGACGAGTGTGTTGTCATCAATCCAGGCATGTGTGTAGGAACGTACCTTATAGCTGTTGGCCTTGAAAGGACGTTCTGCAATAACCTGAACTGCATTGTTCTTGATTTGATATTTTACGAAACGGTCGTTGGTTGCGGGTATTTGGTAGTAATATTTTCCTTTTGAGATAGTCTCCATGGAATAATCTCCCAGTTCCGAACCTTCTCTTTTCACAGTGATGACACCCTGCTCTGTGGCCAATGAGTTGACGCTATGGACAATAGTGGTATTCTTGCTACTCATCCCACCGTGTTTGTCTACGGTGACAAATAGGTCGAAGTGATAGTTATCCTCATTGACTTCCGGGTCGGGATTAGGATTAGGTTCCGGGTCATCATCGGAACACGCTGTGAATGACAGTGCCATCATGGCAGCCATAAAGGCAATCAGTGTAAATTTGAATTTTCTCATTTTGAATGAATTATTAAATGATTAGTTAATGAATAGTCTGAATTTAGCAAAAAAAGCACGTCCGGGCTTCTGCAGCTTGTAGTTGTCATAGGCTGTCTTGTCGAGGAAGTTGGTACACTCCAAAGCCAGATTATAGCGTCCGCGTCTCCATGAGTAAGTGATGTCGGCATTACAGATGTGCTGGGCGGGAATGCGTGCCTTGTTATCATATGCGCCGTAAGCTTCCCAGGTCAGGAAGTACCAGTGTACCCATTGATAGGTACAACCCAGGCGCAATCTGCTTTCGGGCAGGGCAATGTTGCGGAAGGTATAATAAGCCTCTACGCTACCGAATAGCCACGGGCGGTTGGGCACACGGTTGTTATAGGTGGCAGAGGGCTTTCCGTCACCCTTGTACTTCTGCTGGTCGCGAGTGTCCTGGTAGCTGACGTTTGTGGCGAGTTGCAGTCTGCCTTGCCAGTCGTAGCGCATTTCCCCTTCCGCACCTTTTACATGGACAGCCGGGACGTTGGTATATTGCATTGTACCCTCTTTCTCGGCAATGCTGGTCTGAATGTAGTTGTCTACCTTACGGAAAAATCCGCTCATCTCATAATAGAATGTATGTCCATTGCCCGGGTGCCATGTGCCGAACAGAGAGGCATTGAAGTTGTTGCTGTTTTCCGGTTTCAGTGCCACGTTGGCATAGATGGTGGTACCGTTTCCCAACAGCTCGCGGGCGATGGGCAGTCTTACGCTATGCTCGTAGGATACTTTGATGGATAAAGGTTCCACGATGATATACCGGAGTCCGGCACCGTAACCCAGGTAGTTCTTGGTGGTGGAGCCTTGCACATCCTTCGAGCCGGTCACGCTGGATTGGTCGGTCTGCCGGATATTGGGATGGTTGATGTAGTCTTTTATGAAGAATACGTTTTCCATCTTGCCATCCAACAGAGACTGGTTGTAGGAGAGTCCCAGGATATGTTTGGTAACCACATCTTTTGACGGCTCGAAGCTGGTATCAAGGTCATCGAAGCGGTCGTTTCCGGTACGGCTCAAATGGTAGTTCAGATTAAAGCTGTGATGGGTATTCAGCTGATAGTCCAGGTTGGTGCGCATGATGGTGAGCGGACGCTTGTAGTGGCGCATGGATGGTTCTTTGCCCATAATCTCGTTGCGCTGGCTCACGATGTATCCTCCGTCCCAATAGTACTTCCGATAGGCAGTGTCCACGGTCAAGGAATGGTCCCAGGTGTGGGAGAGGGAGGCATTCAGTTGCATGTTCTTCAGGATGAAGTTGTACTTCTGATAGCGGGCAGAGATGTTCCAGGAATCGGAATTCCTTTCTGCCATTCCGTATACTTTGTTTTGAACAGACCCCGTCTGCAGTTCCTTGTCTGTTTTTGAATAGGAGGCGGAAACAAAGAAAGCATCAGCCCAGGATTTGTTGACAAATCCGGCTTCCACCTGTGCCAGTAGAGAGAAGTAGCCGTCATGAAAACGCTTGGGATTGCCATATATGAAGTTGTCCCCGCTTTCGTCGCGCATCTGTACATTCTTCATTCTATAATCGTTTTTGGAGTAGTTGATGCCAACGGTGGGCCGGACTATTAGTCCGGTTTTCTTTTCTACGAACTGTGCATTCAAGTCTGCCTTGTGGGTATGGAAGGAGCCGATGCCGTAAGATACATCCAGATAATCCTTTTTTTCCTGCTTTGTAATGATATTGATGGTGCCGCCCAGTGCATCTGTTCCCAAGCTGGCAGGGACTACTCCTTTGTATATCTCAATCCGGTCTATGATGTTAATGGGTAAGTTGGCGAGTGAAACACCGCTTCCTTTGGTGTCCAGTGGCATTCCGTCCAAAAAGTAGCGGACTGAATTTCCGGACAAGCCGTTGATGGAAAGGTCGAAGTCCGAGCCAACTCCGCCTTCCTCTCTCACCTTAATGCCCGTTGTACGGTTCACCAGGTCGTTGAGGTTATTCAGTGAGTTTACTATCGGCTTGATGTCGAGTGCATTGACAGCAAAGGCCCCTTCCTTCACTTTCTGCGTTCGGGTCTTTCCGTAAACCTCGACAGAGCTTAGCGTTACGGCACTTTCCTGCAATGTAAAGTTCTGTTTTTTATCCTGCCGGATGTCGAGGGATTGTTTCACGGTTTGGTAGCCCATGGAAGAGACGACGAAGGTATGTTTACCCGGAGCGACTTGCAGTGAATACTTCCCCCGGTCGTCCGTATAGGTGCCGGAGGTGGTGTTTTCCACTGCGATGGTGGCTTGGGCTACCGGTGTCCCGTGCTGGTCTATGACTTTTCCGGATAAGGTGACCTTATTCTGTGCCATACTACCTGCAGGAAGCAGGCAGATAAATGTAAATAGCAGTCCTGTGATGAATCTCATTTCAGTTCCTTATAAGCGTTCGTAACTTGCCCTCAAGGAAAAAATGAACAAAGAGAAAGATTCCTTTATATGGATAAAGAATGCCCCGACTCGATGTTTTGTTGCTTTATTCCCCGAAAGCACTAAAACTATGTTGTCTTGGCAGGTCTTCTGACTTATCCCTCTTTGAATGCCTTCCCATCCGCCGGGCGGACAGTGGCTTGTAGAATATTCAAAGATTTTGGAAGGACTTACAGCAGCGGGTCTGTTCAGGATTTGCACCTGATTCCCTTTTTCATCACTCATCTCCAACAGAACCGGGAGAGGTGAAACCAAAACTGGGACAAAGATAACAAAAACTATTAGGTTTGCGAATACTCCTGATAATTTTTGTTATCTTTGCCCGCGAATTGGTTCCGGATGCATGTTTCCATCATCTGGATTAAAAGGGAATCGGGTGTAAATCCCGGACAGTCCCGCTGCTGTGAAGCTCCGTTTATATCATGAAAAACACCCTTGCCACTGATATGCATTGAAATATCGGGAAGGCTTCAGGATTAGGAGTCAGTCAGAAGACCTGCCATTCATTAAAGGCTGCCTTTGCTCGTGGGTTAGGAAGACAGTACGAAGATATTAGTTGAACATTTAAACAAGAAATGGAATGCCTTTGTTGAAGGTATGTCCGCATTGTGGTGTGACTATATATATCCTTTATATATTAAAGAAAAATGTAAAATGATTAAGAAAGTATTGATTGCTAACAGAGGTGAGATTGCCTTGCGCGTCATGCGTTCGTGCCGGGAGATGGGACTACTTACGGTTGCCGTCTTTTCCGATGCCGACCGTACTTCTCATCATGTGGCATATGCCGATGAGGCTTATCCGATAGGACCGGCCGTGGCAAAAGAGAGTTATCTGAATATTGAAAAAGTGATTGCCACGGCAAAGCGAATGCGGTGCCGATGCCACCATCCGGGTTACGGCTTTTTGTCGGAGAACTCGGAGTTTGCACGCCGTTGCAAGGAGGAAGGGTATTATCTTTATCGGTCCCGCTGCCGAGACGATGGAGGCGATGGGCGACAAGATAGCTGCCCGCAAGCGAATGATTGCGGCAGGCGTACCCGTGGTTCCCGGAACGGAACAACCTTTGCAGAGTGCCGAAGAAGCCGTGCGTATCTGCAACGAGATAGGTTACCCCGTGATGCTGAAGGCGTCTATGGGTGGCGGTGGTAAAGGTATGCGCCTTATCCATAACGAGAGCGAAGTGGTGGAAGCCTACAACACGGCACGCTCCGAGTCCATGTCCTCCTTTGGAGACGACACGGTCTATCTGGAGAAGTTCGTGGAAGAACCGCATCACATCGAGTTCCAGATATTGGGCGACAACCACGGCAACGTTATCCACCTTTTCGACCGCGAATGTTCCGTGCAGCGCCGCAACCAGAAGGTGGTAGAAGAAAGCCCGTCACCCTTCCTTACGCCGGAATTGCGCCGGGAAATGGGAGAGAAAGCGGTTGCCGCAGCAAAGGCAGTGAACTACTCCGGTGCAGGTACCATCGAGTTTCTGGTAGACAAGAACCGCCGTTTCTATTTCCTCGAAATGAATACGCGCCTGCAAGTGGAGCACCCCATCACGGAAGAGGTGGTAGGCGTAGACCTGGTGAAAGAGCAAATCCGTATTGCCAACGACGAGGTGTTGCACCTCAAGCAGGAGGACCTGTTCCAGCGCGGTCATGCCATAGAGTGCCGCATCTGTGCCGAAGATACGGAAAACAACTTCATGCCGTCTCCCGGTGTCATCAAGCAACTGACGGAGCCGAACGGAATCGGTGTGCGTATAGACAGCTATGTGTACGACGGCTATGAGATTCCCATCTACTACGACCCTATGATAGGTAAGCTCATCGTATGGGCAACCACCCGCCAGTATGCCATCGAGCGTATGCGCCGTGTGCTCTACGAGTACAAGATTACGGGCGTAAAGACCAACCTTGCCTATCTGAAGCGCATCATGCACGTGCCCGACTTTGTGAAGGGAGAGTACAACACCCTCTTTATCGAGAAGAACGCCCGCATGCTGGTACGCACCAATACCACCAACGAAGAGTTGGAGAACATTGCCATGATAGCCGCCTATATGGACTATCTGGTTAATCTGGAGGAGAACGTTTCGGCACAGCTGTCCGATGGCCGCCCCATCAGCCGTTGGAGGGAATTCGGCTTGCAGAAGGGAGTGCTTAGGATTTAAGGAATGGAAAATTGATAATGGAGATTTAATAATGGAAATACATATAGGAGACCGTATAGCAGACATTACCCTGGTGGGTAAGGAAGGAAATAAGGTTCAGCTTACCATTGACGGAAAGCCTTACGAAGTGGACATTGTGATGGCGGAGAACGGAAGTTGCTCCATCCTGCACAACGGAAACTCGTTCAACGCAGGCCTTGTGCGCGGCGAGGGAGGAAAGAGCTATGACATCAGCATGCTCCAGCGTTCCTTCCACGTAGACATTGTAGACACGCAAGCCAAGTATCTGCACATGAAGAAAGGAGCCGACGAGAAGCAGGGCGACAAGATTTTGGCTCCGATGCCGGGCAAGGTGGTAAGCATTCCCGTCAAGGTGGGCGACCGACTGGCTGCCGGAGACATTGCCGTGGTGCTGGAAGCCATGAAGATGCAGAGTAACTATAAGGTAAATGCCGACTGCATCGTCCGCAACATTCTCGTGAGCGAGGGCGAACCGGTGAATGCCAACCAGGTATTGATTGAATTGGAGTTGATAAAGGAGGAATAATCCCGAGTCGCATTCAGTCCGTATATTATAAATCACTAAATTGTAAATGCAGATATGAACAGAGAAGAAATATACCGCCAGTTTGAGGAACTGGACAAACGTGCCTCGCTGGGTGGGGGCGTAGACAAGATAGAGAAACAACACGCCTCCGGCCGCATGACTGCCCGCGAACGTATTGACATGCTGCTGGACAAAGGCTCGTTCAATGAGCTGGACAAGTTCGTGAACCATCGCTGCACCAACTTCGGCATGGAGAAGAAGCAGATTGCCGGAGACGGCATGGTGTCCGGTTACGGAAAGATAGACGGCCGCCTTGTATTTGTCTATGCCTACGACTTCACGGCGCATGGCGGTTCGCTCAGCGAGACGAATGCCGCAAAGATTGTGAAGGTGCAGCAGCTTGCCCTGAAGAACGGTGCTCCCGTCATTGCCCTCAACGATTCGGGCGGCGCACGCATCCAGGAAGGTGTGAACAGCTTGGCAGGCTATGCCTCCATCTTCTATCAGAACACCATTGCGTCGGGTGTCATTCCGCAGATATCTGCCATTCTGGGTCCGTGTGCCGGTGGGGCATGCTACTCTCCGGCGCTTACCGACTTTATCTTCATGGTAAAGGAGCAGAGCCACATGTTCATCACCGGTCCGGACGTGGTAAAGACCGTGACCCACGAGGAGGTGGACAAGGAGGAACTGGGCGGTGCCTATACGCATAGCAGCAAGAGCGGCGTTACTCACTTCATGTGCAATACGGAGGAGGAGACACTGATGAGCATCCGCGAGCTGCTGAGCTTCCTGCCGTCCAACAATATGGAAGATGCTCCCTTCACTCCCTGCTCCGACGATATCCATCGCCGGGTAGAGACGCTTCAGACCGTTATCCCCGAAGACCCGAACATGCCCTATGACATCAAGGATATTATAGAACCGGTGCTGGACAACCAGTACTTCTTCGAAGTGATGCCTCACTTTGCCAAGAACGTCGTTATCGGTTTCGGTCGTCTGAACGGGCGTTCGGTAGGTATCGTGGCAAACCAGCCTGCCTATTTGGCGGGTGTGCTCGATATTGATGCCAGCGACAAGGCGGCACGTTTCATTCGTTTCTGCGACTGCTTCAACATCCCGCTGATAACCTTCGAAGATGTTCCCGGCTTCTTGCCCGGAACGATGCAGGAGCACAACGGCATCATCCGCCACGGCGCCAAGATTGTCTATGCCTACGCTGAGGCTACCGTGCCCAAGATAACGCTGATTACCCGCAAGGCATACGGCGGCGCCTACATCGTGATGTCCAGCAAGCCGACGGGTGCCGACGTGAACCTGGCTTATCCGCAGGCGGAAATCGCCGTGATGGGTGCCGAGGGTGCAGTGAACATCCTCTACCGCAAGTCCTCTGCCGAAGAGAAGCAGGAGATTATCAAGGAGTATGAAGACAAGTTCTCCAACCCTTACCGCGCCGCCGAGCGTGGCCTCATAGATGAGGTCATCATGCCGCGCGATACCCGCTACAAGCTAGTGCAGGCATTGGAGATGGCGCACAACAAGAATCAGAGCAATCCACCGAAAAAGCACGGCAACATGCCTTTATAATAGTAGTTATTTTTTATGTGTGAAATGCGTATCCCCGGAGAAGTGATTTCTGTGGGGATACACTTTTTAAATAGAGAATTAAGAATTAAACAGTAAGGTTGAAAAGTAAAAACTAAAAACTAAAGATAGAAACTATGGAACTATTAAGAAACCTCTTTGAGGGTTATCCCAATCTTTGGGGCGGAGGAGTGGCACACTCTGTCCTGATTCTGTCCCTGGTCATCACCTTCGGTATCATGCTGGGCAAGTTGAAGGTGGCAGGCATCTCGCTGGGTGTCACCTGGATTTTGTTTGTGGGCATTGTCTTCGGACATTTCGACATGAACCTCGACGAACATCTGCTGCACTTCCTGAAGGAGTTCGGCTTGATACTGTTTGTCTATTCCATCGGTCTGCAAGTGGGACCGGGATTCTTCTCCGCTTTCAAAAAGGGCGGACTTACGCTGAACATGGTAGCAATGCTTTCCGTCTTCCTCAGCGTGGTTATCACCATTGTATTGCACTTTGCCACCGGAATTCCCATTACTACGATGGTGGGTATCTTGTCCGGAGCCGTGACCAATACCCCCGGTTTGGGTGCTGCCCAGCAGGCAAACAGTGACCTCAACGGGGTGGATGCTCCGGAAATCGCACTCGGATATGCCGTTGCCTATCCGCTGGGTGTGGTGGGCTGCATCCTGGCGCTGCTAGCCTTGAAGATTTTCATGCGGATTAACACCCAAAAAGAAGAGGAGGATGCCGAGCACGGGCTGGGCCATCTGCAGGAGCTGACCGTGCGTCCCATATCGGTAGAGATACGCAATGAGGCAATAGACGGCAAGCGGATCAGAGATGTGAAACCATTGTTGAACCGTGCGTTTGTCATCTCCCGCATCCGGCACACCGGCAGTCAGGAAACAGAACTGGCGAATGCCGATACAGTGCTGCACATGCAGGATGAAATTCTGTTCATTGCCAACCCGAAAGATGTGGAGGCCATTGTTGCCTTCTTCGGAAGAAAAATTTCGGTGGAGTGGGAACGGGAGGACAAGAACTTGATTTCACGCCGCATCCTCATCACCAAGCCGGAACTGAACGGCAAGTCTCTGTCTCAGCTCAAGATACGTAACAACTTCGGTGCCTGCATCACCCGTATCAACCGTTCGGGCGTGGACCTGGTGGCAACTCCCCACTTGCAGTTGCAGATGGGAGACCGTGTGACGATTGTAGGCAGCGAGCTTGCCGTGAGTCATGCGGAGAAGGTGCTGGGTAACTCGCTGAAGCGTCTCAACCATCCCAACTTGATTCCTATCTTCCTGGGTATTGCCCTGGGATGTATCTTGGGCAGTCTGCCGTTCATGTTCCCCGGCATTCCC
>ENA-OQCU01000362-OQCU01000362.1-human-gut-metagenome-genome-assembly--contig:-NODE-362-length-21803-cov-6.765316_pt1 | contig 21803 bp, 17 predicted proteins | sample MGYA00242504_ERZ504590 | MGnify/ENA primary metagenome ERZ504590 (study PRJEB26092, sample SAMD00036318) | human gut metagenome | host: Homo sapiens | study: EMG produced TPA metagenomics assembly of... | reverse complement strand
CGGGTCATCTTCATGGTGGGTTGCCTCCTTTATATCTGGGTTTATTTTACACAGACCGTGGGCGGCTGCCAGCCGCTCAGGGCATTCCAGTCAGGCTTATAGATACGCAGGAAGAGGATGTGCTTTAGGCATCTTATGAAAAACCATTTGACCTTCTATGTTACAGAATACATAGGAAATGCCCGAAAGTCAACGACTTCTGAACTTTAGGCATTAAAGATGTGGCGTTGAACGGAACAAAGCACATCCTTCACGATTACAGCCTTGAGGTGGACGAATACCTTACGATCCATTGCTGCCAGCCGGAACCGGGGTATTGTGCCTGCGTATTGCAGGCAGCAGATCCGTAACCGTTCTTCTTCCGTCTGCGGTTTGTAATCCTTCTTGTGCCGTCCTCGCCGTCTTTGACATGAAAATACCCCCAGAGTATTCAGAGTTTTGTTTTTACTCTGTCTACTCTAGGGGTAGCATATCACTTCACCAGAACGGGGCTGTGTTTTTGTATTGGTTCTATGCGCTCTGCTTTGCAGCCGGAGCGTTTTCCTGGGGGATCGCTTGCCTTATTCTCGGCAAGCTGCAGCTTCCATATGGTCCTTCTCGGTTATCTGGCGGATGACCCGGCAGGGATTTCCGGCAGCCAGACTATAGGGTGGGATGTCTCTTGTCACAACACTTCCTGCTCCGATCACACAGCCTTCTCCGATGGTAACGCCGCCACAAACCACTACGTTGGATGCCAACCAGCAATTATCCTTTATAGTGATGGGTCTGGCATATTCCAGATTATAAATTCTTCCATCTTCTCGCTTTTGGATATTCCGTTCTTCCGGCAAAAGCGGATGCATGGGAGTTGCCAATGTGACATTTGGCCCGATCATCACATTGTCCCCGATATGGACTTCACATACATCTAAGCAGGTGAAATTAAAGTTGACAAAGCTGTACTTTCCAAAGTACGTATTGCAGCCGTAATCAAAGTAGACCGGTGCCTGCAAATACGGAAACTGCTTTGTTGCAGGTAATAATTTTCGCAGAATTTCGGCTTGTTCTTCCGGTTGGTCCTCATCCGTCCGGTTGTACTTTCTTGCCAATTTGCGTGCATTCAGGCGTAATTGCTCCAGTTCCGGATCGGATGGATCGTATAGCGCGCCATTTATCATTTTCTCTCGTTCTGTCATTTCTGATGCTGCCTCCAAATTGGGTCTTATTGGTCAAGATAAATATACCATACTTGTTCAATGAAAGGGACACCTCTATTGCAGCAAAAAACGTCCGGGACCTTATCATAAGAAAGCACGGCAGACCTTGATGGTTCCGGCATGACGGTCAGCTTTTTACCCTGCGGGAATATCCCGTGGTCTATCCGGGCAGTCTGCTGGCCCGCATCCTGACAGGAGGATTCCAGAAATGAGGGAAGAAACGCTTTATGAGTTGAAAACGCCCTACCGCCAGAAGTTCAAAATCAGAGGATTTCGTTTTCAAAACCATTGCCGAAAGTATTCCCGAAACGCCGGTCTTGTTGTATAATGATTCCGGACGGCCCGGCCAGGCGGGGCTTTGTAAAAACCATGCCCGAAGCCGGTCTGCTGTAGATCATACCCCACAAGGAGGTCTGTTTCATGAATCTGACTCTGCGAAAGGATGCCGATGCCATCGTCGCATCCAGCCTGAACGCCGTCCTGCCGGACGAAGCGGTCCGCCGCGCGCTGGAAGCCTTTGCGCCCAAGGGCGGCAGGGTGCTGCTGGTCGCAGCGGGCAAGGCCGCATGGCAGATGGCACACGCGGCAGTGGAAGCGCTGGGCCATGTGGACGGCGGCGTGGTCGTGACCAAATACGAGCATGTCAAGGGCGAGATCCTGGGCGTAAATTGTTATGAAGCGGGCCATCCGGTGCCGGACGAGAACAGCTTTGCGGCCACCGAGAAGGCATTGGAGCTGGTGCAGGGGCTGACAGCGGAGGATACCGTGCTGTTTCTGCTCTCCGGCGGAGGAAGTGCATTGTTTGAAAAGCCGCTGCTTCCCGGTGCAGAATTGCAGGACATCACCGGCCAGCTCCTTGCCAGCGGTGCCGACATCGTGGAGATGAACACCATCCGCAAACGGCTTTCGGGCGTCAAGGGCGGGCGGTTCGCGCAGGCATGCGCCCCGGCCCAGGTGTTCAGCATCGTGCTGAGTGATATTCTGGGCGACCCGCTGGATATGATCGCCAGCGGCCCGGCGGTGCCGGACACCTCTACCTGCGCACAGGCGCTTGACATTGCGGAGAAGTATCACCTGAAGCTCTCGGAACAGGCAAAAGCTCTTCTGGCGCAGGAAACGCCCAAGATGCTGGACAATGTGACGACCCGGATCACCGGCAGTGTGCGGGAGCTTTGCACCGCCGCCGCTGCCGCCTGCCGGGAGCTTGGCTATGAGCCCGTCCTGCTGACCGACCAGCTCTGCTGTGAAGCCCGGGAGGCGGGCAGCTTCCTTGGCTCCATCGTCCGGACCCACGCGGGGCAGGGAAAAAAGCTGGCCTACATCGCAGGCGGCGAGACGGTCGTCCACCTGACGGGCAAGGGCCTCGGCGGACGGAATCAGGAGCTTGCCCTTGCAGCAGCTTCGGCAGTGGCCGGGCTGGATGCAGCAGTGTTCTCGGTGGGCAGTGACGGCACCGACGGCCCCACCGATGCTGCCGGCGGCTATGTGGATGGTGACACCCTCTCCGCACTGACCGCCAAGGGCTGGAATGTGTTCGACACCCTGCAGAACAACGACGCCTACCATGCACTGAAAGCTGTGGACGGCCTGATCATCACCGGCGCTACTGGCACGAATGTCAATGATGCTGCCGTGGCGCTGGTGGGGGAGGAGTAAAAAAATGTGATTCTGGTATGAAAGAGGGGCGGCTTCCATGTACGTCGATTGGGAATACTACAAAATTTTCTATTATGTGGCGAAGTATCAGAACTTTACGAAAGCGGCGCGGGTGCTGGGCAACAACCAGCCCAACATCACCCACTCGATGAACCGGCTGGAAAGCCAGCTGAACTGTGTCCTCTTTATCCGCTCCAACCGGGGCGTCACCCTGACGCCGGAGGGCGAGATGCTCTACTCCCGCATCGCCTCGGCGGCGGTGCAGATACAGGACGCGGAGGAAGAGCTGAGCGCCAGCGCCACCCTCGAGCACGGCTCCATCAGCATCAGCGCGACGGAGACGGCGCTGAACATCTATCTGGCCGAGAAGCTGCGGACGTTCCACACCGAGTATCCCGGCATCCGGCTGCGCATCTCGAACCACTCCACGCCCCAGGCGGTGCAGGCTGTGAAGAACGGAGAAGTGGATTTTGCTGTCATCTCCACCCCGGCAGAAGTAGAACAGAGCCTGAAGATGGTGGAACTGAGACCGTTTTATGAGGTGCTGGTGGGCGGAAAGACCTTCACTGCGCTGGCCAGCCGGCGCCTGACGCTGAAGGAACTGAGCTGCTATCCGCTCATCTCTCTCAGCGATGAGAGCATGACCCGGAACTTCTACCGGCAGTTCTTCCTCGACCACGACGCCGTGCTCCGGCCCGACACCGAGGCCGCCACCACCGACCAGATGCTCACGCTGGTGAAAAGTGAGCTGGGCCTCGCCTTTGTGCCGGAACCAATGGCAAAAGAGCTTCTGGCCCGCGGCGAGCTTGTCGAGCTGCATCTGCAGGAGATCATTCCCTCCCGCTCTATCTGCCTCATCTACGACCATCACCGTCCGCTGAACACGGCGGCCCGGAAGTTCCAGCAGATGCTGACGAAAGCGGAGCCGGGCCATCCGGCAGCGCCGGAGCAGGCGGAGGGCGTCTCTTTCATATCCCAATAAAATGATTTGTCGTTGTCCCATACCGGAAAGCCGCGGCCTACAGAGGCCCGGGCCTCATCGAATCCATCTGGCGCAAAAAGGCCGAAGGGAAGGAAAAACAGAATGATAGACAAAATGCTCGTGCGCGGGGCAAAGGTACACAACCTGAAAAACATCGACGTGGACATCCCGCTGAACAAGATCGTGGGCATTGCGGGCGTGTCGGGCTCGGGCAAATCCTCGCTGGCGCTGGGGGTGCTGTATGCCGAAGGCTCCCGCCGGTATCTGGAGGCGCTGTCCACCTATACCCGCCGCCGGATGACCCAGGCTTCGAAAGCCTCGGTGGAAGAGGTGCTGTATGTCCCGGCGGCGCTGGCGCTGCACCAGAGGCCGGGCGTGCCGGGCATCCGCAGCACCTTCGGCACCGGCACGGAGCTTTTGAACAGCCTGCGGCTCATGTACTCCCGCCTCGCAAGCCACCGCTGCCCGAACGGGCATTACATCCCGCCGACGCTGGCTGTCGCGGCGGGCAGGGAGCTGGTCTGCCCGGAGTGCGGTGCGCATTTCTATGCGCCGTCGGCGGAGGAGCTGGCTTTCAACTCTCAAGGTGCCTGCCAGAAGTGCGGCGGCACAGGCAGCGTCCGGACGGTGGACATGGCGTCGCTGGTGCCGGACGACTCGCTGACCATCGACGGCGGCGCAGTGGCTCCGTGGAACAGCCTGATGTGGTCGCTGATGACAGACGTCTGCCGGGAGATGGGCGTGAGGACGGATGTGCCGTTCCGCGACCTGACCGAACAGGAAAAGGACATCGTCTACCACGGCCCGGCAGAGAAAAAGCATATCTTCTACCACGCCAGGAACTCGAACCAGGCCGGCGAGCTGGACTTTACCTATTACAACGCCGTCTACACTGTAGAAAATGCTCTTGCAAAGGTCAAGGATGACAAGGGCATGAAGCGGGTGGAAAAGTTCCTGCGGGAAGATGTCTGCCCCGAGTGTCACGGCTCACGGCTCTCAGCGGCGGCGCGTGCGCCGAAGCTGCGGGGCATCTCGCTGGACGAAGCCTGCCAGATGACGCTGGAAGCCCTCGTGGAGTGGGTGAAGGGCGTGCCGGGCAGCCTGCCGGAAGAGATGCGCCCGATGGCGGAGAGCATCTGCGAGGCATTCGAAAGTACCGCCAAGCGGCTGATGGATTTAGGTCTGGGTTATCTGACGCTTGACCGCTCGGCCTCGACCCTTTCCACCGGTGAGCGCCAGCGGATGCAGCTGGCCCGGGCCGTCCGCAACCGCACCACCGGCGTGCTCTATGTGCTGGATGAGCCGTCCATCGGCCTGCATCCGTCGAACATCGTGGGCCTGACCGGCGTGATGCACGACCTCGTGGCCGACGGCAACTCGGTCATTCTGGTGGACCACGACACCCAGATCCTGAAAGAGGCCGACTGGGTGATCGAGATGGGGCCGGAAGCGGGAGCTAAGGGCGGACATGTCATTGCCGAAGGGACGATAGCTGATCTGGAGGCAAAGCCGGAGTCCCAGATCGGGCCGTTCCTCTCCGGAAAAGCTGAGACGAAATTGCGCCGGTGTGCCGGGACAGGGGAGATGTTCGCAGAGGGGGGGATCCATCTCTCCACCGGAAGCATCCACACGGTCAAGCCTTTGGAGCTGGACATTCCCAAGGGGCGGCTCACCGTGGTAACGGGCGTGTCCGGCTCCGGCAAAACGACGATGGTGCTGGAAAGCCTCGTGCCGGCGCTGGAAGCAAAGATAAACGGCAGCGCCCTCCCGGCACATATCCGGGAGATCCGCGCCGAGGGCATCGCGCACGTCAAGCTCATCGACGCGACGCCCATCGGCATCAATGTGCGCTCTACCGTGGCGACCTACGCGGGCGTCCACGACGAGCTGCGGAAGCTCTATGCCAGATCTCCGGACGCCAGGCAAAAGGGCTTCAAGGCCAGCGATTTTTCCTACAACACGGGCAGTCTGCGCTGCCCCGGCTGCGACGGCACCGGTGAGGTGAGCCTGGACGTGCAGTTCCTGCCGGACGTGAACATCGTCTGCCCCGACTGCCGGGGTTCCCGCTACGCGCGGGCAGCTTACGGCGTGAAGCTGATGAACAAGGCGAGGCAGGCCGTCTCCCTGCCGGAACTGATGGATATGGACGTCAACTCCGCCCTTGCGTTCTGCGGCGGGATGAAGACAGTGAGCCAGCGCCTGCAGACATTGCAGCAGCTGGGTCTGGGCTACCTGACACTGGGCGAAGAGACGCCCAGCCTCTCCGGCGGAGAGGCCCAGCGCCTCAAGCTGGCCAGCGAGATCGGCCGCACCCAGACCGACTCGGTGTTCGTTTTCGATGAGCCCAGCATCGGCCTCCACCCGCTGGACGTGCAGGTGCTGCTGCGGGTGTTCCAAGCCCTGCTGGACAACGGCGCAACGGTCGTTGTCATCGAACACGACCTTGATGTCATCCGCAACGCGGACTATGTCATCGACATGGGGCCGGGCGGCGGCGAGAGCGGCGGCCGCGTCGTGGCAACAGGCACGCCGGAGGAGATCCAGAAAAATCCGGAGAGTATTACCGGAAGATATTTATAACAAAAAGGGGGCAGATGCTGCATGGCATCTGCCCCTTCGTCGATATTCTTATTTGCTTTCCGGGACACCGCGCAGTTCGGCACGGAAGCGCTCGGGGACATCTTCTTCCCGGATATTTTTGACGAGATCCGGAAGCTTTGCGGTTTCGGCTACGGGATAGACCATGATGCACTTCCGATGCTTCGCTGACGATCAAAACAAAAAGTTAATTCTCGGAAGAAATATCCTGACCGAAATATTTCTCGCCCAGCTCCTTGAGGGTGCCGTCAGCGCGCAGCTCGTCGATGGCGCTGTTGAGGGCGTCGAGGAAGGAAGAGTCTTCGCTCTTGACGATAGGGATCGCAACGTGAGAAGCATCTTCGGTCTGGGCGACCAGCTTGAAGTCGGCGTCCGGATGGACGTTCAGGTAGTCGTAGAAGGAGACGTTGGCGTTCAGGGTGGCGTCGATGCGGCCAGCGGTCAGCAGCTGGATGGTCTCTTCCAGCGTATCGATGCCCTGCACGGTCGCGCCGTAGCTCTCGGCCAGCTCCATGTAGGTGGAAGCGAGGCTGTTGGCCGTGGTCTTGCCGGCGAGGTCCTCGAAGCTCTTGATGTCCTCGTTATCCTTGCGGACGGCGAGGGCGGTGTGGATGTAACCGTAGGGAGTGGTGAAGTCGTAGGTCTTGGCGCGCTCTTCGGTGACTTCGACGCCGTTGCAGACGAGGTCGTAGCGGCCAGCGTCCAGACCGGCGAACAGGCTGTCCCAGTCGCTCTCGACGTACTCGGGCTCGACGCCCAGCTTCTCGGCAATGGCGCGGGAGACTTCGACGTCGTAGCCCACGAGGGTGTCGCTCTCATCGTGGAAGCTCCAGGGCTGCCATGCGCCTTCCAGCGCGATGACCAGCTTGCCGTTGGACTGGATGGTCTCCAGCTTGTTGGCGGCAGCAGCGGAAGCAGAAGCTGCGGTGCTGGAAGCAGTGGAGGCGGAAGTGTTGGAAGAGCAGCCGGCCAGCGAGAGAACACCGGCAGCGGCCATGACGCTCATAAGAGAAATAAAGGTTCTGCGTTTCATAGGGGATGATCCTTTCTTATTCAGTATGGGAAATTTTCTGAAGGAACTCACGGGTCCTTGCCTCTTTGGGATGGGCGAAGAACTCCTGCGAGGGTGCTTCCTCGACCACGACGCCGTTTTCCATAAAGACGGTGCGGGACGAGACGTTGCGGGCAAAGCCCATCTCATGGGTGACGACCAGCATGGTCATGCCCTCCTGTGCCAGCTGTCGCATGACGGCCAGCACTTCACCGGTCAATTCCGGGTCGAGGGCACTGGTGGGTTCGTCGAAATAGATGATCTCCGGGCCGGAGGCAAGAGCGCGGGCGATGGCCACACGCTGCTGCTGACCGCCCGACAGCTGACGGGGGTAGTAGTCGGCCCGGTCGGCGAGGCCGACCTTTTCCAGCATCTTCATGCCGACGGCATCAGCCTCCGCTTTGGGCATCTTCCGGGCGACGATGAGGCCCTCGGTGACGTTCTGCAGGGCCGTCTTGTTGCGGAAGAGGTTGTAGTTCTGGAAGACGAAAGCCGTCTTGCGGCGCAGCCGCGCGATGCTGGCGCGGTCGGCGTGGGCGAGGTCGAAGGTCTCACCGTCGAAGGTGAGCTGGCCTGCGTCTGCCGTCTCAAGAAAGTTGAGACATCGCAGCAGGGTGGTCTTGCCTGAGCCGGAAGGGCCGAGGATGGCCACGACGTCGCCCTTTTCCACCGTCAAATCGACGCCGCGCAGCACGTCCAGGCTGCTGGTCGGCTTGGGGGCGCGGCCAAAGATGCCGGGATGGACGCCGGGCTTTGCGTAAGTATGGAAGGATTTGTGGACGCCGCGTATCTCTAACATTGCCATAACAGCCACACTCCTTTCTTACTGGAAGCCGTGGGCGTTGAGCTGGCGCTCCAGCAGCCCTTGCAGCTTGGTGATGACGGTACAGAACAGCAGATACACCACAGCCACCTCACAGTAGATGGGCAGGAAGATGTAGGTGCGGGCGGCGACGCGCTGGCCGGCCATGAACAGCTCCGCTACCGTGATGTTGGAGGCCAGAGAGGTGTCCTTTACCATGCCGATGAGGGAGTTGGAGAGGGCAGGCACGGCGGTGCGCAGGGCCTGCGGCAGCACGATGCGGCGCATGATCTGCCACCAGCTCATGCCGACGCAGCAGCCGGCTTCCAGCTGGCCCTGCGGCACGCTCTCGAGTGCGCCGCGCATGGTCTCGGCGCAGTATGCGCCCTCGTTGAAGGCGAAGGCGATGACTGCCGCCGGGAAAGCGTTCAGCATGATGCCCGCACTGGGCAGGCCGTAAAAGATGATGAAAAGCTGCACCAGCAGCGGCGTGCCGCGGATGACCCAGATGTAGAACCGGGCCAGCTGGCTCAGCACCGGCACTTTGGCGTACTGCACCAGCGCCACGGCCACCGCCAGCACCATCGCCAAGGTGAACGAGACGAGGGTGAGGGGGATGGTCATGGTGAGGCCCGCCGAGAGGATGCGGGGAAGAGCCTCCCAGAGCACGCTGACGGTGCGGTTGGATAAGAGTGTTTCCAGCATGGATACTCCTTTTTCAAAATTTGAATAAACAGACAGGTACAAGTGGGTGGACATATTATATATCTTAAAGCAGGGTCGAAGTCAAGAGGAAAAAACTGAAATTCCTACAAAATCCTACCAGAATACTATAACATGATTTGGAAATGAACGCAAATGGTTTCGAAAATTGCATGGTATAGACGAAATGGACGAAAAATCAGGTGCTGACTTTGTGCAGAACGGCAGAGTAGTTGACGCGGCAGAAGCTTTCGGGTACAATAGAACTGTATAGACCTGTAAAGGTACAAACAGGCCGCACGCCCCGCCAGACGGGAGCGCGGCGGATACGGAGGACAAACGTGATGAAACGTATTGGTATTCTGGGCGCTGGCACCTGGGGCATGGCCCTTGCACGGATGCTGACTGTGAGCGGGAATGATGTGCTGGTGTGGTCGGCCATCGAGAAGGAGATCGACAGCCTTTCCACCACCCGCAAGCACCCCAACCTGCCGCAGATGAAGATCCCCGACGAGCTGCGGTTCACCAAGAGCATCGAGGAAGTCTGCAAAGACAAGGACATCCTGTTGTTCGCAGTGCCGTCGGTGTTCGTCCGCTCCACGGCGGCAAAGGCCCGGCCCTATGTGGCCGACGGCCAGATCATCGTGGACGTGGCAAAGGGCATCGAGCCCGACACCCTGTACACCATGACCGAGATCCTGGCCGATGAGCTGGGAAAAGAGGGCGGCCCGAAGGGCGTGCGTCTTGTGGCCCTGTCCGGCCCCACTCACGCCGAGGAAGTGGCCATCGACCTGCCCACCACCATCGTGTCGGCCAGCAAGGATAGGGAGGCCGCTGCCTATGTGCAGGAGGTCTTCACCAACAATGTCATGCGCGTCTACACCAACGAGGACATCAAGGGTGTAGAGCTGAGCGGCGCCATGAAGAACGTCATCGCGCTGGGCGTCGGCATCTCCACCGGCCTCGGCTACGGCGATAATGCCCGCGCTGCCCTCATCACCCGCGGCATCGCCGAGATCGCCCGTCTGGGCGTGGCGATGGGCTGCAATGTCCACACGTTCGCAGGTCTGGCCGGCATCGGCGACCTCATCGTGACCGCCACCAGTATGCACAGCCGCAACAACCGCGCCGGTATCCTCATCGGCAAGGGCGAGACCCCGGAAAATGCCGTCAAGGAAGTCGGCATGGTGGTCGAGGGCATGAACGCCCTGCCCGCTGCGCTGGAACTGGCCGAGCGGTATCAGGTGGAAATGCCCATCGTCCAGACCGTCAACGCCATCGTCAACAAGGGCATGAGTGCGGCAGAGGCTGTCAAGTCCCTGATGGAGCGCGGCCTCAAGAACGAGCTGCCGCAGGGCTACGAAAAATAAACGAAAAGGGGCGGTATCATGCCTTCTACCTACGCACACCGCCGCTTTGGTGCGGATGTTCTGGCCCTGCTGCCGGACGGTCTGCGCGCGACGCTGGAACAGCACCGGGAGCTTTACGACATAGGTCTCCATGGGCCGGACCTGATGTTTTATTACAAGGCCCTGCAGTCGAACCCGGTGAACCGTCTGGGCAACGCCATGCACGAGCAGAAGGGCGAGGTGTTTTTCACCCGCGCCCGCACCGTGGTGGAAAATGCGCCGGACAAAGATGCTGCTCTGGCCTATGCGCTGGGCTTTGTCTGCCACTTCGCGCTGGACAGCACCTGTCACCCTTATGTGGAGGCCTATGTCCGGGAGAGCGGTGTGGGCCACTGCGAGATCGAGACGGAGTTTGACAACGCTCTGATGAGGGAAGACGGCCTCGACCCCATAAAGTTCTTCACGGCCAGCCACATCAAGCCCAGCCGGGAGCGGGCCGAGGTCATCGCGCCCTTCTACGAGGGCGTCACGGTGGACGAGACGCTGGCGGCGATGAAGGGGATGATAACGGTGCATCATCTTTTGCAGGCGGCGAACCCCGTCAAGCGCTGGGTGGTGCTGACCGGGATGCGCGTCGCGGGCAAGTATGAGTTCATGCACGGCCTTGTGGCGAATCCGCAGCCGAACCCCAAATGCGTCCAGAGCAGCCAGAAGCTCGAAGAGCTGTATAAAACGGCTGTGCCGCTGGCGGTAAGGCTCATCGAAGAGTATGCCGAGAACAAGCCGCTGGGGGCGGAGTATCAGCATACGTTTGGGGAGAACTGAGAGGAGCACCGGATGGAAAAGAGCGGTAAATTCCGCCTGACGAGCTTGGAGCGGAACTGGATCCTGTACGACGTGGGCAACTCGGCCTTTGTGCTGATGGTGGCCACCCTTATCCCTATTTTCTTCAACGCGCTGGCAGAGAGCGGCGGCCTGAGCTCGGTGGAGTATCTGGCTTACTGGGGCTATGCCAGCTCGGCTGTGACCATCATCACGGCTGTTTTGAGCCCCATTTTGGGGACAGTGGCTGATACGAAGGGCTTCAAGAAGCCTATCTTCATACTCTGCGTCTTCGTGGGCATCGTGGGCTGCTGCGCCATGGGCGCGGCGTCGGCGTGGCTGCCGTTTCTGGTCATCTTCGTCATCGCGAAGGTGGGCTTTTCGGGCAGCCTGGTGTTCTACGACTCGATGCTCAGCGACGTGACCACTCCCGAGCGGATGGACGAGGTGTCCAGCCGGGGCTATGCGTGGGGATACATCGGCAGCTGCGTACCCTTCGTGGTCTGCCTCGGCCTTGTGCTGGGGGCGGGGAGCATCGGCATCAGCCAGATGACGGCGCTGAACCTGGCACTCCTGCTGACGGCGGCGTGGTGGCTGCTCACGACCCTGCCGCTGCTGAAAAGTTATAAACAGCTCTACTATGTGGAGGTGGAAAAGCACGCTGTCCGGCAGAGTTTTGTCCGCATCGGCCACACCCTGCGGCATCTGCCGGAGGATAAGCAGGTGTTCTGGTTTTTGCTGGCGTTCTTCTGCTACATCGACGGCGTGTACACCATTATCGACATGGCGACGGCCTACGGCACGGCGCTGGGTCTGGACACCACCGGTCTTTTGCTGGCACTTCTTGTGACCCAGATCGTGGCGTTCCCGTCGGCCCTCGTCTTTGGGCGGCTGTCGAACAAGTACCCCTCGGCAAAGCTCATCCCGGTGTGCATCGCGGCCTACGCGGGCATCGCGGTGTTTGCGTTTTTCCTGACCCGGCAGTGGCAGTTCTGGGTGCTGGCCGTCATCGTGGGCATGTTCCAGGGCGGCGTGCAGGCGCTCAGCCGCTCCCACTTTGCAAAGATCATCCCGCCGGAAAAGTCGGGCGAATACTTTGGCCTCTTCGATATCTGCGGCAAGGGCGCGTCCTTCCTCGGCACCATGATCGTCAGCGTGGGAAGCCAGCTCACCGGCAGCGCCAATGTGGGTGTCGGCTCCCTCATCCTGCTGTTCATCGTGGGATTCGTGCTGTTCAGGGTGTCCTGCCGTCAGGGTGAGACGGCATAACAAACGATCATAAAAATCGGAAACGGAGAGAGCTGTCCTGTACGGCTCTCTTTTTATTGTGTTTTTACAAAAAATAGTGCCTAATCAAAACGGCATAGTTGCGATGTGCAGCTTGCGGAGGGGGCTTGTGCATTCAAAACGCAGACTGTTGTATTTTGTATAAAACGCAGAAAAGCCGGGCGATTTTTTATGCAGAAAGCCGCCACAAAAATACTAAAACCTCTTGACAAATATAATGGGGGGGGGGGGGGTATAATGAATCAGAACAGAGGTTTGCCTTACGCCCGGAAGGAAGAAAATGCGAGCGGGGAAAGACCTCTAAAACAATGTGGAGGTTTTTAATTATGAGACTGGATATGATTTCCCGCCGCCGTTTCCTCAAGAGCGCTGGTGCTGCGGCTCTGGCTGTTGCCGCAGCAGGTGTGCTGGCAGGCTGTGATGGTAATAGCAGCAGTAAGGTCCCCGATACGGAAGTTCCGGAGGTGCCTGGCACGACGAGCAAGAAGGTCAAAATTATCTTTGCCGATGTTGACAATGGCGGCGCAGGCGTTGGAAATGGCGGCGATTATTATGAGCATCCCGTTCTGAAGGATGCTACCGTCGTTGACCCCAAGAGCATTCCTGCGGACAAGATCCCGCAGGGCTATGAGCTGGCCGACACTACTCCGGTCGAGATCATTGACAATGGTAACACGCTTTTGGCTATCGTTAAGGTGAAAAAGACGGTCGATACTTCGATCAATGTCAGAGTTACCTTGCAGCTCATCAACGGTACTGCTGCTGACAACCAGCGCGAGCTGGTTGTTAAGATGCCCGGTGATGCAGCATATATCTCTACGGACGACATCACTCTGCCTGAGGATTTGATTTGGGCACCCGGTATGGAAGGCGAAAAGCGTCCGATTGGCAGAGCTATCTTCCTGGTTAAGAAGGTTTGATTTCTGAATTTGCATCTCATAGAGCAACGAAAATTCCTTCAATAATTCCCGATACATGCAGAGAGGCTTCCCCTTCGAGGGGAGGCCTTTTTGCGTCCGGGAAGTTATGATTCACAAACCATTCATTGTGTTTTGGCGGGCAGGATGATACAATAGAATCAAAATCCAGAAAATATAAAGGAGCAAGACCATGAAACAATATCCCGGCTACACCCTCGTCAAGCACGAGGACTGCCCCGAACAGCACGGGACGCTGACTGTGCTGACCCATGACGTCAGCGGGGCGGCTGTCCTGCTGGTGGAAAACGACGACGACAACAAGGCCTTTGGCATCGGCTTCGGCACCTTCCCCTCCGACGACACCGGCGTGTTCCACATCCTCGAGCACTCGGTGCTGGCAGGCAGCGAGAAGTACCCGGTGAAGTCGCCGTTTTTGCAGCTGCTCAAGAGCAGCATGGCGTCCTTCCTGAACGCCATGACCTTCCCGGACAAGACGGTGTATCCCTTCGCTACCCCCAACGAGACGGACTTCAAGAACCTGATGGACGTCTATCTCAACGCGGTGTTCTGCCCGCTGGCCATGGTGGACAAGGGCGTGTTCGAGCAGGAGGGCTGGCACCGGGACGAAGACGGCACGGTCAGCGGCGTCGTCTACAACGAGATGCAGGGGGCGCTGGCGACGCCGGACGCACAGCTGCAGAACGCTCTGAGCCGGGCAATGTTCCCGGATACGGCTTACGGCTTCGTCTCCGGCGGCGACCCGGTGTCCATTCCGGCGCTGACCTATGAGAAGTATGTGCGGGTCTACCGCCGCCACTACAGTGCCGACAACTGCTGCATCACCCTCTACGGCAAGATGGACATGGCCGAGAAGCTGGCCTTCCTCGACGAGCAGTATCTGAGCCGTATGCCCAAGAGCGCCAGCCGCCCCCGCCTGACGGTGCAGGACGAGCAGGTCGGTGCGAAGCGGAATATCCCGTACTATACCGAGAAGCCGGAGCCGGACGAGGCTCAGTGTGCGCTGGCGTGGTACACCGGTGCGTTCAGTGACCGGGAGCGCCAGCTGGGCGTGGAGATCCTGCTGGACGCCCTGCTGGGGACGAACCAGTCGCCTCTGAAAGCCGCCCTGCTGGAAGAAAAACTGGGCGCGGACATCGATGTGGGCTTCGATGACAGCACGCTGCAGCCGACCCTGGAGCTTGTGCTCCGGGGCGCGACGGAAGAGTCGGCGGGCAAGTTTGCCGCTGCCGTGCGCAAGGCCGTGGACGGCATCCTCGAAAAGGGCATCCCCGAGGAGCTGCTGATGGCAAGCCTCAACTCCACCGAGTTCGCTTCCCTTGAGCGGCCGGGCAGCATCCCGGACGGCGTGCTGGACGCCATCAATGCATCTGCCGGATGGCTCCACACCGGCGACCCGGCCCTGCTGCTCCACACGAACGCTCTGTTCGCTTCCCTGCGGGAGAAGCTGGAACAGGGCTGGTTCAATGAGCTGCTGCGGGAGCTGTTCGCGCCTGCGCCGGTGGAGATCATCCAGGTGCCGACCCTGCCCAGGAAAGAGGAAGAGGGGCGCGCCGCCCGCACCGACGGCAAGCTGGTGCTGGACCATCCGCTGACCGCTGCCGACCTCGGCGAGGGCAAAAAGCAGACCCCGGGCAGCAAGGAGCTGCTGGCGGGTGCAGAACTGCTGCACCACCCCTCGGCAGGTAATACCTACCTGTACCTTTACTATGATCTGGGCGGCATGGCACCGGAAGACATGTCCTGCCTGCATCTGCTCACGGATGTCATGGATGAGCTGGACACCGAAAAGCACACGGCCCAGGAACTGAACACTCTGCGGAACACCTGGCTGGGAAGCAGTGGTGCGTGGATGGACTGCTGGACGGGACGGCAGGAAGGCAGGCCCTGCCACGCAAAGCTCATCGTGGGGATGAGTATGCTGGAACGCAGCCTCGAAAAGGCTGTGGAGCTGGGCAGCGAGTGGCTGTATGAGACAAAGTTCAGCGGCCCGCAGGCCGAAGCTGCGATGGAGCGGGTGGCAAGCCAGCAGAAGCTGCTCATGGAGCAGAAGTTCCTGCGGGAGGGCCACGCCTTCGCCGCCATGCGGGCGGCGGCACATTTCTCGGTGGAATCCGCACTGAGTGAGCGCTGCAACGGCGTGAGCTACTACCACTATCTCTGTGAGCTGCTGGAAAAGGCCGACTGGACCGCTCTGGGCAAAAAGATGGAAGAGCTGTGGAAAAGCGTGCTGAAAAAGAACGCCCTGACCGTCAGCCTCCACGGCAGCGACGCGGCGCTGGATACCCTGAAAAAGCTTCTGCCGGGCAGTGCCTTTGCGGCAGAAAAGCGCGGCGAGGCAAAGCCCTACACGGAGGAGCTGACAGCTCCGGTGAACGAGGCCTTCATCATCGACGGCGGCGTGAACTACGATGTGCTGGTCTGGCCCATGGAGCGGCGGTTGGAGCGGAAGGTGCTGGCCCGGGTGATGAGCTACGAGTATCTGTGGCACAACATCCGCGAGGTGGGCGGCGCGTATGGCACCGGCATGGTGACCCAGAACGACGGCACCGAATATCTCTACACCTACCGCGACCCGCACCTGAAAGAAAGCTATGAGACGTTCGCAAAGGGGCCGGCAGAACTGGCAGGCCGCGACTACACCGAGAAGGACATGAACGAGTTCATCGTGGGTGCGGCAGCAAAGCTGGACACCCCGCGCAAGCCCCGGGAAGAGGCTGCGTCTACCGACTGCAAATATTTCTGCGGCATCACCGACGAGATGACTGCCGCCGAGCGCAAGAGCCTGTGCAGTGTGGATGCTGCCGCCCTCAAGGCCGAGGCGGCGGACCTGTCGGCCCGGATGGAGAAGGGCGTGAGGGTGGTCTTCGGCAGCAAGGAGGCTGTGGAGGCCGCAAAGGAGCTGTTTGACCGGGTGGAAACCCTGTAAAAATACGCAGAGAGTCTCCCGGAGACTTTGCGCAGAAAATTGAGTGAAAGATCCCCTGTCTGTGGAAAAGAACACAGGCAGGGGATTTTACTGCTTTGAAATATTACTTATAGGATAAAATACTCGGTAAAATACAAATATGAGGGCAAAAAGTATGGACTCCTGCGGCGGAGAAAAGCGTGGTATCCTTTTGCCAGCGACAGAACGAAAGGAAGTGAGAACACAGGATGGGGCAGGAAAAGCAGGCTGCGGCCAAGGGACAGGAAAGTCTCCGGAAAGCCACCGACACCCTGAGCACCATGCTGGCGCAGGAGGTGAAAGATTTGAACGCCCGCCAGCGCGCGGCCCGCAGAGAGAACAGCACCGACCCCGGCATCATGAAGGGACTGAAAGAAGCGACTGCCGTGCTGAAAGATCTGGCGGGCGTGTCGAAGACCCTGAACGATCAGGGCGTGGACGCAGAAGGGCGGGAATGCGGCGTGGTGCTGCTGCCGCCGGTGGAGGATGTATGACGACAGAAAACAAGAATGCGGGCGTCGTGTGGAGGCCTCAGCCGAGGCAGATGGAATTTATGCGGAGGCCGGAGCCGGAAGCACTTTACGGCGGCGCGGCAGGCGGCGGTAAGAGCGACGCCCTCGTCATCGAGGCGCTGCGGCAGGTACACATCCCGCACTACCGGGCGCTCATCCTCCGCAAGACCTATCCGCAGCTTTCCGACCTCGTGGACAAGAGTCAAAGCTATTACCGCCGGGCCTTCCCGGAGGCGCAGTACAACGCCACGAGCCATGTGTGGGTCTTCCCCAGCGGGGCGAAAATTTACTTCGGCTCGATGCAGTACACCAAGGACCGGACGAACTATCAGGGCAAAGCCTTCGATTTTATCGGGTTCGACGAGCTGACCCATTTCGAGTGGGAGGAGTACAGCTACATGATGAGCCGCAACCGCCCCACCGGCCCCGGCACCCGGGTGTATCTGCGGGCCACCACCAACCCCGGCGGGGTGGGCCACGGCTGGGTGAAGGCGCGGTTCATCACGCCCGCCCCGCCCGGCACCCCCATCGTGGAGGAATACCCGGTACGGATGCCGGACGGCACCGAAAAAGGTGCTGCGGCGGGCGCGGGTGTTCATCCCGTCCAGCATCTTCGATAACCCCGCCCTTCTGGAAAATGACCCGGACTATCTGGCCAGCCTTGCGGCCATGCCGGAGGCCGAAAAGCAGGCGCTGCTCTACGGCAGCTGGGACAGCTTTTCGGGGCAGGTGTTCACCGAGTGGCGGAACGACCCGAACCACTACGAAGACCAGCGCTGGACCCACGTCATCGCGCCGTTCACCATCCCGAAGCACTGGAAGATCTACCGGGGCTACGATTTCGGCTTTTCGAAGCCCTTCTCGGTGGGGTGGTACGCGGCGGACGAGGAAGGGCGGCTCTACCGCATCAAGGAGCTGTACGGCTGCACCGGACGCCCCAACGAGGGTCTGCGCATCGACCCGGTGGAGCAGGCACGGCGCATCCGGGAGGCCGAGCAGAACGACCCGGTGCTCCGGGGCAGAGTCATTCAGGGCATCGCCGACCCGGCCATCTTCGACGAGAGCCGGGGCGAGAGCATCGCCGCCATGATGGAGCGGGGGCCGAACTTTCTGCACTGGATGCCCGGCGACCACACCCGTCTGGCGGGCAAGATGCAGATGCACTACCGGCTGAATTTTGACGGCGAGGGCAGGCCGATGCTGCAGGTGTTCAATACCTGCAAGCACTTCATCCGCACCATCCCGAACCTCGTGTACGACGAGAGCAATGTGGAGGACATCGACACCCGGCAGGAAGACCACATCTACGATGAGTGCCGCTATGTGCTGATGGAAAATCCCATCTCGCCGCCCCGGCATACATCGGCCCCGCCGGTGCTGGATGACCCGCTGGAGCTGCATCGGAAGGCGAAGTTTTATCGGATATAGAGCCACTGGCGTGACGGATAGGTCTGAGCTGGATGAACAAAGCCCGACAGAACGGAAACGATAGCGCCCTGCAACAGAGGGCAGGAAGGAGAAAAACGAATACTATGGATGAAGCAACAAAACTGCCCATCGGGCCGGAAGAGGTGGCTGAGGCTGCGCAGATCTTGCAGCGGTACAAGGCGGGCAAGGCCGCGCTGGACAAGCGCCTGGTGGACAACGAACTGTGGTTCCGGATGGGACACTGGAAGAACTACCAGAACCCCATGATGGAGGGCAAACCCCAGCCGTCCAGCGGCTGGTTGTTCAACTCCATCGCCAACAAGCATGCCGACGCGATGGACAACTACCCCAGTCCCAACGTCCTGCCCCGTGCCGAGGACGACGAGGCAGCGGCACAGGCGCTTTCCAGCGTGCTGCCCGTGGTGCTGGAACAGGCGGACTATGAGCAGGTGTACAGCGACACCTGGTGGCGCAAGCTCAAGCAGGGAACCGGAGTCAAAGGCGTGTTCTGGGATCCGGAGCAGCGGGGCGGTGTGGGCGAGATCGCCATTCGGCCCATGAACCTGCTGATGCTCTACTGGGAGCCGGGCGTGGACGATATTCAGGAGTCGCCCCACTTTTTCTCGCTGAGTCTGGCCGACACGGCTCAGCTGGAAAGCCGCTGGCCCCAGCTGGCCGGACACACTGCCAGCGTGCTGGACGTGCCGCATTACATCCACGACGGCGGCCTTGATACCAGCGACAAGAGCGTCGTGGTGGACTGGTACTACAAAAAGCTTTCCCCCGAGGGCAGGAGCGTCCTGCACTACTGCAAGTTCTGCAATGGCGTGGTGCTCTACGCCAGCGAGAACGACCCGGCGCTGGCCGAAAGAGGCTTCTACGACCACGGCAAGTATCCCTTCGTGTTCGATGCGCTGTTCATGGAAGAGGACAGCCCGGCGGGCTTCGGGTACATCGATGTGATGAAGGAGTGCCAGACAGCCATCGACAAGATGAACCACGCCATGGACGAGAACGTCCTGCTCTCGTCACGCCAGCGGTATGTGCTGAGCGACACGGCGGGCGTCAATGAGGAAGAGCTGACGGATCTGTCGCGGGACATCATCCATGTGGTGGGGCGGCTGAACGACGACAGCTTCCGGCCTTTGCAGACGGCGGGTCTGCAGGGCAACAGCCTGAGCTACCGCAACAGCCGCATCGAGGAGCTGAAGGAGATCAGCGGAAACCGCGACATGACCCAGGGCGGCACCGCAGGCGGCGTGACGGCAGCTTCTGCCATTGCGGCCTTGCAGGAGGCAGGCTCGAAGCTCAGCCGGGATATGCTCAAGAGCGCTTACAGGGCATTTGCCAAAGAGTGCTACCTTATCATCGAGCTGATGAGGCAGTTCTACGACGAGGAGCGCATCTTCCGCATCACCGGCAAGAGCGGTGAGAGCGAGTTCGTCCGCTTTTCGGGCCAGGTGCTCCGCGCCCAGCCTGCAAGAGTCGTGGGCGGCGTGGAGCTGGGCAGTCATGAGCCGGTGTTCGACATCGTGGTGAGTGCGGAGAAAAAGTCCACCTTCTCCCGCCTCTCCCAGAACGAGACGGCCAAGGAGTGCTATCAGCTGGGCTTTTTCGCCCCGGCCAACGCCGACGCCGCGCTGGCGGCGCTGGAAATGATGGACTTTGAGGGCATCGAAAAGGTTCGCCAGAGGGTGCGTCAGAACGGCACCCTCGCCCAGCAGCTGGCGCAGATGCAGGCCCGGATGGCCCAGCTGACGGGTCTGACTGGAAGTGCCAGAAAAAGTCCGAAGCCCCCAAGCTCAGCGGCCGGCACAGGAGCTGAGCACGGCTGCGATGGCGAGGGCGATGAAGACGCAGAAAGGAGAAATGAGCGTCTTTTTAAGTGGAGATTTGCCGGCTGACGAAAGATATCGTTACGTGGGTAACCCTCGCGAAGAACGGTTCCGCTGGTACAGACTGTCCAGCATATAGGCTCCTGACATTTTTCTTCCATAAACTGGTTTGGAAATACCAGATAGTCAGAATCCAGCAGATTCCGCTGTACATTTCCCATGGTTACCATCTCAGGACGATTGTCACGTCCCATCTTCTTAAGAGGCGTGCCATGCCAGGTATTCAGGTAAATCTGACCTTCCATTTTTTATAAAGCGTCCCGGGAACGAGGTATCATTCACAAGATAGCCGGCACGGCTGAGGGCGTGGTAATAAGCAACAGAACCGGTACGCACAAAACGAACTCCCTGAATGGAGTTCTTCTGGAGTTTCTCTTTTATTTCATTTTCAGAGTCACGATGGACGGACAGTACAAGTGTGAAACTGCGATAGGGTTCCTGACAGAGCTCTTTTAATAAGGAAAGAATATTACTCTCCAGAGCTTTGCCACTTCTGGATTCCAGCAGGATCATATGGGGATCCAGATTATTTTTTCATAGAATGTATTGTAAAAAGGATACCAGCTGCCGTTTCGCAGTTTCTTTTTTACTTTGCCAAGAAAGCTCATTTTTGCACGAATTCCCTTCAGTAATAAATATATAGTAACTATAACAAATGCAAAAACTCATGTCAATGTCATGGAACGCTTGCTGTGAACAGTTACTAATGACAGTGCCTGTTTTGGGAAGATAACTGGAAAATATTACCCATTAACAGGAAAATATTTTACCCCGATTCGAAATATTTTCCTGTTTTGGATAGAAAGTTTTTATTGTTATAATAATAACAGATTTAAGAAAAAGGGGAGGAAAGAGCCGTGTCTGAATATGTTCTTGAACTTAAAGGCATAACAAAGATTTTCCCGGGCGTTAAGGCACTGAACAATGTACAGTTCCAGTTAAAACCTGGCGAAGTTCACGCACTTATGGGTGAAAACGGTGCTGGTAAATCTACATTTATTAAAGTAATTACCGGTGTACATAAGGCAGAAGAAGGCGAGATGTTCTTAAATGGACAGAAGGTGGATTTCAAAGGACCGAAAGATGCACAGGCCGCAGGTATCGCAGCCGTATATCAGCATCCGACATCTTATCCGCATCTGACCGTTGCAGAAAATATTTTCATGGGACATGAGATCATCAAAAACAGAATGATCCAGTGGAAAGCCATGAACACAGAAGCAAACAAACTTCTGAAACAGCTGGATGCAGATTTTGATGCAACAGCAGAAATGGGTACCTTAAGTGTTGCTCAGCAGCAGATGGTAGAGATTGCAAAAGCAATGTCCACCAATGCAAGAATCATCATTCTTGATGAGCCTACTGCAGCACTGACAAGATCCGAATCCGAAAAACTTTACACACTGGTTGATAAATTAAAAGCTGACGGAGTTTCCATTATCTTCATTTCTCACCGTTTTGAGGATATGTATCGTCTGGCAAGCAGAGTTACTGTATTCCGTGATTCCCAGTATATTGGAACTTACGATGTAGATGGAATTACAAATGCAGATCTGATCAAAGCAATGGTTGGTCGTGAGATCAAAGACCTGTTCCCGAAACCGGAAGTGAAACTGGGAGATGAGATGCTCAAGG
>ENA-OQCU01000361-OQCU01000361.1-human-gut-metagenome-genome-assembly--contig:-NODE-361-length-21804-cov-5.464179_pt1 | contig 21804 bp, 25 predicted proteins | sample MGYA00242504_ERZ504590 | MGnify/ENA primary metagenome ERZ504590 (study PRJEB26092, sample SAMD00036318) | human gut metagenome | host: Homo sapiens | study: EMG produced TPA metagenomics assembly of... | reverse complement strand
CGTAAATAATTTATTGCTCAATATGTAGCGGATATGAACTATAGTTATCAAAGAGCATTGATAAATGAGTAACATTACTATCTCTCTCTTATTTACCATGCTTTCCATCTGTGCCTATATGAGTAATATCTCCATCCTATTGTCTCCCTTACCATAGCTTCCTATACAATCTGCACACTTATCACCGACGAACCGTTCCTATACAGTTATCTGCCTTTGATCATCATCATATACACCATGATCCCCTTATTAGGAAGATCCTTACACAGTAATATCAGCAGCTTGCTAAAAAGTAGCAACTTGCTAAAAGAGGAAGAGGAAATGCCTTTTGAAACGTCTCCAAATGAAAAAGGAAGAACTATTCGCGTTCGCCGAGTTGTTAAGCGAGAATAACCCGGAAGAAAAGACAAGCTCCCTGTTAAACATAATAGGGAACATCCAAGAAATCTTTTTACAGCCCTTGCCGCATACCAGAAAAAGGAAAAAAGTAAACTTGATACAATCAGGAGAATATATCCCAATTTATCCCCGTCCGAATTAAACATCTGCCGTTTAATACTGCAAGACAAGACCGTCAGCCAAATATGCGAATTATTACATCGGAGTAGCGGAAACATAACCAGCCAACGAGCGAACATACGTGCCAAACTCGGACTGAAAAAAATGCGACAATTTAAAAGAAGCATTACAAGAACGCATGAGGCTGTATGAAGAAGAACACCACCGGCAAGAGGAGTTTTCAGCCATGCGTTAGGGATTGCAGAGTAAAGCCCACAGCCTTTAGGCGAGGACTTGAAACGTAAAGCCCGACCGTCCCACGGGAACGCCCAAAAGAAAAAAAATCCCCCGAACATTCATCCGGGGGACATTCAGGTCGTCACGTCAATTATAATACAGATTAAGATCATCCATACCGATCTCCTTCCCGTCCCGGAAAGAAAGGCTCTTTTTCTCGATCTCCTTTCCGTTCTTGTAAACGGTCACAACCCACTGCATCGGCTCGTTCACGACACCGTCCTCCCCGTCCACGACACTACCGGAAACGGCGAACTCGATCGCCTTTCCCGTCGTGGTTAACGTCACCTTTTCGACGGCCAGTTCTTCATCGCTTAGAATCAACGGGCTTGCGAGGCTTTCCCCCGTCGCCCCGTCTTTCAACCGCGTACCGTTGGCGACTACCACGACCGACTTAATGAAGCTGCGGAAATCTCCCGACTGCTCGATCGTTACCTCATACATCGCCCCTTTTCCTCCCGGTTCGTCGTCGTCCTTGCTGCAACCGACGAAACACAATGCCATGCACACGCATACGGCCGACAAATACAAATACTTTCTCATACCTTCAATTATTTAAGTTTATAAATAGATCACGCACCCCAGGCCGACATGGTTGTTATTCCGGAGAATGGAGTTAAACAACATTTCAAACCTGTATTCGGCAAAAAGAGCCACTTTCGGGCTTAGCAACATTTCCGGCCTTATCCCGACCTCGTATCCATACACGAAAGCCTTGCTTTTCGCCAGGTACACAAGATCGCTTTTCGCCTTGGCTTTCTGGTAGCCGATCGTCCCGGCTGCGATCCCCAGGAGCGAGAATTTCCGTCCTTTCAGGGCGTAATAGGCCAACTCCGGGCCGACCGTCACGGTGTTTGCCTTTACCAGATCCCGGTTTAGATTCCGGTAATTAAGGTTTGCCCCCACCTTGAAAGCCTTGTACACCTTTCCAAAACCGAACGTCCCCTGCACCTGACTTTCATCCACGATATAGCCCAGCTTCACGTTCATATACTGGCTTCCGATATATTGTGCCCTGCACACGGCCACCAGGCACAAAAAGAGCGATAATACGGCAATTTTTCTCATAACCTCATTGATTTACTTGTATCGTTACATTCTCTTTCACTGGCAGACCGTAACGGCTTGAAACGGTAAACTCGATCACCGCCTGTCCGGTCGCATCCGGCCGGAACGTCACCAGGTTGTTTTTTTCCAGTGCCACGCCCTCGCCCCTTGTCGCATCATACCCGGAAATATATACCCGGCCGCTTCCCTTTACGAACCTGGCCGACGCTTTCACCCCGTAAAGTTCCGTATCAAGCTGCAAATAAAATTCCGCTTCCTCCGATACCAGCATAAGATCCGGCACGTTTCGGAAGCGTATGTTTATCTCCGGGCTGGAAACTTTCAGCTTGATGCTGTCGGATCGTGTCACCAGTTCGCTGGCTACCCCCATGACGATATACGCCTCTCCCTCGGTTGCCGGGATAAAATCGAAATCCAGCCGATTGTTTGCCTTGAAATCATATTCAAACGTTTCTCCGGGGCTGTATTCGTTGTTATCCACCAGGATAACGCCGTCCCCGTCCCTGACCTCAAAGCGTGTCAATATCTGATCCCCGTTGTCCGGATCGAGATCCGAGATCGTAAGGGTGCAATTAACGGGCTTCCCCACTACGGCCGTACCCACGTCTATACTTTTCAGCGTCACGGAAAAATCCCGGCTGACAAGTTTCAGTTCGTCGTCGCAAGACGACAAAAAGACCAAAGCGCACAAGGCGGTAACTAATTTTTTCATACGATTTATTTTATTTGTTCACGATAATACGGTCAAACAGGGCGTTTAGATCCACCCCTTTGCTCCTTAAAAAAGCGATGTATTTCACCACCACGGGGGCGGTTTCCGACTGCTCGATGTTGCAAAGCTGCTGGCGGCTGATCCCCATTTCCTCGGCGACGCTTTTCGCCGTCAGGCTTAGCCTGATCCTTTCTACTTTCAATTCATTACTTAGTTCCATAAATGAAATTTAAAGGGTTTATTCTCTTTTGGTTTTTTATCACCTCATAATGCAAATGATTCCCGGTACTTATCCCGGTGCTTCCCACGAACCCGATCACGTCCCCCTTTTCCACCTCCGCACCTTTCCGGGTGTAAATGAGTGTCAGGTGTGCGTATCTGGTCTGAAATCCGAAACGGTGCGTAACGACTACCGTTTTCCCATATCCGGGCGTTTCACCTGCGAACGTCACCGTCCCACTGGCTGCGGCGTGTACGGTAGCCGCATACACCGCCGCCATATCCAGGCCTGCGTGAAACTGCTTTTCACCGCTTATCGGATGCGTCCGGTAGCCGTAACGGTCGGAGATCCGGTATTTCTCTTTCAGGGGTGCGACAGAGGGGACGAAACGGTAAATATCCCCGTCCTTTTGGACGATCCCCCACACCGGGGCGATGTCCCCGTAATCCCCTGCGGTCTGCAACACCTCCACGATCAGCGAACGTTTGTCCTGCGCCACTACCCGGCCGACAGGGATCAGCGCAAGGATCGCAAGGCTAAATATCCTCCACATTCACGATGTCGCTGTTCTCCAGATCGAAAAGAACGTGACGGCCTCCGTTCTTCTCGTTGATCTCGATACGGAAAACTTTCTCGTCCGGAATGGTGAACTTATCGAAAGCGATCACGTATTTCATCCGGCCGTTCCCCTCTATCCTGGGCGAATAATTCTCCGAGAACAAAGCCTGCTGATCCACTTCCTGGGATGCGGTCAGCTTGGCCGTTTTCTTGTCGATGATGTAATACCGGATATAATCTATATCATAAGGCAGTTTGCTTTTGTTCTCGATCTCAAAGGTAAACAGGAGCAAGTTATCATATATATGCAGGTTGTTCACGGAGAAAACGATCTTGTTGCGAACGATCCCCTTGTTGAATATCCCCCTTTTTGCGTTATACACCCGGCTCATGACCTGATCCCTTTCCCCGGCCGGGATAATGTTGTCGGTCAGGATCACGTTCGCCTTTTTCTCCGGCCGTTTCTCCCCTATCTCATAGACGAACGCCTCCGGCTGCTGCCGATAATCCACGTTGAACGTGTAGAACTTCCCCCCTTCGGTCGCCAGCGACACGTTTGTCTGCCTGGGAAATTCCTCCACCTTTCCCGTGGCTGCGATCATTCGCACGATATTCTCGGTATTCTCGGCCTTGCTTACCTGTATGCAGGTATCGCCGTAATCTATATAAATCACCTTTTCCGGTGCGATCAGGTGCGTTTGCGACACCTCATTCAGATAGATAGTGTCCGGCCGTATGCTCGACATATCGGGCAGGAAATAGTTCGTATGCTCCAGGCTGTCGGCATAGGTCACGTTAAACGAATAGAAAAAACCTCCCTCGGTCGCCACGCTGACGGTCGTCTGCTTGCTGAAACTTTTCCGGTTGGCCTTTATGCGCAAGATATTAGGCACGCTCTCCGGGTTATCTACGGCCACGAAGTCCGTAACGGCCTGGTTATACTTCACGGCCGAAGGGAATACAAGATGTATCGTCTTGGAATAATTCACTGCGATAGGCAGGCTTTCCACCGGGCGGATCTGCGCCCCGGCCGAGGAAACGGCCAACGCCAGGATAAAAGAACAAATAGCTTTCATTTCAGATATAGTTTATAGTTCGACTTAACGGTGACAATGACCTGGTTGTTCTTCTTCCGGAACACGCTCTTTGCCGCATTGCTCACCGCATTAACCCCCGTACTTAGAACGTCCGTCCCGTAAGAGGTAACATTCATATCGCTAACCACCTCGTCGGCCGCCTCCTTTGTCGCTTCCGCCTTGATGTTCAATGGTACATATATACCGGGCAGTCCGTCCCTGTCGTACACGGTCTTTTGCATTTCATAGATGCTGTTCCCGATCCGGACGGATTCAACCGTTACATTGATCCTGTCCTGTGCGAGCTTCACCACCCCGAAAACGGCCGTCCCCTTGTTAATCACCATGCCGCCGGGTAGTTGCATTTCCTGGAGCGTGACAAGTTTTATCACGCTCCCGTCCGTGATCTTCTGGTCGCCCGACACAATGGCCTCTATCGTATTCCCCTTGTTCTCCGGTTCTTCCCCCCGAAAAGAAACGTCCTACTGTCCTTTCAGGCTCTTCCTTCTTCGGCGTTTCCTTTTTCGGCCGGGCTTTCGCCGTTCTCCGTTTCATGGCTGCGGCCGCTTTCATACTGTCGGCTCTCTGGTTCTGCCTTAACTGTTCCTGCAAGGCTATCACTTCCGGATCTTCCCGGTACATAGCTCCCGAACGTTCCCGGTACACTTCATCGGTAAAATTCTCGTACTCCGGCCGTCCGTCCGTATTCATCATATCGTCCAGGGTAAAATCGCTTTGCTGCTGCGCCCTAAGCGAAGTGTTCACGCTCCCGTCCTCTTCCCGGTTATCCCCTTTCCCGGTCAGTGCCAGCATAACGGCCAGCACCACCAGCACGAAGATCCCCAGGGATGCGAACAGGATTATTTTTGTTTTCGTGACCTTATCCATAGCGTTACTTCTTTTCAGGTTCTTGTTCTATCCGGACGATCTGCTGTATGAACTGGTTAAAGAAAAATCCCGTCACGTTCTCCGGAAACTGCGGCGTGGTTCTCACGATCTCCCCTTTCGTCCTGATAAGAAATCTTAGCTTCTGCCCCGAAACGCCGTAAATCGTCAGGGTGGAAGTGAAAGCCACCTTGTACGGCTCATTGTCCCCGGCGATCGTCTGGATACTGTCTATCTCGCACTTATAGACTGCCCCATTCTGCACCGCATCAAAATAGGCCTTATCATTATAATACTTTGAGAACACGGCGTTCAGATCGTTCTTATTGACATAAAAGGCGGCGTGCGCCTGTTTTTTTTTCAGGTTCAGGCGATCGAAGCTGTTAGCGTACCCGGTCGCCTCGGCGCACGTCTTTTTTCACCAGGGCAAGAAACAGGGCCTCGCTATCCTCGGCGTGCGTTTTCAGGTACTCGCCGGATCGCTCCACCACAACCACCTTATCCAGTGCCGTAAAATTCACCACCAGTCCCCAGGCCAGCACCAGGACAACCACCACCAGGGCAAAGCCCAGACACAATTTTAAGTTTACCGCCCCCTTGCGCTTGGCCTCGGCCAGCGTATCAAAATCTTTCAGTATATCGTCTTTATTCATAAGATCAGGATTTAAAACAGTTCACGACAAAATTTCACGCTTTTGGCAAACAGGAAAAGTTTGAACACGAAAGCGAAAAGAAGTCCCAGCATGGTATATTTGTTCTGTCCGCACATGTGCATGATATTCTCCGCAATGATAGACCCCAGGGCGTTGGCTATCAGGAACGCCGGGATCGTCATGTAACAGACAAACAGGTTTTTCAGGTATGCGTGCGTATAATGCCTCGTTTTCTCGTCCATGTAGAGTATTACGGCTATCGGCGTGACGATCTCCAGGAGTATAAGATACAGATACCTGGCGGCGGCAAAGAAGAAAAATATATATTTCGTTGCGTACAGGAGTATCGTATAAGCCGCAATATTGAACGGCAGCATGATAACCTCCTGAATCTGCTGCCCTACCCAGTTATGCCGCCTTTGTACGTCCTCGATATAGTCCTTTGTAAAGGTTACGATCGCCTCGTCAATGCTTAGATCCACGTCCTCCTGATAACGGCTTATCAATTCGTTCTGAATATTCCCAAGTGCCGTTTCCACGATCGTAAAGGCGAACGGTGCGACCATGATAATGGCGAACACATAAATATAGATATAGAACAGTTTGAAGAACTGTTTCATATCGACGGGTTTGTCCCCCTCGCTAAAGGCCTCTTTCCAGGCCGTCACGAACTTTTGTATCACGATGATAACGGCGATAAAGGAACAAAGGGCGATGATCCCCTGGCTGACGCCGTTCATCTTGACGGCCTCGTATGCGCTAATCACATTGTCGATCACTTCCATAGGCTCACTTCTTGGCTGTTGATTTCAGGGCTGCAATCCGTTTTATAGCGTCATTGACCGTATTAAACCTCGCTCTCTCGTCGAGCATCTTGTCCCGGTTCTCTTTCAGCTTGTTATCCAGATCCACGATAATTTTTATCCTTTCCCCGTCGGTCATGCTCACCGAGGGCGATATGATCGTCCGGATCAGGTCAAAGGAAAGCACGCTTTCCTCCATGATCTTGTTCAGCACGTTCGTATATTCCCCGTATGCCTCCTGTCCGGTAAACACGTCCGACCGGGTGCACTCTTTCGCCGCCAGTTCCAACATTTCCCCCTGCATGGAAAGCACCTGCAACACCATTTTAGAGTTTTTGATAACCCCGTTCACCTGCCGGTACAGATCCAGGCTCTTAGTCAGTATGTCCCTGGATTCCCCCAGCACTTGAAACTGTTCGTATGCCTGTTTAAGTTCTTTCGCCCAGGTTATCTGCGATAGCTGCGTCAAGGCCGGATCGGACACCACCCACTGGCCGAACGCCGTACAGTAACAGCACATCATCACAAGCAAACTACATAGACATTTCCGTTTCATAACTTTTCTGTTTTAATTGTTTATACTTCTCTATGGCCGTTTCCATGTTTCCGGCCTCCTTGTAAATCTCCTGCAATTTGTTCCATTTCTCGCCGTCGGTCTGGAACGCAAGCAATTTTTCCGGTGAAAGCTCCAGGCGTACCACCGTTGCGTAACTATCCATAAACCGGATGAATATCTCCGAATACGGCCGTACCCCTGAAAAGTCGTTACGGATCGACTTCATCAGGTTTACGTGGCTCCGGTTCTTGATATGGAACGCCTCTACCGTCTGGTCGTAAACGATCTCGTTGGCCGGAAGCACGTATAAGAGTTGCGTATTGGCGATAATGCCTTTCGTGTACTCGTTATCGGGAAGCTGCGCCAATGACTGGACGATCGTACCCACCGCACCGTTTTCCTTGCGGAGTTTCTGGTAACAGAACGCCACCGTCGAATGTATGTCCGCACCTGAAAAGGTGTCCTTTATAGACTGGCTTTCTGCGTACTCGTCAAAGATCAGCATCCCCCTGACGGAACGATCCGAAAGGATCTTGTTCTCTATCGTATCGAAAAGGATTGTCATAATGACGGAAATCAGGAACGGATCTTTCTTTATCTTCGTCAGCTCAAAGACGATAAAATCCCGGTTCTGCATATCGTTCTCCAGTGGGGACGGCTTGCACACGTTCTCATAAAATCCCCCTGGCATAAATTCCGAACACACGTGCAGGAAGCTGTCTATATCGAAGTATTCCGGCAGGATATTCAAACACTCATATAGTTTTTTCCCCTCTCTTTGGACGTACCTGTAAAAGTCCGGGAAACAATGGCCGTCGGGAATATCCTCGTAATAACGGCAAATAATCTTTGTCAGCGAAACAACTTGTTTCGTGTCCTCCATGATCGCCTTAGACCGCCAGAATTTAAGCACCAGGTTTACAAGCGTCTTTATCTTCTCGTTGTCCGGCTGCTTCCCGGCCGTATAGAACGGATTGATCCCCAACGGGCTGCTGCCGTCATAATCAATATGCAGCGACCTGTCCGGGTACAACTGCGAAAGCTGGTAAAAGCTCTTTCCGAACTCGACGACGATCTGTTTATAATTCTGCTCGATGTTCTGCTGGATGATGTTCAACGACGTAACCGACTTTCCCCCACCCGTCGATGCGACGATAATCATGTTACGTGCCGGAATGCGTTTCTTATCTGCGTCCCAAACGTCCTTTCGGATCGGTGTTTGATACAGCCGTTCGTTAAACAAGATCCCCTCCTTGTCGCTGCGGAACGTAGAGTAATTGATCCCCATGCAGAGCGACGAATGCAGATCCGAAAGAAACAGGTAATCCGGATTCAGGTTGTTTTCCCGGCCGATGATCGAGCCGATGAAGATATTATAAAGCCCCTCGTAACTTGGAATGTAATATTTAAACCCGGCGTTCGTGAAAATCATTTTTACCTGTTCCGTCTGTCGGTTCAGGATCGTTTCGTCGTCCTCCAACAGCAACACGTTCAGGTGCGTTTTGCAAAGCACGTTTTCCTCGTTGATGATCTCCTGCTCATACGAGGCCAGGCCGTCATAACGGCTTTTTATGGCCTTGTCAAACTCCCGGTAACGGCCGAACAGCTTCACCCTCTCGGCCAGTTCCTCCCGGTAGCTTCCCCCGGCGAATTTCCATATCTGGTTTACCACATGGGAACAGGGCACATGAACGCCGATCCTTTCCAGCATTGACATATAAAGCTGGCTGTTTGCCTCCTGCAAAGTGCTGTCCGTAACATATACTTTCATCCTGTCGGGCAGATACCTTTCATCACAAACGGCAAAGAATATCCCTTTCTTCTGCCCGATCCTTATCATATCGGAACACTGTATATCCCTTAGTCCCTCGTCGTCATGGAAACCGTTCACGTACCGGAAAAGGTGCTGTTTCACCTCGGCCACGTTCAACGGCCGGATCTGCGTGCTACGGATATTCCGGATAATGGAAACCGCACTCTCCACCGATTCCAGAAACTCGGCCAGCCTGTCCCGGTCTGCCTTTGCCAGTTTCTCGCTATACGCCAACGGGTTGGCCTGGTACGCTTTTTCAAGGCTTTGCAGTCCCGAAAGCGTAAAGGACAATATGCAGAAGTGATGCAGGTATTCCCGTCCGTCGAAATACTTCCTTTCGGCCGTCTGTATATAGCCCTCCCCCTCGATCACATATTCCGGCTTGAATTTCCTGCGTAAAAACACGTCCTGCTTATGTATAAACCCGGTTCGGACATACTGGAAAGCCCGGAATAACTCGTTATGCCTTTCCTCCAGATCCGAGCGATCCAGCGAATAGGCCTCCGGCAATTCCAACAGGTAGGAAACGGATATTTCGCCGGATTTGGTAAGTATGGAAGATCCTACCGTATCCAAGATACAGTACGCTTGCGCTGCCGATATTTTCATAAAAAGAGTGTTTACAGGCTGTTTAACAGATCCTTATTCGATATGACAAATACCTGTCTTTTGAACTTGCCGAACTTGCGCTGCATGGAAAGGTTGATAAAGACGATCCGCAAGACCACAGAGGCGAACGCCCCGGCCACCAGCGAAACGATAAAGGCCCAAAAAGGATCCCTCCCCACTCATGGCACTTGTCAGGAAGCCCACGACAAAAAGAACAATCACAGCCAGGATAATACAATAGATGCAAAAAAACTTCGTTCTCATTCCATGCACTTTCAGGGGTGTTTCCAGCCCCTTTCTAACCTGGAAGTCCATTAGAGGGACATTTTAAGTTTGCTATTGATAAGTGCGATAACGGCGGCGATGATCGCAAGCCCGATGATGATGTAACCAACCACCCAGAGTAAGTTTACAATACCCTCTTTTCTTGTTCCCTGTCCGTCCCGGTCTATAATCTTATCATAATTCATCACCACACCGATCCCCACTCCCACGATCAGGAGCATGGCGATCACCGGAACGGCATAATCACTAAGGAATGTGTTTACTTCATTTCTAATACCTCCAGTAGCCTGGAGCAAGATAAACAAAGGCGTTTTCATAAGGAGTTTATTTTTAAGTATTTAAGTAAATAAATTCTTATCCGGCCAATCTAAAAACAACCTTTGCTATTGCACTGGAGTTTCAAAACTGGAGTGTATTTATACAATTATATTGTACAAGATCCATTCCAATTTGACATAATACACTACTGTTTTAATAAATACACTAATTATCAAACTTTTATAATTTTACCCCTTTTTTATATTCCACAAAAAAGTGTGGAGTTGTCCCCACACTTTGTAGAACATAGCCACACTTTCCCTGTTATTCAATGCCCTGTATATCCTTTATGATCTGCTGGTAATTTTCCTCTATGTCCGAGGCCAGTACGGGATGCACGATTGGAAGCGGATCTTCCTTGTCCCCGTACATTTCAAACCTCAAATGAAAGTCCCTCATGTTGGAATGCGCCGCACTTCCCACGAACTCGCCCGATTTCAGGCTGGTAAAGAAATTCGTGTCGTATATTTCCTCTTTCTGCGTGGAAACGGTACGGCTGCGGTTCTCCCCTCCCCGGCCGCTTCCGGTGGTCTTTGAGACCCTCTGCCTTTCCTCTTTCCCGAAAACAAGCGGATAGCTTTTCAAGGCCTCTATGTCCTTTGTCCGGCCAAAGAACTGGTTCCCGAAATTGGCTTCTATCGAACTGCGGTCATATTTCCCGTATATCTTCTCGATCTTCGCCGCCGACTGCGTAAGAAAAACGAAACTGCAAAGGTATTCCCTTAGAACGGACGGCAGTTTCTCGAAATCGGCGATCCGGAACGTGGTCGCTTCATCCAGGAAGTAGAAGAACGGCACTTTGTTCGCCAGCGTGAAACGCCGGGACGAAATGGAAAGCATGAGCGATATAACCGGGGAAATCAGGTTTTCGATCTGATAGGCGTTCGATACGACAACCAATTTCGGACATTCCGGATCTATCAGGTTAAAGTCGAAATCATTTCCGGAAAGGACATAACACACCTTTTTTTCGTTGGCGAGCGTGCTTAGACTGTTGGTAAGGCTGCTTAGATAGCTGCTTTGCGTCTTGGGGCTGTCCTTTGCGTCCAGAAACGCCCCGGCCAGTACCCGGCTCTGGTGCTTGCCCTCCAGGAACGACGTTATCCGGACAGTTCCGGCCGAACAAATGAAATTAACGATATGGGGTATCGTGCAAAACTGCGGATAGTCGTTATAAAACCGGATCGAAACGCCCCTTAATATCCCCAACGCCCCGTTAAACCACTCGTCCCGTTTGCCGTCCTTTCCCTGGTAGGCGGTCAGCATATCATCCATTAGCTGCAAGAACAAGGTTTCATTCTTCACCACGGAAGGGCGTATCGGATTTGTCCGGTGCGTCCGTTCCATATCCGTGAAACTGATCTGGAAGCACCCATAAGGGTAATTATGTTTTTTTACCAGGTGTACGGCCGTCCTTGCCAGGTCGAAATCCTTGTAATTATAGACAAATCCGGCAAACCCGGCCTGTATATACTGGCTTAACAAGGGCTTTCCTATGCTTTTGGTCTTTCCGGAGTTCGCCCCACCATAGACCAGGAAATTATCGAACGGATCGGCAAAGGTTATTTTCCTCCCTCCCCCGGCCGACAGCTCAAAACGGTATTTCTGTCCCTTTTGCTGCTGTCTGCCGGAATTTGGAAGCAACAGCACAACAACGATGATCCCCACCAGGCAGGCGATCCCTATAATAATATACATCATCATATCATAACTCTTTAAACGGGTTTAAAAAACTGCCGATCTGTTTTATCAGCATCATTTTTATGTTAGCCGGGTTCTGTATAAGACTGACGGCCTTTTTCACGTTGCCTACAAGCATCCTTTCCGTCCTGAAACTATCCCCCAGGATCTCGTTTATCAACTTTTGTTTGGCCTTACCACCGATAAACCCGACGGCCTTGTCTGCGTTCCGGTACGCCCCCCTCTCCCTTTCCCGGCCTCCGGTATCTTTGGCGTACCCGGTAAAGGCAAGCAAATCCCGGCGTTCCATGAAGAAAGAACTTTCCCCCTTAATGTAAGTATAGTTTCCGGCCTCGTCCCTTTCGATCGTATATCCCCTCTCCCTCATGGCCTTGTTTATCTGCCTAACCGTCCGGTATTCGGGATTTGCCAGGCACTCCCTAAGATCCTCGTTCCTGACTGCGTACCCGTGCTTATATCGGTCTATCAAGTTGATCCCATTCTCGTATGCGTATTTGCGGATCGCCGAAATCGGCACATAGGTTTTCGTTTCCTTATCAAACAACACATCATAAGACACCTCTTTAAGCTCTTTCCTGTATCTGACCGGATCGGGTTCGGGCATGAGCTTTTCCGCTTCGTTTTCCGTTTCTTCCGGACGTACCTCGTTCCCCGGCGTTTCCTGCTGTGGCTGCTGCGCTTCCTCCTTTGCTTCCGGCTTTCCGGTCATGCTCTTATCCTCTTCCGGCTCGATCGGCACTTTCTGGTATGTCAGGAAAGAAATATTCTTGGCCTCCAGGCCGTTTTCCCGGTAGGCCACACCCTCCTGCTTGTACTTGTACAGGTTAAAACGTTCGATAATGCCCTCCATGTGGCGGCTCTCCAGTTTCGGATCTGCGAATTTTTTCCAGATCCTTGTGCCGTATGCTCACCCGTTCACCCTCCCGTGAAAGGAATGTACCCCTTTCCGTACCTTATGCGTGTAGCCTTGCTCTTTCATGGCTACGACAATCTGGTTAGCGGACGTGAAACGGTAGTTCTCCAACAGATTTTTAAGCTCCGGGTTCTTGACCTTCTTCAAGACGGCTTCGGCCGTCGGTTCGCTTTTCACCAGGTTTATCCGGTGCTCGTACGCGAACTGCCGGACTGTTGCGAACGATACCGTCGTATGGTTTTGTTCATCATAAACCACTTTATAAGCGACCTCTTTCAAGGCCTTTTCCCCTTTCTGCGCTTCATCTTTGACATACGTCGAGAAACTTATATCCTTTACCTGCAAACCGTTCTCCCTGTACCCGGCCGGGTTCGCCTCGTACTTTGTCAAATCGAAACGTTCCGTTATGCTTTTTAGCTGCTCGTCCGATAGCGGCTTCTCAAACGCTTTCAAAAGCCTGTGTTCAACCTGGAACACTTCACCCTCCCGTGAAAAGGAATGCACCCCCTTCCGTACCTGATGCGTGTAACCTTGTTCCCTCATGGCTGCGACGATCTGGTTTGCCGCCGTAAACTGCTCGTCCTGCAATATCCTTTTAAGCTCCGGGTTCGTAATCTTCCCGATCTCGGCCGATACCTGCGGACGTACATAAGTTTCCCCCTCTTTAGCCTGATAACCGAATTTCCGGTTAAAACATTCCTGTACCCTGACTTTCCAGCCCTCATGTGAAAAGCCCCGTTTCACCGTCCCCCTGCCCTCCAGTTCCCAGGTGTTCCCGGCCGATTTAGCCCCCGGAGAGAGTTTCACTTTCCCGTCCAGGCTCTTTCGTGAAACGATTACGTGAACGTGCAAGTTCAAACCGGGTTTAGGCTCTCCGATCCTGGCTATCCCCTGTTTCACCTCTTCATCTTCCGGATGATAGGATCGTTCCGTTTCCACACGTGCGTAATACATGAGATCCCGGCCTCCCCTGATATTGTCCCGTCCGAAGTTCAAGGCGTATTCATCCATAGCCGAACGGGTGAACGCCTCCAGCTTTTGGAAAACCTCTTTTTTCTCCTGTGGTGTAAGTTCCTTAAAATCGTCCACTTTCCGGCCGATAAGGTGCATTTGTTCCGACTGCGACGGATTGAGCGAAAGCATGAAGAATTTAGCGTCGTTAGCCCCTAACGCCTTTTTGTTCCCGTCTATATCCATGATTACCCGTTCGGGTGAAATATCCTGCTCCGTATGGGAGAAAAAACGCTGCCCCTCCCCCGTTTCCTTTTCCAGATAACGCACCAAGTCGTGACAGCTTCCCGTATTTCCGCTTTTCACGTCCTCGGCCGGGTGTACTTTGGCAAACATAGGCTTATTTCTTTAGTTCGTCCTTTAACCTTTTCACCCACATATCCAGCGTATTACGGTCTATCTCATAAACCGTATCGTTGAATGTCGGTATCTTCTTCACCTCGTCGATACGCTCCACGATCTCCAGGATCTTGTGCGTATTGCATCCGACGGCCGGAGTTCCTTTCTCCTGCCGGGCTATTTCGAGATCCGTTTGCAGTTTCCCGGCCTTCTCCCGGTTTTCCCTGGCTTCCTGTTCCAGTTGCCTGGAACGCTCCAATAGTTCCTGTACCTGTGAGATGTGCATATATTCGTCCGGATTGTCCCCCGGCGTTTTCACTTCCCCGACAAGCGACAAAAGGAGTTGTTCGATATTTTTCAGCCTTACGTTAGTGGATTTCTCAATGCCCCGGACAACTTCGATCACCCGGCTTGCCTGCTCTTTGGCCGCAATGTTCGGCGGCATTACATTCGACTGCGGGGTGATCCCCGTTGTTTCAAAATAGAGTAACATTTCGGCCACGAACGCATCGTGCGATTTGTTTCCTTTCAGCATATCAAGCCTAAACCTTGTACTCTCCTTTATACGGATAGACGTATCTTTACTTGTTGTTGCCATAATTTCACGTATAGGGGTTTGCATACATAAATATCGGCTACAATATACTATAATTCAATGAATTATCAAAATAATGTATGCAATATATATGCAATTCGCATACATATAAACAAGTAAACAGTTATATATCAGTGATTTAGAAAATCAGCATTGGACTTAGTCCAATGACTGCTTGCTCACTTTGGTAAACCGTCGTTCTCTCTCTCCTTGCTTCGCTCGTCGCTCCTGGAACGCTCCGCACGGCTTCGCTCCAATACATCAGACACCCAGCCCCCAAAATGCACATTACAAATGTACACCGCCCCCCAAAAAAGTGTACATTTGTAAAACGGCGGCAATCGTTCCGATCACCTTATATTTTACAACACAAAAACAAAATTTTACACATTTTAACGCGCGGAAAAATCGCACTAAAGAAACGCTTCGCTCATTTTTTCTCCGTTTCTCATTTTCCGTTTTCAAAACGCACATTTTCCAGCCGTTTTTGAAGCCTGTGATTCCCTAAGATTTTCCTTCTTTGTGAGAATAGTCTTTGTAGAGGTTCTTTGTAAGAAAGCGTTTTTTCATTTATAATTAACTGAAATACAAATCGTTATAAGTGAAAAGACACAACCTAAAATACTCATTTTACTAAAATCCGAAGGGGGAAAATACTTATTTTACTAAAATTACCCCCTCCAATAAATACCCATTTTACTAAAGGTTACAATAAAAATGTACTGGTATTTTTTAGGCGGTATCTTTATTTTCTTTAACTTTGTCCCGTAACTCAAAAAAAAAAGGTCCTATGGCGACCAATCAGACATCACCCTCATATATTCCTCCTACGGAGGAAGAAGTAATGTTAATCCAGCCGAATAACGTAACATTCGGCCAGTACTCTGTGACCGAGTGGCAAGAAAACCTCCTGACGCTCATAAGCGACCAGATCCAGCAACACATGACCAGGGAAAAACAACTGCCTAAAGACCTCTTTAACCAGCCTGTCGTCGAGATCAAATGCGACGAAGCCGGGGGGAAGAACAACAAGAGCAAAGTTCTGAAAGAGGCTATCGCCATGATGCGGAAAAACTTTTCCTTTCGCTGGGTGCATCCCAATATCCACCAGACGGTGGAAACGTTCGGGGTGGTGATAACGACGGTACACAACATCAAAGGCACAAACCGGGTAGCCCTGACGCTCAACCCCTGGGCGATCCCTTTCCTGCTCTACTACGGTACGGGTGTCGGCGGTACAAGGTACGGGAAGAACATCGCCTTAACCCTCCGGGGCAATTACACCAAGCGGCTCTACAAGATCATTTGCAGCCAACGGGACAGACGGGAGTATTATTACTCGATCGACCAATTCTGCAAAGACCTGGAGATCCCGGCCTCCTACTCGAATGCACAGATCGACCAAAAGGTTTTAAGGCCTGCACAGACACGAATCAAGGAAAGCGAGGCCGATGTATGGTTCGATTACAAATTCATCTGCAAAACGCCTAAAAAGGGGCAAAAACCGAAAGCCGACACGATTATCCTGTTCATCCATGCGAGAAATCCCCAAGAACTGCGAGGCGACCAGCAACAACAATACTCGTTCGTTTACCGTTGGGTTTACGGTGCTTTAAGCTATCCGAGCGACAACACCCCGGTAAGGGCACTCGACAAGATCCTGGAAAGCGGACGGCTGAAAGACGTGTACGACCGTTGTGCATATTACGACGATAAGGTTTGCAGCGGTGAAATGAGTACAGCCCACGCACAAAATTCACTGGCAAAGATGCTGCGTGAGGATTTCGGTATCAAGGCCAGGGGGAAAAAGAAAGATCCCGACCTGTTTGGTTAAATCCGGAAGATTTTCTATATTTGTGTGCGGCCGGGGTGGTTCCCGTCCGTCTGGGGGTTGACGGCTATTGCACGTCAAGCCTTAAAAGTGGGGCGAATTGACGTATTACGACATCCCCACTTTTTCATATACCCCTATATTGTAATGCACATTACAATAATACTAAAATACTAAGATTAGTATAGACTTATCTTAGTATTTTAGTAAAACGAGTATGCTTGAAATCTGCCTCCGGCGGGGTTTTTACTGGGGGCTTCTGACCTTTGCACTGTTTCCTATTGTTCCGTAAAATCAGTGTCGCACAGTCCGCACCTTAACACCAGCCCGGATTTTCCCCACACGTTACAGCCGCACCCACAGGTGTATTTCTTCCGCTTTCCACTTTTGCTCTCCCCCTCGTCCGGATCTCCCGGTTCTTCCGTTTCGTCCCCGTCGCTTCCGGCGATGCGGATCGGCCGGGTAGGTACGGCCGCCAAAGTCGGCTTGTACCTAAGCCGCAAGTTTTGCAGATCCTCCCGGCTTAGCGTATTGAAAACCTGCTCGAACTTCCCTCCCGGAATGATATAATGCGTAATGCTCTGGCCTGTCCTTTTGCCTCCGGCCTCCCCGGTGTCGGACGGCATCAGTCCGACCTGGATCATCTTGTCAGCCCATTGCGAATTATGATACCCTCCCCGGCTCGGCCTGCCGAAATCCTCCTGCCACAAATGGCACATTTCATGTACCAGGGTAGAATGCCAGTCCCGATCTTCCCGGTTCATAAAATCGGGGTTGATGCTGATCTCGTGAACGACCTTTTTTTCCTGCCCGTCCCCTCTCCAACGGTTGGCGGCGAAAAAGCCGAACGCCCCACCGTGACGGGACATATTCACGATACATTCCGAAAGCTCACCGTTAAAAATTGCGTCGTTGTAAAACTGATACAAGTCGTCCAACGTCTTAAACTGGATCGTCGTTATCATAAGCCTTTTGTTTTTCAATCTGAATGCAAAGATACGGATATTTTTGTAATGTACATTACAAAAATACTAAAATACTAAGATTAGTACAACCGGATATAAAAGATACCCATTTTACTAAAATGCTTGAATAAGTACACGTTACGTTTACAAAATACACCACTGTAATGCGCATTACAAAAATACTATTTTTAGTATATACTAAAAAACGCATCTATCCGGAAGATTATTTGAGATAATTTTCCTATCTTTCGGCCGAAGAATTCCGGAACGGAAATATTAAAAATATCCACGTTCCCAATAAACCATATACGCCCATGTTTCCAAATTACAAAGACTTTCAGATAGCTGTTTACTACACCCTGGGAAAAGCACTTTCCAAGCATATAGAGGAAGTGCAGACGGAGATCATCGAGAATTTCGATATAAAATACAATTCTCCCATGCTCGAACACCCGTTACTACGTACCCCCATTTACGAGAAAATCATCCTCCGCATATTAGATACGATGAACGATTTAAAAGAAATCGAAATGTCCGACGACCGTACCCACGTCATCCTTACCGGAATTGGGAAACAACGCCTGGACGAGTACGAAAAAGAGATAAACCAACGGTTGCCTTTCATCCTAAGGCAAAAAAAATTCAAACGTCACACCAAAGAAGAGTTAGAGAAGGCATACCGGGAACTTAAAGAGTACACCGATGCGTATCTCTCCCAGGATTGAGCGCACGAACTAAAATACTAAAAGTAGTATCTACTATTTTTAGTAGATGTAGTATCAAACGAAACGTTTCTTTAAGGCGATGATCGGGTTTATCATCGTCTTGTACATTTCCAGGGATTCACCCATAAGCTCGCACCGGATTAGGTGTATCAGCCTCTCGTCTTTCGGATCTGTCGGCTGCGGCTGGCAGTCCTTTCCCGTCCTGGTCTGATCCTCCAGTTCGGCCACTAAAATATACTGGAGCGTAAAGATGTCGGCCACGGTTTCCACCTCTCCGGCCACCTGTCGGTATAACTTCCGGTACTCCGGCCAACGATCGGTATCATAGATATTCGCCTCGATATAGGCGTTTATCTGCGGAGTGGTGGCCGTCTGCTCGATTTCCACACCGGAAAGCCTGCGGATCACCTCTATTTTAAGTTTTTTCCCGGTAAACTTCTGTTTCGGCCTTAACCTATACTGCGGCATTTCCCCCAGGGAGATAAACGGCTCTTTATCCCCCTTTCTCCGGTAAATGAAATATTCCGCTATCATCGTTCGGGGATATTCAAAACGTGATCCACTAACAGGGCTTTGTCCTCCGGATTTGCCTTTATCCAGAACAGCGACCAATTCAAGGCGTTTCCATACTCGTTAATACCGTTTTCCCGGACGGTCTGCCCGGCTGTCGGGGAAATCCCTTTCAGGCATGAAAGCGCATTATTATTGCCAAACATGGCATATCTGTTAAAGGCTTCCAACTCGAAAGGATAAATATCAAACCTTTTCTTTCCCTGGACGACCTGCGCAACAATCCGGCTATCGTAGTCCGGATATTTGTCGGGTTCGACCTTAATCCCCAGGTTCTCCAGCAAAGCCCGGTTTATCCGATCGTCCGTCCCCAAATAAAACTGAAAGAAATCCCCGTCATACCCCCTGTATTTGCCTAAAAGATGCGCATACAGTTCCGCATTCACTTTGCCGTAAATACAACTCTTTATAAAATCCTCGTCGATACGGTTTCCGTCTATCGCATTGGAAACAACATCAATAATCTGTATAATCTTCGGTTTGTTCATATTACATTATTTTATCTACAAATATATATCTATCCAATCAAAAAACGCATTATCAGAGCTATGAAAGCGAAACGGAGTGTAGCGGCAAAGCGTTTTTTGGTTCTTTTTGGGGCGAGTGCCAAAAAGAACTCACCCCGAAAGGCTGTCCCCCTTTCGGGGGATCTTCCTTGTATCATGCCACCTGTTCCGCTTCATCTGCGGCCGTTTCCTCGCTTTCTACGGAGATATCCAGTTTCCCGGCTATCATCTTGACAATTTTCATAGCGTCGGCCAGTACGTTTAAAATGAACTTGGGTTCTTCCCGGATCGCCTTTATCCAGCTTTTCAGATAAGCGGCGTTTTCAGTGCGTATATGTTCGGCTATCCCGAAAAACATTCCTGCCAGGGCTGCGGCGAACTCGGCCGTTAATTCCTCCTTGCCGTATTCCTCTGATCCGAACGGGTGCGCAAGATCCCGGTTCAATCGGGTGGGGTGTCCCGTGGAATGTCCCATTTCATGCAGAAGCGTTTCGTAAAAGCTCTGCATATCGACGAACTGCGAGCGAAGCGGCACTACGATATAATCGACTAAAGGAGAATAGAAAGCCCTGTCGCCTTGCTGCTCCCGTATCGGGCAAAACCAGCTTTTCGCCTCCAGCATGGCATCTATTTCGGGGTGCGCCTCTCCGGTTGTCCCGTCGGGCTGCTCTGCCTGTCCCCCTCTGAACTTCTCCCTTAACGCTTCCCATTCTTCCGGCCTCACGTCCGAAAAATTGGTCTGATCCAGGTTAAAGACCGAGTAATATTTATAGGTCGGTATAACGTTGTATTCCTGTTGCTGCTCCCGGCTTAACGCCTTGTATTCCTCAAAGGTTATTTTCTTGCGTGTTTCCTTGTGGTACACGTAGAAAAGGAAGTAATAGACCGGAAACGATTTCGATCCTTTCAGCACGGAGATCCCGGCCTCTTTCGCCTGGTTGAATGTCATAAATACGGGTGTCTGGTACTGGAATTTCTCGCAAAGGAAAAGGAGTAAAAAGGCGTTGCCTCCGGTGTACCTGCGTCCTGTGAGGTTCTGCGGAAAGAAATTGCGTGTATTCGCCGCAATGGTGATCCAGGGCTTTTGCCAATTGTCCTCTACCTGCTGGATCTTCTCGATCATCAAATTTGCAAACTGTTGCGCTGCCTTGTCGAAATAATCAGTTTTCATAACTACGTCCCCCGTTCTTTATCCTGGTGGGTGAGCCAGTTCTAAAGGTTGTTATCTCTTTTTCTATACCTCTAATATAGCACTTTTATTTGAGATATGCAAGTATTTAAACAACATTTAACTAACTATTTATCAGATAATTATATGAAAAAGTAGTATTTTAGTATATACTAAATTTAGTATTTACTACCTGATTTTTTCCGATAGTAAACTCCCCACCTCGCACCCTCTCCCCCCCAAAAAACCTTGCGGATGCCTAAGATTCCGATGTTTTTGTATCAAGACAACCTCATTTTGGTTTTTCGGGGCTGTCGGTGTGGTCGTCTTGCGTTTACCTTGAGTTCCGAGGGGTTTTTGTATGAGAACACCCCAAACGTTTTTTTCCATAGCACAAGTTTTTTAGGAAAAATACTACCTGGCTTTAGCCAGGCTGGAGATTTTTTCTAAAAGCCGCTTGCGGCTCAACTTGGGATATGGAAAAAGCCGTTTGACCTTTGCAGACAAAAACCCCGGTCAAGGTAAACGCAAGGCGGCCACGCCGGAAAAACTAAAATACCTCTCTCCCCTGAAAGGGGGTTTAAAACCGGGTTCGACAATCGGCTACTGGAGTACCCGGATTGTGCCGATCAGTGAAAAGTCAGGCGGCTTTTATCCGGCTGGCTTCACCGAACGGCTCTATCCGGAAATAGCCTACCTTAATCGGGTGGGTGGGTGTATTCATGCGTTAGGGATTGCAGTGGAAAGCCCACAGCCTTTAGGCGAGGACTTGGAGGCGGAAAGCCCGACCGTTTACGGGAACGCCCAAATCCTCCAAAAGAAAAGCGTACTAATATACTAAAATACTAAAAGTAGTAAATACTACATTCCAGGGAACAAGCCTCTATTCTTTTTAAAATCAATCCAGAAAAGCCATAAAATCCTTGTATAAACGAGATATACTCCCTATATTTGCGTAGTAATCCCCTGTTGTCCCTGTCGCAAGACAAACTCCAGGGTTTTGTTTTATATACTCCCCCCCTATACGGTAGCGTATGGATCTTTTCCTGAATCACCTTTTTAATCTTGAACAGCCGTTCCTTTGGTTAGCGGCTTTATAGTTTCCGGTATCCTTCACCGTCGAATGTTT
>ENA-OQCU01000360-OQCU01000360.1-human-gut-metagenome-genome-assembly--contig:-NODE-360-length-21826-cov-3.869487_pt1 | contig 21826 bp, 23 predicted proteins | sample MGYA00242504_ERZ504590 | MGnify/ENA primary metagenome ERZ504590 (study PRJEB26092, sample SAMD00036318) | human gut metagenome | host: Homo sapiens | study: EMG produced TPA metagenomics assembly of... | reverse complement strand
AGTAGCTAATGAAGGGGAAGCCTATTATCCTTCAAAACTAATGCCGTGGGCGTATTCTGAGAATAGAAAAAGCCCGGTGGATGCCATTATGGATGCGGCAGCCCGATTAGGGATGAAAGTTTTTTATGAGTACCGGATGGGCTAAAGATCAGGATGACAATTTTGCGTGACCCGGTGGTAAAGCAGAGACAGTTGGACATGATGAAAGAATTGGCGTCGATATATGGAACGCATGAGGCGCTTTATGGATGGTATTTGCCGTTGAGGATTGTCTGTGCCCGATATTTCCGGAGCATGCGGTGCTTGCCGTCAATGCTCTGACCAAGCAGGCGCGTGCATTGACACCGGATAAGAAAATTTTAATATCCCCTTATGGTATTGTGAACTCTGACCTTGATAGCTCGGAATACGAGAAGCAGTTAGCCAAGTTGAAAGTTGATATCATAGCATACCAGGATGAGATTGGATGTGTACGAGAGGATTTTCCTCTGGTCCGTTTAAAGGAAAACTGGAAGAAACTGCGTACTATTCATGATCGGTTGGATATAGCTTTATGGGCAAATTGTGAAACATTCACATGGGAAAATAGACTTAACGACCGTACTTCCGCTTTGATTCCGGCTGCCTATTCACGCTTACTTTCTCAGCAAGCAGCAGCATCGGCAGCGGGAGTGGAGAATATTGTTTCTTTCATGTTTTGTGGCATCATTGAGAATCCGATGTCATCTTTTCAGTTAGGACAACCTATTTGGTCCAATTGTGCTTTTCAGAACTATATGGATTGGAAGCGGGGTACGAGATATTGGAAATTGCTTGAAGCTTCTTTCCTTGATAAATTGGCTAATGGTGCGACACCTGAGATGATAAGGGACGAAAAGACTCCATCGGCATTATTGGATGGCTTGATTGCTGAGGAAAACACCGGAGACATTTGTTGGATAATCTTTAATAAGGGATATCATGAGCTGCATGGTAGATTTGCAAAAGGAAATGGAGCTCCATGACGTTTTACTGCGTATGTTAAATTATAGGCCGGGAGGTATTAGACTGCCCTCGAAAGTCTATTTATATGCTTCACTAGATGGAGACTCGCATCGTTTATTATCTATTAAAGACACTCCTTCCTTCCAGAATGCCAAGCATGATGCCTGGATTGACGGAGTCTTGTTTGAAGGTATAGATGTCAATACCCGCTTATCTCAAAGTTGCTTTTTGAGGCAGATTACGCCGGTGTATATGGATGAATTATTTGTTAATCCAGTAATCAGATAATAGGAAAGCCTCCCGATATTTTAGTGCATATTGGGAGGCCTTTCTTTATTATCTCTATTTTTTTATCAGTCGAACAGACTCTTGAACTTCTTGAATATTTTCTCCTTAATCGAAGTATTTGGCTTGAAGTTATCAGATTCTTCCATTTCCTCCAATGTTTTCTTCTCATCCTTGCTCAGCGTTTCGGGTACATATACGCTGACATTTACCAGCAAATCTCCCGTGCCGTACCCGTTCACGCTGGGTAAACCTTTGCCGCGCAGGCGGAGTACTTTTTCCCGGTTGCGTACCTGAGTCAATTTTTACTTTCACCTTTCCATCAATCGTGGGAATTTCTACCGCACCACCCAAGGCTGCTGTCGGGAAGCTGAGGAGCAGATTGTAAATCAAGTCATTTTCGTCGCGTATCAGGTTCGGGTCTTGCTCTTCCTCTACAAGAATCAGCAGGTCACCCGGCATACCGTTGTGCTTGCCTGCATTTCCTTTTCCCCCCATAGAGAGTTGCATACCTTCTGCAACACCTTTCGGGACTTTTTACGGTTACTACTTCTTCACCGTATACAATACCTTCACCGGCACATTCCTTACACTTGTTTTTGATGATTTTGCCTTCACCGCCACAAGTCGGACAAGTGGTTCTTGTTTGCATGGTGCCGAGTATGGTTTGCTGGTTACGGATTACCGTGCCACTGCCGTTACAAGTCGGGCAGGTTTCGGTGCCGCCGTTGCCTTCGGCTCCCGTACCATGACAGTGGGTACAAGGCACGTATTTCTTCAGCTTGAATTTCTTTTCCACACCGGTAGAGATTTCCTTGAGGTTCAGTTTTACCTTGACGCGCAAGTCCGAACCACGGTAACGGCGTTGTTGTGTGCCGCCACCTCCGCCGAAACCTCCAAAACCGCCAAAACCTCCTCCACTGTGTCCGCCAAAGATGTCACCGAACATGGAGAAGATGTCGTCCATGGACATGCCTCCACTGAAGCCGCCGAACGGACCACCATTACCGGCGGCACCACCCAGTCCGGCATGACCAAACTGATCGTAGCGGGCACGCTTGTCCGGATTGCTTAGTACGTCGTATGCCTCTGCCGCTTCCTTGAATTTCTCTTCGGCTGTTTTGTCGCCCGGATTCTTGTCCGGATGATATTGGATGGCTTTCTTGCGATAGGCTTTCTTTATTTCTTCTACCGTTGCTGTCTTTTCGACTTCCAATACTTCGTAGTAATCTCCTTTTTTCCATACAGTTTTATGTTATTCTCCGACTACCACTTTGGCATGACGGATCACTTTGTCGTTTAGGATGTAACCGGTTTGTACACAGTCCAGAATTTTGCCTTTCAGTGCTTCATTGGGTGCCGGAATCACGGCGATGGCTTCGTGATAGTCTGTATCGAGCGGTTGTTCCTTTGTCTCTATTACCTTAACGCCGTTTTGTCCCAATACAGACATGAACTTGTTGTAGATAAGTTCAACGCCTTCTTTTACGGCGGCTACGTCGGTGGCTGTCTCCATGTTTTTGAGGGCGCGTTCAAAGTCATCCACAATGGGTAGGATACTGCTGATACTCTTTTCACCACCGTTCAGGATGAGTTCTGCTTTCTCCTTCATGGTACGTTTGCGGTAATTGTCAAACTCGGCAGACAAGCGCAGGTATTTGTCCTTCTGCTCTTCAATCTGTTCATTGGCCTTTTCCAGTTCCTGGGCGAGCTTTTCTTCTTCTGTCAGGGGAGCTTCGTTTTCTTGTGAAGTTTCTTGTCCGACAGTTTCTTCGTCACATTCGTTAGGAGTAGCTTGAGTTTTCAGCTCCTCTTCCTGGTTGTTTTCTTTTTCTTTCGGATTCATATTGTTATGCTTATTATTCTTGTAAAATGATTTTGCTTTCATTGCTGTTAAGGGTTTAAGTTAATACGATATCAGTACCCCAGCAAAAACTTTGCCAAAATGGATGTTTTTGCCGAAAACGCTGCAAAGGTAATATTTTTATGTCAGATTGACAGCGCTTCTCTGTGTCTATTCATGGAAAAATAACTATCTTTGCACTCGCAATTCGCAGACTAATAGGTATTAAATAGTAAATTGTAAATAAATAAATCGTAAATATAAAGATGATTACAGTCTCTAATGTCTCAGTACAGTTTGGTAAAAGAGTGTTGTTCAATGACGTAAACTTGAAGTTTACAAGTGGTAACTGTTATGGTATCATCGGTGCCAACGGCGCCGGAAAATCTACTTTCTTGAAAACGATTTCCGGAGAGCTGGACCCTACGACGGGCTCCATCATGCTGGCTCCGGGAGAGCGTCTTTCCGTTTTGAGCCAGGACCACTTCAAGTGGGATGCTTTTACGGTGATGGACACGGTGATGATGGGACACACGGTGTTGTGGGATATCATGAAGCAGCGTGAAGTGCTGTATGCCAAAGAGGATTTCACAGACGAGGATGGACTGAAGGTTTCCGAATTGGAAGAGAAATTTGCCGAGTTGGACGGCTGGAATGCCGAAAGCGATGCTGCCGCCTTGTTGAGTGGTTTGGGTATCAAGGAAGACAAGCATTATCTGTTGATGGGTGAGTTGAACAACAAAGAAAAGGTACGTGTCATGCTGGCGCAAGCTCTCTATGGAAATCCTGATAACTTGCTGCTGGACGAGCCTACCAATGACTTGGATATGGAGACCGTGACTTGGCTGGAAGAGTACCTCTCCAACTTTGAGCATACGGTGCTGGTGGTAAGCCACGACCGTCACTTCCTCGACTCCGTTTGTACGCATACGGTGGACATCGACTACGGAAAGATTAACCTCTTTGCCGGTAACTATAGCTTCTGGTACGAGTCCAGCCAGCTGGCGCTCCGTCAGCAGCAGAACCAGAAGGCAAAGGCCGAGGAGAAGAAGAAAGAGCTGGAAGAGTTTATCCGCCGATTCAGTGCCAATGTGGCAAAGAGCAAGCAGACTACCAGCCGCAAGAAGATGTTGGAGAAACTGAATGTAGAAGAAATCAAGCCGTCATCCCGTAAGTATCCGGGCATCATTTTTACGCCCGAACGCGAACCGGGTAATCAGATTCTGGAAGTTTCCGGTTTGACGAAAACGCTGGAAGATGGTACGGTGCTGTTCCGCGACGTCAACTTCAACGTAGAGAAGGGAGACAAGATTGTATTCCTTTCGCACGACCCGCGTGCCATGACCGCCCTGTTCGAGATTATCAACGAGAATATGAAACCGGATGCAGGTACTTTCAACTGGGGTGTGACTATCACCACCGCTTACCTGCCGCTGGACAATACTGCATTCTTTAATACAGACCTGAATCTGGTGGACTGGTTGAGCCAGTTCGGTGAAGGCAATGAAGTCTATATGAAGAGCTTCCTGGGACGTATGCTGTTCTCCGGCGAGGAGGTGCTGAAGAAAGCAAGCGTATTGTCGGGAGGTGAGAAGATGCGTTGCATGATTGCACGTATGCAGCTGCGCAATGCCAATTGCTTGATTCTGGATACACCTACCAATCACCTCGACTTGGAGTCTATCCAGGCATTCAACAATAATCTAAAGACCTATAAAGGCAATATCCTTTTCTCATCCCACGACCACGAGTTCATTCAGACGGTTGCCAACCGTATCATCGAATTGACTCCGAACGGTATTATCGACAAGATGATGGAGTATGACGAATACATCACTTCAGACCACATCAAGGAGTTGCGTGCACGTATGTACGCAACAAAGTGATAACGGAAGCTAAGGACTAAATAAGCATATTTTAAATCGTTCCATCATGAGGAAAAAATCGTTCCACCATGGTGGAACGATTCTTCTTTCATATCTTTTTGGTTTAATAAAGGCTTGTGCGATATTGAAAAAAAGAAGAAGGTGTGTTAGAATGATTTTTAGCTATCATTCTGACACGCCTTCTTTTGCTATTAAAAGAGTCTCTTTGTTCTTATTAAGGCGGGGAATAGTCTGAGTTATTGTTTCTCCTTATATATAATTTTGCCTTGGCTTTCGCCGAAAAGGTTGTCGCCTAGCGTGGTAATCTTATTCCCCGTGGCAAGCACATAGCGCAGGTTGTCGCATCCCATAAATGCTCCGTACTCAATGGCGGTTACACTGGCAGGAAGCACCAGCGTGCCGCACAAACGGCCGCAGCCACTGAATGCACGCTGTCCAATGCTTCTAAGCTCTTGCGGGAGCCGTACGTCCAGCAGATACTTCTTTTGGGTGAAAGTATAGTCGGGAATTGCAGTGGCATTACTGTTGGTCATGTCGATGGAAACCAGATTGGGCATATAGTCGCGTATCAATGTGAAGTCGGCTTCGTCCATTTTTCCTTCAACGGTCAGAAAGTTAACGTCTTTGGGCTGAAATCCGGCTCTTAACAGTTCGCTGGCAAGGCTGCCCATTTTACCAATCTGCACATTTACTGTCAGTGGTTCTCCTTCAATGAATGCAAAGGTTTCCCATTTCTTTTTGGTACGATAGGAGTCACTGCATCCCAATGGAACAAATATGGCTGTAACGCTATCGGCCAATGCTTCGGACAACAGATTGGGAGCCGTTTTCTTCCGTATCTGGCATATCTTGAGATTTTTGCATCCCTTAAAGGCAGCATCTTCGATGTTCTTGGTCTTGTCGGAAAGGATAATCCTGGTCAGCGTCTCCTTACCTACAAATGTACTGTCGTCCATTTGCTTGCAGAAGGCATATGCCGGAATGCAATTGGCAGGATATACATAAAAACGGTTTGGATAAGTCCCGTTCTTGCCTGCATACATGCTGATGGAGGCATTGGAAATGTCCAGCAGTTGCAGGTTTTTGAATTCATCCCGTAGATGCCTGAAATCTACGGCATTTCAGCTTGCCCTGCAGGGTCAGTTGGGTGATTTCATTGGCTTCCGCTTCTGTCATCAGTTCCACCAGGGTACCAGGTTTGGCCACGTAGTATCTTTTGGATTTTTGTGCCGAGGCATTCAGCATTAACGCCAGTCCGGCAACGGCTAAAAGTATTTTTCTTAGTTTCATGTTTGTCGATTCCAGATTGATTTTTCAAATATAAGAAGAAACCGGCAGGAATACATGAAGTTTTTCTTTTATTATATTTTTGTCGGATATTAATCAAAATGAGATACAAATGGAGACGGAAGAAACGGTGAAGGAAGAGTGTGTTGCTATGAGTAAAACAAAACGTATTTGGCTGGCATTCGTTGATATAGTACTGTTTACTGTACTTTTTATGATTTTTCTGTTTTTGTTTGCCATACCTTTTGCGATTGCTTTCCCTGAGTTGAAGACACAAGCTGGTGGATGAGCGTCTATTCAATGATGTTGAATGAAGTCTTGATGTTGGCCAGTGGGCTTATTGCCGCTTGTATGGTGCTGGGTTTCAGGAAACTTCCTTTTTCGGGCTTGGGCTTGTCTTTGAAGGGATGGGGTAGAAGCCTGCTGAACGGAGCTTTGTTTGTCGTGTTCTTGTATGCAGTTGGTTTTGGCTTGTCTTTATTGTTGGGGGCTGTGGAAGTGGCAGGGGGCTTGTTTTCTCCCATTTCGTTGTTGTCGAGTCTTTTGCTTTATTTTTTAGTGGCAGTTACGGAAGAAGTTATTGGACGCGGTTTCATTTTAGGGCGTATGCTGGATGGAGGCGTCAATAAGTTTGTGGCATTGTTTATCTCTGCGGTGTTATTTTCGTTGATGCATCTTTTCAATCCCAGCTTTGCCTTCGTCCCGTTTTTGAATATCATGCTGGCGGGTTGTTTCTTGGGAGCTTCCTATATATACACGCGCAACCTCTGTTTCCCCATTGCCTTGCATTGGTTCTGGAACTGGATTCAAGGTTCTGTTTTGGGATATAAAGTCAGTGGAAATGAATTTAGCAATGAGAATCTGCTGATTCTTCACTTTCCGGAAGAAAATCTGATAAATGGAGGAACTTTCGGGTTCGAAGGTTCCATTCTGTGTTCACTACTTTTAGTGCTTGGTACAGTAATTATCTTAAGACACTATTATAAGGGATTAGGGATTAATGATTAGGGATTAATGATTAATGATTAATACGGAAACCATTAACCACTAATCATTAATCCCTAATCATTAATCCCTAATTCTGTTCCACTCCTTTCATTGTCAGCTGTATGCGTTTCCGGTCCATATCTATGCTGAGTACCTTTACGCGTATATGTTGATGAATGGACACTACTTCATTAGGGTCTGATATGAATCTGTCGGCGAGTTGGGAGAGGTGTACCAGTCCGTTTTCCTTGATGCCTATATCGACAAATGCGCCGAAGTTGGTGATGTTTCCTACGATGCCGGGCAATTCCATGCCTTCGCGCAGGTCGTTGATAGTGCGCACGTTCTTATCAAATTCAAATATTTTTATCGGTCCGCGTGGGTCACGTCCGGGCTTGTCCAGCTCTTGCAGGATGTCTTTCAGTGTCGGCATGCCCACGGTGGGGGAGAGGTAGCGTTCCGGATTAATCTTCAGACGCAGCTCCCGGCTGGCTATCAGCTCGGCTACGCTGCAACCCAAGTCCCTTGCCATTTGTTCTACGATGCAATAGCTTTCCGGGTGCACGGCAGTGTTGTCCAGCGGATTCTTTGCCTGCGGAATGCGTAGGAAGCCGGCACATTGCTCAAACGCCTTGGCACCCATGCGCGGCACTTTCATCAGTTCCTTGCGCGAGGTGAAGGCACCGTTTTCGGCGCGATAGTTCACAATGTTCTGTGCCAGTTGCGGACCCAATCCCGAGATGTAGGTCAGCAGATGGCTGCTTGCGGTGTTCAGGTTGACACCTACTAAGTTTACACAGTTTTCTACGGTCTGGTCCAGTGATTTTTTCAGCTTGGTTTGGTCCACATCATGCTGGTATTGCCCCACACCAATAGATTTCGGGTCAATCTTTACCAACTCTGCCAGCGGGTCCATCAGTCGTCTGCCTATGGACACAGCACCGCGTACGGTGACGTCGTAGTCGGGAAACTCGTCCCGTGCAATTTTAGAGGCCGAATAGATGGAAGCTCCCTGCTCGCTGACGATGAATATCTGTATGTCACGGTTGAAGCGCTGATGTTTCAAGAACTCCTCCGTCTCGCGGCTGGCAGTTCCATTACCTATGGCTACGGCATCTATCTTATAAGACTCTATCATCATTTGCAGCTTGGCAAATGCCTCTTTTTGCTTGCTGACCGGAGGGTGGGGGTAGATGTTCTCATTGTGGAGCAGATTTCCTTGTGCATCGAGGCACACAACTTTACAACCCGTACGAAATCCGGGGTCTATACCCATCACACGCTTTTGCCCCAGTGGTGAAGCCAGCAACAACTGACGGAGATTTTCGGCAAATACCTTGATGGCTTCCTCGTCGGCACGCTCTTTGCTTTGCGTGGCAAATTCCGTCTCTATGGATGGCTTCAATAGGCGTTTGTAGGAATCCTGCACGGCTTCTGCCACTTGCTGTCCGCAGGCGTTGTTGCTTCGCACGAATTGGCGTTCCAGCCGTTCCACGCACTCCTCATCGTCCGGGCTGATGCTGACTTTCAGCAGGCCTTCCGCTTCGGCACGCCGGATGGCGAGCAGGCGGTGGGAGCTGCATCGCTTCAACGATTCGGAGCAGTCGAAGTAGTCACGGTATTTGGTCGCTTCCTCTTCTTTGCCTTTCACCACCTTGGCGGTCAGTGTGCCTTGGCGGGCAAATGCGTTGCGCACGCTGTTTCGGGCACGTTCGTCTTCGCTAACATGCTCGGCTATGATGTCACGGGCACCTTTCAGTGCATCTTCCACGTTCTTCACGTCTCCTTTCACGTAACTGGCGGCGCGTTCCTCCGGATGGGGCTCACGTTGCAGCATCAGCAGGGTGGCGAGGGGTTCCAGTCCTTTTTGGCGGGCTGCTTCGGCACGTGTTTTCCGTTTGGGTTTGTAGGGGAGGTAGATGTCCTCCAGTAGGGTATTGTCCCAAGTCTCCTCGATACGTTTCTGAAGTTCGGTGGTCAGTTTACCTTGTTCCTGTATGGTGTTCAGGATGGTTTCTTTACGTTTGGCGATTTCGTTCAGCTTTTCGTAGTGGGTCTTTATGGATTCAATCTGCACTTCGTCCAGTCCTCCCGTCACTTCCTTTCGGTAGCGGCTGATGAAGGGGATGGTGGCACCATCGTTCAGCAATCCGAGGGTCTGTACTATTTGTTTCTCTGATATGCCGAGGGCGGCAGATATCATGCGGTGGAAATGTTGTATCATCGGTTCTCTCTTTTTATAATGGATGCCAAAAGTACGAAAAACAATCGTCGTACGAAAATAAACCCCATATTCTTGGAAAAATCATTTATTATTGCGAAGTTTGTCAACTATAACGAACTAATAAACAATAAAATATGGAAGAAGCTAAAGGTCAATCGATTTTAGATAAAATGCTCACTACATTTATCAATACGTTAGTGAAAGCAGCCGAAAAATGAGGCTCAAAACACATTTTCGGCAAAAAACCTTGAGGAGGTATTGAAGCATTTCATGGCAAAAGTGAATAGCGATTTGAAAACAATGCCTGCTTTGGTATTTTACAAAAAAAGGTCAAACTATGACCGTGTCGTCAGAAGTCTTTGAGCGGATTGCGAAAGCGGCTGTTGCCTCGCGTGCGGCAAGCGAGAAGCTGTTTCATGGCCCACAGAAGGTAATCATTAAAGGAAAGGTCTATTATTCCCAAACCATTTCTTTCTATGAGAATGATGAATTTGATTATGCCTTGGGCTGTGCGACAATCTTCTTTGATGAGGAGGGCGTTCCCGTAGGCCTGAAGGATATTTATGACTTTAACGAAGCAAAACATCGTGATACCAATGCCGAGAGTGACACCACATTTATGGCTAAATTTGAAAAAGCAAATTTAGCAAAGTCCTACGCCATACTTTATGGCATTAATGACTACAAACTTAATGACTGATGTGTCTCGTGCCATATTGTCATGTATCATAGCATTATTCTGCTGTCTGTTACCGGTGTTCTCTATCACAGGAGAACATCCGGTACTGATTATCAGCTCCTATAATCCGGATGCCGGCCGTACTTCCGGCAACATCTCAGACTTTATGGAGGAGTTCCAACGCCTGGGCGGGACAAACACCATCGCATTGGAAAACATGAACTGCAAAAGCTTCTCCGAATCTCCCCTTTGGGAACGGAGGATGGTGGAGCTATTGTCCAAATACCAGGGCGATAACAGTCCGGCGCTGACCGTCCTTATTGGGCAGGAGGCTTGGGCTGCCTATCTTTCTCTGCCCGACTCTATACGCGGCAATACTCCGGTCGTAAGTGCATTGTCCAGCCGTAACGCCATATTGTTGCCGGGCGATACGGTCGACTTAAAGACCTGGATGCCCGAATCCGTCGACTTCTTCACGGATTTCCCCAGTTCGCCTATCAAGGCTGGCTTCGTTTATGAGTATGATGTGGAGGCCAACATCAATATGATAAAGCAGATGTATCCCGGCACCAAGAATATCGCTTTTGTCTCAGACAACAGTTATGGCGGCGTTGCCATGCAAGCCTATGTAGTGAAGGAGATGCAGAAGTTTCCGGAACTCAACCTGATTCTGCTGGACGGACGCGTCCATACCATATATACCATTTGTGACAGATTGCATGAGTTACCGGAAAATACAGCTATATTGATGGGGACATGGCGTGTGGACATGAACGATGGTTACTTCATGCGGAATGCAACCTACGCCATGATGGAAGCAGCTCCCACTTTGCCCACTTTCTCGCTCAGTTCCGTAGGCTTGGGATATTGGGCTGTGGCAGGTGTCGTTCCTGCCTACCGTGCTTTGGGCAAGGAGATGGCAAGACAGTCCTACCGCCTGCTGACCACCCCTCAGGATAGTGAGACCCATATGGAAATCATTCCGAATGAGACCATACTGGACGGTAAACTTGTGAAGGAAAAGAAACTGAATATCACCGGCCTTCCGCAGCCGGTAAAGATGCAGAACGTAACCCCTTCTTTCTACGAACAGTACAAGTATCATATCTGGTCTGTCGGTGCTGTTCTGTTGGTGCTGTTGGGCGGTTTGTTCGTTTCCCTTTACTTTTATTATCATACAAAGAAGTTGAAGGATGAACTGGAGGTATCCGAGGGTGCCTTGCGCGAAGCAAAAGACCGTGCCGAAGAATCCAGCCGTCTGAAGAGTGCTTTCCTTGCCAATATGAGCCACGAAATCCGTACGCCATTGAATGCGATTGTGGGCTTCTCGGACGTGCTGTCTGCCGGAGGAGCCTCGGAAGAAGAACAGCGTGGCTATTTCGAGATTATTAGGACCAACTCTGATTTGCTGCTTCGGTTGATTAATGACATATTGGATGTGTCCCGTTTGGAGACGACCGCGTCATCCTTTCTTTGGAGAGCTGCAAATGTAGTGCAGATATGCCAGCAGGTAGTAGCTTCGTGGCCCAGGCACGCAGGTCGACCAATCAATTCTTATTTGAGTGTGAACGTGAGGTAGTGGAGATGCGGACGGATGTGCAGCGTTTACAGCAGGTTGTGATAAATCTGCTTTCCAATGCGGACAAGTTTACAAAAGAAGGTACGATAACCTTGAAGCTGGAGCTGGATACGGCGAGGAATGTTGCAGTATTCTCGGTGACTGACACCGGTTGCGGCATTCCATTGGACAAACAGAAACGGGTGTTCGAACGTTTCGAGAAGCTGAACGAATATGTGCAGGGAACCGGCTTGGGCTTGTCTATCTGTAAGCTGACCGTTGAGAAGTGGGGCGGCGAGATTTGGATAGATCCTGCCTATACGGATGGAGCACGGTTTATGTTTACCCATCCTATGAACTTATAAGAACCGACAAGAAATAAGGAAATATGAAAAGATTTAGTTGTTTTTTTATCTGGATTTTTGTCCTGACAAGCATACTGCTTGCGCAGGAAAGAGAGGTGAAACTGAAAGTCGTACAGACCAGTGATATACACGGAAACTACTATCCCTACGACTTTATACGCCGCCGGGAGGCAACCGGCAGTCTGGCACGTGTGCATGCTTTGGTGCAAAAAAGAACGTGAGGCTTATGGCAAAAATCTGATTCTCTTGGACAATGGTGACATTCTGCAGGGACAGCCCACAGCCTATTATTATAATTACATAGATACCGTTGCCCCTCATCTGGCAGCGGAGATGATGAATTTCATGGGGTATAATGCCGGCAATATGGGTAACCATGACGTAGAGACCGGCCGTACCGTTTTCGACCGTTGGGCAGGTGACTGCCGTTTTCCGATATTGGGTGCCAATATTGTGGATACTGCTACCGGAGAAACCCATTTCAAACCCTATGAGGTGCTGGAACGTGACGGAGTGAAAATTGTGGTTCTCGGTATGATAACTCCTGCCATCCCCGTGTGGCTTTCAGAGAATCTGTGGAAAGGGCTGCGTTTCGACGATATGGAGGAGACTGCCCGCAAATGGATGAAGATTATCCGTGAGCAGGAAAAGCCTGATTTGGTTATCGGTATGTTCCATGCCGGCCAGGATGCCCAGCTGATGGGAGGCAAGTATCGCGAAAACGCTTCGGTGGAAGTGGCGTGCAACGTGCCGGGATTCGATATTGTCCTGATGGGGCACGACCATGCGCGCGAATGCAAGAGGGTGTGCAACATAGCCGGTGACTCGGTACTGGTGATGGACCCTGCCAGCAACGGTGTCGTTGTGAGTAATGTGGATATAACCTTGAAACTGCGTGATGGTAAAGTTATAGACAAGAAGATAGACGGCATACTGTCCGATACGCAAGACTACGGCGTCAGCGAAGAGTTCATGCAACGCTTTGCCCCCGAAAATGAAGCTGTGCAGAATTTTGTTTCCAAGAAAATTGGTTCTTTTACCGAGACTATCTCCACACGTCCTGCTTATTTCGGTTCTTCCGCTTTTATAGACCTTATCCACGAATTGCAGTTGGCAATCAGCGGAGCGGATATTTCTTTTGCGGCTCCTTTGTCCTATGATACGGAAATCCGTAAAGGAGACATTTTTGTGAACGATATGTTCAATCTGTATAAGTACGAAAATATGCTTTACACCATGCGTCTGACGGGGAAGGAGATACGCGATGCCTTGGAGATGTCGTATGATTTGTGGACCAATCGGATGAAGTCTCCGGACGACCATATCCTTCTCTTCCGTGAGAAGCGCCGCGAAGGTGCTACGGATAGGGCCTCATTCAAGAATTTCAGTTTCAACTTCGATTCTGCGGCGGGTATTATCTACACGGTGGATGTGACCAAGCCGGATGGGGAGAAGGTAACCATTCTCAGCATGGCAGACGGTACCCCGTTCGATATGGATAAAATGTATAAGGTAGCGGTGAATTCTTATCGCGGAAACGGTGGCGGCGAATTGCTGACAAAGGGTTCCGGCATCTCGCAGGATGAATTGAAGGAGCGCATCATCCACTCTACGGATAAGGACTTACGCTATTATCTGATGCAGTACATCGAGCGAAAGAAGGTGATTGAACCGCGTGCGCTGAATCAGTGGAAGTTTATTCCCGAAGAATGGGTGGCTCCGGCTTCCATGCGTGATTATGAGTTCTTGTTTGGCAAAGTTAAAGAATAATTCACTATCTTTGCGGCTCAGAATCTATAATGTAAGTTTTTGGACGTGAAGCAGAAGAAAAAAATTATAGGCGCATTGAGCTTGCTGGTACTGTTTATCATGTACCAGGCAAGCATCACCGCGTTCACTCACGTCCATTATGTGAATGGGGTGATGATAACGCACTCGCACCCTTTTCATGGCACACACTCTCACTCCCAGACTTCCCTTCTGGTCATCGGGCATTTGTCGGCATTCTACTCTTCCGGAGTGGATGTGTATGAGGTTCAGCACCCGATGCGTCCTTTGCTGGCCATGCTCAGAGCCAAACCGGCAACACCTACTGTTAAGGGGGAAGTGATACGTACCCTTTCCCTTCGCGCTCCTCCCGCTCTTTTTTCATAGTCATTAGGTTTAAAAACGCCTGGATTTTTTGTATGTAGATACCAGGCATTTTAGTCTCGAAGTCCGGCATTTCAGTGAACGAAGTGCGGCATCTCGGATGATTATCTTTTTTCAGACTTGAATTATTTTTTTTATTTAGAGCGCTAATTTGATGAAACAATACATTTTGGCGTTGGTACTTGCAGTGGTAAGTGCCAGCGTAGCTTTTGCCGTAAATTCTATAAAAGAAGGCAATATGATTTCCGGCCATGTGATAGTGAAAGGTACGGAGGAAAATATACCGTATGCCACGGTTTTGATTATCGGCAGTGGTCAGGGAACGGTTTCCAATGAAGAAGGACAATTTGAGTTCCGCAAGCTTCCGGCGGGAAAATACAAGCTCCGTGTGTCGGCAGTGGGCTACAAGACCCAAGAGAAGGAAGTGACGGTGAGCAAGGACTTTACTGCCGTCATACATTTCCCGATGGAAGAGGAGAGTTTCATGACCGATGAAGTGGTGGTATCCGCCAACCGCAACGAGGTAAGCCGCAAGGCAGCTCCGGTAGTTGTAAATGTGATGAGTACCAAATTGTTCGAGATGGTCAACTCCACCGACCTTGCCAAGACACTGAACTACCAGTCGGGCTTGCGTGTGGAGAATAACTGCCAGAACTGTGGTTTCCCCCAGGTGCGCATCAATGGCTTGGAAGGTCCGTATTCGCAGATATTGATAAACAGCCGTCCCATCATCAGTGCATTGAGCGGTGTGTACGGATTGGAGCAAATCCCCGTGAACATGATTGAACGGGTAGAAGTGGTGCGTGGCGGAGGCTCTGCCCTGTTTGGCGCCAATGCTGTGGGAGGAACTATCAATATTATAACCAAAGACCCCATCAACAATTCCTTCCAGGTATCGAGCATGTTCTCCAATATGGACGGCAAGTCCTGGGAGCAATATATGGGTGGCAATGTGTCTCTGGTAGCCAAAGACAATTCTTACGGCATCGCCTTTTATGAGAGTTACCGCAACCGTAACCCCTACGACCGCGATGGCGATGGCTTTTCCGAGCTGGGCAAGCTGAACATGAATACCTTCGGTTTCCGCGCCTATTACCGTCCTACGCATTTCAGCCGCATCAATCTGGAATACCATACCACTAACGAACTTCGTCGCGGAGGCAACAAATTCGATTTGCAGCCGCACGAGACGGACATCACCGAGCAGACCAAGCATATCATCAATAGCGGAGGCGTGAGCTATGATTTGTTCTGGAAAGAGTACAAGCATAAGATTTCGGCTTACACCTCCATCCAGCACACCGACCGCAACAGCTACTATGGTGCCCAAAAGAACATGAATGCCTACGGCAAGACGAAAGACCTGACCTGGGTTGCCGGCGGCATGTACGTGGGCAATATGGACAACTGCTTCTTTGCCCCCGCCACCTTCACCGGCGGACTGGAATATCAGAACAACTCCCTGCACGACATCATGACCGGCTATCATCGTGACATGGAGCAGGATGTCCGCATTGCCAGCGCCTTCGTGCAGAATGAGTGGAAGATGAACGTACTGACCATGCTGGTCGGCGCCCGCCTGGACAAACACAACCTGATAGACAAGCTTATTTTCAGCCCCCGCGTCAACCTGCTCTACAAGCCGGCAGATGATTTTCAGGCACGCTTGACTTACTCTACCGGTTTCCGCGCTCCGCAGGCATACGATGAGGACTTGCACGTGACGGCAGTAGGCGGCAAGGGAGTCCAAATCAAACTCGCCGATAACCTGAGTGAAGAACGCTCCAACAGTTACAGCGGTTCGGTGGACTGGACTGCCCATCTGGGACACTGGCAGGCAAACATCCTGGTGGAGGGTTTCTATACAGACCTGCGCCACGTCTTTGTGCTCGAAGATATCGGCAAGAACGAAGTAGGGGATGTCATCAAGGAGCGCCGCAACGGAAACGGTGCACGCGTATATGGTGCCAATCTGGATGTAAAGATTGCCCATGGCAAGGAGGCGCAGTTCCAGCTCGGATTTACGGCACAGCGCAGCCGCTATACCCATGAGGAAGCCTGGACGAAGGTGGACGGAGAAGACCTTACCACCAAGCGCATGCCCCGTACACCTGATTATTACGGGTACTTCACTTTCTCCTCCGCACCGGTAAAGAATTTTGATTTCTCTCTTTCCGGTACCTATACGGGAAAGATGATTGTTCCGCACTACGCACCGGAAGATGCTCCCGAGGGTGCCTTCTGTAATATCACTTCAGACCGCATGGAGCATACTCCCCAATTCCTGGACCTGAATGTGAAGCTGAACTACACCTTTGTGCTTCACGACCATATCAAACTCCAGTTGAACACGGGTGTACAGAACATCTTCAACAGTTTCCAGAAAGACCTGGATAAAGGGGAATTCCGCGATGCGGGTTATTTCTACGGACCGACGCAGCCGAGAACCTTTTTTATCGGTTTCAAGATAATGAACTAAAAGTTTCCATTTAAGAATTTTTAGAGCTAAATTCCGCAAAATAGTCCTACATTTGTCGCCAAAGCACAAAAAGCCATGGATACTAAGAGAATACGGAATGTAGACATTTCCCAGATACATCATTTGCCGATGATTGATTTCATCGGCAATGATTTTGCTATTTTTAATGACATCAAGGATATGCCTTTGAGCTCTTATCCCACCCGTTTGAATGCTGCTTGCCTGACTGTCTGTTTGAAAGGGTGGTGCAAACTGGAACTCAACCTGCAGCAATGTGAATGCGGGAAGGTATGTTGGGCATTATTCTTCCCGACCAGATTGTTCTGCAACGGGAACGCTCCGAAGATTTTTCCGGACTTTTCATTGCCGTTTCAAGGACTTATGGATATGGTGATACCTACCATGCAGCAGCTTTTTCCCCATGTTCTTTATGATTAAGGAACGGCCTTTTGTCCACATCACTCCGGAGGAATCCCAATCATTTCAGGAGTATCACTCTTTTCTTTGGAGCAAGGTGAAGCTGAAAGACAACCCTTTCCGTAAGGAAATCACCCAGGGGTTGCTGTTGGCCCTTTTTTTATGAGATATATAACATTTATCAAGGGCATGTCGTTCAGGAACGCATTCCCAAAAGCAGGAAGGAAGACTTGTTCGAGCGCTTTATCCGTGCCGTTTCAGAGTCTTATAAAGAAGAGCGAAGTGTGTCCTATTATGCCGATAAGATGTTCCTCACCGCCAAGCACCTTTCACCGTAGTGAAAGAAATCAGCGGAAAGACGGCAGGCGAATGGATTGACAGTCTCGTCGTTTTGGAAGCCAAAGCCTTGTTGAAGTCTTCTGAAATGAGCATTCAGGAAATTGCGGACGAGCTGCATTTTGCCAACCAGTCCTTCTTTGGTAAGTATTTCAAGCATCACACCGGCATGTCACCTAAAGAATATCGCCGGCAATAGGTTCAATGTGACGGAATAATGTTTATTTTTGCGGTAAAGATTTACCCCCAAAATAAACTATCATGGAAAAAAGAGAAATTGACCTTACTGTTTCCTGCTATGGAAAGGTGAAAGGAGTGAAGTATGACGTTGTCATCCTACCTTGGGGAGCTACGGAGCCCCATAATCTGCATCTGCCTTATCTCACTGATTGTATTCTGCCGCATGATATTGCCGTAGATGCGGCTGCACTGGCTTTGCAGAATTCCGGTGTACGCTGTATGGTGATGCCTCCCGTACCTTTCGGTGCACACAATCCGGGGCAGCGCGAACTTCCGTTCTGCATCCATACCCGCTATTCCACCCAGCAGGCCATTCTGGAAGACATAGTTGCCTCCCTCTATGCACAAGGCATGCGTAAGCTGATTATTCTCAGCGGTCATGGCGGCAACAACTTCAAGGGAATGATTCGTGACCTGGCGTTTGTGTATCCCGATTTTCTGATTATCGCTGCCGACTGGTTCAGCATCGTCCCTCCCAAAGACTACTTTGAGGCTGTTGTCGACGACCATGCCGGCGAGTCTGAGACTTCCGTTATGATGCATTACCATCCCGAGCTGGTGAATTTGGCTGAGGCCGGTGACGGGGAATCCAAACCGTTTGCCATTCCTTCCTTGAATGAAAAGGTTGGCTGGGCTCCTCGCCATTGGGATAAGGCTACAGTCGACAGCGGGGTAGGGAACCCCAAAAAAGCTTCTGCCGAGAAAGGAGAACGTTATATGAAACCGGTGGTGGAGAAGTTGTCGAAGCTCTTTACGGAAGTCGGTCAAGGAAGTCTGTATTGATGTACTTGGCTTCCGGCTATATATAAAAATAGGCAATAACCATTGTGGATATTGCCTATTTTTTTAGTGCACCCTAAAAACTAATCTCTTTAACTCTTATAAAAACTAATCTTTCTCTATTTCGAGTACAAAATTAGAAGGTTTTTGCGGGTTATGAATTGACATAAGTCAAAAATCTCATTCGGATATTATTTTTTCAAACGTGCCCAAAAGCCCTTCTTTTTCTGCCGGACCGGTTCACTGTTTTCGCGAAACAGTTCTTCGTAGGTCAGCCCGTCATGCACCATGCGGTAGATGCTTCCCCAGTCGGGCAGTCCGCCCAGGTTGCGGTCATCGATAAAGAGATCGGCTTTTACTTTGCGTGAAAAACCGGTGTGTGCGATGTCTTCTTCCGGATAGTCCCGGTTGACGGCATAGAATTCCACACCCCGTTTCCTACACCATTCCACAGCTTCCTCCAGGAGCTTCCCTTCACGTACCGACCATAAAATCAGCCGGTGACGCTCGTTTATCAGCATCTTCAGCGTAGCGGTGGCAAAGGGAATTTCTTCTCCTATCTGGGGATAGCGGTGTTCTACAATGGTACCGTCAAAATCAATGGCTATGGTCATAGGCAGATAAATTGCTTAAAGGGGATTATAGGTTATGCCGTTCGCTTTATTTTCCGGTTGTACCGCCTGAATGCTTGTTGATAGGGGTATTGCTGTATTCTTCGGTATAGCCCGTGTAGCAATTCAGTTGGACAACAACCTGTTTTTTCGCACCGTTTACGAATACGGGGAATGTATATGTCTTCGTCTGGGTTTTGCTGCGGCTGCCGAAAACCAGTTGGTTGTTTCCGCTGATGGCGGTCTTCAATTCTTTTTCTACGGTGTAATAGCCATTCTTGCTGCCTTCGGCGTTGGTGATACACTTTTCGATGACAGAAGCCAGTCCTTTAGAGGCTCCCACGGCTTGCAATGCAGCTTCCGGGGTAGTGGTGTAGTCCCAGCCGCACTTGGTGATTACCTTCAGAGTGGCGGTCAGTGCCGAGTAATCTCTGTTTTCAATCTTGATTACACCGTTTTCTCCGTTCACGGTGTTATATCCGCCTTGCTGTATTTTGCTTACAGTTTTGCTTGGCAGGATATTGGTCAGATACTTGCCTTGTATTTTTTCGCCTTCGGGAATTGTAATGACGTAGTTGCCGTCTTTGTAGGTTACGTCTCCAAAGTGTACGGCAGCTCTTGTGACAACAGCATCTTTCAACGCTTCCATGGAGGCAGGGTCAAAGTAAGAGCCGGTGCTTGCACTACCTGTTACCGCTGTCTTTATTTCAATAGGAGCTTTGGCCACCGCATCTTCCGGTGTCACTTTGATGGCTACTGCCGTCACGGGCACCGCTTCTTCTTTCGGAGTTTCTGCCACCTCTTCGCTTGTGCTGGCTTTCGGCTCTTCGTAAGTTACGGCGGCAATAGTCGTGCCTTCTTCAGCAGCTTGTGCCGGTACGGATACGGTTGTGGTAGTGGCTGCTTCTTCCGCAGAGGTTTCGTTCTGGGCAGCTTCCACGTTGGTTTCCTTGTCAGCTTCTACTGTCACTTCTTCTACATTTTCAAAGCTGATGGCTTTCGCCATTTTCACATTCAGAGTGGTTTGTGTACGATTGGCGGTGCTTGCGGCAATGGTCACTTTGCTTTCCATGCTTTCCATGTCGGTAGCTGTGAATTTCAGGTTATATTCACCGGTTTCTTTCACGGTCAGCATGTACACGCCTTGTGCATCGGTAGTAGCTGTCAGGTTGTTTCCGGCATCTACCTGGGCACCGGTCAATGCACCGCCGGTAGCTGTCACTGTGCCCACAATGTAATATTCCTTTTCCGTTTCCAGCGGATCTACTACTTCTTCATTCTCTTTGTCATCGTCACCACAGGCGATGAGTGCTACAGTACTAAAGGCCATGGCAAACATCAGCAGACCTCCAAAAAACAAATTTTTCTTTTTCATAACTTTGTCAATTAATAAAATTCAAGTGTTTAATTAATATTTATTTTGATAACTCCCGTTGTATTTCTTTTGATAGTTCCCGTTGTATTTCTTTTATAAGGAAGTAGCGTATATAGTCCGGCTGGTAGAAGTTGCTGCTCCGGTTCTCGTCAGGGCGTGTGCTGTAACTTCTTCCCAGTCGTTTTTCTATGTATTCTCCATCTGCCACCATGCCGTATGTCCATGTAAAGTAGTCGGCAGGCTTTACCCTGAAGAATCCTTTCCGGCTCCATTTCTTTCCCGGCAGGGGGATGGCAAAATGAAATCCTCCGTTTATCTCTCCGTCCGTACAGAGGGCATACAAGCCGATGGCATACTCTCCGAAGTGCCGCGTACAGTCTCCTCTCACTCCATAATCACCGTAAATATACCTCCCTGCTTTCAGGTCGAACTGCAAGTTGAGGTGCGGTTCGTAGTACGAAGCGTTCAGCGAGGCATTGATACGTTGTTTTCTGCCATATACCATCCGTCTTCCCGGGTGACGGCGGAGAAACCGGTGGAGCCTGCCGTTCCGCCCAGTTCCCAGCGTCCGTTGTCGGTGCGGTATTTTATTTCCAGTTGCGCACCGTAGCGGTTGTTGGTAAAGTTGCCCACCGTCATTTTCCCGAAGATATTATGCCTGAAACGTACTTCCTGAGATAAAGCGATGATTCCCGGTCTTATCCGGTTCATCTCTCCGCTCAGGTTGGTGGCTACGGGCAGTATCACTTGTGCGGTCATTTTCCCGCCTTTCCACAGAGCCATTTCCACAGCCGGATTCAGGTTGATGGCATACGTATACAGTTCGTCAAACGTATTGTTCTCTAAAAACAAATCGGGATATACCACCAAATCCACCTTCCAGGCAGACGGCGCTTCTTCCCGACCGGCGTTTTTCCAATACCTTCATGGCAGGGTCTGTATCCGCTGTAATCCCCATCTGCCGATATACCTGTATCAGGCTGATTTCCCCGTTTCTGTATGCTTCCGTCAGCGTGTCCGGCAGATTGATGCAAAGCTTCGGTATCAGGTTTTCCAGTACCACTAACTGCAAATCTCCCTTCGTCTTGCTTCCCAAGCAGGCATCTATGGCTTTGCCCACCCCGGTGCAGGAACTTCTATACACATTGTTCTCAAAGCTTACGGTAGTCATCCCCGGTGTCTGTACACATCGGATGTTTTCCATCCCGATGGCTTTCAAGCTCTCTGTCACTTGAGCATCTGCCGTTGCAAAAAAGCAACCGAACACTGCCGCAAGCATCCACTTCAAACCGCCTTTTCTCTTAATATCCATTCTATTCTCCAAATCCCTTAATCCTTT
>ENA-OQCU01000357-OQCU01000357.1-human-gut-metagenome-genome-assembly--contig:-NODE-357-length-22002-cov-3.061166_pt1 | contig 22002 bp, 24 predicted proteins | sample MGYA00242504_ERZ504590 | MGnify/ENA primary metagenome ERZ504590 (study PRJEB26092, sample SAMD00036318) | human gut metagenome | host: Homo sapiens | study: EMG produced TPA metagenomics assembly of... | reverse complement strand
TCTTCCAGCAACAAATGTTCCGGCATATCCTTCGGCAGTGCCTGCCCCGTCTCATTGTCTATCAGCATCAGTTTGGGAGGATACTCGTGTATAGTAAATTCTTTCAGCTCAACAGCAAGCGGAAGTTCCGTCAGCTTGCGCCCTCATCTATGGCACGCCATTCGGTCTTGCCCAATTGGGTAATCATTTTAAGACGCTGCATATCCGCATTGCCCAGCGTTGCCGTCAGAAGGGCAACAAACAAGCCGGCATGATTCAGCAGAAAAGGAATCTTACGCACATTGAAGGGGATAGCGGCACGGAGAATAGTCATCCCTAAGACAGCAACCAGCCAGACATAAAGTAACACAAACGGCCAAAAAGAAAGCATTTTCGAAAAGCCGATGACATCTGCCGAAGGATGGGTGGAGGGAACCTGCCGTACCAACCCCATAATGACAGTGATAGCCGCCACACAGACCAGGGAAGAAACTGCAGCCGTATAATGACTGAGCCATCCGAAACAATACACCCGTTTGCGAAGCCCATGCATCCCTGCCAGCAACAGCAAGAACAGCACCAGAACAATGATATTGACCGGCCATGCAAACAAGCCCCAACGAATGCCTCCAAACGCTCCACTGTAACAGCAAGCCCGTGACAAACAGTCCTGCCCCACAGATAAAACCCTTCCTTATACCCCCACGGTTTCTTCCACATCTTCTGATTTATGATTTGACGATGTACAAATTTATTTTAGTGCTAACCGGTTGTTAGCTTTCGCTTTTTCCAGCCAAGCCGGTGCTGTAGTCTTCAGGAAATTGTCCTTTGCAGCTCTTTCGGCATCCATATCGAGCCCGATATATTCCTGCGCCTTGTCTTTGGTGGAGATATCCGGCATAGGAACATTGTCTGTATATCCATGCTTCGCCAGCACCTTGGAGATAGCCAAACGCGCCTGCATGGCTCTATCCAACCCATGAGACAAGACACGCTGGATTTCTTGCGGTGCGTGGAAAGAGCCGCCGTGAGATGCCACACCGAAGTCCCAACGCCATTGTGCCTGACGAATCAGCGCCAACACATCTTTCATCTGCTCTTCCGTAGCTCCCTTATCCCAAGCAAATTTAGCTTCGATATGGGCTTTGGCAAGTTCCTGCTCCAAGCGGTTACGGATTTCATTGGCCTTGCGCTGGCGTTCGTAGACGTTGTTGCGCAAAGTTTCCTCACTTTCGCGGTGGCAGGTTTGGCAGGTACGGTCTATCATAGCCAACGGACTCTGTATATGGTGGTCGCTGAACTTCACGCCACCTTCACTCTTATAAGGCATGTGGCAGTCCGCACACGATACGCCACGCTGGCCGTGAATCCCCATCTGGGCTATTTCAAAATCGGGGTGCTGCGCTTTCAGGATAGGGGTACGGCTCAACTTGTGTATATAGTCGTAGAAACCAGCCTCATCATAATAGGCTTCCATGTCTTCCACCGTAAAACCTTTGTCCCAGGGGAAAGTCAGGTACTTGCCGTCGCCCTTGAAGTAATACTCCACATGGCACTGCGCACATACCAGTGAACGCATCTCCTGCGGAGTGGCCTTGGTAATATCCTTGCCTTGGCGTTCAAAAGCCTCTATCAAAGCCGGACGGCTGATATGCAGGTTCATGTTTTCCGGTTCGTGGCAGTCGGCACAACCAATCGGGTTTACAATTTCATCGCCCAAAGCGCCCCACTTATTGTTATAGAAAGCATCCACACCGATAGCTTCCATCATGCGGGGCACATCGGGGCTCTTGCAAGTCCAGCAAGTAGAAGGCTGCGGGCCATCCGTAGCAGTGGCAGGCGCACCGGTACGAAGAGTTGCCGTAATGTCCTCGATGGCATGCATATGTCCGCGCGGAGTGGAATAGTCCTTGGAGAAGGCATATCCCGCCCAGAGCACTACCATCTCGGGACGCTGTTCCAATACATCCACAGCCACATTTCCATTGAATTCACTCTGGAAGTCGGTCTTGGCAGTTTCAGTCCATGTCTGATACTCACGGGGGAAATCACTCTTAAAGACTTCGTTGCGTGCCTCAATTCCCTCAATCACTGTTTTGCGGTTATTGAATACACTTGCCAGCTCGGCCCTGCGCTCCATCAAGGCAGAAACACATAGCCCCAAGACAAATACAACGACCATTGAACCACCGAACAACAGCCATCCTTGCCACGATTTTAAATCTCTTTTCCATATCTATGAAGATTTATTTGTTATTATTCCTTTATCAGTTTCTGCAACCACTCCGGCACGGGAGATTCCGGATAGGGTACCAATGCAGCGGGTGTAGACGAAAGACTGTTCATTCCACCATGAGGCACGTCGCGGTGGCAATCCCAGCATGCCTTTCCGTCGCCGGTGAGGGTCATCATGTAGTCTATTTTACCAGCATCCACAAACTCGTTGGTCAGTTGCGTATGGCAACGGATGCAATTATTCATAATGACCTGCGCACTTGCTGCCTCGGCTTGGATAGCCTGCGGTTCGCTTTTAGTGAGAAAGGCACCCACGTGCTTCATGCCGTCCATGCCTTTGAAAGCCCATTTCTTTACTATATTCTCATGAGGGACATGGCAATCGTTACAAGTGGCATCCCGGCTGTGGGAACTGTGCATCCAGGTTGCATAATAAGGAGCCATGATGTGGCAGTTGACACATGCCGCAGGGTCATCTCCCAGATAAGTGTGCGCCCGGAGAAGATACATAAACAAGCCTCCGCCGCCGACGAGGACACCGCATACAATGAGTGCCGTTACTTTCCATCTGTAGGACGGAAATAGTTTACTTATGATTGGTAGCTTCGCCATAAAATGAATATTTTCAGCAAAAATAGGCAGTTACAATCTAAAAAAGTGTAATCATGATTAACATTTTTCCATTTATTTTCATGTATTTTAATAAAGCATTCATTCTCCAGACATACCTATATGAAAACGTCCACAAAACACGCACGCCTGCGCATCTTGTGGACATCTTCATCCTTTTATAAAACTGCCTGCTTTTTCTAAGCAACTTTCTTTAATTGTATGTTCGCTTTCCTACTGCCCTTCCGAATCAATCTGCGAATCCAAAGATAATAGCCCGTCAGCGGCAAGCTGGCCCCTACCAAAGCGGCAAGGAAACTCAATATGCGGGTGGTCAGCCCTCCCCAACTGCCTACATGAACGGAGAATATCCAGCCACGGATTTTTCCTGAAGCGTCGGCATCCTTATATAAGGTAGCCCCGGTGATTTCACCGCTACGGGGATTGAACGTATAGCGGTCGGCAGCACGCTGGTTGCCCAACCGATTGAAAGAAACCGTAGCAGAGCCTTTGAACACGGTAATCTGTTTATAATCAGGATTGAGTTCCTTCAGTTCTTCGTAAACCTTCTGCCAGCTTGTAAAAGGAGAGAAAGAATTTCTTTCACGATGCTCACCTCCCGGTCTGCCACCAGACCGGCCTTGAGCCCGTTCTCCTCCCTGGGCAGCAGTTTGTGCCGAAGCACCATGTCCTCCACCCCCTTGCGTGGTTTCCACTCCGAAAACTTTGTAGAAGCCGGTGCGGTACCAGGAGAAAGACCATGACAGTCCCGTAAGCGCCATTACCAACAGAAGAACCAGCGTGTACATACCGCCTGCCACATGCAGGTCATAGCAGAACCGACGCCAACCCTTACCGGAAACAATCTTCAAACTGTTCTTCAAAGCCTTTTTTTGTACGGGGCCACCAGATGACAATGCCCGATATCAGGACAAAGACAAACATCAGCGTGGCAGTGCCCACAATCATTTTCCCCCAGAAGATGCCTCCATCGGGCTTCATGCTGTCCAGCAACCAGCGATGCAGGCGGAACATGGTCGTGAAAAACGGCGCACGCTCATACTTGCCCTTTATCTCACCCGTATACTGGTCTACATAGACGGAAGCACGACGAGGTTTGGAAAGGTTCACCTGCCAGGCACGCTCCGGAGCAGACGAGGCTGTGACACCCGTCACAGAAACACTATCCGGCAGAGTAGCGGCCACTTTTTCGGCCACCTTGCCCATGGGAAGCGGTGCCGGCCCGACTTTCTCCACATAGTAGAGGTCGCGGTGGCAGAGCTCCATCACCTCCGTCTCGAATACCAGCATGGCTCCGGAAAAACAGATAAGGGTAATCAGTAGCCCGAAGGGGACTGAAAGCCATAAATGTATCTTACGAAAAACTTTCTTCATAGGAGCTTTATTCCAGTTTACCTACACCGTTCAGTTGGGTTGCATTGACAACCAGACCTTTGGTAGCTGTTGCATTGGCAGGGTCTACCTTATAGATGGCAGGATAGCCGGAAGAGGTAGTGACTGCCACATATGCGTTGCCATTTTCCATGTACGGGGTATTACCAAAGCCAGAGACATCGCTTGGAAGGCCGTTCACATAAGTCAAAGCTCCAGTGGAGGCATTGAAGACGGCAAGTTGGTTGGCAACCTTGTCTGATGCCGTAATTGCCTTATCATACATCAGCAGCAGGAAATAATTACCTGAAATATACCAAGTCCGCAAGAAAGAGGCGCCATTGGCTTTCTCTTCAAGATTATAGTAATAAGCGGCATCAAATTCTTCTGCTTTGGTATCGATGCGTACAACTCCAGCAGGCAATGTAGTCTGCTGACGCGAATCACTCATGGTCTTGGCATAGCTCGGAGAAAATACATATACATAGCCGTCGTCGGCAAGCCAGTTCATCTGGTAGTACTGTGAACGGTTACGTCCGGCAGCATAACTGATTTTGTCTGTAGTGATGACCTTATGAGAATTCAGTGTCTGATCACCAAAGATAGCGATATGGCATTCATTAGGATACTGGGTCCATTGCAATTCGTCCTTCTCATAGGCACCGCTACCCTGCCCGCCGGATTCTGTCTTTATTAAATCCTCATTACCGGAAAGCACCCACTTGTAGCTACCGTCTTCGTTCTTCTGCATGCAACCATACTGGCTAAGCCCCATGGGAATGGCTGCTGCATAAACCTTACTGCCCACTTGTTCTATACCGGCCAGTGTTACGTATTCACCATTTTCAAGGAAATTTTCGGCAAGAAATGGAGTATCCTTTGTTACCGAGTTCTTTGTATAAGTCTGTTTCTCGACATCCAGATAGGAAATCAAAAAGATTGGGGAGTATATCCATTTGCATCATTCAGTTCCGTAGGGCCGTCGCCGGTAGAAGTCGTCATTATAAATTGGTCATAATAGCCGTAGGTAGTGAAACGATTGACGTTATACTCCTGGCTACGTTTTTCCAGTTCACCGTTTGTATTCATAATGAACGACTGGGTAGTGCCTGCATTTCCCTGGTGATAGTTCAAGGCATACAGATATTTGTTTCCGTAGAACACCCAGTAAGTATGCCCCATCGTTCACAAGGCCATTGCCGGCAGCAGTAATTTCACCGCTTTCCAGTGACTCGGCTGTCAGCAGGACAGGAACGGAGCTACCTGAAACTGTAGCCGTGGCAGCTATCACATAGTTACCCTTTGAACCGGAACCGGAGCCGGAACCCGGTTCGTCTGTGTCTGTACAAGAAATTAAAGCCATTCCGGTCATTGCCATTGCAAAGAGGCCGGACAAAAGATAATTCTTCTTCATTTGTTCTTCTTATTAATTACACCTATTAAAACCATTATATTTATTAATCACCAAAATGTACACGTATCTTGCCATAGAACGCACGCCCGGCTTTCTGAAGGCTGAAGTTGTCGTACAAATCCTCGTTCGTGAAGTTGCGGCATTCAAACGAGATATTATAGCGGCCATTCTTCAGACTATAGCTCAATGTCAGGTTATGGGAGAACTGGTCGGGTACCATGAAATCCTTGTTCTTGCTACCGATGGCCTGCGAATAGTAGGAGAAGCTGTGCATGTACTGGTTGTCGTAAGTCACGGACAGTATATTCCCTTTCTTCCAGAGGTCGCGCCAATAGAAGTTTACGTCAAAATCAGCAAACTGATAGGGCACATTGGGAATGCGTGCCTTGTAACCGAGATTTTCCACAGAGTTGCCGGTACTGCCGATTTGCATCTTCTCATTGTCACGCACATTCATCTGCGTGAAGTTGCCGCCCACACTCAGCCAGCGTCCGAAGCCATAGCGTGCCGATACATTGTATCCCTTCGTCAGCACCTTGCCGTAGTTGGTATAAGTGGCCCCTTCTTTTCCTCCGCTCAAGTCCTGGATATTACGCTGGATATAATCCTTCGTATTGCGGTATACCACACCGCCTTCCACGTAGACGGAATGTTTTCCAAAACTCCGGGAATAACTCAGGTTCAAGTTGATGTTGTCACTTTTCTCGGGACGGATGCCGATGTCTCCACTCTCCAGGTCTTCGTCACCAAACATCTCTTCGATAGTGGGCAGGCGGTAAGCTTTTTCATAAGAGAGCTTCGCCTGCAAGCCGGGTAGGATGAAGTAGGTTCCGGCAGCACCATATCCCCAAGAGTCTACCGTACGGCTGGTGCGTACATAATTACTACCGGTATCATCCTCGGCCATAGGTCCTGCCACATACTGGCGGTAGTATTTGCCGAATGCCGAGAAGTTCCACTTTTCGGAAGGCATCAGGCGGTATGACAAACCGGAGATATTCTTGCGGGTCTGCTTGGCAATGGCATCCGTCTGTTCTTCCACCGCCAACAGTGAAGTATTATCACGCTGGAATGCACTCAACACATGATTGAAAGTCAGCATGTGGACTCTGGCAATGCGGTAATTCAAGGTCAATGTACCGTTCCAATTGTCATTATCGGCACGGGAATACTGGCGGGACTGTTCGCCGGGACTGTTCAGCGGATGTTTCTCACCAAGCCAGTTGTATTCATAGCGGGCAGTATCCACATTCGTAGTGGCATTGCGATTGTAGTTGGCTGTCAACACCATATCCAGCCCCTTGATTATCAAGTTGCGTTTGCTGTATTCCATCGAAGGCATTAGTGAATGGCCGAAGCGGTGCTTTTCTCCGAAGACTGTCTTCTGGCGTACACCGGTCTGTATGTCCTTGTACATGTGCGAATAGGTGAAACCGAACATCAGCCGGTCTGCCCAACTTTTGTCCACAATACCCGCTTTGGCCACAATGGCTTCGTTGTGGTAAGTATCATTGAAACGCTTCACGCGCACCTTCTCACTTTCGTTGAAACTGCCCGTCTCAAAATCCTTTACCGGCGCATCTACATGATAATCGTTGTCCGAGTAGTTTTGAAAGGCATTGATTTCATAGCTGAAACCGTTCTTGAAAGTCTGTCCGAAGTTAACGTATGAGCGGTGGGTATTGAACGAGCCGTAAGAATAAGAAGCATCCAGGAACCAGTTCCGGCGTTTCTTGTTGGTAACAATATTGATGACACCGCCAATGGCATCCGTACCGAAGCCCACGGGAACTACACCCTTATATACCTCTATACGGTCGGCAAAGCTCACCGGAATATTGTTCAGGCTGAAGGAGCTTCCCACACCTTCCTGCGGCACACCGTCAATGAACACCTTGACGTGCTTTCCGCTAAAACCGTCCAGCATCAACTGCATGTCCGAACCTACCCCACCCGACTCACGGAGTTTCATGCCCGGAGCCTTGGTCAAGGCATCGCTCAGATTCTTCGTGGTGTTCTGGAGTTCCTTTGTATCGACTGCCACAGCATTGAATGCCGACCTCTTCACCCGGCTTACTCCGGTAGAAAACGATAGTCACCTCGTCCAGCTGTTGCGTTTCAGGAGCGATGGTTATGTTCAGCTTCATCCGCTCATCATTGACCAGTTTCACCTTTTTCTCCACCTTTGTATAACCTACGGCAGACACCACCAGCGTATAGTCGCCGGCAGGCGCCTTGATGTGATAGAGGCCTTCCTGATTCGTGGTTCCTCCATAACTCGTCCCTTTCAGATAAACAGTCGCAAAATCCACCGTTTCTTTTTCCGTAGAAATGATTCTACCCGAAATCATCCCTCCTCTCCTCTGCGCATGTACAGACAGAGAAGCCAACAGAAGGAAAAACAGCAGCGAGAATTTAAGTGTATATGCTTTCAATTTTATAATAATTATAATGTTGTTAGTAAACCGGTGCAAAGGTCATTATTAACAGCCAGCTGTGCAATCACTTATTGTAGGTAATTATATGGAGTGGATTTATCGTATATATCATATTATGCAATCACCATTGATAGGTATTATCAATAATAAATCTAAAAAAGAGGAGCCGGGAAATGAAAAACCCCTATTTATAGGTATTGCCCAATATGCCTTTTTGTACGACCTTTGCTGCAAATTAAAACAAGACAACGGACAATAAATTATTAAAGTTTAAGTATGAAAATTGAAAAGATTGTAGCCCGTGAAATCCTTGATTCACGCGGCAATCCCACAGTAGAAGTGGACGTTATTCTGGAATGTGGTGTTATGGGACGCGCAGCAGTGCCTTCCGGTGCTTCTACCGGCGAGCACGAAGCGCTGGAACTTCGCGATGGCGACAAGCAACGCTACGGTGGTAAAGGTACACTAAAAGCAGTAGAAAACGTCAACAAGATAATCGCACCGGCACTGATTGGCTGGTCGTCACTGGAACAGCGTACCATCGACCACAAGATGCTTGAGTTGGACGGCACGCCTACCAAATCCAAGCTGGGTGCCAACGCCATTCTGGGTGTCTCACTGGCAGTAGCCAAAGCCGCCGCCAATTATCTCGATATACCTTTATACAGATATATCGGTGGAGTAAATACCTACGTAATGCCGGTCCCGATGATGAATATCATCAATGGAGGTTCACACAGCGACGCTCCTATCGCTTTCCAAGAATTTATGATTCGGCCGGTAGGCGCCTCTTCCTTCCGTGAAGGCCTGCGCATGGGAGCCGAAGTATTCCACGCCTTGAAAAAAGTGTTGCACGACCGCGGCCTCAGCACTGCTGTAGGCGACGAAGGCGGTTTTGCACCGGCACTGGCAGGAACAGAAGATGCGCTGGACTCCATCATGAGCGCCATCAAGGCTGCCGGCTACGAACCGGGCAAGGATGTGAAAATCGGTATGGACTGTGCCTCATCCGAGTTCTTTAAGAACGGTATCTATGACTACTCCATCTTTGAAGGCGAAAATGGTAAAAAACGTACTGCCGACGAACAAATAGCTTACTTGGAAGATTTGATTAATAACTACCCGATTGACTCCATCGAGGATGGCATGAGCGAAAACGACTGGGAAGGCTGGAAGAAGTTGACCGAACGCATCGGCAACCGTTGCCAGCTGGTTGGCGACGACCTGTTCGTGACTAACGTGGAATTCCTTGAAAAAGGTATTGCCATGGGCTGCGCCAATTCCATCCTTATCAAAGTCAATCAAATCGGTTCACTCAGTGAAACGCTGGATGCTATCGAAATGGCACACCGCCACGGTTATACCACAGTGACTTCTCACCGTTCCGGCGAAACCGAGGACGCCACCATTGCAGACATTGCCGTTGCCACCAACAGCGGACAAATCAAGACCGGTTCTCTGAGCCGCTCCGACCGCATGGCGAAGTACAACCAACTATTGCGCATCGAAGAAGAACTGGGTAACCTTGCTGTCTATGGCTACAAAAGAATAAAATAACCCTTTGTAGTGAATAAGTCATAAAGAGGGAATAGCGTCTTTGGGAAAAGGCGCTATTTTTATTAAAGAATCGTCTATATCTTTGCAAAAGTCATCCCCTACTATCCTCTATAGGAAAGATTCTTTCCAAGATGGTAGCAGGTTAATGTTTCATTGACTAAAGACTATTCGTCCGACAGTCGTTACATTATCGTCCGACATATGTTTAATTATCGTCCGATAGCTGTTGGACGATAATTAAACATATGTCGGACGAATAGTTTTTAGTAAGCAAGAATATAAAATATAGCGGCGCAACAATCATTTGCTCCCAAAGCCTCCCTTTATTATTTACGGAGGCCTTCAAAAACAGTTCTCATTCACGGTTCATCAAACGATGCTCTGCCATCTGCTCGAACTTCGTGCCGGGACGTCCGTAATTGGCATACGGATAAATGGAGATGCCTCCGCGCGGGGTGAAGATACCCGTCACCTCAATATACTTAGGGTTCATCAAATGAATGAGGTCTTTCATTATGATGTTCACGCAATCCTCGTGGAAAGCACCATGATTGCGGAAGCTGAACAAGTAGAGTTTCAAACTCTTGCTCTCTACCATCTTGACATCGGGGATATAGCAAATACGGATTTCTGCAAAGTCCGGTTGCCCCGTGATGGGACAGAGGCTGGTGAATTCGGGGCAGTTGAAACGCACCCAGTAGTCATTGCCGGGATGCTTGTTATCAAATGCCTCCAATACTTCGGGGGCATAGTCCTGACGGTATTCTGTCTTTCTCCCCAAAAGGGAAAGTTGGTCTTTCAATTCTGTCATAGCCATATATTTTTAGTGATACAAGTGTGCCTCATTTAGTAGAAGCCAAAAACTTTTCCAATCCTTCTCTGCGCAACGTGCATGCCGGGCAGTGTCCACAACCATCTCCCGGAATACCGTTATAGCAAGTCAGCGTTTCGTGGCGTATAAGTTCGAGCACTCCAAGCTCGTCTGCCAGCGCCCAGGTCTCCGCTTTGTCAATCCACATCAACGGGGTGTGCAACACGAATTGCTCGTCCATAGCCAGGTTCAGCGTCACGTTAAGCGACTTGATGAAAGCATCCCGGCAATCGGGATAACCGCTGAAATCGGTCTGCGACACCCCCGTCACAATATGATTAATCCCCCGCTCGCGGGCGTAGACGGCGGCTATACTCAGGAAAAACAGATTGCGTCCCGGCACAAAAGTATTCGGAAAGCTGTCTGCCGGCTTCTCCTGGTCCATCTCCATGCCGGCATCTGTCAATGAGTTACGTCCCAGCCGGCCGATAAAGGAAACATCCATTACTTCGAACTCCACACCTGCCTTACGGGCAATGGCCCTCGCCAAGTCCACTTCCTTCTGATGTTTCTGTCCATACAGAAAACTCAGCGCATACACTTTCTTAAATTCACGTTTTGCCCAAAAAGAGGCAAGTGGTCGAGTCCTGCCCGCCACTGAATACCACCAAAGCAGTGTCCCTATTCATCTTGTTAAAAGCCTCTCCCCTTGCCCTCCCCCGTAGGGAGGGAAACAGAGAGGGCATTGCTAATTATTTGTTTGACATAATAACTGATTTCCCCTCACTACGGGTAAGGGGCTTTAAATATCGCCTATTTTCCATACTTTATAGGAGATGCCTTCATCATAGACATCACTACCGTCTATCCGCTTAATAGCTTTTACCACACGGATAGTCACAGGCAGTATCAATACCTCGTACATGGACTTCAGCAGAATCTGGATACACATCATCACCAGCAACTCCCGCCATGCAATGATTCCTCCGAACGCCACCGGAAAGAAAATCAACGAGTCTGCCGTCTCACCAACCACCGTCGACCAAATGGCACGTGCGGAGAAATTACGCCCGTTGCTTGCCAGTTTCATGCGGCTCATTACGTAGGCATTCAGAAAAGAGCCCACCAAGAATGCCGTCAGACTGGCTATGACAATACGGGGCGCCATTCCAAAAACGAAATTGAAATGCGCGGCACCATCCCAGAAAGGGGCGGCAGGCAACGCCACGGCTATCAGTCCCAGCATTACCACAAAAAAGTTCATGGCAAAACCGCTCCAGATAATCAGGCGGGCTTTACGAAAGCCCCAAACCTCGGCAATGCAATCGTTGATAATATAAGAAATCGGGAAGACCAGCAATTCCGGCTGTTACGGTAATACCAAAAACCTGGATAACTTTAGTCTCAAGAAGATTGGCTGCAATCAAGCATACATTGAACAGAATGCCCAGCAACATAAAAGGTACAGATACATTTTTGTTTCATACTCCTGCTTTTTTTACGTGGTGTTCTAGAATACACGACCGCTATTCACGGCATCATACATTTTAAATCCGGTTGCAAAGGTACAACAAGTTTTGCAAATGAACAAACAACATATATTTTAACTAAAACCCAAGCAAGACAAAGCTCCATTTTTTTTATTCGAAGTAATTACAGACAGTGCATATTTAGTTAACGAGACTTAAATAAGATTTTCCAAACCAAGAATATTATTTACAATAGTTTTAAAAAACACAAACCAACAGCATAAAAATCAATATATTAACTGATTTTAGCACAAAATCAAAAACATGCAACCAAGTTTGCTCTCAAACAAGATTTCATTCACGCAAATTTCTTAAGCAAATAAAATAATGGACAACATATTTTAATACATACGATTCTATATTTTAAATAATGAAAATTAGGATTATATTTGATAACAACAATCCGGAAGCTCTGGAAAGCACATTGATATTAACCAAGAATATACCATATTATATATAGTAACCTTAGAAAAACAATGAATGCCTATGATTTACCCGAAAGCCCCAAGACACTATTAGTGTCATCTTCTAATTCAACCTATTTATTTTGAGATCCATTAGCTTAAACAAAAAACATCTATTATGAATGAAAATCGTAAACGAGGAACATCGAACAACAAAATCCTCACAGCAATTGCCATCGCCTCCCTATTTATAGGAAGCAGCAAAATCATGGCAATAGAGACCTACTCGGAAAATTCATTCGGAGTGACAGAACAGATGCAGGCACAAACAGCCCGCGGTATCATTGTCGACCAGAATGGAGAGCCTATCATCGGAGCAAGTATCTTGGAAAAAGGTACTACCAATGGAGTTACCACCGACTTATACGGTAAATTCTCGCTAAACGTAAAAAGAGGTGCCACCCTGGTCATTTCCTACATCGGTTATAAGACGCAGGAAGCCAAAGCAGATGCCAACATGAAAATCACCCTTACAGAAGATTCCGAACTACTGGATGAAGTAGTTGTTGTCGGTTACGGTGTACAGAAAAAGAAACTTGTCACCGGCGCCACTGTACAAGTAAAAGGAGAAGACATAGCCAAGCTGAACACTGTGGATGCCCTGGGCGCTTTGCAGAGCCAGTCACCGGGTGTCAACATCACGCAGAACAACGGCTTCCTGGGTTCGGGCTTTAAGGTGAATATCCGCGGTATCGGTACTACCGGAACCTTCTCCCCGCTTTATGTGGTAGATGGAGTTGCCAACGGTAGCATCGACGGACTGAACCCGAGTGACATTGAATCTTTGGACGTCTTGAAGGATGCCGCTTCTGCCGCCATCTATGGTGCGCGTGCTGCCAACGGCGTTATCCTGATTACCACCAAACGAGGTAAAACCGGCGTTGCCGAAGTCAGTTACGACGGCTATGTCGGCGTGCAGAACCTTTACAAAATCCCTACTATCCTCAATGCCCAAGAGTACATGATGATGCAGGATGAAGGCCGTGTAATGGACGGATTGAGTCCGTACAACTGGGCGACCTATATTCCGGAAAGGGATTTGCAGGCCATACAGAACGGAACATGGAAAGGGACAAACTGGCTGAAGGAAGTGCTGAATGAAGATGCATTGGTACAGAACCACGCAGTCAACATCACCGGAGGAACAGACCGTTCCAGATATGCCATAGGTATTTCATACACCAACCAAGAAGCCACCATGGGAGTTCCCGGCGAATTTCCAGAAATGAACCGCTACAACTTCCGTGTCAACTCGGACCACGTAGTCATGAAAAAACGGCAATCTTGACTTCCTGAAAGTAGGCGAAACCATCAACTACAAATATTCGCAAACGCAAGGTTCATTCGGAACCGGCGGCATTTATTGGAACGGAGTGCACAATATGCTCATCATGAGCCCGTTGATGCACCCTTACAATTCAGACGGGGGCTACTACCTCTATGCAGACCAGGAAAAGGATAACTACAAATGGGATATCTCCAACGGAGCCAATAAAAACCCGATAGCTTATCTGGACTACTATATGAACCAGAACCTAAGCAAGTCCCATTACATGCAGAGCAGCTTCTATGCAGAACTGCAACCCATCAAGAACCTGCGTATCAAGAGCCAGTTCGGTTACATCATGGGAGCCTCCAGTTATCGTTCCTATTTGCCGAGATTCGATTATCTGAGTGCGTCACTCAACAACGCAGAAGACAAGGTTACCCAATCCATGTCTATGTATAACCGTTGGTCATGGGACAATACAGCCAACTACATCTTCAATATCGATGACCACAACATCGACGTCCTGGTAGGTCAGAGTATTGAAAAATGGGGTATGGGAGAAGAAATGAGCGGTTCAGCCATAGGCTCAAACTTCTATGATTTCAAGCACGCTTATTTGTCCAATGTTCCATTGACCGCCAACAGTGTGTCCTCCTTGACTGGCAAACCTAACGGGGAAGGTTCCATCGCCTCCTTCTTCGGACGTGTCAACTACAACTATCAGGAGAAATACATGGCTTCTGTCATCATGCGTGCGGACGGTTCCTCCACTTTTGCCCGCGGACACCGCTGGGGATACTTCCCTTCAGTATCCGCAGGATGGGTTATCAGCAACGAGTCCTTCATGTCAGGAATCAAATGGCTGGACTTCTTAAAGCTACGCGCTTCCTGGGGGCAAAACGGTAACTGTAATGTATCTACTTTCCAATATCTTTCACTGATAACTTCCAACAACGGATATGGCGGTTATACGTTCGGCGACTCCATGGACCTCATCAGTACCGGTTCATACGCCTACCGACTGACCAACCCGGACCTTACCTGGGAAACACAGGAGCAATTGAATTTCGGTATCGATGCACGCTTCTTGAACAACCGCCTGGGCTTTGAATTCGACTGGTATAACAAAAATACCAGAGACTGGCTGGTTACGGCTCCGGTACTCTCTTCCTTCGGTGCCAATGCAGTGTCCGTCAATGGCGGTAATGTAAAAAACACGGGTATTGAAGTAGGACTCCACTGGAACGACAACATCGGAAAGGATTTCCAATATGGAGCAACCTGACCCTTGCTCACAACAAGAATGAAGTGACCAAGATTGCCAACAAAGACGGAATCATCCACGGTAGCGGCAGCGTTCTGTGGGAAGGAGCCGAAGAGTGCTTCCGTGCTGAAGTAGGCAAACCCATCGGCTACTTCTACGGCTACAAGAGTAACGGCATATTCCAGAACCAGGAACAGATAGACAACTACAAAGGTCCGAAACTGAACGGCGACAAGACACAGCCGGGTGACGTAATCTGGGCAGACACCGACAATAGCGGTACGCTCGATGCCAATGACCGTACTATGATAGGTAACCCGAATCCCGACCTGACAATGGGACTTTCCCTGAATGCCAGCTGGAAGGCCATTGACTTCTCAATCACTACTTACGGCGCATTCGGCCAGCAGATTCTGAAGTGTTATCGTGACTTCTCCTCCTCACCCTTGAATAACTATACAGCAGAGATATTCCAACGCTGGCACGGCGAAGGTACGTCCAACAAGTTCCCGAGACTGTCCAGCGCTTCCAGCTCCAACTGGAACAGAGTATCAGACATTTACATCGAAGATGGAGACTATCTCAAGATAAAGAACATCACTGTGGGATTCGACTTCAAGAAAGCATTCAAGAAGTTACCGGTACAACAGCTGCGCCTATATCTGACCGCACAGAACCTCTTTACCTTCACCGGCTATTCCGGTATGGACCCGGAAATCGGTTACGGTGGCGACGATTATGGTTGGGCATCAGGCATCGACCTGGGCTACTACCCCAGTGCACGTACCTATATGATAGGCTTAAATGTAAAATTCTAATTAACCGAAGAAATTATGAAAAAGATATTATTCATAGCATCAGCAATACTGATTCTTCTTTCAGGATGCGAAAACTTCCTCGATTCGGAACTTTTGACCGAAAAGACAACCGCCAACTTCCCGGAGACAGAAAAAGGATGCCCAAGAGATGGTGACGGCCATATACGCCCATCTGTTGTTTGAAAGTCCTGAAACCTCTTCCCAGTATTACATTGCCCAGTTGGCAGGTGACGACTGTCTGGGAGGCAACCTCTCCTACTCCAACAACTGTGCCACCAACTTCCTTATGTACAGTGGCAATCTGAATACATTTGCCGGTATCTGGGACCGTTGCTACACCCTTATCAACCGTGCCAACAATGCCATCAACACAATGGAGAATGTGAAATCATGGTCCAGCGAGAGCGAACGTAACCGACTTTTCGGTGAGTCCTACTTCCTACGTGCCATGGCTTATTATGAGCTGGCACAAGTCTTTGGCGGAGTTCCTTTACGCACCACACTGGAAAGTACCAACCTGCCGCGTGCATCCGTAGACGAAATCTACACCCAGATTGCAGCCGACTTGAAAAACGCTATCGAAATGATGCCGGCAAAGATTTATCCGAAAGGCTCAGACATGACCGGACACGCTACAAAATATGCTGCCGAAGCCATGATGGCACGTGTATTCCTTTTCTATACCGGACGCTACGAAAAAAACGAGCTCCCCAACGGAACTACCAAAGAGGAGGTCATCTCTTGGATAGATGACTGTGTAAACAACTCCGGTCATAAACTGGTGTCCGACCAACGCAACATCTGGGCCTACACCAACGATGCTACCGAAGACAATACCGAAGGGTTCCGTTACCAATACGTTATCAACCATAACCTGAAATGGGAAGGAAACAGTTCCGACGAAACTTTATTCGCCAACAAGCATAACCTGAAATCCGACTGGACCTATACCTGGTTCTCCAACACATGCGCGCAATTCTATTCACCGTCTGCCGACAACTATTCCAACAAAGACAGTTATCCCTTCGGCACCGGTTGGGGAGCTGGCCCTGTATCTCCGGCTATGGTCAACGAATGGAAAGACTGGGCCGCCAAGCAGACCTATACGGACGGTTACAAGGAGGATCCCCGTCTGACCGGTTCCATATGGTCGTACAAAGCACTTGATCCGAATGTTGCCGGCAATGTACTGATGGACTGCACCATGGACGAGGGTGAACCGGAATATACCGTATCCTATCGTTACTATGAACAAACCGGCTATTTCCAGAAAAAATACATCAATATCAATTCCTACAATGAAGGCAAAATCGAACCTTTCGGCAAGCAGATGTTCCCCGGAATATCTTCGCAGACATCCCAACAGCTACTCCAAATTGCCGACTTGATTCATATCCGTTTTGCCGACGTTCTGCTCATGCAGTCCGAGCTGAAACAAGACGCTACGGGTCTGAACAAGGTACGTGCCCGCTCCCACTTGGCTCCGGTGGCCTACTCCCTGGAAGCCATCAAGCAGGAACGCCGCTGGGAACTTGCATTCGAGTCCATCCGCTGGTGGGATATCCTTCGCTGGTCGGGTCCTTCGCTTGAGGAAGCCGGTGACATACTCAACAAACAGACCGGGTTCAATATAATAAATGCCGCTACGGTGGTACCGATGGTCAAATTCGACTATAAGAAACGCCTACAAGCAACCCAAGGCTACTGGCCCATTCCGCAAGACGAAATCGACATCTCCAATGGAGTCCTTGAGCAGAATCCAGGCTGGGATGCATCTGCCCAGTTCTCGGATTGGAACAATATGTAAGAGTATTAACCTATAAATAAAGACAATATGAAAGTAACAAAAATATTGATAGCAATGCTTGCTTCAGCCTTCATCGTTACTGCATGCGATCCTATCGAAGACGAAGACTTGCGAGACAAATATGTGACTGATGCCGGTACACCCATAACCAAGGAGGCATTACAAGCCGCCATATCCATTACCCAACCCTTCCCCAACCAAGACGGAGTAGTGGAAGGCGACCAGTATATCGCCCTGAAAAACTCCCGCCCGGACATTGGCGGTTCATGGCACATAGAATGGGGGGGCGAAGGAAGTAAACAAAGTAAGACTCTGGTCACGGACAACGCTACGGTCATCATGGAGTCCAATGCGGACTATTCCATCTACTATATGGGCATTTCCGCCAATCAGATTATCAAGACAGAGCCGGTTGTAGTGACTGTGACCAATGTATTCGACGATTGGTCCACTTACTTCACCGGTGCAACCGACAAGAGTGACAAATCTGCCAAGAAGACCTGGAAATTCCGTGAAGTCAGCTGGGGTTCCGTCTGCAATATGGGGGCTCATGGAGGCTGGAAATATACCAGTGCAGGCTATACTCCCGAATCAAATTTTGCCTGGTGGGCCAATGTCACTGCCGCCGAAGCGGGAGACCAGTCCATGGTATTCGAATTCGACGGAAACAAGATGAAAACCTATGATGCCAGCGGAAACCTGAAGGCAGAAGGTACTTTCTCCTTCACACACGAAAAACCGGAAGACGGAGTACTGGGTGAACTGATAACAAGTATCCCCACCATCGGAGGAAATTATGACGACAACGGACAAAGCGTAGGCAGCAACAAATTCTGGCTGCTGACACTGGATGAGAACTATATCACAATCTATCATCCCGGCAAGTATAGCGGTGGTGTGGATTGGGACGACAGCGGCTGGTATGCTTATTTCAAGACTGAAGCAGAAACCGATTCTGAATAATATGCACTCTCTATGAAAAGGAAACTGCTATTTATAATAGCTACTGTCTTTCTAGTAGCCGCATGTCACAATGACGACTACATGCCCGGACTGCCAGCTCCGGGAAATGAAGACAACGAGACCGAAATGGCCGAGCAGGTTGCAGGCCGGGTTGCATTGGGCTACGTCACTTATTATGGCACATCCATACCCGATGCCAAATACCTGACCCACATAAACTACGCTTTTGCAGAATTATATGTTAAAAACGGAATTTATGAAAAGTTTGGCCTGCAAGGTGATAAATCCCGTTTTGATAAGGTAAAGAAAATAAAGAGCCAGTATCCACATGTGAAGATATTACTCTCTTTTACCAATAGCGTTTCCAATACTGACAATTCCCAGGACGGAGGTTTCTCCGCCCTGGCGAAGAGTCCGGAAATGCGCAAGCAATTCGCACAAGACTGCAAAGCCTTTGTTTCGAGTGAGGGCATAGACGGTATTGACATTGACTGGGAATTTCCCGGTATGACCTTCGGCAGCAATGCCTATGACGAGTTGGTAGATGTGGAAAACTTCACCCTATTGATGAAAGACCTGCGTGCAGCGTTGGGGCAGTCCACCCTATTGACCTATGCAGGTTATTGCATGGACAAGCGTCCCCAAGGCGAAGGCTATAAATATATTGATGTAAAGGCCGTAGACCCGTATGTAGATTTCGTCAATATCATGGCCTATGATCTGGTTGATGCCCCCCAGCATCAATCAGCATTGAACAAGCCAAGTAATTACTGGGACTGCCAGCGTTCCGTAGACGAATACCTGAATGCAGGGGTATCTGCCGACAAATTAGTGTTGGGAATTCCGTTCTACGGAAGAGCCGATTTCAATGCCGGCGGCAGCATCAATTATCGGGATATTCTCAACCTGAGTAAGGATGACGGCTATGTCATCGAAAATTGGGATACAGAAGGCAATGTCCCCTATGTCACCAAAAACGGCAGTTTCTACTGTGGTTACGACAATCCCCGCAGTATTGCCGCAAAAGGTGAATGGATTTAAAAAATTGGCATGAAAGGCATGATGTTCTGGGATTATGAAGGCGAATGACACCATGGGAACCCTACGCAAAGCGCTGTGGAATGCCGTCATGAAAAAATAAGTAACTTAACACACATTCTCAGGAGGTTATTCCGGAAATTAGGGTAAGGGTAATTTTGCATACGATCTTCATTCAAGGCAAGAATACTGACGGAATAACCTCCTTTCCTCCTCCAAGACTACAAAACCTTTTTTCATTTAAGTTGTTGAAAGCACATTCATCAAAACCTAACTTAAATGAAAACAATCTTAAAAGCAATGTTTCTGTTGTGCGTAGCCGGACTTCCCTTGTCCACTATCCATGCACAAAAAAAGAGATCATCGATGACGAAGCCCCCAACGGCATTGTCATAGTTACCATCGACAAAGCGGGCGACGAGATTATCCGCATCATGAATGAGTCACAATTGCCTTACATCCATGACCCGAAAGCTCCCCGCTTCCTATTGATGGACAAACAAGGCAAATTCGCCCTGGGTATCGGAGGGTATGTCCGTGCCACCGGCGAGTATGATTTTGGAGGTATTGTGGATGATATTGACTTTGTTCCTGCCAACATTCCAAGCAGTAGTAAAATCAAAAATCAATTTCAAATGGATGCCAGTACGGCCACTATCTTTCTGAAATTAGTCGGACACACCCGGCTATTGGGTGACTTCACAGTCTATACAGCCGGAAATTTCCGAGGAGGAGACAAAACATTCCAGCTACGGAATGCTTATATGTCATTCCGAAATATAACGGTGGGATATACTTACGGCGGTTTCATGGACTTAGGCGCCCTCCCCTCCACCATTGACTTCCAGGGGCCCAACGGTGCCACGTTCTACCGCGCTACACAATTGTCATATACTTATAAAGGGCTGAAAGACTTTCGTTTCCAAGCTTCCATCGAGGCGCCTGCCGTTGACGGCACAACAAGCAGCCAATTCGAAATTGCCCAGCAACGCATGCCGGACTTCACAGCTTCGGCACAATACAGTTGGAACAGCAGCAGTCATCTGCGTGTAGGAGGTATCATCCGCAGCATGACATATACCAGCACGGAAAGGGACAAGGCTTCCAGCGTCACCGGATACGGTGTACAAGCCTCAACGACCTTTAACCTCGGTAAAAAAATGGCAGGCATTCGGACAAATCAACTATGGTAAAGGTATCGGGCAATACCTGAATGACATCAGTAATCTGAACGTCGATATTGTCCCCAATCCCGAAAAGGAAGGCAAAATGCAGGCATTGCCCATGCTGGGCTGGTATGCAGGTCTACAATATAACATTTCTCCAAAGGTATTCCTTTCAAGCACTTACAGCATGTCCCGCCTTTACTCTGAAGACGGTTATCCCAACGACCTGCCAAGTACCTACCGCTACGGACAGTATTTCGTAGCCAACGTATTCTGGAACGTAACCCCGAACATGCAGGTAGGCGCTGAATATCTGCGTGGCTGGCGCACCAACTTCGACAATTCCACCAACCATGCCAACCGTATGAACCTGCTTGTACAGTATTCTTTCTAATCCAATATAAAATAAGAAAGAAGCCGCCTCAAATCGATATTTGAGACGGCTTCTTAATATATAAAGGTAGGATTGTGAAATCAGAACTTATAGTCAACACCAAGACCAAACACTTTATTAGTACGGCTATAAACATTCTTGGTGGTTTCACTTATCTTCTTTGTATAATCATCATAGTTTGTCCAAAAATAGGCTATATTCATAGTCAAATGCTTTGTCATTTTGATGGCAGCACCAAACCCCAGTGAATAAGAGTCACATGAAAAACTTATATCACTCTGAAAATCATCAGCCAAGCCATAATCTGTACGCTGATAACCACCACTGATGGTCAGCTGTTTAGCTATATCCCATTCTGCACCAATCAAAATTTCATGTGTGCCATGCTTCAACGCTTTCTGCTTATCATTGGCCATCCCTGCCGCTTTATCAAAAAAATTGGTGATATTCCAGCGTTGCACGAAGCGTAGGAAGGAATTCATAACCAACAGCTGCAGTCAATAATGCAGGGATATCACTCGGAGTATTCACACCATCCTTATAGTCAGCCAAAGGATTCCCTTCATCTCCCATAGCAGTTCCCATTGCACGCACTTCAGCTTTTTTGGTTTTATTTTCGAGATTAAGACTTGTCATAAACTCGTACTTCAACCCAATATTCCATTTGCCCAACTTCACATCAGCTCCCAAGATAGGGGTCAATCCCCAGCCGGTCTGGTCGCAGTCTAAATCGATACCAACCAATTCCATGCCACCATAAGTAGGAATATTACTGTGCGCTGTTGCAGTCCGTTACCGATTGAAACGTTGCTGCTAACAGGCGTTTTCCCATGGGTAATTTTGTCAGATCACAG
>ENA-OQCU01000355-OQCU01000355.1-human-gut-metagenome-genome-assembly--contig:-NODE-355-length-22197-cov-5.524739_pt1 | contig 22197 bp, 27 predicted proteins | sample MGYA00242504_ERZ504590 | MGnify/ENA primary metagenome ERZ504590 (study PRJEB26092, sample SAMD00036318) | human gut metagenome | host: Homo sapiens | study: EMG produced TPA metagenomics assembly of... | reverse complement strand
GTTTTCCGCATTTTTTTTGCGCAAAATCTGCGCATTCCGGTTAAAACAGCCAAAAGAAGAAGAAGGCTGACGCCAAGTGTGATCCACCACGTTCTGGTCACGGCTGCAATCAGATATCCCACCAGGCAGACACACGCCGTAACGGCCGCATACTGCATCTGCGTCGATACGTGGTTCAGATGGTTGCTCTGCGCACCCGCACTTGACATAACCGTCGTATCCGAGATCGGCGAAATATGGTCCCCGCAGACCGCCCCTGCCAGGACGGCGGATACCGAGATAATCATCATCTCCAGATTTGTTCCGGCTGCGAACATGCCCGTTGCAATCGGCACAAGAATCGCGAACGTTCCCCAGGAGGTTCCCGTCGAAAAGGAAAGGAACACCGCCACGGCGAACAGCACCACCGGGATAAAAATACTTGCGGATGCATGGTCTCCCACGACGCTTCCGACAAACTGGGCCAGGCCCATCGCATCACCGACGCCTTTTAAGGTCCACGCAAAGACGAGAATCGTAACCGCCGGAACCATCAGCTTGAAGCCCTCGGACAGGCTGTCCATAAAGCTCTTGAAGGTGATGACCTTCCGCGGCAGATACAGCGCCATCATAAACAGGATCGTCACGACGGAGGCAAAAATCAGACTCGTCTCTGCATCACATCCTGCGAACGCGGAAATCACATTGTCCGCGCCGCCGAGGAAGCCGGTGTAAACCATCGCTCCGATCGCTGATACAATCAGTACGGCAACCGGGAGCACGAGGTCGATGACTTTTCCGTTCGGATTGACCTCCTGCTCGGAAACCTGCTCAAACTCCTCGCCTCCGGTCGTGAAAAGATCACCTTTGGCGGCATTATCCTCGTGGAGCTTCATCTGACCAAAATCAAAGCCGGTGTAGCAGATGTAAAAGACCATCGCAATTGTAAGGATCGCATACAGGTTATACGGAATTGTCCGCAGAAACAGCTGGAATCCGCTGATTCCCGCATCCGCCGGCACATACGAGTTGACGGCTGCCGCCCAGCTTGAGATCGGCGCGATAATGCAGATCGGCGCTGCGGTAGAGTCGATGATGTATGCGAGTTTCGCGCGGGAAACCTTGTGGCTGTCCGTGACCGGGCGCATGACAGAGCCGACTGTCAGACAGTTGAAATAGTCATCCACAAAAATCAGAACACCAAGCCCCATCGTTGCCAGAAGCGCACTCCGCTTCGTTTTGATCTTCGTCCCCGCCCATTTTCCATACGCCGCCGAGCCGCCGGATTTCGCCATCAGCACGACAACCATGCCAAGCAGGATATCGAAGATCAGAATGTTGATGTTCATGCTGTTCCGTAAAATTTCAAAGAAGCTTGTGAACGCATCCCACGGATGGAAGCCGGTGTACAAAAGGACACCGACTGCCGATCCGATGAACAGGGAACTGTAAACTTCTTTTGTTACAAATGCAAGCAGAATTGCAAGCAGCGGCGGGACGAGTGCCCACCAGGTTCCGATAAACATTGAACCATTCATGTCGTCTGTTTTCCCTTTCTGCTGTTTAGTTCGTTTACACTTCCGGCGTCACAATTTTTCCAGCTACTGCACATGCTGCCGCTGTCTTTGGAGATGCCAGATAAATTTCAACTTTAGAAGTACCCATTCTTCCAAGAAAGTTTCGGTTGTTCGTTGCTACAACACGCTCGCCGTCAGAGAGGATTCCGCCCGCTCTTCCGCAGCACAGGCCGCAGCCTGGATGTGTAATCATGGCGCCTGCCTCTGCCAGTGTATCGAGAATGCCCATTTTGCTTGCCTGCAGATAAATCTTGCGGCTTGCCGGTGTTACGATCAGTTTTACGTAGTCGGCTACTTTTTTACCTTTTAAAACCTCGGCTGCCGCCTGCAGATCCTCGAGACGGCCGTTCGTACAGGAACCAATGAAGACCTGATCGATCGGGGTTCCCTCGAGAACGCTGGTATCACGGATCTTGTCTACCTGGGACGGGCATGCCATAACCGGCACAAAATCCTCGGCGCGGTAGGTGATGGTGCACAGATATTTTGCATCCTCATCGCCTTTTAAGCTCTTCTGATAGTCATTGAGTTCGATCCCGCAGTATTCTGCGGTCTTCTCATCCGGGGTAAAAAGTGCACATTTGGCACCTGCCTCGATCGCCATGTTGGCAATCGTCATACGGCTTGCCACGGTCATATTTTCTACGGTGCTTCCTGAGAACTCCAGTGCGCGGTACGTTGCGCCGTCTGCACCGAGGTCACCGATCAGACGCAGGATAATGTCTTTTGACATCACATTTTTCGGCAGCTCGCCTTCGATGACAACTTTGATCGTCTCCGGCACTTTGATCCACATCGTACCCGTTCCAAGGATGCTCGCCATCTCTGTGTAGCCGATTCCGGAAGAGAATGCACCGACACAGCCGTATGTCGTCGTGTGGCTGTCGGTTCCGAAAACAACGTCGCCCGGTTTTACGTAACCTGCCTCTGTCATTAACTGATGGCAGATTCCGTCGCTTCTGTGTACGTTTTTCATGCCATATTTCTTTGCAAATTCATCGCCTTTGTGGAAATGTCTCGTATCGTCCACCTGGCTTGCCGGAACGAGGTGGTCGTAGATCAGAACGACTTTATCCGGGTCCCACAGTTTGGTAAAGCCCATCTCCTCGAATTTATCGCCGACAAACGGGATGAAGATATCATGAATCATGACTCTGTCCACGTTGACCGTCACAATGTCGCCCGGTTTTACGTCTTTTCCGGTGTTGTGGCGGATGATTTTTTCAATTACTGTATTGCCCATCGTTTCTTCCTCCCGCTCTTAGTCCAGTCCGTTGCGCTTGCGCATTGCCTTTACCAGGCCGCCTGCCTGAATGATATCCATCAGGTTCTCCGGCAGAGCTGCGATCGGGTATGTTTTTCCGTTGTAATCGACATGCTCATTCATCTTGACGGTGATGGTGTCGCCCTCTTTGATATCGTCGTGCAGATCCGGCTGCTCGATCAGAAGAAGACCGTTGTTGATAGAGTTGCGGAAAAAGATCCGGGCAAAGGACTTCGCGATGACGCAGGAAATGCCGAGCGCCTTGATGATCTCCGGTGCCTGCTCTCTCGAGGAGCCGCAGCCGAAGTTCTTTCCTGCCACGATGATGTCGCCCTTTTCGATCTGTCCGGCCAGTTCCGGGCGGAGCGGGGAAAAGCCGTACTGTTTCATATCGTCAATTGTCTTTAAAGCAAGATACTCGGTCGGGATAATGATATCGGTATCAATATCGTCTCCAAGCACCCATACTTTTCCTGTAAATGCTTCCATATGTTTATTCTCCCAAAAATATTATATATCCCTCAAAGAAAATGGTCAGATCTGATCTGCCGTCGCAATCTTTCCGGCAATCGCGGATGCGGTTACCGTAGCAGCGGATCCCAGGTATACTTTGGAGCTTGGATGACCGGCACGTCCCTTGAAGTTACGGGTTCCGGTGCTGATCAGCACTTCGTTCTCGCCGATGACACCCTGGCAGCTTCCCCAGCAGACGCTGCAGTTCGGGTTCATGACGATGGCTCCGGCCTCCATGAAGGTGTTGATGATGCCTTCTTTTAATGCCTGGCGGTAGATCGTCTGGCTTGCCGGAACAACGAGGAAACGGACGCCCTCTGCGACTTTCTTTCCGCGGATGATCTCTGCGCCGACGCGGAGATCTTCGATTCTTCCGTTGTTGCAGGATCCAAGGAATGCTTCGTTGATCGGCGTTCCGCAGGTCTCTTCTGCCGGAACAACGCGGTCTACGAAATCCGGTTTTGCAACAACCGGGCGGACTTTGGAAAGGTCAAAGGTGTACTCTCTGACGTATTTTGCGTCCGGATCGCTGTGAAAGATTTCTTTTGGCTCTCTTCCGTGCTCTTTCAGGTACTCGATGGCTTTCTCATCTGCCTCAAAGATACCGGTCTTGGCACCGGCCTCAACTGCCATGTTGCAAAGTGCCATACGGTCGCTGATGCTTAAAGTCTTTGCACCCTCACCGGTAAACTCCATCACCTGGTAGTTGCATCCGTTTGCGCCGACCTCGCCGATGATGGTGAGAATCAGGTCTCTCGCATAAACGCCCTCCGGCAGTTTTCCTACAAGATTGAATTTTACGCTTTCCGGTACGAGTACCCAGGAAGTTCCCGTTACCATGCCGTACAGGAAATCGGTACAGCCGACACCGGTGCCGAATGCGCCGAGTGCTCCGTAAGAGCAGGTATGGCTGTCAGCGCCGAAGATCAGCTCGCCCGGGCGGACATAGTTCTCAATCATCACCTGATGGCATACACCTTTTCCTTCCCAGAAGTCAATGTTGTTCTCTCTTGCAAAATCACGCATCTTTTTCTGGGATGCTGCTGTTTTCGGGCTGTCGGACGGCACGTTGTGGTCGACGATGAAAACGAGCTTTTTCGGATCCGCAATGTGCGGGTGGTTTAATTTGTTGCGGTACATATCAACCGTCAGATGGGTGGTTCCGTCGTTGCTCATCAGACGATCCAGTGTTACGGTGTGGATATCTCCCGGCTTTACTTCCGGAACGCCGGCTGCAGCGGCGATAATTTTCTCTGCAATTGTCATTCCCATGGTTCTTACTCCTCCTCGCGGTTCAAAGAGGCAATCAAGCCTCCCTGATTCAGTATGTTCTGCATATATTCCGGCAGTTTGGTGCAGGTGTACGTTTTGCCGTTCACCTCTGCGGTTCCCTCGGACATATGGAGGACCATGGTGTCCCCGTCTTCTACGGCATCCGGCAGGTCTTTACAGACAATCGCCGGGAGACCGATGTTGATGGCATTGCGGAAAAAGATTCTGGCGAAGGATTTTGCGATGACGGCCTGCACGCCGAGTGCTTTTAAGACGCCTGGTGCCTGCTCTCTTGAAGAACCGCAGCCGAAGTTTTCTCCTCCTACGACAAAATCTCCCGGTTTTACTTTTTTTTGCAAAGTCCGGATCTAACGATTCAAACGCATGACCTTTCATCTCATCCAGATTCGGCAGAAGCAGATACTGGGATGCGATGATCTGGTCTGTATCAAGGTCATTATGAAATTTAAAAATTTTACCCTGTTCCATTTTCTTTCTTTCGTTCCTTTCGCATAAAAATTCTGACGAATCTTATTGTATCACAAAAGATATGGTTTGCAAAAGAGAAAATAGCAAAAAAAAGCAGACCGCCGCACCAAAATTCCGGTACGACGGTCTGAAAGTCTGTTTTAGTGGGTAGTTCCCATTGCTTCTTTTACTTCTTCTTTGTTGGTTACGACTGCCTCGATGCAGTATTCCAGAGATTTTGCAATCGTTTCCAGCGGCATGCTTGCCATGGTGCTTGCTTTTCCGACTACCTGCTCGCATGCGAACGGTACGTGGATGAAGCCTGCGCGGATGTTCGGATATTTCGTCGCGCACAGGTGAAGCACATTGTACATGACGCAGTTGCATACGTAGGTGCCTGCGGTGAAGGATACGTGGCACGGAAGGCCGTGTTCGCGGACGTTCTGAACCATTGCTTTGACCGGAATCGTTGCAAAGTATGCGGTCGGGCCGTCTGCCTGCAGCGGTTCATCGGACGGCTGCTCTCCGGCGTTGTCCGGGATTCTTGCGTCTGCAAGGTTGATGCCGACTTTCTCTACGGTTACGCATGCGCGTCCGCCTGCCTGTCCGACATCGATGACAACGTCCGGATTGTGCTCTTTGATGGCTGCTTCCACACAGGAAATACTTCTGGTAAACTCGGTCGGGATCTCAACTTTTACGATCTCTGCTCCGGCGATGGTATCCGGCAGAAGTTTGATAGCCTCGAATGCCGGGTTCACGCTCTCTCCTCCAAATGGGTCAAATCCTGTTAATAAAACTTTCATCGTCTTTTCTCCTTTTGTCTCTTAATTTTTGTCTCCTGGTTCTGTCCTTTAGTATAACACAGGCTCGGGTGCAATAATCTTTCCCCGGTCCATAATCTGACGGTTATCGGTAAAAATATCGGGTTCCCGGCAGACCAGGTCGAAGTGGCCTTTCGCATTCTGCACGCCGCCGAGCGCGATATTGCGTCCAAGCCCTACGTGGAAGGTTCCATACGCGGATTCATCCTCAATGTAGCAGTTGCCGAGGCAGTTCGAGCACGAATTCAGTCCGATGCCAAGCTCTCCTGCGATATAAATCCGTGGATCGAAATATTCCTCCATGTACTTCTTCAAGCGGATACCGGTCGGTGTCTCCTCGATATCGACGATTCTGCCGCCCTTGAAGATGATTCTCGTCGGCTCATCGGCTCGTCCGATGTATCCCAGCGATCCGTCGAGCACCATAATGCCCTCTGTCTTTGTCTCCTCGATCGGCACATAGACCTCAATACTTGAGGACGAATAGCCTTTTCCGTCTCTTAATACGCCGTTGAAAAATCCCGGATTGCGGTTCTCTTTGTAGAACATCATATCCGTTCCTGCCGGTGTCGTCACATGCACTTTGCCGGATGAACGGAGATACTTCATAAACAGCTTGGCCATCATGCGGCTCTTTTTCGTGTCCATCAAAAGGAAATCGAACTCCAGAAGACTTCTTCCGTCGTTCGTCGAAAGCGGAAGCGACAGAAACTTTTTTGTGCTTCTGAATCGCACGCTTCGCTGCTTTTGTTGTCACAAGCGAATACTCGGTCGCTGCAATGATCGCAGTGTAGGGATCAAAGACCGCCTCGTTATCGTCGAAAAAGATGCCCACATGGCGTCCTTTATTTTCAACAATCAGTGTGTTGACGGACCGCGCTTTTTTCCGCGCCTGCATTTCCAGCGCTTTCGCCTCCGCCTGATGCTCCTTTGATGTCACAATCAGTACTTTATCCCACGCTTTTACTCTTACCCATTCGTGGATGATGATCCGGGCCCCCCGTTCCATGTTCGGTGTCATTTGTTTCTCTTCCTTCTCCTGTCATATCTAGTCGACCATTTTACGGACGTTAAGGCCACCGCCCTTCCCTTTCGGAAAATACGATGACCTTAGTTAGTCTGTCCTGACGATTTACTTTAATACTATCATATAACAGATCTGGAATACAAGCATAATTAATCCAACCAGCACCTGATTTTTGATTACGCCCCAGCGGTCCTTCATATTCAGGATTGCAACCGGTACGATATTGAAGTTTGCTGCCATCGGAGTCATTAAGGTTCCGCAGTAACCGCAGGTCAGTGCGATCATACCGATGACTACCGGATTTGCACCGTATGCCAGTACGAACGGAGCACCGATACCAACCGTCATAACGGTGATGGCTGCAAATGCATTACCCATGATCATGGTGAACAGTACCATACCAACGGCATAAACGATGATACCAATATTAACATTTCCTTTCGGAACAACTTTCTCTACGATCTGTGCAATAACCTCACCAACACCGGCTGCAGTAAAGACACCGCCCAGGCAGCCAAGCAGCTGCGGCAGCATACTGAGCGGTCCTGTAAGGGAAAGGAAACGCTCGGAATCTTTCAGGAAAACCTGCGGTTTGTTCTCTTTCGAGTCGTATGCAACCAGGAAAATAATGGCTACGAGAACACCAAGTGTAATCGCGATCATGGAGCTCATATTGGAGAACAGTGAAAAAGCAAGGGAAAATACAGCAACACAGAATGCCGGAACGAAAATCTTCATTCCAATCTTCTTAAACTGTGCTTCGGTGTGTGCTTTTTCCGGCGCGTTTGTTTTTCCAACCTTTACTTTCTTGAAGATCGGCGGCAGACACATAATAATAACAAGGACACCGGAAACCTTGGCCGGAAGCCAGGTGCCAAGTGCTGTAACAATACCGAACGAACACCAGAAAATGGCTGTTCCGATTCTGGACGGATTTTCTTCATCCAGAAGGTTTTTAATGCCCGCGTAGATTGCAATCAGGCCAACGAGAATCCATACAATATTTAATCCGGCCGTATTAAATGCGGCTGGAACCTGTATAACTTTTAATGCGCTCATCTAGTGTTCCTCCTATTTCTGTGCCTTTTTGCCGGCTGATTTTTCATAGTATTTTTTCGAAATTCGATTGTCTTTTACAATGATATAGACACAGGAAACAACCAGTGAGAATAATGCAACCGGAATTTCAACTGCCGCAAGGTCAATCAGGCTTACTTCATAGCCAAGACCGGCAAGTGTCGTCTGTACCAGAATTCCACCGGCACCGCCGACAAACAGAACCTGGAAGAAGAACCAGGTGAAGTTCTGCATTGCTGCTGCAAGTCCTTTGACTTCTTCTAAGTGCTCTTCATTTACGGTACCTTCTTTGTTCTTGATCGCACCTTCTGCCATCGGAAGAAGAACCGGGCGGACGAATCCGGCAACACCGCCGAATCCTACGTTGAATGCACCGAACAGGCCATTTAATACGCCGTATACAGCGATCAGCTTGCCGGCTGTTGCACTCTTAACTTTCTTAATCAGGTTTGCTGCTGCTTCACGAAGACCGTTTCTTTCAAGCGTACCAGTAACGAGCAGGATCATCATGAAGATCGCCATGCTTCGGTTCGCTACGAAGTTGGTTCCGATGGTCTCAAGAAGACCGCCGACGCCAAGGCCGCCAACGATCCCTGTCGTAATCAGCGCCAGGAAAATAATGAGGATTGAATCCAGTTTCAGCGCGAATCCGACGATAACGATTAACACGCCAAGTAATTTGATGAGTTCCATACCTAAACTCCTCCTTAAATAAAATGTAGTTTTTTTGGATACAGACTGCTCCGCACGCTCGTGCTTTCACAACCCTGTATCCTGTATTTCTTCCAGTTACCTAGAGACAATCATCGGTCTCTTTCGTATGTAGCTGGTCAAAATCGTTCCATCCTGCTCGGTAAAGCGGCAGTCCATAACGTTCCGCGCCTCCATGAGCATCTGTATTGTCACTTCGTCGTGCGCCACATGCGCCCGTGCACACAGGTTCAGGTATTCTCCCTGTGCCGTTTCATCCGCAACCTCGCTCGTATAAGCGACCGTTGTGATCCACGGATAGCGGATCGACGAATATCCATGCGCCGGATTCGATTCATACGGAATCCAGTAGTTGATCATTTCTTTATAATAATTGGCCGGAAACAGCTTCGGCATCCACGCATGGGCATATTTTTCAAACTGTGCGCTCCACTCCTTGTTCAGCGCTTTCATCTCCGGATACTCTGCAATCTTATCTGCGATCACATCCTCCATGACCTTATTCACATCATAGTTTCCTTTGTATTCCGGATTCATTACATACCAGAAATAACCATATAAGAGCGATCTCGGAAGCCAGAAACCTTTGTAGGACGGGGAGGTATAACCAGAAAACTGCTGCTCCCATTCGTGGCTTGGCACACCGTGGTTATCCACCATCATATCCGGTGCATATTTCTCGTAAATCCGGCTGATGCCCATCGCTTCGCTGTGAATCGTATCCTGCTGGAAATAATGACGGTAAAACTCTTTTCCAAGAGAATTGAACCGCGCCACATGGAATTTCCACGTCGGATGCTCCTTCTGCAGCTCGTAGTGAATTGCTGCGCCGTCGACGTTTTCCATCGGGATCAGGATCAGATTCAGCTTATCCGGCAGCTCTTTGTAAACATCCTCTGTTAAAAGTTTCTTCAGCAGCATAAACGATGCATTCGTTGAGGCAACCTCGTTTGCATGGTGTCTTGCATTGATCACCTCGCTCGGCACTCTCGCCAGACGCTTCGTCAGCGACAGATATCCCTCGTACTCCGGTTTCAGCCAGACAGCATAGAGCTCGCGGCCCGTATAGGAAACGGCAATCCGGAAGACCTCGATACCCGGAACTTCTTTCAGCTCCTCAATGATCTCCCGATACGTATCGTATCCGATCAGTTCGTGCTCATGCAGGTTGATGTTCTCGATCCGTTTCGCCTTTGGCTTTTCTTCCCGCTCCGGGGTCTGTGCCGCGTACGATGCGCCGCTTTCTGTTTCAAAGACAAGCGCTGTTTCCGCAGGAACACAGCTGCATTTTTCAAGAACACCTTTCGACCACAGCGCTGCGTATGCTTTTACGGTAGCCTCTGCTGCGCCTTTCACTGTGATATGGAAATTCAGCTCTCCGTTTTCCCACGAAACTGCGGAAATCCAGGTTTCGACTTCACTTCGTTTTCTCTCTGCGGCAGCGGTCTCTCCGTCTTTTATGATGCATGCCGCATCTTTTAACGGCTCTGTCAGCGTAACGCGAAAGACCGGCCGGCCCTCTTTCTGATGGATCACCGGCAGAATCAGGCCCGGTGCATCCAGCATCACGCCGGCTTTCTGAATGCCGTAATTTTTAAAATAATCACCGCCCGCAAAATACATGTCCTCATGGAGTTGCATCAAGCGATGAGATCAGATCCTCACGGGAACCGGTCGGCTCGTCCGGCTCGCTTACCGTAATGTCCATTCTCAGTTCGTGGAAGAACGGCTGCATCTCCTCCGCAACGGTTCCGCCCGTTTTTTCCTCGATATAGCGGCGGCAGTCCGGAAGGACTTCGCTCTGGTAGACATCCCAGATTTCTTCCAGATCGGTGCGGACTTTTTTGTCAAGAATGGGCTTGCCATTTACTTCTGCTTTTATATAACCGGTCGACGGGTGAACTTTTCCCATCTGCGGGTATTCATTCATATACGGACGCTCCGACCACGCGGCCTTGTACGCATCCTCACAGCAGACGCTGTTTTCTTTGCTTCCCTGGCAGAGATATGTGATGTCATCTTCTCCCTCATAGGCTTTGAATACGACATTTTTTCTCTCGATACCGAGCTCTTTTACCAGAAGATCCTCGATCGGGTACAGCTCCTGCAGATAACGGATCGGTAGGTCGTACCATTTGTCCGGCGTCTCGGCACTCAGGTTGCGGTAAGACGGGATGGCTCCGTTTTCATCATTCCATTCCGTCTGGCCTCCGTGGGAGAAACGGTTTGAAATAAACTGGTAACCGTATCGGCTCCGGCCTCTTTCAGACGCGGGAAGCATCTCTTCTGCCAGCCAGGAATAGCCCTGTTTGTAGGCACAGTAAATCGTTGTCTGTTCCGGCACAGCGCCTGCTTCGCGGATTTTTGCTATCGATCGCTTCGCACATCTTCCGGCGCACGCTCTCGGTCTTCGCTGACTGCTCCGGTGATTTTACGGTGCTTCCCTCTTTGAGTTTCGGATAGACTTCCGTTTCCAGAAGTTCTTCAAATACTTCGACCTCCCACGGGAATTCATATACTTTCTCGTACATTTTCTGACCGGATTTGTAATTGTAAACTTCTGCATCTCCGGCCTCTTTTTTCTGCTCTTCGCTCCAGCGCGGCGATCCGTAAACCGCATAGGCGCCGCTTTCTTTTTCCTGTAAAGCTTTCAGTTCGGCAAGCTGGCCGTCCTCTCCGCGTAGGATAAAATCATCCACCATGTCCATCAGAAGATCTTTCCAGCTTCTCTCACCGCAGATCTTTGGAAATGTATTGCAGAGGCGGGCGGTGAATGCGGTCAGTGCTTCGCCGTCTCCGCGCAGATACACTTTTACGCCGTCACCGTCTGTCTCTCCAAGGACCAGTTCTGTCTGATCTGCTTTTTCAAAAATAATCTGATTTCCCTTGTAACCCGCCTCGGCAAGAATGGTTCCTTCGTATCCTGTCGTCTCCATCCCGAAACGGTATGCCAGATCACACGCTGCAAGAAACATAGCATCGCTTGCGTCCTCTGGAAGCACCAGTTTTACATCAAGTGCATCCGGGAGGAAATCGTGATTCTGATCTTTTAAAAACGGACCTTTTTGGAACATTTTTTCCAATCCTGTTTTTTCCCGGAAATCCAGGTCGTAAACCGGCCCGATGTGGTCCGAAGCCGCCTCATACCCCTCCGGGGCTGCATCTGCTGTTTTCTTCCACAGCTTCCGGAATTCTTCTTTTGTTTCCGGTACCGGGATTTCTCCATCCGCGGCTGCAACAGGAAACACTGCCGTCTCTGCCTGGAAACCAAGAAGCAGCGCCGCCTCAACGGTGTTTCGCTTCTGTTCTTTTGTCATATCTGCTGTAAACCTTAACCGTTTCATGCATGCACCTCCGAAATCGTTATCGTTCACACATATGTTGTAACTGTAACCAGCGGTTGGATTCGTCATCCAAAATCCGCCGTTTTCCGCACTGCATCATGAACTCAATTCTACTAAAATGTTCAAAAGATGTCAACCCGCTTCTGATTTTTCTATGAAATTTGCACAATTCTTCCAATAAAAACCAATTTTGCGTCCGTACTGTCTGAAAATTTTGTGGAAAATTTCTTTTTCCTCAAAAAGAAAAAGAGGCGTTCACAGCCAGCAGAAACATTTCTTTCCTGCGGACCGTGACAGCCTCTTTGCCGTCTTTCTTTTTCTTATTTCCAGACCGTATCGTAGTTGATCGGTTTATAGAATGCTTTTTCCCGGCTCTCATGATCATCCGGACGGTTGCCGAGAAGCCACATGGTTTTAGTTGCGACTGCCTCCGGGGTCATATCGTATGACTCGAGAATGTTGCACAGGGTTTTCATCTCATGGCCGACTTCATAGACGGTCATATCGCTTCCCTCGTGAGAAACCTGGGTACACATGATGATGAGTTTTTCCGGGTACTTCTGGCAGAGCTCGTAAAACGGCTCCTTGATGCTCGCCGGAATACCGCCGACACCGAAGCTCTCCACAATGATCGCATCGTAGTGCTCAAAAATCGCCGGAAGCAATACCGGGCTGATTCCCGGGATCAGTTTCAAGAGAAAAACGTTATCGCTTAAGTTTTCATAAAAACGAATCGGCTTTTCATACGGCAGCATCGGCAGATACCGCAGAATCCGGCGGTCCTGTATTACCGCAAGGTACGGGAAATCGATGCTGGAAAAGGCATTATAGCTCTTCGTCCGCACCTTCTTCGCGCGCGTTCCCGCGATGACTTTTCCGTCGAACACAATCTGTACACCCTGGGATGCATCATCACAGGCGTAATAAAAGCTGTCGGACAGGTTTGTCTTTGCATCCGTGATATCCAAATTGATCGGCCGCTGTGCTCCGGTGATGACGATCGGCTTTTCCGAATTCTGAATCATATAGGAAAGCGCCGCCGCAGTGTACGCCATCGTATCAGTTCCGTGCGCGATGACGAAACCGTCGTAATCCTCGTAATGCTCCTTCACCACTTTCACCAGCGTGCTCCAGTTCTCCGGAACCACATTCGAGCTGTCCAGATTAAACGGATTCACCGCCGTAATCTCACAGAGGCCTTCCACCTCCGGAATATAAGACAATAACTCCTCCGGCGTAATCTGCGGAGTCAAACCATTTTCCGTCTTCTTCGAAGCGATTGTGCCACCAGTTGCGATAAATAAAATCTTTTTCAATGTAAATCACTCCTGTTTTCTCGTTTGATAACAAGTTTTCTTTATCTTAGCAGACTTTGGGGACGGCGTAAATGATGAATTTGAAAATCGAGAAACCAATCCTTTCCATTGACGCGAAAAATTCCGTTTGCTATACTGAATTTTAGACACAGAAAATCCTTATCTACGAATTTTACATTCAGAAAGCCAGGCTTCCTATGAATCATGAAAATCATCCCAGTCATCCATATCTTTATTCTTTTCTTCTTGTTTTCGGTCTGACGCTGATCTGCGCTCTGCCTGCGGGATCTTCGTATTGATCGGAGCGTGAAAAACAGGAAGCTGCCGAACAGCGCAGAATCCAGGAGCTGCATAATGAATTTCTGACTCAGAAAGATTAAACACATGTTAAACATACGTGAAACGCCCTTTACCGGCTACGCCTTCAGCAGCACCTTCTGCCCGCAGACTGGGATTTCCTCGAGATACTTAAAATACCACTTCTTCCTCCGCGCCGAATACCGCACCACCACCGGAATCCAGCAATTTTCCACTTTCAGATACACACACTGCCCGGAAGCCACTTCCACCTCGCCGTTCTGCTGCTCTACAAATGCACGGTTTTTCTTTATTTTTACAATGCCTTTCGTCATAATGATCATCCTTTCTGAACGGGTTTGAAAAGATACTCTACCTGTATTGTATGCAGAGGGGATAGGAAATTTCCACTTTTCAGGGGCAAAAAAACAGGACACGGGATTCCCCCATTGTCCTGTTCTCCTTTTATCACACACCTGCTTACCCCTCAGCATCGTTCTGCTGCCAAACTTTATCGCTCGAATCAGAACAGCTGCCCCAGCAGTTTCAGCTTTTCCTTTTTGGGGAATGCGGCTTCAAATTTTTCAAAAGCTTCCGGGTTCTTGTCACAGATAAAACTCCAACGCCAGCTGCATGGCCGTTTCATCAGAATCCGCCAGCCTACGAAAAATCGCCGCCATATATTCCAATGGTCAGCCCGCCAGATAATCATGATGAAGCTGCGCAAGTTTTGGATCGCGGTATTGTTCCAGCGTCAGCATTTTGCGAAAATTGGCAGAGAATGTTTCTTTCGTCCAATGCTCAAACTGCGCCATGCTGTAATCATGAATCTGTGCAATCGGGGTCTGCAGATAGAAGTGTAATGGGGTCTGGTACCAATGTGCAGCTCCTCGGTATCCAGAAACGCATCCTTGCGATCGACTCTTCCGGCTTTCCGGATCTGGCCTGTCTGTGCTTTTTTCAGGCAGCCACATTCCCGGCAGCCCGACTCACTGATTATCGTAACACGTAACCTCTCTTTGTGAAACCCCGGAGTCAAAAGCAAAAAATCTCAAAACCAGTTGCTCTTGTTCTCCTGGTTTGAGATTTTTTATACTGTGTATCTTTTATTTTTCACCGTCATCGGCTGATTGGTCTAGCAATTTTCAGAAAACAAATACCAAGTGCAAAGAAAACCGCCAGACATGCAACCGCTACGTTGATCGTTCCTCCCGCCAGCTTTACAACTGCAATGACTACAGATCCAAGGAAGGAAGCGCCCTTGGCAAAAATATCGTAGATGCCAAAATATTCTCCCGAATTCTCCGCCGGAATAATTTTGGAATAATACGACCGCGACAACGACTGAATTGATCCCTGAAAGCATCCCACTCCAAATGCCAGAATCGCAAAGTGCACCAGCGTCCGCAGTGTCAGCGCATAGAGGCAGATGACAAAATAGCCTGCGATACAGATCAGAATCAGGGATACCGTGTCTTTTTTCCGCGACAATTTTGCAAAAAACAGAGATCCTCCAAAAGCGACAACCTGCGTGGCAAGCAGGAAAACAACCTGTCCGACCGTATTCAGATTCAGATCGGTTCCGATGTTGATGCAGTTGTCAATGATAGTTCCAACCCCATCAATATAGAGAAAGAATCCAATCAGAAAGAAAAATACTTTCCGGTCCGAAACTGCGATTTTTTTCAGGGTTCTGAATATTTTTCCAAATGTCTGACCGACGGTAACCGTTCTCATTTCCACGTAGTTCTTCTGCCGATACTCCTTCAGCAACGGCAGCGTCACCACCAGCCACCAGAGAGCCGTCACGCAAAAGCCAATCATCTTAGAGACAAAATCCGGCAGCACCCCGACCATATCCGGCCCCAACACGTAAGCAATCAGTGCTACAAGAAACGGAATGCAGGATCCCAGGTATCCCCACGCATAGCCATAGGAGGATACCTCATCCATACGTTCCTCCGTCGTCACGTCATTCAGCATGGAATCGTAAATCGTCAGCGATGCATTATAGCAGACTCTTGTCACAATATAAATGACCAGAAACAGCACCCAGCTCGTCGCAACGCCATTCAGCACACATCCTGTGATGCCAAGACCTGCCGTTGTGGTAAAAAAGATCTTTTTCTTATCCTTACGATCCGCCAGCACACCGCAGACAGGACCGATCAGTGCCACCACCACCGTAACAATTGAAATGGCAATCGAATAATACGCCGTCGCCTGATCCGAACTGATTTTTCCCGGCCCTGTACCGATTGCCAGACTCTTAAACCAGATCGGAATCAGCGAACAGGCAAGCATAATAAATGCCGAATTTCCCACATCATATAAAACCCATGCAAACTCCTGCTCCGTCAGATTTCGAAACACTTTTGTCCGATGAAGAGCACGAAACAGACCACTCATACTCCAATCCCCACTTTCTTTTATTTTGTCATGCAGTATCAGTGTAGCATAGATTTCTTGATATTCAAAGTATTTTTTTGTATGAAAGTAGCCAAAATCATTTGCGAAACGCCATGTTTTCCCATCCTTCCATGATCCGCCGGAAATTTCACAGCAGATCATTTCGATTTCTCAGATTAATGCCGGTGTCTGCGCCAAAACGGAAAGGATCGCAATCACCGCAAAAATCACAGCAGCTGCCACTGCAGCAATCATAATTTTTCTTTTCATAGCATACCTACTTTCTCTATCATGATTTGCGGAATATTTTGTTTTCGTAATCATATCATTTTTTTCTAAAGACATTTATACCCTATGCATAGGAATACATCAAACTTTTCCAGTCCAGGCCATTTCCAGACAGCTTTTAAAAACAGTCTGGCATGACTCCAAAACGATTACAGGCGCAGGCGGTCATAACCGTCTGCGCCTGTAGTCGTTTCACTTTTTTTGCAGATGTTTTATAAGAATCTGATTCCTATTTTTTTATTTCTCTGCTATACTTATGCTAAGATACCAGACACGCTCTTGCACCGGCCTGGCAGTCCGTGCATTGAGAAAAAATAAGAAAGCAGAGGATCAAAGAGATGACGAAAATCCCAAACAGACTTCACAAATACGTGCCATCTATGCTGCTGTTTCTGCTGTTTGAAGCAGTGGCAGTTACGCTGTGGCTCACAAAGGACAATTTTTTCTATCTGCTGAATTTCAGCTACATCGGAGCCTGCCTTGGGCTTGGAACGGCACTGTTTACCGCCGGGAAACGGTATGCCCGGCATTTCGTCCAGTTGGCGGTGGGCAGCTATATGTTGCTGTACCTTGGCGTGATTTCCCGTGAAAATATGCAGATCGAAGGGTTCTGGTACTACCTGTTTCTCGGCGTTTTCGAAGCAGCAACTATCCACTACGCGGTTGCAAAAAATTTTCGGACCGCTGCTTTTTGGGCGTGGCTGGTGCGGCTACGCCTGCTGGACAGCTATGGTGCTGGACTTTCTGCCCTACAATCAGCCGCAGAAGCCACGAAAAGAAAAGCTGGGCTTCCTTCGCTATGTGATGTTTCTTCTGTCTCTGGCGTTGGTGTCTGGGCTGTTTCTGATGCAGGTGGCACATCTGGAGCAAATCATGTTCTGGCTTTTCCTGGCCGGAAATGCGCTTTATTACCTTGTCGGTATTGTGTTCGCCTTCCTGTTTCAAGATAACCGGGCATTCTGCAAGTACCTGTGTCCCATTACGGTTTTCTCAAACCTATGAGCTATTTCTCTCTTCTGCGCGTCCACTGTGATGAGGATAAGTGTGTCCATTGCAGGAAGTGTCTGCAGGTCTGCCCCATGAACGTGGAGGTTAATAAGGAAACCCGCAAGCGGAAAAACGGAACAGAGTGTATTCTCTGCTATGAATGCACGAAAGTTTGTCCCTCAAAAGCACTGCATTAACCGTTTTCCTCTTCCGTAAATTTATTCCTCGCTTCAGCCGTCAGATCATTCAGCTCAGAGAAAACAGCGTGGCAATTAATTCCTTCTCTTCCTCTTCGGTCGGCAGATCTGCCATATCCATCCATCGTTCATATTCTCCGGCAAATCCTCCGGCAGCCATTGCCTCCATGCGAAAAGACGATACAGCCAGAAGTACGGATTGTCGCCACATCCGGACCCAGCGGATTCATAAAACCGATCCCTTAATTACCTATACATAATTTTACCTGATTTTTCATGGATCGTATATACTAATGGTTGGAAATCCCCCTGTTATAACAAAATTCCAATCATTATCATACCATATATAGTACATTAATGATTGGAATTATCTATATCTTCTTTTAGCATTCTACTGCTACCTTAATTACACCGTCCCGCTTACCTTCAAAGAGTTCATAGGCTTCCTCTATCCTTTCTAAGGGATAGGTATGGGTGATAAGCGGCTCTGTGTTCAGTTTTCCCTCTGCAATCAACCGTAATGTTTCTTCACAGTCACAGCCATCCACTCCTCCGGTTTTAAAGGTAAGATTTTTTCCATACATATCCGGAAGCGGCAGGATCTGTGCCTGATCATAAAGAGCAACCACCGTCACCAGACCATTGGGTCTCGCGCATTCCCAGGCCAGACGGAAGGTAGCTTCCGCCCCCGCAACCTCCAGCACAACGTCAGCTCCCCCATGATCGCTGTTTGCCCGTACAAACGCTTCACACTTCTCCGGAGAAACCAACAAAATCTCCGGATAATGCTGTCGGATAAACTGCAGACGATTTTTATCCTTTTCACACACAATAATCCGTCTTGGTTTTTTCAGCATTACCGAAAGCAGGGTACAGATACCGGTGGGGCCGGCTCCGATGATCAGCACCGTGTCCTGCTCTGAGATCTCTGAAATACGCGCTGCCCAGTAACCGGTAGCCAGAACATCGCCCACCAGCAATGCCTGTCGATCCGTAACGCCATCCGGAATCTTATTCAGTCCCTGATCTGCAAAGGGTACACGCACATATTCCGCCTGGCCGCCATCGATCCGGCAGCCCAGCGCCCAACCGCCATTTTCATCTGTACAGTTATTCACATACCCTTTCTTGCAGAAAAAGCATTCACCGCAGAAGGTCTCCACGTTTACTGTCACCCGGTCTCCCGGTTTTACCCTGGTAACTGCCTTTCCAACCTCTTCCACAATCCCCACCATCTCATGGCCAACCGTGATCCCGGGTACTGCCCGCGGAACGCTGCCATGCTTGATATGCAGATCGCTGGAGCAAATGCTGGCGAGTGTCACTTTGACAATAGCATCCCGCTCCTGCATCAGGGTCGGTTTTGGCTTCTCTCTTAATTCGAATTTTCCTTTTGAAACGTAGGTATACGCCTGCATATTTCTATTTTCCTCCACGTTTTTTATAATCCTCGTCTATACGTTTTTTCCAGTCTGCGTTCAACGGGGCACTGCACCGGACAGAGCTGATTGCTTCGCTGACCACCTCATAATTCAACGCAGTTCCTTCGCTGTCGCACTGATAGTTGACTGCACGGTCTGCACCGATTCCGAACTGGCTTGCGGTCTCTACCGCGTCAATATTTGCACCGAGGAACAAAAACTCCCAACCGTATTTCGCTTTCTGCCGCTCGATCATCTGCTTCACTTTTTCGCTGTCATACCGGCGGCTGGCATTTTCCATTCCGTCCGTAGTGATTACAAACATGGTATGCTCCGGGACATCTTCCGGTCGTGCGTACTTATGAATATTTCCAATGTGATGAATCGCACCGCCGATGGCATCTAAGAGTGCCGTGCATCCGCGAACCGTATAATCCCGGTCAGTCATCGGTCGGATGTCCTTTACATCTACACGGTCGTGCAGGACTTCACTCACATTGTCAAACAGTACCGTTGAAATCAGTGCTTCGCCCTCTGTTTTTTTCTGCTGCTCAATCATGGAATTGAATCCGCCGATGGTGTCCCGTTCCAGTCCGTTCATGGATCCGCTGCGGTCTAAGATAAAAACGATCTCTGTTAAATTCTTTCTCATATGCTTATCCTCCTAAAAGATCTCGCCCTTACGGGCTCGCTGTCGCAGTATTCGCCAAGGTTTCGAGCAAGCTCGAGCTTTGGCTCATTCCTCACGCAAATGACTGCTCGATTTCGTACCTTACAGCCATAGTATAGCGATTTTCTTTTGCGGAGTGGTCGCATGGAAAGCGACATTTCTTTTTCCTTATGTACCGATCAGACTCTGGTCAAAGGCAAACAGTGCTTCATTGATTTCATACACATTATAGTTTCCCCGTTCGACAAAATATTCTACAATGATGTCGAATTTACTCGAATGGGACAATGTGAATCCTGCCTTGCCGAGCATCTCCTGCATCTGGGCAAGCGGCAGCTCCAAAGCGAGGGCAAATGCCAGCACCGTAGGTTTGGATGGCTTATAGAATCTATCCGAGCGGATTTTTGAGAAGAGCTTCCTGTCAATATTTGCTTTCTTGTAGCACTGTGCATCCGTCATACCGCTTTCCTCAATCTTTCGAAGCAGCATTTCTGAAAAGCTCTCATCCATCTGCCCCAGCGCCTCTTCCAGAGACTGACTGCTGCAGGATTTACAGATTGCTTCGGGCGGCAGCGGGACAGATGCAGCTTCAAAGCAGGATTCCTCTTGCCATGCTTCGGAACACCGACTCTGTTCTGCCCTCCTGTCGGTATGTTCTTCCACATACCTGTCATCTATGTACACTGCGATGTCATCAAACAGCTTTCCGCTAATCTGATATGTCTTTCGGTCAAAAATAACGATATAGACCATCATCTCGTTTTCCAGCAAAAATTCGCTGATGGTATCGACTGCAACCTTCAGAGCCTGGTCTTTTGGATAGCCGTAAACACCGGAGGAAATCAGCGGAAAGGCTACAGACTGACAGCCATTTTCTTTCGCCAGATTCAAAGATGTCCGATAACAGGATTCCAGAAGCTCCCGCTCCCGATGCCTGCCATCCCGCCAGCGCGGACCGACTGCATGGATCACATATTTGCAGGGCAGACGGTATCCTTTTGTGATTTTTGCACTGCCGGTTTCGCAGCCATGCAGCGTACGGCATTCTGCAAGCAGTTCCGGTCCGGCCGCACGATGAATGCAGCCATCCACACCACCGCCGCCCAAAAGGGACGTGTTGGCAGCATTGACGATTGCGTCAACACTCATTTTTGTAATATCGTTTCTGATCATTTGCAACGGCATGAAGCACCCCTCCCATTCGTCCAGCAGTTGAAAATCAACATTAGTAAATAGAATATCCCCTAACATAAGCTTCTTTAAAAACACTTTGATTCTTGACTCCAGGAACTTTATCGAGATATTCCATGTCATTACTTGCAATCTTAACTCTTTTTAAGTTAAGATGCAATATTTGAGTTAAAAGTAGTTGAAAATCAACATTATTAAAAATCATTTTCGAAAAAAGTCCGGTGTAGCATGAGCATTACACCCACACTGCACCGGACATTCCACATCATCAACTGCTCTGTCTATTTTCTTCTTCCTGCTCATGCAGCTGCTCTTTTTTCTACTCGTCCCCTTTCAGGATTTCTTTGCCACAATGTCAAGTGATGAATTAAAAAAAGACAAGCGACATCAAAGAAAAATTTCTTTCACAGCACTTGCCTTTTTCTATTATATTATCGTTATAAAAGCTCCTACTTGAATGCTTACAAACTGTTCTTCAAAATCTCCAATACCTCATCATGATTCAACACCTTATATCCACCTTCCATGATGATGGTTCCATTTGCAATACCATGCAACATTTCTTCTGTTGCCCCCAACTCATGGAGATTCATTGTAAGTCCCAGTTCTTTCATCCAAACTTCCATACAGGAAAGCCCTTCTCTGGCAACCTGTTCATCAGCTTTTCCAGCAGGATTGACCTCCCACACATTCACAGCAAAACGGCAAAACTTGCTAAGACCATAAGGCATAATATACCGATATTGAACTTATTATAAATGAATCTATATCACCTGAAATGTTTTCCATTTTCCAGACTTCTGCCTCCAGAAGAAAATGACCGCCCGAATGCTCCAGTCACAAACCATTGCAATAGCAATCCCGATCACGCCCATTTTCAAAACAATTCCCAAGAGCCATGATAAAAGCAGACGCACCGCTATCGTGGAGATAACCGAAACATACATGGTAAATTTCACATCACCCGCTGCCCGCAGCCCATTACTAAGCGCACCGGAAAAGGGATATGCTGCTGCATTAAACACGTTATGGATTAAAACCAGCCAGATTACAAGCCGTTTGGTCTCCGGCTGCAAAGCATAAAATTTCATAAAGAATGGAGTCAGAAGAAAAATCAAAAGATTCCATGCCGATGAAATCAGCAATGTGATTCTTGTCAATCTCTTAAAATAATGCTCCGCAGCATCTGCATCCCCATTTCCCATACACTGTCCAATGACCGTTATAAATACGGGACCCATAAGCGACTCCCGCCAGCGCAGCCAATGACCCAGACTACTTTGTGCAACACCATTTGCAGCAATCTGATAATGTTCCAAAAAGTGCAACGATACCGCTTAATGCATACTTTGACTAACTGGAATA
>ENA-OQCU01000353-OQCU01000353.1-human-gut-metagenome-genome-assembly--contig:-NODE-353-length-22265-cov-5.819948_pt1 | contig 22265 bp, 20 predicted proteins | sample MGYA00242504_ERZ504590 | MGnify/ENA primary metagenome ERZ504590 (study PRJEB26092, sample SAMD00036318) | human gut metagenome | host: Homo sapiens | study: EMG produced TPA metagenomics assembly of... | reverse complement strand
AGACTGGACGATTAGTGAGGACGGGCGTACATATACCTTAATATCCGGGACGGTGTGTATTTTTCCGATGGGACACTCTGTGATGCCAATGCGGTGCTGGCGAATTTCAATGCAATCATTGAAAATAAGGAGCGCCATACCTGGCTGGAAATGATGAATCTGCTGGTGGGAGTCTCTGCGCCGGACAGCGATACCTTTGTGATCGAACTGAGCGAGCCATACTATCCCATGCTGACGGAACTTGGCTGTATCCGGCCGTTCGCCATGATTTCTCCCAATTGTATGCAAAAAACGGAAGTACAAAAGGATGGGGTAGAGGGATATATCGGCACAGGCCCGTATGTTCTGACGGATTTGTGACAGATGAGTATGCAGTGTTTGAGCGCAATGAAAATTATTTGGGGAGAAAAGCCGAAGATCCGCAGGATTACAGTAAAGGTGATTCCGGATAATCAGACCCGCATTATGGCTCTGGAATCGGGAGAAATCGATCTGATCTTTGGTAAAAAAACATGATTGATGCGGATGCCATCAGCCAGTACCTGAACAGTGATAAGTTTACGGTGGGTCTGTCTGATCCCACTTCTACCAGACATATTGTCTTAAATACAACCCATGAGATCCTGGGGGATCTGGCGGTGCGTCAGGCGCTGCAGTACGCCACCAACCGTCAGGCCATTTCAGACGGAATCTTCTATGGTCTGGAGCAGCCGGCGGGGACCTTATATGCTTCTACGATCCCTTACTGCGATGTGGATCTGGAGCTTATTCCTATGATAGTGAGAAGGCTGGACATATTCTGGATGAGGCAGGCTGGGTAATGGGAAGTGACGGCATACGGGCTAAGGATGGAAAGAAACTGGAGCTGGATCTTCTTTATAACAGCGACAGTGTGACAGAAAAGACGATTTCTGAGTATCTGCAGAGTGAATACCAGAAGATCGGAATTTCCTTAAATATCCACGGAGAGGAAGAACAGTCCTATCGCGACAATATGAAAGCCGGTAACTTCGACATGGTATTCAATATCTGCTGGGGTACGCCGTATGATCCACAGTCTTCCCTGGCAGCGATGCGCGCACCGGTTTACGGTGACTATGCAGCGCAGCTCGGACTTGAAGATAAGGCGGATATCGACCAGGCGATCACGGATATTCTTGTATCCACCGATGAGACAAAACGCCAGGAACTCTACACATTTGTCCTGACAAGACTCCATGAGGACGCGGTATACATTCCGCTCACATATGAGTGCAATAAGGCGATCTACCGTTCGGATCTTCAGGGCTTCCATTTCACACAGACCCAGTACGAAGTTCCGTTTGCGGATTTCTATTTTGAGTAAAAATTTAAGTCGAACGTCCGTGAGACTTGGCGCGTGATTCTGGTCAGCGCAAGCTGACATATTCTTTACAGAATCACTGCGCATCCTCGCGGAGCGTTTATCTCAGTCGGAGACTGAGATAAAGCCCGATCTGACAGGCCGTCCATCCGGGCGGCTTGTTGTGCATATATCTGGAGTTTTTTTTGATGTTCAAAAAAGGAAAGGAGATTTTCATTCATGAAACAATACGTCATTAAGCGAGTCCTTTCAGCGATCCCGCTTCTGATCGTGATTTCATTTGTATGCTTTGTATTTATCAACCTGATCCCGTCAGATCCGGCGGAGGTAGCGCTGCGTGTCCGTCAGGTGCCCATCATAACAGAAGAGGCTATCGCGGAAGTCCGTGCGGAATTAGGACTTGATAAGCCATATCTTGTGCGGTATTTTTTCCTGGCTTGCGGATTGCCTGCAGGGAGATTTTGGAATCAGTTATGTAAATCCGAAAAGAACTGTGGCGGGTGAACTGGCAAGATGCATGCCTGCGACACTCCAGCTGGCGGGTGTTTCCTTTGTGATGGTGATTCTTTTAAGTCTGCCGATCGGCTTTCTCTGCGCTGTCTATAAAGATGGATGGTTCGATAAGATCATGAGAGCCATCGTCTTTATGACAACGGCGATGCCGGCATACTGGGTGGGACTACTTCTCATGTGGCTTGTATCCATCAGGCTGGATCTTCTTCCGACAAGCGGAAACGGAACATGGAAACATCTGATCCTCCCGGCATTCACGGTGTCACTCAGCTATATTTCTACCTATATCCGTCTGATCCGCAACAACATGCTGGAAAATATGAAGCAGGATTATGTCCTTTACGCGAATGTCAGGGGGCTGCCCCAGAAGCTGATCCTTGTAAAACATATCCTGAAAAACTCCATGCACACCTGTAATCGTTGCAGTCGGAATGAGCATTCCGCAGCTGATCTCAGGAACGATCGTGGTGGAAAATGTGTTTGCATGGCCTGGACTCAGGGACGCTCTGCATCAGTTCTATTTTTAACCGGGATTATCCGGTGATCCAGACATACGTGCTTCTGATCGGAGTCCTGTTTGTCGTTTTCAATCTGTTATTCGATATTTTACAGACGGTATCAGACCCGCGTATGAGAAGGGAGGAACATTAATGCTTCAGCGCTTTTTACATAACAGGACTGCAATGTTCACTGTGGTGATCGTTCTCCTCACAGCGCTCGTGGGGATCTTCGCCCCGTTTATTGCGCCGAACGATCCGTATGAAACGGACATCCTCAACAAATTTGCCGGATTTTCGGCTGAATATCCGCTTGGAACGGACAATCTTGGCCGCTGTATTCTTTCGAGAATGATCTATGGGATCCGCCCGACACTGGGGCTGGCAGTCCTGACGATGCTTGGAACCATCGGTCTTGGAGCTCTTATGGGACTTTTGGCGGGATATTTCCGCGGAATCCCGGAGGAGATCATCATGCGGACGGTCGACGTTATGCTCTCCTTCCCAAGTCAGATTATGGTATTTGCGGTGGTTGCGCTTCTCGGCATCAATGTCCAGAACGTGATCCTGGCGAATGTGTTCATCAAGTGGGCTTGGTATGCACGAATGATCCGGACCGGAGTCATGCAGCACAGAGACCGCAATTTCGTCCAGTTTTCCAGATGCGTGGGAACTCCGGAGAGATTTATCCTGTTCCGCCATCTGGTGCCGTCCATCGCGGCGGACCTCGCGGTTCTCGCGTCACTCGATGTGGGCTGGGCGATCATCAATATCTCCACGCTTTCATTCCTGGGACTCGGTGTTCAGGCACCGACACCGGAGTGGGGAGCAATGTTAAATGAGGCAAAAAATGTCCTCACCAGCAATCCGACCCAGATGATCGTGCCGGGTGTCGCGATCGTGATCCTGGTATCTGCCTTCAACTTGATGGGAGACGCGCTGAGGGATGTTCTTGATCCGAAGGAGGTGAATGTATGAGCACAGTGATACGGGCGGAAGACTTGTGCGTAACGTTAAAAATTCCGCGCAGACCGGAAAAAGAGCTTGTCCGCCATGTAAACTTTGAGGTTCAGCGAGGGGAATGCCTTGGAATCCTGGGAGAATCGGGAAGCGGAAAAAAGCATGAGCATCAAGGCGATGCTGGGACTTCTCGATAAGAATTTCTCCGTCTCCGGTCATGCCCTGGTTTGGGGAAAAGGATCTCTTAAAGGAAAGTGGGGAGTCCATGAGAAAGATCCGTGGGAGTGAGATCGCTGTCGTCCTACAGAACCCGATGACGTGTTTTGACCCACTCTACCGAATCGGAAGCCAGATCGGGGAGACATTTGCGACACACACGGACTGGAATGCGAACGAGATCCGAGAGAAGTCACTGGAGACACTGGAACGCATGCGGATCCGCAATCCGGAGGAGACGCTTCAGAAATACCCGCATCAGCTCTCCGGCGGCATGCTGCAGAGGATCATGATCGGGATCGCGATGGCATTAAAACCGGCACTTCTGATCGCGGATGAACCGACAACGGCCATCGATTCGATCACCCAGTATGAGATCCTGGAAGAATTTGTCCGGATCAAGAAAGAGCATGATACGGCAATGATCTTTATCACCCACGATCTCGGTGCGATCTCTAAGGTTGCGGACGACCTTGTGGTCATGAACAGCGGAACGATCGCGGAACCGGGGAGCTTTTCCCATATCCTGCATCATGCGTCAGATCCATATACGAGACTTCTGGTGGAAAAACGGTCGGCGGTCATGAAAAAATACAGGGAAAGCATTGGGCATGAGAATGGAGGTGCGGCATGATCCGGATGAGAGATATCTGCGTCAGCTTTCGCAGTGAGCGGCAGGAAAAGATCTTTGGTGTCAGCAGGACACAAGTACTGTTTAATGTGTCACTCTCGATCCCCAAAGGAAGCTGCCTTGGAATCTTAGGTGAATCCGGAAGTGGAAAATCGACGCTTGGACGGGTGATCTGCGGTCTGTTAAAGCCGGACAGCGGGGAATACCTGCTGGAAGGGAAAAATGTGTATGCGTCACGAGATGGAAAGAAGAATCTTCAGAACATGCTCAGCGTTGTATTCCAGGATTATACGACATCTGCAAATCCGCGGTTCAGGATCCGGGATATTCTGGCGGAAGGAATCCGGGTGAAGGAACGGAAGAACGGAAAAAAAACGGACCGGAGCGCGGAATACTGCAGACTTTTGGAGCTGGTCGGCCTGGATGAGACGTTTCTCGACCGTTTTCCGCATGAGCTTTCGGGTGGACAGCTTCAGCGTGTCTGCATCGCCCGTGCCGTGGCGTGTGAGCCGGAGTTTATCCTGTTTGATGAGGCGATCTCTTCCCTCGACGCGCACACGCAGGTGCAGGTGATGGATCTCTTAAAGGAGCTGAAGGAGAAGCTGGGGCTGACGTATGTGTTTATCACCCACGACCTTACATCAGTCACATATCTCTGCGACGAAGTCATGTTCTTATATAAAGGACGGATCACGGAACATATCCCGGTATCCCGGATCGCGCAGACTACGGATGTGTATGCGCGCAAGCTGCTGGATTCCATTATTGAGTTTGATGAAGAGTACGATGATGAAATGGACGTAAAAGAAAGTGAAGAAAGTGCATAGTAGCTGTGAGTGCATTGAACAGTTACAGTGCACGACAGAAAATATGCTCAGGAGGTGGCAGAAATATGCTGGAGATCGGAATGATCTGTGCAGAAGCAGGAGAAAAGAAGACTGGGTGGCTGGAAATAGAAGGCGGCGGACAGAAACTTCCGCTAACACTTATCTGCGGGGCAAAGGAAGGACCTACGATGATGATATCAGCGGGAGTCCATGGAGCGGAATATATCGGTGTGCAGGCGCTTTCCGAGCTTTCCAGAGAGCTTGATCCCAAGGATACTGCGGGGAATGTGATCTGCCTTCATGTGGCAAATCCTTCAGCATTCCGGGATTATGTGCGCTTTTTCGTGCCTGAAGATGGGAAAAAATCTGAACCGGGTATTTCCGGGGAAAAAGGATGGGACATTGTCGGAGCGGATCGCGTGGACGATCACGGGAAAAACTCCAGTCAAAGGCGGACTACTATATCGATCTTCATGCGGGGGATACCAGTGAAGAGGTTATGCCGTTTGTCTATTATAATGTGGCGGCAGGAGAAAAGATCGCCAGGGTGTCTGCGAACATGGCAATGGCAGCGGATATGGAAGTGCGTGCCAGCTCCACAGCGACCACCGGCGCGTATAGCAGCGCCTGCCAAAGAGGTCTTCCTGCGATCCTCATGGAGCGCGGAGGCGGCGGAAGATTTACGGTGCTCACATCGTTTGATGCCATGCTTGGCGAGCCGGTTATGTTCGACACAGTCTTTATCGATGCGCCGTGCTCTGGCACTGGAACCATGCGCCGTCATCCCGAGATCCCGTGGCGCCTTGCCGAAAGCGACGTGACGTGCGAGTTGCCCAAGCTGCAACTGACGATGCTCAAAGAGGCCTCCGCGCGCGTGGCCGTTGGCGGTGAGCTCATCTATGCGACGTGCTCGGTGTTTGATGAGGAGAACGCGCAGGTTGTGGATGCCTTCCTGGCTTCTTCCGAGGGCGCCGGCTTTAGCGTGGCGCCGCTTTCTGAGGCGCAGATTCTGCAACTGCCCGAGTTTGCCCAGGCCAAGAAGCTCGTCTGCGTACGCCAAAACGACCGAGGCCTCTTCCAAAGCGTGCCGGTAAACGCTGACTCCTACGACGGCCACTTCTGCGCCAGGCTGGTCCGCCAGTAAATCGAAGCCCCGTCCCAAATCAGCTAACTTGGGACGGGGCTATTTTAGCTACTTTGTGCCTCTTCGATCCGTTCGCCATGAAATGCGGTTATTTACTACGTTAAACCGGCTGTCCTCATCCATGCCGAATTTTGTGAAATCAAAACCGCAGGTAGACGGCTTGTCGTTTTTGCAAATACGCTGCTATGCTCGACCAATACGGGTCAAACGTAGTAAATGGGCCGCTTTCGTGGCGCAACTCCAGAGTAGTCAATTTGGGAGCGGGGCTACTTGCCTGTTAGTGGTTGTGTGGGCAGTTGGCGCAGCAGCCGCTGGTGGCGCTGGTGCTTGAGCCGCCGCTGCGCTGGTCGGTGTTGTAGAAACCGCTACCCTCAAATTTAATGCCGCTGGCCGAGAACGTCTTGGCGGCCGGAGCGCCGCAGCTGGGGCACACGACCTCGGGGGTCTCGGACATGGGATGCTCAACCTCAAACACGTTGCCGCAGCTCGAGCACTTGTAATCGTAGCGCGCCATAATACTTCCTTTTCAGCACAAAGCGGGCAGATCGCTCTGCCCGCAAAAATTCAAACGTCTGTAACTGTACCCTATATCGGGCGTTTTATCACGCTTCGCCCCAGAATCTATGCGTGTTGCGCAGGAGCTGTGCGGTTTTGCCCTCAGCGGCCGCAACGTCGGCCTCGTCAGCCTGCCAGGTCCAGTTGCCCGTGGCCACGCCCGGTACGTTCATGCGCGTGTCGTCGCCAAGCCCCAGCACGTCCTGCAGCGGCATCATCACCAGGGGAGCGTCGCTTGTCAGCGCGTCGCTCATCAGCTTGGCTGCCACCTCAACACCGCTCGGCTCGTCGCCGCCCGCAAAGGAGCGCGTGCACCAACCGGCGAGCGTCGACGTGTCGTGCGTTGAGGTGTACAGAATCTTGCCCGGCGTGGGTTGCACGCCGTTGCGGACGTCGTAATCGCTAAACTCCAGTACGTCCATACCGGGGAAGCCGCAAGTCGAAGCCATGGCGCGAACGCCGGGCGTCAGGTAACCCAGGTCCTCGGCGATAAAGTTGAGCGGCCCCAGCTCGTCATAGGCGGTCTGGAACAGGTCCTTGCCCGGGCCTGCCAGCCAACGCCCTTCGGCGCAAGCCTTGCCAGTGGGGATACTGAAGTAGCTGTGGAAGCCCAGGAAGTGATCCAGACGCACGCGGTCGTAGAGCGAGAACGCACGACGTAGGCGATCCATCCACCAGCTATAGCCGTTCTGCTTCATGTGGTCCCAGCGGAACGTCGGGTTGCCCCACACCTGACCCTCGGGCGCAAAGTTGTCGGGCGGCGCACCGGAGATCTCGATTGCCTTGCCGGTATCGGACAGCCAGAAGTTCTCGGGTTCGCTCCACGCATCTGCCGAATCGTCGGACACGTACATAGGAATATCGCCGATGACCTCGATGCCCTTCTTGTGTGCATAGTTCATGAGCTCGCACCAAGCCAGGTCAAAGCGGTACTGCATGTACGCCTGAAGCTCGGCCTCGTCGTGGAAGCGCTTGTCGTCGATCAGATGCTCGTTGTAGCGCGCGACATCTGCCGGCCAATCGTGGCGCGACTCGCCCTCAAAGTACTTCTTAACGGCCATGTAGACGCAGTATTTCTCGAGCCAATCGGCATTTCTATGTTTAAACGCGGTGTACAGCGGATCGGCATCCTCGCCGCCGCGGGCCTTCCAAGTCTCAAAGTCGGCGGCAAGCTCCTCGTGGCTCTCGGGCAGTAGGTCGATATTGCCTGCAAAGGCCGAAGGACCGGCGTAAGGAGAGCGGAAGAAGTCCGTGGGGTTGACGGGGAGAACCTGCCAGTAGCGCATGCCCATGGCGGCCAGATGGTCGATAAAGCGACGCGTGGGCGCGCCGATTGTACCGGGCTTGCCGTCGTCGGTGGGCACCGAGGTGATATGGCACACAACACCCGCGCCGTGATCGAGCGGCTCCTGCAGGCGCTGCTCTGCATGGTGATAGATAATCGACGAGCCCAGCGGATACAGATCGAGCGTGACCGTACCGTTGTGGATCTCGCACTCGTGACCGCTAATCACATCGCTCGCGCATTCGCCGAGCGCTGGAATGGTCACGCGATGCGAATTGCGCAGGCTGCGGTTGATGATAACCGTCGCGGACTCGCCATCCTTGCCCGTGCGGTTGTATGCCAGCACCTCGTCGTTGAGCGCGAAGGCCTTGATCTCGCCGTCGATCATACACGGCAGTGCGCGGCGTACGGCGGAGGCGTTTTTGACAATAGCCAGCGTGTCGAAGTCGTGCAGTTGGTCCTTGGTCGGCAGGGTGCGGCGGTTGCCCGGATCGGTTAGACCCTCCAGGCCGTATTCGTCGCCGTAGTAGATCGAAGGCACGCCGGGGAAGGTCATCTGCATGAGCGTGGCGAGCCAAAAACGGCTCTTGGCTAGGCCCATCGAGTTCTCGTCCAGGCGCCATTTGCTGCGCTCGCACTCGGGCAGCTGCGACTCGTCGGGGCCGCCGCCGAGCACCGAGATAATGCGCGGACGGTCGTGGCTCGAAAGCAGATTAAGTGCGCAGGACAGGGCCTCACGGGGATAGTTCTCGCGCAGGGTTTCGATATCCTCGGCTGCCTGGTAGGCGTTCTTGTAGCCCATCAAAAAGCCGATGACCATGTCGCGGAAGGGGTAATCCATAGCAGAGTCCAACTCGGAGCCCTGTAGGTAGCGACGCAGATGGCCGTAGCTGATCTTGTTGGAGGCATCTTCCCAGACCTCGCCGAGCAACAGCGCATCGGGCTTTTCGGCAAGTACGGCCTTCTTGATCTCGGCCAGGAAGTCGTCGGAAAGCTCGTCAGCGACGTCCAGGCGCCAGCCATGAGCGCCGGCACGTAGCCATTTACGGATCACGCCGTCCTTGCCCAGGAGCCGCTCGCGTACCAGTTCGGAGCTCTCATTGATGGCGGGCATGTTGCCCACGCCCCACCAGCAGTCGTACGAGCCGTCCTCGTGGAAATAAAACGCATCGCGCCACGGCGAGTCCTCGCTCTGCCACGCGCCCACGCCGGGGTAGTTGCCGTAGCGGTTGAAATAGATGGAGTCGTCACCCGTATGGTTAAAAACGCCGTCCAGGATGATGGAGATGCCCAGCTTCTCGGCTGCCTGGCACAGCTCGGTAAAGTCCTGCTCGGTGCCCAGGATTGGGTCGATCTTGGTGTAGTCGGCCGTGTCGTAGCGGTGGTTGCTCGCGGCCTCAAAGATGGGGTTGAGGTAGATGGCCGTAAAGCCCAGCTCCGCGATGCGGGGCAGGTCATTTTGGATGCCCTTGAGCGAGCCGCCGTAGAAGTCCCAGGTCTTGATGGAGCCGTCCTCGGCGCGCTCGTATACGGGCGGCTCGTTCCAGTCCTCGATCATGCGGCGCTGGATTCCGTTGCGCGGTTTTTCGACTTCGGCCAGCGTGCGCTCGCGCCAGTTTTCATCTCGGGCGTAGCGATCGGGGAAGATCTGGTAGACCATGCCACGCTCGTACCACTCGGGACGCACTTCGCGGTGCTTATAGACGGTAATCTGGAAGGACGGAACCTCGGCGTAGTCGTAAGTTACGCCCTCTCCGCCGGTGCGACCCTGCGGTGCGCCCAAGCGGACCTCGGGCTGGCCCTCGATATTGCATATAAAGCTGTACCACACAAGACACGGTTCAGTGCATTTGAGCTCGCCGGTAAAAATGCCATCGCCTTCGTGCTCCATTGGGATCAGGGTCTCGCCGACTTCATCGACCCAGGTGCGCAGCGTAAGCGTTGCCTGGTTGGGATCGGCATCCTCCAAAATCACCGAGAGTGCAACGGAAGTTCCAGTGGTCACAGCGCCAAACGGAGTGCGAAACTGCGGTAGACGGCTGTTGTGTATCAATCTCATAGTACGGTCCAGTTCAATAGAATCATGGCCTGCGGGCCATGGGTTTTACGCCTAAGATGTAAGTATATCTGTAGTACACAGGGTGTATAAACAACATCCGTTTACCATCGGCGAACGGTTGTCCTAGAAAATCGTTTTACCACTACCTACAGAGAAAGGGCGCCCGGTTGGAGCGCCCCTTGCTTAGGGTTTGATGAGGTTTTGGATCGTCTGGATTAGCGGCGCTTGCGGGTGGCCGTTGCCTTGCGGACGGAAGTCTTCTTCGACGGCGCCTTTTTTCTCGGTTGCGGCGGCGGGGGAGACCGGGGTCTCCATTGTGGGCTCGGGCTTGGCCTTTACTGCGGGTTTGGCCTCGGCCTTAGCCTCCGCTTTGGGAGCAGCAGCCTTGGTCGTGGACTTCTTGGCCGTCGTCGTTGCGCGCTTGCGCGTGGTGGTCTTGGCGGCCGGCTTGGCCTCGACGGTTACCTTGGCCTTGGATTCGGCGGGCGTCTCCTCGACTTTGGCGGCCGGCTTTGTGGCTGCCTTGGTTGTGGCGGCCTTCGTGGTCGTCGATTTCGTTGTTGTGGTCTTCTTGGCAGCTGTTGCCTTCTTGGCGGTCGCGGTCGTCTTCTTGGTAGCGGCCTTGGCCGGTGCCTTTGCCGCAGCCTTAGCCTCGACGGCGTCGGCCTTTACCTCGGGAGCAGCCTCGGCTTCGGCGGCCTTCTTGGCAGCTGCGGTGGTGCGCTTGCGCGAGGTCGTTGTCTTGACAGCGGTGGTCTTGGTTGCCGTCGCTTTGGCCGCTGTGGCCTTCTTAGCCGTCGTCTTACGAGTCGTGGTCTTCTTAGCTGCAGGCTTTGCAGCTGGCTTGACCTCGGACTCTGCCTCAGGAGCAGCCTCAGCCTTCACCTCAGACTCGGCCGTAACGGGCTCAGCTTCAACCGGCTTCTCTTCGGCCTTGGGCTCCTCAGCGGCCACCGGCTCAGCAACAGCCTCAGGCTCGTCGACAACAGCCACCGGGCGCTCGATCTCCGGGTGCATAAAGAAGTACAGGTCCAGATACTTGTCGGCCGAGCGCGTCCAGCTAAAGTCCTGGCTCATGGCCTGCGTGACCAGCTGGTTCCAGGCATCGCGGTTGTCCCAGAACAGGCGTGCCGCACGGAACACGGCGTCGCCCATCTCGTCGCCGTTAAAGTTACTAAACGAGAAGCCCGTGCCCTCGCCGGTAAACTCGTTATACGGGATCACCGTGTCCTTCAGGCCACCGGTCTCGCGCACGATGGGCAGGGTGCCGTAGCGCATGGCAATGATCTGCGACAGGCCGCAGGGCTCAAACTTCGAAGGCATCAGGAACATGTCGGCGGCAGCATACATGCGCTGCGACAGCGCAGGATCGAACTCGATGCGTGCGGCCATGCTGCCGGGGTACTTGTCCTGGAAGTAGCGCAGGCCGTCCTCGTAGTCGCGGTCGCCGGTGCCCAGCACGGCCACCTGAACGCCGCCGGCCAGGATGCGGTCGAGCGCATACATGACCAGGTCCATGCCCTTCTGGCGCGTCAGGCGCGTGACCATCACCATGAGCGGACGGTCGTCGCGAACCTCGAGCCCCAGCTCTTCCTGCAGCTTGGCCTTGCACACGGCCTTGCCGGAACGGTCCTCGACGGTGTAGTTGGCGGCAATGCGCTTGTCGGTCGCCGGGTCAAAGCCCGCCACGTCAATGCCGTTCAAAATGCCCTGCAGCGCATAGGAGCGCTCGCGCAGCACGCCGTCCAGGCCCTCGCCAAACTCGGGCGTCTGGATCTCGCTGGCATAGGTGGGGCTCACCGTGGTTATGGCGTCGGCATAGCGCAGGGCGCCCAGCATGTAGTTGATGCTGCAGGCGTCGCAACGCAGCTGCGAGGCGGCCGCCGGAATGTGTGCCACACCCAGGATGTCCTCCATCACGGTGTCGCTAAACTGGCCCTGGAACGCCACGTTGTGGATCGAGAACACGGTCTTAACGCGGTCATACAGCGGCAGGCCCTGGTAAAACTCGCGTAAAAACACGGGCGCAAGTGCCGTCTGCCAGTCATTGCAGTGCAGGATGTCGCACTCAAAGCCGGCCGGCAGGTGCTGCAGGCTCTCGGTGATGGCCTTGGAGAAGAACGCAAAGCGCTCGCCGTCGTCAAAGAAGCCGTACGGATAGTCGCGCGCAAAGTAGCGCTCGTTGTCGATGAACATATAGGTGACGCCGTCGTGCTCGAGCTTCTCGAGTCCGCAGTACTCGTTGCGCCAGCCCAGACTCACGTAAAAGTCGGAGAAGTGCTCCATCTGCGCCTTGTACTCGTCCTTTATGGTGGCGTACTTGGGCACCATCACGATAACTTCGGCGCCGGCGCGCACAAGCGCCGCAGGCAGCGAGCCTGCCACGTCGCCCAGGCCACCGGTCTTTACAAACGGTGCGCACTCGGCCGAGGCAAACACGATCTGCATCTTTTTGCTGGAATCTGCCATATTGTCTCCCATGTTGCAATTCGAGAATAGCCGCCTGGCGCTAACCGGGCGGCTATTCTACTTGTTACGAGCGATGTTGCGGTGCCAACGTTAACGTACGATGGTGGTGTCGGAAGTTAACGGAGCCTTGCCCAGCACCAGGATGTTCTCGGGCGTGCCGCGAAGCTCGGTGTTGGTGGGAACCACGTTGTTTTTGTCCAGAATGGCGTTCTCAACGCGGGCGCCGCTCTTGATGATGCAGCTCTGGTTGATGATCGAGTTGGTCACCGAAGCGCCTTCCTCGACCACGACGCCGCGCGACAGGATCGAGTTGCGCACGGTGCCCTTGATGATGCAGCCGGCCGAGATGATCGAGTTGCAGGCGTGGCTGCCGGTCGCATAGCGCGAAGGCGGCACGTCGTGAGCCTTGGTCAGGATCGGGCGCTCGGGGTCAAAGAGCTGGTCGGCCACGGTCTGGTCGAGCAGGTCCATGCTGCGGCGATACAGCGACTTCTCGCTAAACACGCCCACGACCTCGCCCTTGTACTCGTAGCTGCACACGTCGATGTTGCCAAAGTCGCCCTGGAGTGCCTCGAGCAGGTCCAGATAGTCGGCGGCCTGGTAGTGGTCGATAATCTCGAGCAGCGTATCGCGGTTGACGATGCAGCAGTCCATAGAGGCGTTGTCGCCGTACACGACGCCGGCGCTCACGCCCGTCAGGCGGCCGTTCTCGTTAATCTCGAGCTTGGTCTCGTCATCGACGTTGCGCGTGGCCTTGCAGTACACCACGGTCATCTGGGCACCGGAGTTCTCGTGCGCCTCGATGATGGTGTTGAGGTCCATGTTAAAGATGATGTTGGTGCCCATCATCACAACATAGGGCATGTCCGAGCGCTGGAACAGCGTCTTGTTGGAGATGATGTCGCGCAGCAGGAAGCGCATGCCGCCCTTGGTGGTGCCATACGCGTTGCCGGGCACCATGAACAGGCCGCCTTTCTTGCGGTCCAGGCCCCAGTCCTTGCCCGAGCCCACGTGGTCGATCAGCGAGCGGTAGTTGCCCGGCATGACGACGCCGACGGTCTTGATGCCGGCGTTCATCATGTTGGACAGCGGAAAGTCGATCAGGCGGTAGCGGCCCAAAAACGGAACGGATGCGATGGGGCGGTCCTTGAGCAGCACGCTGCCGTAGGTCGAAGAGTAGTTAGCGGTGATATAACCGATGGCCTTGCGATTGATCATCGGATCATTCCCCCTTCCCGATAACGACGTCATTTCCAACGACGGCCGTATCCTTGGTGGTATCGACAGAGCCGAGCTTCACGCCCTCTTCGACCGTGGAGTTCTCGCCCAAAATAGCGCGGCAGATGTGCGCGCCGCTCTTAACGTGCGCACCCGGCAGCAGCACGGAGTCCTCGACCACGGCGCGCTCCTCGATGATGACATCGGTCGAAAGGATCGAGTGGCGAGCGGTGCCGTAGATCTTGCAGCCGTTGGAGACCAGGCAGTCGTCCAGGCGGCCGTCCGGTCCAATGTAGTGCGGCGGACGCGTGGTGATGTTGGACATGATGGGGAAGTTCTTGTCGAACAGATCGAACTCGGGGTTGTTACCCAGCAGGTCCATCGAGGTCTCATGGAAGCTGGCGATGGTGCCGACGTCCTTCCAGAAGCCGTGGAACTCGTAGCTGTACAGGCGCTTGTTCTCACCGAGCAGCTTGGGGATGATGTCCTTGCCAAAGTCGTGGCTCGAGCGCTGGTCCAGAGCGTCCTCCTCGAGCGCCTCGATCAGCACGTCGGCCGAGAAGATGTAGATGCCCATGGACGCGAGGTTCGAATCGGGCTTCTCGGGCTTCTCGGTGAACTTGGTGATGCGGCCGTCTTCGGGGTCGGTGGTCAGGATGCCAAAGCGGCTGGCTTCCTCCCACGGCACGGGCATAACGCTCACCGTGAGGTCGGCGTTGTTCTCAATGTGCGTCTTGAGCATCTTGCGGTAGTCCATGCGATACAGGTGATCGCCCGAAAGAATCAGGACGTACTTGGGGTCGTTGGCCTTGATGTAGTCGAGGTTCTGCGTAATGGCGTCGGCCGTGCCCGCATACCAGGCGCCGCCGGTCTGCGTCTCGTACGGCGGCAGGATCGACACGCCGCCGTCGCGGCTGTCCAGATCCCACGCCTCGCCGGAGCCCACGTAGGCATGCAGCAGGTAGGGACGGTACTGCGTCAGAACGCCCACCGTGTCGATGCCCGAGTTGGAGCAGTTGGACAGCGAAAAGTCGATAATGCGGAACTTGCCACCAAAGCTAACCGCCGGCTTGGCGATCTTTTGGGTGAGTGCCCCCAATCGGCTGCCCTGTCCTCCTGCGAGGAGCATCGCGATGCATTCTTTCTTACTCATCGATTTCTCCTTCTGTCATCGATGTTCCTAAACCCATTTGCGACGGGCGCGGCGCTCTGTCACGCCCGTCGAGTAATGCCGTGCGGCAAAGGGAGCTCGCGCGCCTTTACGCGTGCCAGATCTCGTCGCGATACTCGCGAATGGTACGGTCGCTCGAGAACCAGCCGGAGGAGGCGGTGTTGAGCAGCGCCTTGCGGTTCCAGGTCTCCTGGTCGCCGTAGCTGCCGGTGAGCTTCTCCCAGGCGTCGACGTAGCTGCGGAAGTCTGCCATGACCAGGTCGGGGTCGTTGTTGTTCATGAGCTCGTTGTAGATGCTCTCAAAGTTGCCCGAAAGACCCGCAAAGGTGTTGTCCTTGAGCTCGTCCATCACGCGGCCCAGACGCTCGCGGTCGCCGTTGAGGGTATCCCACGCAAAGTAGCTGTTGGATGCCCAGAGCTGCTCGACCTCGGGAGCGGTCAGGCCAAAGATGGCCTCGTTCTCGCGGCCGGCAAGGTCGGCGATCTCGATGTTCGCGCCGTCGAGGGTGCCCAGCGTAATGGCGCCGTTCATCATGAGCTTCATGTTGGACGTGCCCGAGGCCTCCTTGCCGGCCGTGGAGATCTGCTCCGAGATCTCGGCGGCGGGGTAGATGAGCTGGGCGTTGCTCACGCGGAAGTTGGGGATAAAGCAGACCTTCATGACCTCGTTGACGCGCGGGTCATTGTTGATGACGTCGGCAACGGAGTTAATGAGGCGGATGGTCTCCTTGGCGAAGGTGTAGCTCGAGGCAGCCTTGCCGCTAAAGATGAAGGTCGTCGGCGTCACGTGGAAGTTGGGATCGGCGATGCGGCGGTTGTAGATGTCCATCACCTTCATGATGTTCATGAGCTGGCGCTTGTAGGCGTGGAAGCGCTTCACCTGAACATCGAAGACGGTGTTGGGGTCGATGACCAGACCGGTCTCGGCCTTAACGTAGGCGGCCAGGCGCTCCTTGTTGGCGCGCTTGGAGGCACCCACGGCCTGGAGGAACTCAGCGTCGTTCTGGAACTCCTTGAGTTTCTCCAGCTCAAAGGCGTCCTTGAGCCAGCCGTCGCCAATGGCCTCGGTCACGAGCTTGGCGTAGGTGGGGTTGGCCTCGGCAAAGAAGCGACGGTGCGAGATTCCGTTGGTCTTGTTGTTGAACTTCTCGGGCGTCAGGGCATAGAAGTCCTTGAGCACGATGTTCTTGATGATGTCGGAGTGGATCTTGGCCACGCCGTTGACGCTATGGCTGCAGATCACGGACAGGTTGGCCATGCGAATCTCGCCGTCCCACAGAATGGCGGTCTGGCGCAGACGCTCCTGCCAGCCCTCCTTCGTGGTGTCGAACGACTCGTGCCAACGACGGCTGATCTCGTCGATGATCTGGTACACGCGGGGGAGGAGCTTGGAGAACGTGCCGATGGGCCACTTCTCCAGAGCCTCGGGCAGGATGGTGTGGTTGGTGTAGCTCACGACCTGCGTCACAATGTTCCAGGCGTCGTCCCACTCGAGCTTCTTCTCGTCGATGAGGATGCGCATGAGCTCGGGGCCGCACATGGCGGGGTGCGTGTCGTTGGTGTGGATGGCCACAAACTGCGGCAGCAGCTCCCAGTTTTCGCCGTGCTCCTTCTCAAAGGTATCGAGCAGGCTGTAGATGCCGGCCGAAACAAACAGGTACTCCTGCTTCAGGCGCAGCAGGCGGCCGTGCTCGCCGGCGTCGTTGGGGTAGAGGATGGCGCTGATGGCCTCGGCCTCGGCGCGCTCGGCATCGGCCAGGGCATAGTCGCCGCGGTTGAAGGCCTCCAGATCGAAGTGCTCCTCGACCGGCTCAGCGGCCCAGACGCGCAGCTTGTTGACGGTCTCGCCGGCATAGCCCACCACGGGGATGTCATAAGGGACGGCCAGGATGTCCTGCGTGTCCACTGTGCGGTAGAACGTGCGGCCGTTCTCCTCAAAGCCCTCGACGCGGCCACCAAACTTAATGGTCACGGCCTTGTCCTGACGACGGACCTCCCAGGGATAGCCGTGCGTGAGCCACTCGTCGGTGGCCTCGACCTGGCTGCCGTTGACGATCTCCTGCTTAAACAGGCCGTAGCGGTAGCGCATGCCATTGCCGTAGCCGGCAATGCCCTCGGCTGCCATCGAATCCAGGAAGCATGCAGCCAGACGGCCCAGGCCACCGTTGCCCAGCGCCGGATCGGGCTCCTGGTTCTCGATGACGGACAGGTCAAAGCCCATATCGTCGAGCGCCTCGGCGACCATGTCGCGCACGCCAAAGTTGAGCAGGTAGTTGTCAAGCAGGCGGCCGATCAAAAACTCGATCGAGAAGTAGTACACGCGCTTTTTGCCCTCGGCGGTGGCGCGGGCGTCACTCTTGGTGGCAACGGTGCGCGCCTTCTCGGCCACGAGCTTGGCCAGGGCGTTAAAGCGGTCGAGGTCACTGGCGGCCTCGACGCTCTTGCCGCTGATGCTCATGACGGCATCGCGATAGAGCTCGGTAAACTCCTGCTTGTTGTCGAAGATCTTATTCATACGTTCCTTTCCCCCGGGGATGTTTCTCCCGGAACGGTTATGACTTGTATCCTACGCCCCCGCGGGGCGGGTAATTACAGTGGTAACGCCTTTGTTACGCTTTCTTAGCAGGAGCCTTAGCGGCAGCTGCCTTAGCCTTGGGAGCGGCCTTTTTGGTGGCTGCCTTTTTGGCCGTGGTGGACTTGGCCGAAGCCTTGGCAGCGGGCTTGGCAGCCTTCGCCTTGGGCTTCACCGAAGACGCACGCTTTTTGGGCTCAGCCTTGGGCTCCTCGACCACCGGCGGCTTATAGCTGCTGGGGCCGCGGCGCTTAAGCACCACACCTGCCAGGCCGGGTACCTTAATCTCGATAGAGTCCATCTGCCCGTTCCAGGGATAGGGCTCACTCGAGCAGGTGTAGGGCTCCTCGCCGGCATAGCCGCTGCCGCCAAACTCGGGACGGTCGGAGTCAAAGATGACCTCCCAGTCGCCCTCGCGCGGCACGCCCACACGGAAGCTCTCGTAGCTCGCCGGGTCAAAGTTGATCAGGACCACCAGATCGTCATCGATGTCTTCGCCCTGACGCACAAAGCTCACGATGGACTGCTTGGAGTTGTCCGCATCGATCCAGGTAAAACCGTCATCGGTGTAGCCGCGCTCGTACAGGGCGGGCTCGGCGGTGTACAGGTGGTTGAGCGCCTTGATAAACGCCTGATGATGACGGTGGGTCTCGTACTCCTCAGTCAGGAACCACTGGATGGACTCGTAGTAGCGCCACTCAATAAACTGGCCGATCTCGTTGCCCATAAAGTTGAGCTTGGCACCGGGGTGCGTCATCTGGTAGAAGGCCAGTGTGCGCAGACCGGCAAACTGGCGCCACCAGTCGCCCGGCATGCGGCCGATGAGCGAGCACTTGCCGTGCACGACCTCGTCGTGGCTCAGCGGGCAAATGAAGTTCTCGGTAAAGGCGTACATGATGGAGAACGTGAGCAGGCCGTGGTTGCCGGGGCGCCACGGAAAATCGGTCTGCATGTAGTGCAGGGTGTCATTCATCCAGCCCATGTCCCACTTATAATGGAAGCCCAGACCGCCGTCCTGCGGCGGGTAGGTCACGAGCGGCCACGCGGTGGACTCCTCGGCCATCATCATCACGTCAGGGAAGTGGGCCTCCACGGCGCAGTTGACCTGGCGGATAAACGCGCTGGCGTCCAGGTCCTCCTCGGTACCGTACTTGTTGAACTTCTTTTGGCCGGGATCGTCGATGCCAAAGTTGAGGTACAGCATGCTGGACACACCGTCCATGCGAATGCCGTCCACGTGGAAGTTCTCGAGCCAGTACAGTACGTTGGAGACCAGGAAGGAGCGGACCTCGCCGCGGGCGAAATCGAACTTGTGCGTGCCCCAGTTGGGGTGAATCTCGTGCTCAAACAGCATGTGGCCGTTAAAGGTTGCAAGGCCGTGGGAGTCGGCGCAAAAACCGCCGGGCACCCAGTCCATGATCACGCCGATGCCCGCCTCGTGGCACGCATCGATAAAGTGCATGAGCTGCTGCGGGTTGCCGTAGCGCGACGTGGCGGCGTAGTAGCCGGTCGTCTGGTAGCCCCAGGAGCCATCGAAGGGATGCTCCATAAGCGGCATGACCTCGATATGCGTGTAGCCCATGTCGCGCACGTAGTCCACGAGCTCCACCGACAGGTCGTCGTAGGTGTAGAACTCGCCGCGCTGCGCGGGGAAGGGATCCATGGGTCCGGGGTAGTTGCCGTACTCGTCGGGCTCGCCCTGCGGCGCGTCACCGTGGCGCTTCCACGAGCCAATATGCACCTCGTAGATGTTGAGCGGCTGCGACATATGGTTGTGGCCGGCGCGGCGCTTGAGCCACGCGGCGTCGTTCCACTTGTAGCCATCGAGGGTCCACAGCACGCTCGCGGTACCCGGAGGGCACTCGGCCTTAAAGGCATACGGATCAGCCTTGTAGAGCTTCTCGCCCTCATTGGTCTCAATGAGATATTTATAGAGCTGTCCCTGTTCGGCGCCAGGAATAAAGCCTTCCCAGATAGCGCTCGTATGCACGGGCACCAGCGGGTTGGCTTCCTCATCCCAGTCGTTAAATTCGCCAATAACATGGACACTCTTTACGTCGGGCGCCCAAACGCAAAAGCGCCAGCCGCGCGTACGGTTCTGCGTGTCGGGATGCGCGCCCATCTTTTCCCAGCTGCGCTCCCACATACCAATGCCAAACAGGTAGACATCGTCCTTGGAGAGCTCCGGTGCGTGCGGAGCCGGTTTGCGGGTTGCGGGCTTTTTAGCCGTTGGCTTTAGCTTTGAATCGCTCACGTTTGATCCCATCATGACGCGGCAGCGTGTTGCCTTGGTGACTAGATGCGAAAGGTCCAAGGCTGCACGAATCGAAGGGACGGCGAAGTTTCTGTGATTCGTTCCACCTCGCGTGCTCGGTGGAACTTTCGGCAGAAACTACGATAACACCTGTGCGTTAGTTTTATGGACGAAAGCGGATTTGCGGGGGCTTTTAATCGGTAAGCGACATGTTTATACCACTGGCAGAATTGCCGTGGTAAAACTCTTGACAGTTTTACCAATTTGGGTTTCAAAATTGTTTGGCTGACGTTTGGTAAAACGTTTTTAGCAGGATGTTTACCATTTGATATCGAAAGGTTCATTTATGCCCCATACCGCCACTCCCAAGGTTGCTTTTATTTTCGATTGCGATGGCACGCTGGTTAATAGCACCCCCGTTTGGGCTTATGCTCAGCCCGAGTTATTGCACCGCCACGGGATTGACGTGACCGTGGATGACTTTGCCCAATTTGAGCACCTGTCGCTGGAGGACGAGTGCCAGGCCTACCACGACACATGGGGCATTGGCACGAATGGCGAGGAGCTCTACCGTGAGCTGAGCAATATTCTGATTGATGGGTACTCCAAGGTGCCGCCGCGCGAGGGGCTCCTGGCGTTTTTGGAGCAGGCGAAGGCGGCAGGCATTGCCATGTGCGTGGCTACGTCCACGCCGGCCGAGCTGGTGCAGTCCGCGCTCGCTGGTGCCGGGCTCGACGCCTACATGGAGTTTGTGACCACCACGGGCGAGGCAGGTCGCTCCAAACAGTTCCCCGATGTGTACGAGCTGGCGCTGCGCCGCCTGGAAGAGCGCCATGGGCACAAGTTTGAGGGCGTTTGGGTGTTTGAGGACGCCGTGTTTGGCCTAAAGAGCTCTGGGGTCGCCGGCTTTAAGCGTGTGGGTATTTACGACCCGCATGGCCGCATGAAGCGCGACGACGTGCGCGACAACTGCGATATCTTTATCGACAGCTACGAGGAGCTGGATCTGCCCCGCGTGCTTTCGTTTGAGGGATAGGCGAGGGCTGTGGCTTGCAAGGTATTAGTGGTCTGCGGCTCGCCCGTGGTGGCGAGCGCGAATCTGTTGCGTAGGCTAGCGGGGGAGTGCGACCACGTTATCGCCGTGGACCGCGGGCTCGACGCACTGCTGGGCGCGGGGCTGGGCTGCGATGTATATGTGGGAGATGTCGACACAGTGAGCGACGCCGGCCGCGCGCTGGTCGATGCCGCCACCGACTTTGAAGTTGAGCGCCACGACCCCTACAAGGACTATACCGATCTGGCGCTGGCGCTCGACTCCGTCCGCAGTCGCTGGCCGGGTGCCGAAGTAGTTGCGACCTGCGCCACCGGCGGCCGCCCGGATATGGCGCTTTCCGTACTGGGGCTGCTCGCGGGCTACGGGGATGCCCCTATCTGGATTGCCGAGGACAAGGTGGTCGCCCGCATCCTTCGCGCAAGCGAATCGTGGACCATCGAAGGCGCCGAGGGCAAGACGTTCTCCATTATCGCCATAGCGCCTGGGACGGTAGTAAGCGAACACGGTCTAGAGTGGGAGCTAGATCACGCCCCCCTGGGCTTGTTGGCCGACACGGGCATCAGCAACGTCGTCAGGTCAACAGCCACGATCCAAGTCCACACCGGCACCGCCATCGCTTACCTCTACAGGTAAGGTCTATTGCATCAGGGTTTTATCGGGACGGTGGATAGAAATAAGCGCTCGAAGAGTGATTATTTCTGCCCCGTCCCAGGAAAACCCGTAAGTAAGAGATTCAACCCAAAAAAGTCCTTGCATCAAAGAAAGTCTTCCCCTATAGTATCTCCTCGTCACGGGGGCGTAGCTCAGCTGGGAGAGCGCTTGACTGGCAGTCAAGAGGTCAGCGGTTCGATCCCGCTTATCTCCACCACGTATTTAATCCACCACATCTGTCCGATGTGGTTCCTTTTTTATTCATTCCCCTCACCGCAGTAAGTTGACTCACTCGATTTCATGCGTCTGCTTCGCTCTTTTGAAATCGGTTCCCTTACTTTGCCGCTGCCTCATCTCACTGTTTCATCTCCATATCTCAAACACTCCGCTTTCCCGGCATAAGTGACTCACTCGATTTCATGCGTCGCTTCGCTCCTTTGAAATCGGTTCCCTACTTAACCGGTTTGATCTCAATCATCTATATCACAATAAAAAAGGTCACATCATTGCGATATGGCCTTTTTTGTTTTTATTAAATTTACTCACCCGGGTAAAATCAGAATTCGAATCGGGCGGAGAGCATGAATGTCCTCGGCATGGATAATCCGAAGGTGGTGGAACTCCCTCTTCCCATCCAGTAATCTTTATTTGCCACATTGTAGCACATGGCGCTTAAAGAAACGGGGATTCTTCCCAAACGTGTTTTGTAATTCACACCCAGGTCAAGTGTGGTGTAGGACGGGATTTTCGTTTTTCCTGACGGCGCATTGGAATTATCGATATAGGCGGCGTCATTCCAAACGACTCTCCCTATGATTCCCAGGCTGTCGTTCGGTTCGTAAACGAG
>ENA-OQCU01000352-OQCU01000352.1-human-gut-metagenome-genome-assembly--contig:-NODE-352-length-22308-cov-3.610883_pt1 | contig 22308 bp, 19 predicted proteins | sample MGYA00242504_ERZ504590 | MGnify/ENA primary metagenome ERZ504590 (study PRJEB26092, sample SAMD00036318) | human gut metagenome | host: Homo sapiens | study: EMG produced TPA metagenomics assembly of... | reverse complement strand
CGCGGCACCTCGATCCTGACCGGACCTACCGAATCGGTGACCACGGTCTTGGCGGTGGTGCCGTTGCGCGTGTTCGCGGCCCTGCCGTCCTTGGATTTCTTGTGCTTGGCGCGGCCCAGGTGCTCGGTCATCTCCTCGTCCAGGGCCGTCTCCAGCACGCTTTTGGACGCGAGCACCACCCACCAATACCGGAGAGTTGATATCACCACGACGAGCACCGCCACCACCTTTCTGACGACCTAATTTACGAGTAGAACCGCTGATTTCGCTTCTTTCTTTAGATTTATGAGTTCCCTGACGTTGGTTAGCCATAAACTGCTTAACGTCCAAATAGATAGCGTGGTCATTGGGTTCAATTCCGAAGATAGATTCGTTTAACGTAACCTTTCTTCCGGTGTCTTCACCTTTAATATTTAATACGTTAACTTCCATTATTTCTCAATTATTACGATTGAACCTTTGCAACCCGGTACCGAACCTTTAATCAAAAGAAGATTGTGTTCCGGAATCACTTTTAATACCTGTAAGTTATGTGTAGTAACGCGGTCACCACCCATTTGGCCACCCATACGCATTCCTTTAAATACTTTTGCAGGGTAAGAACATGCACCGATAGAACCCGGTTTACGAGCGCGGTTGTGCTGACCGTGAGTAGTCTGACCTACTCCACCAAATCCATGTCTTTTAACTACACCTTGGAAGCCTTTACCTTTAGAAGTACCAACAACGTCAACATAAGCCGCATCATTGAACAACTCCACTGTAATAGTGTCTCCCAAATTCAATTCTGTTTCAAAATCTTTGAACTCGGCCAAGTGTCTCTTCGGAGTTACACCAGCTTTTTTAAAGTGCCCCATCAAAGGTTTGGTAGTATGCTTTTCCTTTTTGTCCTGGAAACCTACCTGAACAGCTGCATAGCCGTCTTTCTCAACACTCTTAATCTGAGTAACTACACAAGGACCAGCTTCGATAACAGTGCATGGTACATTTTTACCATCAGCACTGAAAACGGATGTCATTCCGATTTTTTTTCCTAATAATCCTGGCATTTCAGTTTAATTTTTAAATGCATTAAACTTTAATTTCTACTTCAACTCACTCGTAATTCCAACTTCATCAGAGCGTCTATCTGTCTTAGCTGTTGAGCTATAGATGTCGATTAATCTCTTGTAAGAAGACAATTCAAACTGTTCACGTGACTTCTTGTTAACGAAAGTCGAACGGTTTACCGTAAAAATACGCTTGTGTGTAGGCAATGGGATAGGACCGCTAACAATAGCACCTGTTGCCTTCACTGTTCTAACGATCTTTTCAGCAGACTTGTCTACCAAGTTGTGATCGTAAGATTTCAGTTTAATTCTAATTTTTTGACTCATTAAATTTTAAATTAAAAAATGATTAAATATAAATGTGGGGCCGGATTAAGAGTCATTCGCTAACCCGTCGCCCCTGCTTTTTTTATTATACTAAGTCTACGCGACCTTTCACTTCTTCAAGTACAGCCTTAGCAATAGAGCTGGAAACTTGAGCATGATGATCATAAGTCATAGATGATGTAGCACGGCCCGAAGTAATAGTACGCAAAGCTGTTACGTAACCAAACATTTCTGCCAAAGGTACTTTAGCTTTTACAATACGAGCTCCAGAACGGCTTGATTCCATACCTTCTACTTGACCACGACGCTTATTCAAGTCACCAATAACATCACCCATGTTTTCTTCAGGAGTTACAACCTCCAGTTTCATAATAGGTTCAGTCAATACAGGACCTGCTTTAGCACATGCATTTTTGTAAGCCTGGATAGCACAGATCTCGAATGACAACTGGTCAGAGTCAACCGGATGGAATGAACCATCCTTCAAAACTACTTTCAGTGAATCAAGCGGATACCCTGCCAACACACCATTCTTCATTGCGGTCTGGAAACCTTTCTGAACTGATGGGATAAATTCCTTAGGAACATTACCGCCCTTCACTTCATCAATAAACTGCAAACCACCTTGTGTAAAGTCTTCGTCAACCGGGCCGATTGCCACAATGATATCGGCAAACTTACCACGACCACCAGACTGCTTCTTATAAACTTCACGCAATTCAACAGTCTTAGTGATAGCTTCCTTATAGTTAACCTGAGGTTTACCCTGGTTACATTCTACTTTAAACTCACGTTTCAGACGGTCGATGATAATATCCAAGTGAAGCTCACCCATACCGGAAATAATAGTCTGACCGGACTGCTCATCAGTCTTAACAGTAAATGTCGGGTCTTCTTCAGCCAGTTTAGCCAAGCCATTAGACAACTTGTCCAAATCTTTCTGAGTCTTAGGTTCAACTGCAATACCAATTACAGGATCAGGGAATTCCATTGATTCCAATACGATCGGTGCATCTTCATCACACAACGTATCACCTGTACGGATATCCTTGAAACCAACACCGGCACCAATATCACCAGCTCCAATCACCTCTACAGGATTCTGTTTGTTTGAGTGCATCTGGAACAAACGTGATACACGTTCTTTTTTACCCGAACGAGTGTTATAGATATATGAACCAGCCTCTACCTTACCAGAGTAAACGCGGAAGAAAGTCAAACGTCCGACATAGGGGTCAGTTGCAATCTTAAATGCCAAAGCTGATGTTTTTTCATCCTCGCTAGGTTTACGGTCTTCCTCTGCTCCTGTAGTCGGATTAGTACCTACAATAGCAGGTGTATCCAACGGAGAAGGCAAGAATGCACAAACATAGTCAAGCAATGTCTGAACTCCCTTATTCTTGAATGAAGAGCCGCAGAACATCGGAACGATATCCATTTTCAATGTACCTGCACGCAAAGCACGCAAGATTTCTTCTTCAGTGATTGTAGAAGGATCATCAAAGAATTTCTCCATTAAAGCATCGTCAAATTCAGCCACTTTTTCGAGCATTTTCTCTCTCCATTCATTAGCTTCATCAACCAAGTTCGCCGGAATTTCTTCTACGCTATAATCTGCACCCATTGTTTCATCGTGCCACAAAATAGCTTTCATTTTGATCAAATCAACAACTCCTTTGAAGCTCTCTTCAGCACCAATAGGAATTACCACAGGGCAAGCATTTGCGCCTAATACATCCTTCATCTGGCGAACAACTTCGAAAAAGTCAGCACCAGAACGGTCCATTTTATTAACGTAACCAATACGAGGCACATTGTATTTATCAGCCTGACGCCATACGGTTTCTGACTGAGGTTCAACACCACCAACCGCACAATAAGCTGCAACAGCTCCATCCAAGACACGTAAAGAACGTTCTACTTCAGCAGTAAAGTCAACGTGTCCCGGAGTGTCAATCAAGTTTATTTTATAAGTATTTCCCGCATATTTCCAACGAGTAGTAGTAGCAGCAGATGTAATAGTAATACCACGTTCCTGCTCCTGCTCCATCCAGTCCATTGTTGCTGCACCATCATGCACCTCACCAATTTTGTGAGTCAAGCCAGTGTAGAACAAAATACGTTCTGAAGTCGTTGTCTTACCAGCATCAATGTGAGCCATGATACCGATATTGCGGGTCAAATGCAAATCATGTTTAGCCATCTTCGTCCTTTACTTATTAATTATTACTTGATTAGAATCTAAAGTGAGCGAATGCACGGTTAGCTTCAGCCATACGGTGCATATCTTCTTTACGCTTATAAGCACCACCCTGTTCGTTGAAAGCGTCAATAATCTCAGCTGCCAGTTTATCTGCCATTGATTTACCACCGCGTTTACGAGCGAAAAGAATCAAGTTTTTCATTGAGATTGACTCTTTACGATCAGGACGAATTTCAGTAGGAACCTGGAAAGTAGCGCCACCTACACGACGAGACTTTACTTCAATCTGCGGAGTTACATTATCCAAAGCTTTCTTCCAGATTTCCAAAGCTGATTTTTCTTCATTAGGAAGTTTTGTTTTCACTGTTTCCAATGCTGCATAGAAGATCTCATAAGATGTATTCTTTTTTCCATCATACATCAAGTGATTTACGAATTTAGAAACCTTCTGATCATTAAATACCGGATCCGGAAGGATCACACGTTTTTTTCGGTTTTGCTTTTCTCATTTTTTCTCAAAATAATGTTTTTGTTTGGGGCTGCACTTTTTCCGTTTACTTCAACGCTTCCTCTGAAGCATTTACTCAACCTTTATAGCTTATTCCAACAAACCAAAACTTAAATTAATATTCTTTGTTTCAGGAATTCAGTTACAATTTACTTCTTTCCTTTTCCTTTTGCAGGAGCTGCAGCTTGCCCTGCTTTAGGACGCTTCGCACCATATTTAGAACGTCTTTGTGTACGACCAGCTACGCCTGCTGTATCCAAAGTACCACGAACGATGTGATAACGTACACCCGGAAGGTCTTTCACACGACCACCACGAACCAACACGATTGAGTGTTCCTGCAAGTTATGACCTTCTCCCGGAATATAAGAGTTTACTTCCTTAGAGTTAGTCAGACGCACACGAGCAACTTTACGCATTGCTGAATTCGGCTTTTTCGGAGTAGTAGTATACACACGAACACAAACGCCACGTCTTTGAGGACATGAATCCAGTGCCGGAGATTTACTCTTCTCAACCAAAACCTCTCTTCCTTTTCTTACTAATTGTTGAATAGTAGGCATTTTGTTTGATTTTTAATTATTATATATTGTTTATTAATTTGCTGTACTAAGTCCAAAACTATACATTTTGGGCTGCAAAGTTACGAATAACATTTTAATAAACAATACTTTCTACTAATAAAAATAGTCTGTTTCTCAAAAAAAGTTTTTGAAAAACAGACTACTATGTTATTTTTGCTACAAAAGCCCTTATGCCTCCCCTTTAAATCCGCTTATAGGAGGAATGAATGTTTTTCCATCCGGTCCATTATTTCCCCCATTCATTTCTTCCGGCATTCGAATAGGTCCAAAATTACGTTCGTATTTTGCAACATTCTCCTGTAATGCATACATCAAACGTTTTGCATGTTCAGGAGTCAGTACAATACGTGACTGCACTCCAGCTTTAGGTAATCCCGGCATTACACGCACAAAATCAACAATAAATTCCGAACTGGAATGGGTAATAATGGCAAGATTTGCATACGTTCCTTGAGCTACTTCTTCTTTCAACTCTATCTGTAACTGATTGTTATTTTTTTCGTTTTCCATGATTTTATACTTTAGCATTAAAAAAATATTCTGAATTTCAAGGTCCCCAACTTCTATTCTTTGGTTGGAGTACAAATATAGACATTTATTTGTAATAATACAACATACTGATTATTCTATATAATTTTCCTATAGCATTTACTATAAACCTAAAGAGGCTGATTTCTTAAACAGAAATCAGCCTCTTTTACAGTGTATGTATTAAAAATTACTCTACCTCACTATAATCGAGTACATTCTTACGATTAGCAAGAATGCGATCATATTCTTCCTTCGAACCAACAATAATCTTTTCGAATTCACGCTGACCGGTACCGGCAGGAATCAAGTGACCACAAATCACATTCTCCTTCATACCCTCCAATCTATCAACCTTACCATTGATGGCAGCCTCATTCAAAACTTTCGTTGTTTCCTGGAATGATGCAGCAGACATGAAACTTGAAGTTCCCAAAGCGGCACGGGTAATACCTTGCAGAATCTGAGTAGATGTAGCAGGAATAGCATCACGTACCTCAACAGGCTTCAAATCACGACGTTTCAACATACTGTTCTCATCACGCAACTTACGGGCAGTAACAATCTGACCCGGCTGCAAATTCTGAGAATCACCAGAGTCAACAACTACTTTCTTGCCCCAAATACGATCGTTTTCTTCCATGAACTCTTGCTTATCCACTACCTGCTGTTCCAAGAAGCGAGTATCGCCCGGCTCATCGATTTCTACCTTACGCATCATTTGACGAACAATAATCTCAAAGTGTTTGTCGTTAATCTTCACACCCTGCAAACGGTAAACGTCTTGCACTTCATTTACGATATATTCCTGTACAGCCGTGGGACCTTTAATGGCCAAAATGTCAGCAGGAGTAATCGCACCGTCAGATAACGGAGTTCCGGCACGAACGTAGTCATTCTCCTGAACCAATATTTGTTTAGACAGATTCACCAAATACTTTTTCACTTCACCTGTCTTAGATGTGACAATAATTTCACGGTTACCACGCTTAATCTTACCCATAGTAATTTCACCGTCTATTTCAGAAACGACAGCAGGATTAGATGGATTACGAGCCTCAAACAGTTCTGTAACACGAGGAAGACCACCAGTGATATCACCAGCCTTGCCTACAGCACGAGGAATCTTCACAATAATGTCACCAGCTTTCACTGCCTGACCGTTTTCAACCACAACATGCCCCCCCACGGGTAAGTTATAAGTACGGATCAAATTACCATCCTCGGTTACAATATGGGCAGAAGGTACTTTTGTCTTATCCTTAGACTCGATAATGATAATTTCACGCAAACCGGTAGCTTCATCAGACTCTACCTTATAAGTTACGTTTTCAACCACACTCTCGAATTCAATCTTACCAGTAGCCTCTGTAATAATAACAGCGTTGAACGGATCCCACTTAGCAATCAGTTTTCCCTTCTCAACAATATCACCGTCCGCAGCATATAATTTTGAACCATAAGGCACATTATGAGTTGACAGGATAATCCCTGTATTCACATCGATAAAGCGGACTTCAGCCAAACGACCGACTACCACTTTCACAGCCTCACCCATTTCATCAACCGTATCTACCGTACGCAATTCTTCGAATTCCAAACGTGCATTATTCTTGGCCACAATGCTTGCATTAGCAGCCATATTACCTGCGATACCACCGGCATGGAATGTACGCAATGTCAACTGTGTACCCGGCTCACCAATAGATTGGGCAGCGATTACGCCGACTGCTTCACCTTTCTGAACCATACGACTGGATGCCAAGTTACGTCCATAACACTTAGCACATACCCCTTTCTTAGATTCACAAGTTAATACCGAACGGATTTCAACGCTTTCAATCGGAGAATCCTCGATTTCCTGCGCAATATCCTCTGTAATCTCCTCTCCACCGGCTACAATCAGTTTACCAGTAGTAGGATGGACGATATCATGTACAGAAACACGTCCTAGAATACGTTCGTACAAAGTAGCAATAACTTCATCGTTATTCTTCAAAGCCGTACAAACCAAACCACGAAGTGTTCCACAGTCTTCTTCATTGATAATCACATCATGCGACACGTCTACCAGACGGCGGGTCAAGTATCCCGCATCAGCAGTCTTCAACGCTGTATCCGCCAAACCTTTACGAGCACCGTGGGTAGAAATAAAATACTCTAACACAGACAAACCTTCTTTAAAGTTTGAAAGAATAGGGTTTTCAATAATCTGTGCGCCTTCAGCACCGGCTTTCTGCGGTTTTGCCATCAAACCACGCATACCAGACAACTGACGAATCTGCTCTTTAGAACCACGGGCCCCGGAATCAAGCATCATAAATACTGAATTGAAGCCTTGGTCATCATTCTTAATCGTCTTGTAAAGTATATCAGACAGGTCACTGTTCACGTGAGTCCATGTATCGATAACCTGGTTATAACGTTCATTGTCAGTAATGAAACCCATATTATAGTTCATCATAATCTGTTCCACTTCCTCATTACCACGTTTTACCAGTTCTTCTTTTTCTTTCGGGATAATAATATCACCCAAGTTGAATGACAGACCACCCTTGAACGCCATATAGTAACCTAAGTTCTTAATACCATCCAAGAATTCACAAGCACGTGCAACACCGACAGCTTTGATAACATCACTAATGATATCTCGCAAAGACTTTTTGGAAATAATGGTATTCAAGTACCCCACTTCCGCTGGAACGATTTCATTTACAATCACACGCCCTACGGAGGTTTCTTTCATCATCACATCTACGATTTTGCCATCTTTGTCCAAGTCCTTCACCACTACGTTGACGATAGCATGAATATCCACTTTACCTTCATTATAAGCAATCAAAGCCTCTTCCGGACCGTAGAAAGTCAAGCCTTCACCTTTAGCCCCTTTTCTCAGCTTGGTAATATAATACAAACCAAGTACCATATCCTGTGCAGGCACAGTAATAGGAGCACCATTAGCAGGATTCAGAATGTTATGAGCTTGAAGCATCAACATCTGTGCTTCCAGAATCGCATCATTACTCAAAGGCAAGTGAACCGCCATCTGGTCACCATCGAAGTCGGCATTGAACGCTGTACAAGCCAACGGGTGCAATTGAATAGCTTTACCTTCAATCATATGCGGTTGGAAAGCCTGAATACCCAAACGGTGCAGAGTCGGCGCACGGTTCAGCAATACAGGATGACCTTTCATGACATGTTCCAAGATATCCCAGATCACAGGCTCCTTGCGGTCTACAATCTTCTTTGCAGATTTTACAGTCTTCACAATACCACGTTCAATCAACTTACGGATGATAAACGGCTTGTAAAGCTCTGCAGCCATCAGTTTAGGGATACCACATTCACCCATCTTCAATTCAGGACCAACAACAATAACCGAACGAGCAGAGTAGTCAACACGCTTACCCAGCAAATTCTGACGGAAACGTCCTTGCTTACCCTTCAAGCTATCGGACAGTGATTTCAATGGACGATTAGCGTCAGTCTTCACTGCACTTGATTTACGTGAGTTATCGAACAAGGAATCGACAGCCTCCTGCAACATACGTTTTTCATTACGCAAAATCACTTCGGGAGCCTTGATTTCAATCAGTCGCTTCAAACGGTTGTTACGGATAATCACACGACGATACAAGTCATTCAAGTCAGAGGTAGCGAAACGGCCACCATCCAACGGAACCAATGGACGCAGTTCAGGAGGAATAACCGGCACAATACGTACAATCATCCATTCAGGTTTATTACGTCCGCGAGATGCACGGAACGATTCAACTACCTGCAGACGCTTCAAAGCCTCGTTCTTGCGTTGCTGCGAAGAATCATTACTTGCTTTATGACGTAATTCATAAGATAAAGCATCCAAATCCAAAGTTGAGAGCAGATCATAAATGGCTTCTGCTCCCATCTTAGCTATAAACTTATTCGGATCTGTATCTTCCAAATATTGGTTTTCTTTAGGAAGTGTATCCAAGATATCCAAATACTCTTCTTCAGAAAGCAAATCATATTTATTAATGCCATCTTCAGCCTTCACACCCGGCTGGATAACCACATAACGTTCATAATATACAATAGCGTCTAGTTTCTTTGTAGGCAGCCCCAACAAATAACCGATCTTGTTCGGCAATGAACGAAAATACCAGATATGCGCTACAGGCACAACTAACTGAATATGTCCCATACGTTCACGACGGACCTTCTTTTCAGTCACTTCAACGCCACATCGGTCACAAACAATACCTTTATAACGGATACGTTTGTACTTACCGCAATGACATTCGTAATCTTTCACCGGACCGAAAATACGCTCGCAGAACAAACCATCACGTTCCGGTTTGTAGGTACGGTAGTTGATCGTTTCAGGCTTCAACACCTCACCGCTCGAATTCTCAAGGATTTCTTCGGGTGAAGCCAAGCCAATTGAGATTTTCGAGAAATTACTCTTTATCTTAGTTTCTTTTCTAAAAGCCATACTTCCTTATTTATAATGTAAAGAGTTATATTTTTTTATTATTCAAGGTTGATACTCAAGCCAAGACCTCTCAGTTCGTGTAACAATACATTCAGAGATTCGGGGATACCCGGAGTTGGCATAGGTTCACCTTTCACAATAGCTTCGTAAGCCTTTGAGCGTCCTACAACGTCATCAGACTTAATGGTCAGGATTTCCTGTAAGATATGTGCTGCGCCGAATGCTTCAAGCGCCCAAACTTCCATTTCTCCGAAACGCTGACCACCGAACTGTGCCTTACCACCAAGCGGCTGCTGAGTAATAAGGGAGTACGGACCGATAGAACGGGCATGCATCTTATCTTCAACCATATGCCCTAGTTTCAACATATAAGTTACACCCACTGTTGCAGGTTGGTCAAAGCGTTCGCCTGTACCACCATCACAAAGATAAGTCTTACAATAACGAGGCAATCCAGCTTTATCTGTCCATTCATTTAAATCATCCATAGAAGCACCGTCAAAAATAGGAGTAGCAAATTTCACACCCAACTCTTTTCCGGCACGACCTAATACGGCTTCGAAAATCTGACCAATATTCATACGAGAAGGCACACCCAACGGATTCAATACGATATCTACTGGAGTACCATCTGCTAAGAACGGCATATCTTCCTGACGAACCACACGAGAAACAATACCCTTGTTACCGTGACGTCCCGCCATCTTATCACCTACACCAATCTTACGCTTCTTGGCAATATAAACCTTAGCCATCTGAATAATGCCCGCAGGAAGTTCATCACCGATAGTGATAGCAAACTTCTTACGCTTTAATTCAGCATCCAATTCTTTATATTTCTTCAAATAATTCATCACCAAGTCACGAATCATGTCATTCTTATGAGCATCAGCTGTCCACTTGCTCAACTGGATAATAGTATAATCCAATGATTCCAAATCGCGTTTGGTGAACTTCGCCCCCTTGGCAATAACTTCCGTTCCCAAATAATCTTTCACTCCTTGGGAAACCTTACCATTAGTCAAAACCAATAGTTTCTCAATCAAGATATCTTTCAGTTTTGCTGCCTTTTCTTCGAATTCATCATTCAGTTTAGGCAGAATAGCCTTATCGGCATTCTTCTCACTTCTGCTCTTGATAACACGTGAGAACAACTTCTTGTCAATAACGACACCACGTAATGACGGAGAAGCTTTCAATGAAGCATCCTTCACATCACCTGCCTTATCACCGAAAATAGCACGAAGCAATTTTTCTTCCGGAGAAGGATCTGATTCACCTTTCGGAGTAATCTTACCAATCAGGATATCACCCGGTTCGATACGTGCACCTACACGTACAATACCGTTTTCATCCAAATCTTTAGTAGCTTCTTCACTCACGTTAGGAATATCAGAAGTTAATTCTTCCATACCGCGTTTCGTTTCGCGGACCTCCAAAATATATTCATCAACGTGTACAGAAGTCAGCAAGTCCTCACGTACAACGCGTTCATTCAATACAATAGCATCCTCGTAGTTATAACCTTTCCAAGGCATATAAGCCACCAACAGGTTTTTACCCAATGCAAGCTCACCACCCTGAGTTGAATATCCTTCAGTCAGGATATCACCCTTCTTCACACGCTGTCCTTTATCACAAGTAGGACGGAGGTCAATGGTCATGCTCTGATTAGTCTTACGGAATTTAGGAATTCTGTATTCCTTCAAAGCAGGTTCAAAGCTTACAAATTCCTCATCTTCATTTCTGTCATACAAGATACGAATAGTTGTTGCATCGACATATTCTACAACACCATCACCCTCTGCTGCAATCTGAGTACGAGAGTCTTCAACCAACTGTTTTTCAATACCTGTACCTACAATAGGAGCCTCTGTACGCAACAAAGGAACTGCCTGGCGCATCATGTTTGATCCCATCAATGCACGGTTAGCATCGTCATGTTCCAAGAACGGAATCAAAGAAGCAGCGATAGAAGCAATCTGCTGTGGAGAAACATCCATCAACTCTACCTGGTCAGGAGTAACAACAGGATAATCAGCATCACGACGAGCTTTTACTTTCTCACGAACAAATTTGCCTTCATCATCCAATGGAGCATTACCCTGAGCGATTATCTTATCCTCTTCCTCTTCGGCTGTCAGATATTCAATACCTTCATCAGATATATCCACCTTACCATCAGCTACTTTACGATAAGGAGTTGAAATAAAGCCAAGTTCATTAATCTTAGCATACACACACAAAGAAGAAATCAAACCGATATTCGGACCTTCAGGAGTTTCAATCGGACACAAACGACCATAATGAGTATAGTGTACGTCACGAACCTCAAAACCAGCACGTTCACGTGACAGACCACCAGGTCCTAACGCTGACAAACGACGCTTGTGAGTGATTTCAGCCAATGGATTAGTTTGATCCATGAACTGCGACAAAGCATTTGTTCCAAAGAATGAATTGATAACAGAAGAAATAGTCTTCGCATTAATCAAATCAATCGGAGTAAACACTTCATTGTCACGCACATTCATACGCTCACGGATGGTACGAGACATACGTGCCAGACCAATCGCAAATTGATTGGACAACTGTTCTCCTACAGTACGTACACGACGGTTACTCAAGTGGTCAATATCATCAACATCCGCTTTAGAGTTAATCAGCTCAATCAGATACTTAATGATTTCAATAATATCTTGTTTTGTCAATACCTTCACATCCATGTCCGTAGTCAGTCCCAACTTTTTGTTGATTCTGTAACGTCCTACCTCGCCAAGGTCATATCTTTTTTCAGAGAAGAACAGGTTATTGATAACCTCACGAGCACTGGCATCATCAGCCGGATCTGCATTACGCAACTGACGGTAAATGTAAAGTACAGCCTCTTTTTCAGAGTTGCTCGGGTCTTTCTGAAGGGTATTAAATATAATAGAGTAGTCGGATGAATTCGCTTCTTCCTTGTGAACAAGGATATTCTGAACGCCTGAGTCTATAATTTCATCGATATGATCCTCTTCAATCACAGTTTCACGGTCGATAATAACCTCATTACGTTCAATAGAAACAACTTCACCTGTGTCTTCATCTACGAAATCTTCTGTCCATGTTTTTAAAACACGAGCAGCGAGTTTTCTTCCTACGACTTTCTTCAAGTTAGTCTTATTAACCTTAACGTCTTCAGCCAAATTGAAGATTTCGAGGATATCTTTATCATTTTCAAAACCTACAGCTCTTAACAGAGTAGTAACAGGCAATTTCTTTTTACGGTCGATATACGCATACATTACATTGTTAATATCTGTAGCGAATTCGATCCATGAACCTTTGAATGGAATAATACGGGCAGAGTACAATTTAGTACCGTTAGCATGCACGCTCTGACCAAAGAACACGCCCGGAGAACGGTGCAACTGAGAAACAACTACACGCTCAGCACCATTAATAACAAAAGTTCCTTTCGGAGTCATATACGGAATAGGACCCAGATAAACATCCTGAATAACCGTATCGAAATCTTCATGATCAGGATCAGTACAATACAACTTCAGTTTTGCTTTCAAAGGCACGCTGTATGTGAGCCCGCGCTCCAAACACTCGTCTATTGAATAGTGAGGCGGATCAATGTAATAGTCCAAGAATTCAAGGACAAAGTTATTACGAGTGTCAGCAATAGGGAAGTTTTCAGCGAATACCTTATACAGCCCGTCATTCTTACGCTTTTCGGGCGGGGTATCCAACTGTAAAAAGTCTTGGAATGACTTCAATTGCACTTCCAAGAAATCCGGATACTTCATCGGATTCTTGATGGAAGCAAAATTAACTCTTTGATTTTCAGTATTTGAAGACATTTGTTAATATTTTGTAGAACTTAATAATAATATAGACACAAAAAGGTTAAGAATCCTCTACCAGAGGATTCCTAACCGTATTACCTGATACTCAGGCTAATATTATTTAAGCTCAACTTCAGCTCCAGCTTCTTCCAAAGTTTTCTTCAGTGATTCAGCTTCGTCTTTAGCCAAGCCTTCTTTTACTGTGCTAGGAGCACCGTCTACCATGTCTTTAGCTTCTTTCAAGCCAAGACCACATGCTTCTTTAACGGCTTTAACAACCTGCAATTTTGCAGCACCAGCGCTCTTCAAAACTACATCAAAAGATGTTTTTTCTTCAGCAGCAGCTGCACCAGCAGCAGGACCAGCAGCAACAGCTACAGCTGCAGCAGCAGGTTCAATACCGTATTCTTCTTTAAGGATAGTTGCAAGTTCATTAACTTCTTTTACTGTCAAGTTAACTAATTGTTCTGCAAAAGCTTTCAAATCTGCCATTTTTGTATGATTTTAATTGTTTGTTACTAATTGATTATAAAATTGATTATTCGGCACGTTCGCCCAGAGTCTTAAGAACTCCATGAATGGTGTTACCACCTGATTGAAGAGCAGAAATAACATTTTTTCGCCGGTGATTGCAGCAATGCAATAATATCAGCAATAACTTCATTCTTACTCTTAATGTTGCAAAGAGCATCCAGTTGATTAGCACCTACATAGAAACCTTCTTCAGCATAAGCTGCTTTCAATGCAGGAATTTCCTCTTTGTATTCTTTCAACAACTTTGCAGGAGCGTTAGCTACTTCGCTAAACATTACTGAAGTTGTACCTTTTAAAGAATCGAACAACGGAGAGAAATCAACACCTTCCATGCTCATCAGAGCTTTGTGAAGCAAAGAATTCTTCACAACAACCAGCTTAATACCTGCTTTGAAACATTTTCTTCTCAGTTCACTTGTCTTAGCTGCATCCATAGCAGTTGTGTCAACCAAATAGAAATGTCCGTATTGCTTAACGGTTTCAGCCAACTGACCAATAATAACGCCTTTATCTTCCTTTCTCATGATTCCTCCTTATTGTTAGTTTTCTTCTACAGTTTTGGGATCAATCTTGATACCCTTACTCATAGTACTTGAAAGATAAATACTCTTAATATAAGTACCCTTAGCTGAACTTGGTTTCAATTTAATGATAGTAGCGATAAATTCTTTCGCATTATCACGAATCTGATCTGCAGTGAAAGAAACCTTGCCAATTGAAGTATGAACGATACCGCTCTTATCAACCTTAAAGTCAATCTTACCTTGCTTAACTTCCTTAACAGCCTTAGCTACATCCATAGTTACAGTACCACTCTTCGGATTCGGCATTAATCCACGAGGACCAAGAACACGACCCAAAGCACCGATCTTACCCATGATAGACGGCATTGTAATGATTACATCAATATCAGTCCATCCACCTTTGATCTTTTCAATATATTCATCAAGACCAACATAGTCAGCACCAGCTTCTTTTGCAGCAGCTTCAGCATCAGGTGTACACAGAACCAAAACACGCACTTGCTTACCTGTTCCGTGAGGCAATGAAACTACACCACGAACCATCTGGTTAGCTTTACGAGGGTCTACACCTAAACGTACGTCAATATCTAATGAAGCATCAAACTTAGAAAAAGTAATATCTTTAACTAACTGATGCAGCTTCTTTCAGTGAGTAGCTTTCCCTGCTTCAATTTTTTCGCAGCCAACTTTTGATTTTTTGTCATGTTTACCCATTATAATTGAAGTTTATTAGTTATTACCCGGGAATTCCCCTTTTACAGCGATACCCATTACTTCTAGCTGTACCAGCTACCATAGTCATAGCAGACTCGATAGTGAAGCAGTTCAAGTCAACCATTTTGTCCTGAGCAATCGTACGAACTTGTTCCCAAGTAATTTCGGCAACCTTCTTACGGTTAGGCTCAGCAGAACCACTCTTAATCTTAGCCAATTCAAGCAATTGAATAGCTACGGGAGGAGTCTTGATAACAAAATCAAAAGACTTATCTGCGTAGTAGGTAATGATTACAGGTAAAATCTTACCTGCTTTGTCCTGGGTTCTGGCATTGAATTGCTTGCAAAATTCCATGATATTAATACCCTTAGAACCCAAAGCAGGTCCAACGGGAGGTGATGGATTTGCAGCGCCTCCTTTAATCTGTAATTTGATTAGTCCAGCAACTTCTTTAGCCATTTTGTTTCTAATTTTTATATATTAATTATAGCGAAAGTCCAATGCACGTAACAGAATGCATTATTCTTTCTCGACATCCATAAAGCCAAGTTCCAGCGGAGTTTTACGTCCGAAGATCTTAACCATAACCTTCAACTTCCGTTTTTCGGTATTCACCTCTTCAATGAGACCACTGAAGCCACTGAACGGTCCAACGGTAACTTTCACTGTTTCTCCTACGGTATAAGGTACATTAAGTTCCTCACCACCTTCCTGAAGTTCATCCACCGTACCAAGTATACGATTCACTTCCGATTGTCTCAAAGGAACCGGATTTTCGGAACCTCCCAAGAAACCGATTACATTCGGAGTGTTTCTCAAATGATGAGCAACCTCACCGACCAAAGCGGCCTCGACTAAAACGTATCCGGGAAGATAACTTCTTTCTTTCACAATTTTCTTACCATTGCGAACCTGATACACTTTCTCGGTAGGAATCAACACCTGAGACACATACTCGCTAAGATCACTGTTCTTAATGTCAGCATCAAGATACTCCTTAACCTTGCTTTCTTTTCCAACTAACAGCACGTAATACGTACCACTTTTTTTCAATCTCAGACATTTTATTCAATTAATTAGTGCGGATAGATAATATCCTCCATTACAAACTGGAAGGCTGAATCCATAAGAAAAACAACTAGCGCAATGAGTAGGGAAGCATATAAAACAACCACTGCGCTACTAGAAAGTTCTTTACGAGTAGGCCATGATACTTTATGGACTAATTCGTCATAAGATTCTTTACAATAATTTGCTACTTTCTGAAACATATTCTTTCAAGTTTAGCACGGGAGGAGAGGCTCGAACTCCCGACACCCGGTTTTGGAGACCGGTGCTCTACCAACTGAGCTACTCCCGTAAAAATCAGTTCCCGGTGTCTTACGACCGAGAACTGATCATATTAATTATCTAGTGATTAGTCAAGGAGTTCTGTAATCTGACCTGCACCTACAGTACGTCCACCTTCACGAATAGCAAAACGCAAACCTACATTCAATGCAACCGGGTAGATCAACTCAACTGTAATAGTTACGTTATCACCAGGCATTACCATTTCAGTTCCTTCCGGCAAAGTGATTTCACCTGTACAGTCCATAGTACGCAAGTAGAACTGAGGACGATACTTGTTATGGAACGGAGTATGACGACCACCTTCTTCTTTCTTCAAGATATAAACCTCAGCTTTGAACTTAGAGTGAGCCTTAACCTGACCCGGCTTACACAAAATCATACCACGTTTGATTTCGTTTTTGTCGATACCACGCAACAACAAACCAACATTATCACCAGCTTCACCTTGATCCAATAATTTACGGAACATTTCAACGCCAGTAACAACTGATTTCTTATCTTCACCCAAACCAAGAATTTCAACTTCGTCACCTACATGGATAATACCAGCTTCGATACGACCTGTAGCAACAGTACCACGACCAGTGATAGAGAACACGTCTTCAACAGGCATCAAGAAAGGTTTATCAATATCACGCGGAGGCAATGGAATCCAAGTATCAACTGCATCCATCAACTCCATTACTTTATCTTCCCATTGAGGAACACCATTCAAAGCACCTAATGCAGAACCACGAATAATAGGAGTATTATCGCCATCGAAATCATAGAATGAAAGCAATTCACGCATTTCCATTTCTACCAATTCCAACATTTCTTCATCATCAACCATATCACACTTGTTCAAGAAAACAACCAAACGAGGTACGTTTACCTGACGAGCCAACAGGATGTGTTCACGAGTCTGAGGCATCGGACCATCAGTTGCAGCACAAACAATAATTGCACCATCCATCTGAGCAGCACCTGTAACCATGTTTTTTACATAGTCGGCGTGACCCGGACAGTCAACGTGAGCATAGTGACGATTTGCAGTTTGATATTCTACGTGAGAAGTATTGATAGTAATACCTCTTTCTTTTTCTTCAGGAGCGTTGTCGATAGAATCGAAAGAACGCAATTCTGAAAGACCTTTTTTAGCCAACACAGTAGTGATAGCAGCAGTCAAAGTGGTTTTACCGTGGTCAACGTGACCGATAGTACCAATGTTAACGTGCGGTTTCGAACGTTCAAATTTCTCTTTAGCCATAGCTTTACTTGTTATTTATTTGATTAATAATCAGCAATTACGTTATCAAAGAGCTGTTAACGAGACTTGAACTCGTGACCTCTTCCTTACCAAGGAAGTGCTCTACCACTGAGCTATAACAGCAAGAAAAAAAAGAGCGGAAGACGGGGCTCAAACCCGCGACCCTCAGCTTGGAAGGCTAATGCTCTATCAACTGAGCTACTTCCGCAAAAAACCAAAGACCTTTCAAGTCTTAAGAATGTGGGCAAAGATGGATTCGAACCACCGAAGTCGAAAGACAGCAGATTTACAGTCTGCCCCATTTGGCCACTCTGGTATTTGCCCAACTTACTTTCAAAGAACAACAGCTTCTCAGCATCTTTTCTTGAGCCTCTTGTCGGATTCGAACCAACGACCCCGAGATTACAAATCACGTGCTCTGGCCAACTGAGCTAAAGAGGCTTGTCATATCTAACTTCGCAACCATTCCGCCTTGAATGGTTAAGCGGCTGCAAAGTTAGATATTTATTTTAAATCTCAAATTCCCATCATAACTACTCATAAAAAGGTATAAAACATATTTTCAAAGTATTAAATATTTACATATTTCATTGTATACATCGCTTTTGTTTAACAAAAGTTTCAAAAATGTCATTTCGCTTCCATGCCTTTATAGAAGCATAAGGGATACAATAGGAAAAGTGCTTTTATGTTATATAAAAAGCTTTTTTACAGTATTTTATTCATTCTCTTACCTTGTAAGTAAGGGAATGGGTTATCTCTTACCTTGTAAGTAAGAGAATGAACTATCTATGAAACAATTTTATATAGCAAGTAATATTAATTTACATGCTATTTTTTATTCTATTCCCCTTTTTTTCTCTTTTTCTTTTTGGCATGGATGGTGGAAATAACCTTCCGGTTGGCTTTGCTCATTGCATTATTGTTAAAAGAAGAGAGGTATACGTGTGTTACCTTTTCGGAACTATGCCCCAGTCCTTCGCTTATCATGGCGATGGCTACTCCTTCTTCTTTGGCGGTGGTGGCCCAACTGTGGCGTGCCACGTAGGAGGTGAGCGGCACACTCAGACGCAGCAGCTTGGATAGCCGGTGCAGGTGCTGGTTGTAAAGACGCAGAGCGCTTTTGTACTGCCGGTAGCCTTCCGGACCGACCGCTGAGAGTATGGGCAGAAGGTAAGGAGAGGGGGAGTGCTTGTCGGTGTAGCGTCGCAGAATCTCGGCGGCGTACGGTTCGAGGTAGACCGATAGCTGCTGGCGGGTCTTGCGGCGGTAGTAGTAAATGGTGTTGTGCTTCATGTCCGTTTTGCGGAGATGAACCAGGTCGACAAACGGAATGCCTCTCAGGTAGAAGCTGAGTAGGAATAAATCGCGGCTGAAGCGCAGGTGGGGAGAGTGTTCCAGATTCAGTTGCGAGAGACGCCGTATAAGGGCGGGGGAGATGGCACGTTTGGCGGTAGGCTCGTAGCCGGTGAATACGAAGCGGAACAGCTCGTCGGCAGGTATTGTATCGGGAATGCCTTGCTGGTATGCCTGGTTGAATATGGAACGCAGCATGCGCATATAGGCGGAGATGGTATTGTGGCGCCGGCCTTTCTGCAACAGGCTTTTCTTCGTATCGTTTTATCATTCCCGCCGTCACTTCCTTGAAGGTAAGGGGATGTCTCCGGTAAAATTCCGGAAACTGTTGATGGCGCCGGAATACAGGTTGGCTGTGCCGTAGCGGCCGGCGCTTCTGGCTTCTTCGATTGCGCTTTGCGCAAAAGTGTATATGGTAGTCATAATCTGAATTTTAAGTTGGATAATGAGCTTGATAACAAGCTATCTCAAAAAAAGATTTGAGATAAGACAGGTTTAAGAGCCTGCTTAAATTTTGTTCAGCTTCTTTGGGAAGTTCTTCTTGAAGAAAATTTAAAAGGACTCCGTATATAGAAAGGGTAAATTTCTATATGGATTCAGATTATGACCGGTCCGGGCATTCCCGTAAAAATCAGAGTATGCCCGAACGTACCCGGCTTAAGGTTTCGGGAGTCATCAGCAGATAGGAGGCGATGTGCGACAGAGGGGCGCGCTTGATGACTTCCGGCTGCTGCTCCATCAGCTGGCTGTAGCGTTCGCGTGCTGTCTCGAACCGCCAGGAATCGGCTTTGATTTGTGAAACAATAAGGGAATATTCGAGTATCTTGCGATAGAACATATTGATTTCCCACGATATTTCGGTAAGAAGCATCAGCTTGTCATAGGGAAGCAGGTAGACCACGCTGTCTTCGAGCGCTTCAATCATGAGGTGGGTGGGCTCTTTCTTCAGCGTGCTTTCAATGCAGATGACGATGCATCCTTCATAAGAGAAATGTTCGGTGACGTCTTTTCCGTTTTTGTAATAGAACTGGCGCAACATACCTTTGCCAACGAGTACGATATTATGGCTTACCTGTCCCTCTTTCAGTAGAAGTTCGCCTTTTTCCACTTCTCTGCGGACCAGGATTTCTTCCAATTGCCGTCTGCCTTCGGGCGCCATGCCGGGATAGCGGGAGTTGACGGTGGCGTTCACTGTTTCTTTGAGTAATGTGTCCATAACGGTTATGCAGGTTTGGGTGTCATTTAGCGTGGCAAAGGTAGCAAAAAATATTTGATATGTGTCAAGTTGTTCTCCCTTTCCTTTCCGTATCTTTGCGCGATTTTTATCATAGCGCTTCTACAACAATGATACAGCAGGAGAATCTGAAGAAACGGCTTGCCAGACTGGCGGCCCCCATTTTCATAGAGACATTATTAATCATGATGCTTGGCGCGGTGGATACCGTTATGCTGAGCCGCCATTCGGACAACAGTGTGGCTGCCGTAGGGGTGGTCAATCAGATTATCATGCTGACTTTCCTGGTGTTTGAGGTGATTAATCTCGGTACTTCCGTGCTGTGTTCGCAGTATCTCGGTGCACGGCTGCATAAACAGGTGGTGCAGGTGGTGGGGGTATCCCTTCTGGTGAACTTCGCGGTGGGTGTAGGCATCAGCATGCTGCTGTTCGGGTGTGCGGAGCCTATCCTGCGGCTGATGGGGTTGGGGCCCGAACTGATGCAGGACGGCATGGACTATATGCGTATTGTAGGGGCGTTCGCCTTTTTCCAGGCATTGTCGCTTACTCTTTCCGCTTCGTTGCGCAGCGCCAACAAGGCGGTGTATCCGATGCTGGTGACGGTGGTGGTGAATGTGCTGAATATAATAGGCAACTATTCCTTGATTTTCGGACGTTTCGGCTTTCCGGAATTGGGAGTGGAGGGGGCGGCCATCTCTACGGCTTTCAGCAGAGGGGTGTCCATGGTGATTCTGTTTGTAATCTTGTTTCGCAAGCATATCCACCGTTTCCCGCCGGCTTACTTCCGTCCGTTTCCCTGGGTGGAGTTGAAGAACCTGATGAAAGTGGGGCTGCCTTCTGCCGGCGAGCAGCTTTCTTACAGTTCGTCGCAGGTGGTGATTACTTATTTCATTAACATGCTGGGAGTGGAAGCGCTTGCCACGCGTACTTATTGTGTCAATATCATCATGTTTGCTTATCTGTCAGCATTTCCATGGCACAGGGCGGGGCAATATGCATCGGGCATCTGATAGGGGAGAAGAAACCGCGGGCGGCTTTCCTGATGGGGAAATATGTAATGAAGAAGTCGGTGATGATAACCGTGATTCTGTCTTGTATTCTTGCTCTTTTCGGGCATGTTATTTTCGGCTGGCTGACGTCCAATGCCGAGATTATAAAGATGGGGGTTACCATTCTGGTTATCGATATTGTGCTGGAGATAGGGCGTCCTGTCAATATCTTCGCGACGAATGCGCTGCGTGCGGCGGGCGATGTGAATTATCCGTTCTATGTGGGGCTGATGGTGATGTGGAGTGTAGCCGTAGGGCTTGGCTATCTGTTCGGCATTTCCGTTGGGTTGGGGCATTTGCGGCATGTGGGTAGCGTTTTTGCTGGACGAGAATATTCGCGGGGCTATTTTTGTGCGCCGTTGGTACAGCATGAAATGGGCAAGCAAGAGTTTTATAAGATAATGCTTAGGGAGGAAAGGCCGGTTTTCTTTATGGAAAGTAAACGGGGTGTGTACCGGTAAAGATAGGGAAACTGAACGGGGATACTCTAAAAGGAGCCTGAGAAAATACTTTTTGAAGAAAAATTAAACAGCGTATTGTGTTTTGAGTGTTAGCGTGTTATCTCTTTTCTTGCAAAAATACTGAAAAAAATATGCGGGAAAGATTTGCATAGTCCAAAGTTTGCCATACATTTGCACCGCATTTGAGAACAAATGTTGGTTACTAAGGAAGTTTGGGTGAGTGGCTGAAACCACCAGTTTGCTAAACTGACGTACGGGTAACCGTACCGGGGGTTCGAATCCCCCAGCTTCCGCAAGGAACTGAAAGCATCGGTCTGAAAG
>ENA-OQCU01000350-OQCU01000350.1-human-gut-metagenome-genome-assembly--contig:-NODE-350-length-22420-cov-4.357332_pt1 | contig 22420 bp, 26 predicted proteins | sample MGYA00242504_ERZ504590 | MGnify/ENA primary metagenome ERZ504590 (study PRJEB26092, sample SAMD00036318) | human gut metagenome | host: Homo sapiens | study: EMG produced TPA metagenomics assembly of... | reverse complement strand
AGAGCTGCCAGAAGAAGGCCATTGGAAAGTTTCTTACGACGAGCTCACAGAATGTCGCAAATATCTGTGAATTAAAACCACCATTGAAAAGGATGGTAGCGATAAAGCTCATCATAGGGCACATAAACCAGATTGAGAAGACGGAAATTGCAAGGATTATAGCAATAGGTCTGTCCTTTTCCCGGTGTGACGATTTTGAAAGCACAATTTTTTTGCAAGTGGTCCGGCAATGAATGTATCGAGAATAAAACCGGCAACAATCATGATAGGAAATTCGCCTAATGCGGCCTTAAAAACAAAGTTCTTCATACCGCCTGTTTCAAGGGCAATATTGTAGCATATCATGGCATAAACCATGACAAGCACCATCATGATGGTAAAAACGGTTTCCTGTAATCTGTTCTTTGGCATTTTTCTTAAATCCTCCTGTTATGTAAAATAAATATAGCTGTAACGAGTAGTTACAATAGGCTCTTGATAGCTGCGATAATTGAAAAAGGCTTGAAGTGTATACAAGGCTTCATGCACGTAAAAGCGCAAAAAAAATAGACAGAGGGAAACTTTCGTCTCGCTCTGTCTAAGCTGCAACTACCATTAATTGTCGATAGTTTATCACAGATAAAACACAAAAAACAATAGGAAGTTGGTACTAAACAATATGACAATAAAAGATATCGAATTTAAAATTGAAAGATGGCAGAAACTGCCATTTTGCGAAAGTGCAAATGAAAAGGATGCCAAAGCTTTTATAGAGTACATGAAAAAGTCAACCGGTGAAAACGGATTTCTTACTTAGGACACCGGAAGAATGTGAGACACAGACCATCGAGCAGGAGATTGATTTCATCAATAACTGCAATTCGTCAGATGCACAGGCAATGATAGTTTGTGAAGTAGGTGGAAAACTTGCCGGAAATTGCATGGTCTGGTGGAATAACCGTGTGAAAACCGGACACAGGGCAAGTGTGGCAATCGGCTTGCTGAGCGAATTCTGGAATCAGGGAATTGGAACAAGAATGTTTCAAGAAATGATAAAAATAGCAGAAAACAATCCGAAGATATTGCAGATGGAATTGGATTTTATCGAGGGCAACAGCAGGGCGAGAGCACTTTATGAGAAAATGGGATTTAGGATTACAGGTATAAATTTTAATGCTATAAGGCAGAAGGACGGAACTTTGTGCAATGAGTATTCAATGATAAGGGAAATTAGTAGATAAGCAAACTTATTATAAAAAGCCACAATATGTATTTTAGCGAGTACCAGAGAGTTTATACCTTGTAAACGTTTACTATTATGTTATACTGTAATCATTGCCGGGCATACTAATGTGTGAATGTTAACGGTAAACGGAAAAAGTAATAAGAACAGCAGGAGAAGGATTTTATGCTGTATCATAAATAAAAATGAGGTGAAAATCGTGCTTAAAGCAGAAAATTTAACTTTAAACGTAGATGATGAGGGCGGAAAGAAATGCCTTCTGAACAATATATCATTTCAGGTAGAGGACGGAGAAATGCTTGTCATTACCGGACCAAACGGAGGTGGAAAATCCACTCTGGCAAAGACCTTGATAGGTATTCAGACACCGGACAGCGGAAAGATTATACTTGACGGGCAGGATATCACAGAGCTTGACATCAATCATAGGGCAAATGCGGGAATAGGCTTTGCATTCCAGCAGCCACCGAGATTTAAGGGAATGACCGTCATGAAGCTGCTCAAGCTTGCCGCAAAGGATGAGCTTTCAGACAAGGAGTGCTGTGACCTTCTCACCGCGGTAGGACTCTGTGCAAAGGATTACATTTACCGCCAGATTGACGGCACACTCTCAGGTGGAGAAATGAAGAGAATTGAGATTGCATCAGTGCTTGCCAAGGAGCATTCGCTTTGCATATTTGATGAGCCGGAGGCTGGAATCGATCTGTGGAGCTTTTCAATGCTCATACAGAAATTCGAGGAAATCCATACTGAGAAAAAGCAGAGCCTCATAGTGATTTCACATCAGGAGAAAATCATAAATATGGCAGACCGCATCATGATAATTGATGGCGGAGAAATCAAGAAAATCGGCACAAAGGACGAGGTGCTGCCTTATCTCAATGGTGTACAGAAATGTCACAAATGCGTAGAGAGACTGGAGGGAAGAGCATAATATGGTAAAGCTTGACAACGTAACAGAGGGCGTATTGGACGTCATAAATGATAATAAATTCAGTCAGACCGGTGCCTTTAATCTGCGTGAAAACGGCACATCAATCTGCCACGGAGACAGCGAGCACATCAAGATAAAGAAAAAGACGGACAAGCCCGGCATTGATATTTATATTGATGGAAAGACCGACGGAGAGGCTGTCTATATCCCGGTAGTACTCAGCAAATCAGGCATGACAGACCTTGTATACAACGATTTCTATGTGGAGGATGGCGCAGATGTAAGGATTGTGGCAGGCTGCGGAATCCACAACAGCGGCTGCAACGAGAGCAGACACGACGGCATCCATACCTTCCATGTAGGTAAAAATGCGAATGTCCGATATGAGGAAAAGCACTACGGCGAGGGAAACGGAACAGGTGCGAGAGTGCTCAACCCTGTAACAAATATATTTGTGGGTGAGAATTCTGTTTTCACTCTCGATACAGCACAGATAAAGGGTGTTGATTCTACAGTCCGTGAGACCAATGTGGAGCTTGGAAAGGACGCAAAGCTCTATGTCACAGAGCGTCTCATGACAGATGGAGAGCAGAAGGCGGAGTCAAATATCGAGGTACAGTTAAACGGAGAGGACAGCTCTGCACAGATTGTTTCCAGATCAGTAGGAAAAGGAAACTCAGTCCAGACCTTCCATCCGAATGCCATCGGCAACAGCAAATGCCAGGCTCATATCCAATGTGATTCTATCATCATGGATCATGCAGAGGTAGGTTCAATCCCTGAAATCAGGGCAAAAAATATCGATGCAGCTATCATCCATGAGGCAGCAATCGGCAGGATAAACGACGAGCAGCTTCTCAAGCTCCGTACACTCGGACTTACAGAGGAAGAGGCAGAGGAAGTTATCATACAGAATTTCTTAAACTAAATCAGGCGTAAATAGAAACCCCGGAGCGTGATATTGATATGCTATCAAAGCATGCAATACGCTCCGGGATTTTACACTTACATTTGGGAGAAGTATACTAGAGTCTGTTGAGAGTCTGGTACGGATTAAAATAAGGAGTCAAAATGAAAGCGTATTATCATCTACCGGGATTGTTTGAATTTTATGAATTATACAAAGAATTTCTCCCACTGTACCGCAAGCACCGGGAATATTTCTATGACTGGTGCGACATAGGCTCAATATACGGTGCACCGGCAGACTGCATATGGGGCGGAGGCCGCGTCGGTTTTGGTGAGCACGATCCGAAAGAAGTTCTTAAGCTGATGCAGGAATATGGGATATCCGCGAGACTTACCTTTAGCAATTCATTGCTTACTAAGGAGCATCTTCCTGACAAAAAATGTAACGAACTGTGCAGGATATTTGATATAGGCAGAGATAATGAGCGAAGCAGGGGCGTTGGAAACGGCATAATCATCTACTCAGATATTCTGCTTGATTACATAAAAGAAAACTACCCTGACTTTTATTTTGTGTCTTCAACCACAAAGGTTCTGACGGATTTTTGTGAATTTGAAAATGAGCTAAACAGAGAGGAATTTCGCTATGTGGTACCGGATTTCAGGTTGAACAAATCATTTGACAATCTGAAAGCACTATCACAGCATCAAAAGGAAAAAGTAGAATTTTTGTGCAATGAGTGCTGCTGGTTTGGCTGCACGGACAGGAAGAAATGCTACGAGACGGTTAGCCGCAAAAATCTGGGCGAGGATTGCTCGGAGCACTATTGCACTGCGCCTGATGCGGGGCAGGGATATCTCTTTTCGAAGGCGATGGAAAATCCGGGATTTATAGGAGTAGACGATATAAAGAACACTTATCTGCCGATGGGCTTTAGCAATTTAAATAGAGGGAAGAGGGCTTGGAAGTGCCATGATACTGGAATTTCTGCTTTACTATATGACGAAGCCACAGTATCAGGTACATGTCAGAGAGCACATTTATCTCGATAATATGCTGGATTTATTTTGAAATATAAAAACTATACATTAACCACAACAGGAAGGATGATTCTCAAAAAATGAATATTAGAAGAGCACACGAAAAAAGACATACCAAGACTTATAGAATTATTAGAGCAGGTGCTACAGATCCATGCCGATATAGACCCGGATATTTTTTATCCCGGGAACGACAAAATATACAAATGAAGAGCTTGCAAAAATGATAAAGGACGATACAAAGCCGATATATGTTGCGGCAGATGATGATGATATCTGCATGGGATATGCATTCTGCCAGATAAGACAGCAGCCGTTTTCCAACAATATGGTACCGTTTACATCGCTTTTCATAGATGATCTGTGTGTAGATGCAAAGACCAGAGGACAGCATATCGGAGAGCAGCTTTTTGAATATGTCAAGAATGAGGCAAAGCATCTCGGCTGCTACGAGGTCACTCTCAATGTATGGAGCGGAAACACATCTGCTGAGAAATTTTATGAGAAGAATGGGGCTTAAGACAAAGGAACGCCAGAATGGAGTATATTTAATGTAAAATGTATGTTGACAAACACAAACAGGAGTGATAAACTTTAAACAAATTTAGCGAGATAAAGCGTTAAATTGTTAAAGGAGTGAAAACAGTTTAAACTGTTTCGACAATTAAATAAATTGTAAACCGTTGAAGCGGAGATAACGGCAATTATGCCTTTACAGAGAGCCTGTGGTGCTGAGAATCAGGTGTGAAACAAGTTGTCAAATGGACCGCTGAGGGCGCAGTCAAATGGATTTATCATTCATCCAGAGTATTCTGCGACGTGTGGGCATACGTCATTTGCCCGGGATATGTTGGTATCCTGCCAAGCGCACGAGCTTTATCGTGAATTCAAGGTGGCACCGCGGATAGTTAAAATTATTCGTCCTTGACAGAACTAAAATTCTGTCAGGGGCGTTTTTTAGTGAACAAAGAGGTACAATGGAGTTTGCAAGTCTGCATGCTCGCATGCAAGCTTGCGAACGAACATTGGACTGCACAACATAAAGCGAGAATTGTAGCAGCGTAAGCTGCGGAGAAGCCTTGAAAAGGCGAATTCGAGCTGTATGTTGGGCATTTATTTACTACCACACAAAATTTGGAGGTAAGCATATGAAAATTTCACCTACACTGACCGAAGTTAAAGAAATAGCAAAAACCGGGAAGTATGACATTCTCCCTGTAAGCTGTGAGATATTATCAGATTTTATCACACCTATAGAGGCTATGAGAATTCTGCGGAATGTTTCAACACATTGTTATCTGCTTGAATCAGCACAAGCCAATGAAGCCTGGGGAAGATATACATTTTTGGGATATGATCCAAAGCTTGAGATTAACTGCATAGATGGTCACATGAAGCTTGGAAAGCTTTCGGTGGAGACGGAAAATCCTTCAGAGTACATCAGACAGATTCTTTCAGAGTACAAGAGTCCGAAATTTGATTATCTGCCTTCGTTTACAGGTGGCCTTGTAGGTTATTTTTCGTATGATTATCTGGGCTACAAGGAGAAATGCATCAGAGGAAAAGCAAGGGACACAGAGGATTTCAAGGATGTTGATTTGATGCTTTTTGATAAGGTAATAGCATTTGACAATCTGTGCCAAAAGATAATACTAATCGCAAATATGTCACTTGATGCTCCGGAAACAGGCTACAACAAAGCGATTGTTGAGCTAAAGCAGCTTAGGGAGCTTCTGATGCACGGAGAGAAAAAACAGAATATGGGTGGCAAGCTGCTGGGTGAGGTCACACCGCTTTTTGACAAGGAGCAGTATTGTGAGATGGTCGAGAAGGCAAAGCACCATATCAAAGAGGGGGATATTTTCCAGATAGTTTTATCAAACAGATTGAGCGCACCGTTTGAGGGAAGTCCTTTTTGATACCTACCGCGTGCTTCGAACGATAAATCCTTCGCCGTACATGTTTTATTTTTCGGGAACCGATGTGGAGGTTGCGGGAGCATCTCCGGAGACACTTGTGAAGCTTGAAAATGGAGTGCTTCACACATTCCCGCTGGCAGGCACGAGGCCGAGAGGTGCCACAGCAGAGGAGGACAAAAAGCTTGAGGAAGGGCTGCTTAAGGACGAAAAAGAGCTCGCAGAGCACAATATGCTCGTGGACCTTGGAAGAAATGACCTCGGAAAGGTAAGCAAATTCGGAAGTGTACAGGTAGAAAAGCTTCATTCCATAGAGAGATATTCACATGTGATGCATATAGGCTCGACAGTGCGTGGAGAGATAAGAGAAGAGTATGACGCGCTCGATGCAATTGAGGCCGTGCTTCCGGCAGGAACACTTTCAGGAGCGCCAAAATCAGAGCGTGCCAGCTCATCGGAGAGCTTGAGGACAACAAGCGAGGCATTTACGGTGGCGCGATTGGATATATAGATTTTACAGGAAATATGGACACATGTATTGCAATCCGTATTGCCTACAAGAAAAACGGCAAGGTATTCGTGAGAAGCGGAGCGGGAATCGTTGCGGATTCAGATCCTGAGAAGGAATTTCAGGAGTGCATAAACAAGGCAAAGGCTTCTCTTAAGGCACTGGAAGTCTCACAGGAGGTGGAAGAATGATTTTACTGATTGATAACTATGACAGCTTTTCTTACAATCTGTATCAGTTAATCGGCGAGATAGAGCCTGATATCAGAGTAATCAGAAATGATGAGATGACAGTTGAAGAGATTAGGGCTTTAAAGCCTGGCCGCATCATTTTATCACCGGGACCGGGAAGGCCTGAGGATGCGGGCGTGATAATAGCTGTGGCAAAGGAGCTTGGAAAGGAAATCCCAATCCTTGGCGTGTGCCTCGGCCATCAGGCGATATGCGCAGCATACGGTGCGACAGTCACATATGCAAAGGAGCTCATGCACGGAAAGCAATCGGATGCATCGTTTGACACAGAAAGCCTTTTATTCAAGGGTTGCCCGAAAAAAGCAAATGTAGCACGTTACCATTCACTTGCTGCAGATGCGGACACGATGCCTGATTGCCTAAAGATTACAGCCACTACAGATGATGGTGAGATCATGGCTGTTGAGCACAAGGAATATCCGATATACGGTGTGCAGTTTCACCCGGAGTCAATCATGACACCGGACGGAAAGCAGATGCTTAGTAATTTTATCAAAGCTTAATTGAAAATTGCAGCGTTTAATGAATTTATATATTAGTTGTTGAATTGAAAACAAATAGCAGAACAAAATCATAAACAAAATTATAAACGAAATATTACCGGAATACAGGAGGACATAATCATGATCAAAGAAGCCATAGTAAAAATCGTAAACAAAGAAGACCTCACATATGATGAGGCATATGCAGTGATGAATGAGATCATGGGCGGTGAGACAACATCAACCCAGAATGCAGCTTTTCTTGCAGCTCTTTCAACAAAGAGTGCAAAGGCTGAGACAACAGACGAAATCGCAGGCTGTGCAGCGGCCATGAGAGAGCATGCGGTACAGGTGAAAACAGGTATGGATGTGTTTGAAATCGTAGGAACAGGCGGAGACAATGCACAGAGCTTCAACATTTCAACAACCTCTGCACTTGTTGCGGCAGCAGGCGGCATGAAGGTGGCAAAGCACGGAAACAGGGCAGCCTCTTCATTATGCGGTACAGCAGACTGCCTTGAGGCGCTCGGCGTCAACATAGACCAGAGCCCTGATAAATGTGTGGAGCTTTTAAATAAAGTCGGCATGTGCTTCTTCTTTGCACAGAAATATCACACATCAATGAAATATGTCGGACCTATCAGAAAAGAGCTTGGTTTTAGAACAGTATTCAATATTTTAGGACCGCTCACAAATCCGGGTTCACCGGCCATGCAGCTTCTCGGAGTGTATGATGAGTATCTTGTAGAGCCGCTTGCACAGGTGCTGGTAAGCCTCGGAGTAAAGCGCGGAATGGTAGTATATGGCATGGATAAGCTCGATGAGATTTCCATGAGCGCACCGACCAAGATATGCGAGATAAAGGACGGATGGTTCAGAACCACAGTAATCTCACCGGAGGATTTCGGCTTTGAGCGCTGTACAAAGGAGGATTTAAAAGGCGGTACACCTGAGGAAAATGCGAAAATCGTACGTGATATCTTAGGTGGACAGAAGGGCCATAAGAGAAATGCAGTACTCATGAATGCAGGCGCATCACTTTATATTGGAGGAAAGGTCGACAGCATGAAAGAGGGTATCGAGCTAGCAGCAGAAATCATTGATTCAGGAAAAGCACTTGAAACACTCGATAAGCTCATCGAGGTAAGCAACAGCTAGGCACACAAAACAGGAAAGGAAAAGCGATGAATATTTTAGACCAGCTTGCAGAATATTCAAGGCTTCGCGTGGCAGAGGACAAGAAAAAAATAAGCCTTGATGAAATGAAAAATATCGCGATTCAGACGAAAAAAGAAAAGCTTTGTGATTTTGCATTTGAAAAAGCACTCAAAAAGGATGGCTTGAGCTTCATATGCGAGTGCAAGAAGGCTTCGCCGTCAAAGGGGCTTATAGAGCCGGATTTCAGATATCTTGAAATCGCAAGGGAATACGAGGCGGCAGGTGCGGATTGCATCTCGGTACTGACAGAGCCAAAGTGGTTTTTAGGCTCGGATGAGTATCTTAAGGAGATTGCAAAAACGGTTTCAATTCCGTGCATCCGAAAGGATTTTACGGTTGATGAATATCAGATATATCAGGCAAAGACACTCGGTGCCGCTGCGGTGCTTTTAATCTGCTCCATACTGTCAGAGGTGCAGCTTGGTGAATACATAAAAATCTGCGACAGCCTTGGCATAAGCGCCCTTGTGGAGATACACAATGAAAAAGAGGCAGGGATGGCGGTAAGAGCCGGTGCCAGAATAATAGGTGTCAACAACCGCAATCTGAAGGATTTTACAGTTGATACAGCTAACAGCAAAAAGCTGCGCGACCTGATTCCCGATGACATCATATTTGTATCGGAAAGCGGTGTAAAGAGCACAGACGATATCAGGGTGATACGTGAAATCGGAGCTGACGCAGTGCTTATCGGAGAGACGCTGATGAGAGCGGACGACAAAAAGGCTAAGCTTGATGAATTGCGATTAAGCTAATAGAGATATATAAGTATCTTCATGGTTTTAAGAATATCTGTAACTATTCAGTACAGAAAACAAAATATTTACAAATATACATCAGAAGGGAAAACATCATGACAAATCCAAACGGAAGATTTGGTATTCACGGAGGACAGTACATTCCTGAAACCCTCATGAATGCCGTTAAAGAATTAGAAGAAGCATACAATTATTACAAAAACGATCCTGAATTTAACAGAGAGCTCACAGAGCTTCTCAACGATTATGCAGGAAGACCATCGAGACTGTACTATGCAGAAAAGATGACAAAGGATCTCGGTGGAGCAAAAATATACCTTAAAAGAGAGGATTTAAACCATACAGGAGCCCACAAGATCAACAACGTATTAGGTCAGGCACTTCTTGCAAAGAAAATGGGCAAAACCCGACTGATAGCTGAGACCGGAGCCGGTCAGCACGGTGTGGCAACTGCAACGGCCGCAGCCCTTATGGGTATGGAATGTGTTGTATTCATGGGCGAGGAGGACACAAAGCGTCAGGCGCTCAATGTATACCGCATGCGTCTGCTCGGAGCAGAGGTTATCCCTGTTACATCAGGCACAGCCACATTAAAGGATGCCGTATCGGAGGCAATGAGAGAATGGACCAAGAGAATTTCAGACACACATTATTGCCTGGGCTCAGTTATGGGACCACATCCGTTCCCTACCATCGTAAGAGATTTCCAGGCGGTCATCTCAAAGGAAATCAAGGAGCAGATGCTTGAAAAGGAGCACAGACTGCCTGATGCGGTTATCGCATGTGTGGGCGGCGGCTCAAATGCCATCGGAAGCTTTTACAACTTCATAGAGGATGAGGGCGTAGAGCTCATCGGCTGCGAGGCAGCAGGAAGAGGAATAGATACCTTTGAGACTGCAGCCACAGTAAATACAGGCCGTCTTGGTATCTTCCACGGCATGAAGTCATATTTCTGTCAGGACAAATACGGACAGATCGCTCCGGTTTATTCTATTTCTGCAGGACTCGACTATCCGGGAGTCGGACCGGAGCACGCATATCTGCACGATATCGGAAGAGCAAAATATGTACCGGTAACAGATGATGAAGCGGTAAATGCTTTTGAATACCTCGCAAAGACAGAGGGAATCATCCCTGCAATCGAGTCCTCACATGCAGTGGCATATGCCATGAAGCTGGCGCCTACAATGGACAAGGACAAGATAATCGTTGTTACTGTTTCAGGCAGAGGCGACAAGGACTGCGCGGCAATAGCAAGATATAGAGGGGAGAATATTTATGAGTAAGATAAGAAGTGCGTTTGAAAACGGTAAGGCATTTATACCATTTATCACCTGTGGTGATCCAAATTTAGAGACAACCGCAAAAATCGTAAGAGAAGCAGTTGCAAACGGAGCAGACCTTATAGAGCTTGGAATTCCATTCTCTGATCCTACAGCAGAGGGACCTGTAATCCAGGGCGCCAACATAAAGGCACTTGAAGCCGGAGTTACCACTGACAAGGTTTTTGACCTTGTGAGAGATTTGAGAAAAGATGTCACAATCCCTATGGTTTTCATGACATATGCAAATGTGGTTTACTCATACGGGGCAGAAAAGTTTATCAGTACATGTAAGGAAATAGGAATTGACGGACTCATTCTGCCGGATATCCCATATGAGGAAAAGGAAGAGTTTTTACCACTCTGCGAGAAATATGATGTGGACCTTATTTCATTTATCGCACCTACATTCAAAGGATCGCATTGCGATGATAGCAAAGAAGGCAACCGGCTTCATCTATGTGATTTCAAGCCTCGGAGTCACCGGTACAAGAAGCGAGATTAAGACAGATCTGGCTTCAATAGTCAAGGTAATCAGAGAAAACACAGATGTGCCATGTGCTATCGGCTTTGGCATTTCAACACCTGAGCAGGCAAAGAAGATGGCAGACATCTCGGATGGTGCCATTGTGGGGCTCCGCTATCATCAAGATTATCGATGAATATGGTGAGGCTTCACCAAAGCATGTCGGTGAGTATGTTAAAGCAATGAAGGATGCGCTGTAATTTGTATTGACCGCTTGACAAAATTATTGGTTAATTCATAATAAAGTAAAAAGATGCAGATTTGCAAATATAGTGAGAATTAACGTGGAGATACAATAATGCAGGAAAATGAGAAAGACAAAAGATTACAAAAACAGCTTGATTTCATCAGAGAAATCGACAAGGAAAAGGAGATATTCCGCCAGACTTATTTAGCTGATGCAAGCCGCAAGGAAAATGATGCGGAGCATGCCTGGCATATGGCTATCATGACCATGCTCTTGAGCGAGTATGCCAATGAGAAGATAGACGTGCTAAAGACAGTAGGAATGCTTTTGATACACGACATAGTAGAGATTGACGCAGGAGACACATATGCCTATGATGAGGCAGGCAAGGCCACACAGCATGAGCGAGAGCAGAAGGCGGCGGAGCGTATATACGGACTCTTGCCAAAGGAACAGGGCGAGCCGCTTTTAGAGCTGTGGGAGGAATTTGAGGCGCAGCAGACACCGGAAGCCAGATTTGCCCGCACCATGGACAATATCCAGCCAATGCTCCTAAACGATGCATCGGGCGGGCTTTCATGGCGTGAGCACAGTGTAAAGCTGTCGCAGATACTCGGCAGAAATAAGTGCACAGCACTTGGCTCAGAGAAAATCTGGGATTATGCGTTTAACAATATACTGAAAAAACATGTTGAGAGCGGAAATATCATAGATGATGAGGGCGTCTTCTCTGCGGAAGCCGGTGCGCGTGCAAAAGCCAGCGAGCGTAATGGACGGTAATAATGATTTACGGAAAAATCCTTTGAAAATCACGTATAATTCTATTGTAGACAGTCGGCTTGTATGATATACTTTACTGGATTAAATCGGTGAACTAAATATCATGTAACTATTCAAGGCTGCTTAAATAGTTACCTGACAATTATATTGAGTTTCATCGAAATCCACAGAATAAACACACGGAGGAATCAAAATGAATATTGTATGCTTAGACCTTGAGGGAGTATTGGTACCTGAAATCTGGATTGCATTTGCAAAGGAGACAGGAATTCCTGAGCTTGAGAAGACAACAAGAGATGAGCCTGATTATGATAAGCTCATGAACTATAGAATAAATATTTTAAAGGAGCACGGACTCGGATTAAAAGAAATTCAGGAGACAATCGCAAAGATAGATCCAATGCCTGGCGCAAAGGAGTTTTTGGATGAGCTTCGTTCAATCACACAGGTAATCATCATCAGTGATACATTTTCACAGTTTGCTGGCCCGCTCATGAAGAAGCTCGGCTGGCCAACAATCTTTTGTAACGAGCTTGAGGTTGCTGAAGATGGCGAGATTACAGGCTTTAGAATGAGATGTGAGCAGTCAAAGCTTACAACTGTAAAGGCACTGCAGTCTATCGGATATGATACCATCGCAAGCGGTGACAGCCACAACGATTTAGGCATGATACAGGCCAGCAAGGCAGGTTTCCTTTTCAGAAGCACAGATGCTATAAAGAAGGACTACCCTGAGCTTCCTGCATATGAGACATATGATGAGCTGCTTGCAGCGATTAAAGCAGCATTATAATCATAAATATAGTTGAAAAAAGCTTCCCACATGATATTTTAGAGTGGACACATCCACCTGTACATGTGGGAAGTTTCTATATATTTATGGCATGCAAAATCATATGAAAGAAGGTAGAGTGCAGATGTATACGGTAACACACATATATGAGGCTGATTTTGGCTGTGAGGAAAGAGCAGACGGCGCAAAAGCAAAATGCATGGTTTATCTCGAGGACGAAAACGGCAGACAGCGTCATGTAGAGGTTGAGGATGAATGGCTTACGGCAAATGGGATAGAAGAGGGAAGCAGCTGGAAAGAAAATATCACAGATGAAGCCTGAATCATAAGCTATGAGATTAATTATGTGATTAGAGTATGTGAATAAATTTTGTGTTTAGATGCACATTGTGTATTGACAACAGTACAAAAGGTGCTATAATAAAATCAACATATGAACAATCATTCATATGTTCAATGAAAAACGTACAGTAAAACAAATAATTCATGAAAATAAGGAGAACACCACTATGAAGAAGACTTACAAAATCGATGTAGACTGCGCTAACTGCGCCAACAAGATGGAGGATGCCGCAAAGAATACAGCAGGTGTAAAGGATGCTACAGTCAATTTCATGACACTCAAGATGAGCGTTGAGTTTGAAGAGGGACAGGATGCAAAGGCGGTTATGCAGGAGGTTCTTAAGAACTGTAAAAAGGTAGAGGATGACTGCGAGATTTTCTTATAAATTGCCGGGCGCAGGAATGACAAATGATATTATTTCAATGCCATGCGCTATAGTAAGGGTGATTATCAAGAGATTATAATGAATGGAGCTATGGCGTATGAATAAAAAGCAGAAAAAAGTACTTGCGCGTATCATAATCGCAGCGGTACTCATGATTATATTACATTTCATACCGGTTAAGGGAATTATCAGGTTCCTGCTTTACATGGTGCCTTATCTGGTTATAGGATACGATATCCTGAAAAAAGCATTTAAGGGAATCAAAAACAAGCAGGTATTTGATGAAAACTTCCTGATGGCGGTTGCCACTGTAGGTGCGATAGCGGTTGCACTTTATGAGAATGGTGACTATACAGAGGCTATAGCCGTTATGCTCTTCTACCAGATAGGAGAACTGTTTCAGAGCTATGCAGTCGGAAAGAGCCGTAAGAATATCAGCGAGCTCATGGATATCAGACCCGACTATGCCAATATTGAGGTGGACGGAAAGCTCACCCAGGTTGACCCTGATGAGGTTGCTATCGGCTCAGTAATCGTGGTACAGCCCGGAGAAAAGGTTCCTATCGACGGTGTGATAGTTGAGGGATCATCTACATTAAACACCAGCGCGCTTACAGGTGAGAGCGTGCCGAGGGATGCAAAATGCGGTGATGAGATAATCAGCGGATGCATCAATATGTCCGGTGTTTTAAAGATTAAAACGACCAAAGAGTTTGGCGAATCAACGGTTTCAAAGATACTTGACCTCGTTGAAAATTCAAGCTTAAAGAAATCAAAATCAGAAAACTTCATATCAAAATTTGCCAAGTATTACACTCCGGCAGTCTGCTACAGTGCACTTGCACTTGCGATACTGCCACCGCTTGTCAGAATACTTTTCATGTCAGCCGCACCACAGTGGGGCATATGGATATACAGGGCACTTACCTTCCTCGTAATAAGTTGTCCGTGCGCGCTGGTCATTAGTATTCCGCTCAGCTTTTTTGCAGGAATCGGAGGCGCCAGCCGCGAGGGTGTTCTTGTAAAGGGCTCAAACTATCTTGAGACCTTATCACAGACCAGATACGTTGTATTTGACAAGACCGGCACCATGACAGAGGGCGTTTTCGAGGTGGCAGGAGTCTATGACAATACGCTCGATAGAGAAAATGTGCTCGAGTACGCAGCACTTGCAGAGAGCAGTTCATCGCACCCAATCAGCAGGAGCTTACAGAAGGCATATGGAAAGGAAATCGACAGAACCCGCGTGACAGACGTTGAGGAAATCAGTGGCCACGGAATCACCGCAAAGGTAGATGGCGTATCTGTAGCGGCAGGAAACTACAAGCTTATGAAAAAGCTGGGCTTAAGCTACAGTGAAACTGACAAGGTCGGCACCATAGTCCATATCGCAATAGACGGCAGCTATGAGGGCTATATCCTTATTTCAGATAAGATAAAACCAACCTCAGCGGCAGCAATAAAGGCATTGAAAAAAGCCGGAATAAAAGGTACAATAATGCTTACAGGTGATTCAAGAACAGTAGCCGACTCAGTAGCGGCAGAGCTTGAAATCGATGAAGTATACAGTGAGCTTTTACCGGGCGATAAGGTGGCAAAGGTAGAAGAACTGCTCGCAAGAAAGGGCAGCAAAGAAAAGCTTGCCTTCGTCGGAGACGGAATCAACGATGCACCGGTGCTCTCAAGAGCAGATATCGGAATTGCAATGGGCGCCATGGGCTCAGATGCAGCAATCGAAGCCGCAGATATCGTCCTCATGGATGATGACCCGCTAAAGATAGCAAAAGCAATAAAAATATCGCGCAAATGCCTGCGAATAGTATATGAAAACACATACTTCGCAATAGGCATCAAGCTGATCTGCCTCGTGCTCGGAGCAGTCGGAATAGCCAATATGTGGCTCGCAATATTTGCAGACGTAGGAGTAATGGTGATAGCAGTGCTAAATGCAATCCGCGCATTATTCGTACACAAGCTCTAAAAAGGTAGAGCTCAAAGAACAGATATCAAAGAGCAGATATCAAAATGCCATAAAACTACTATATAAAAAATACCAGACAGAATGCACCCAAGAAGTGCACTCTGTCTTTCGCGTATAAAAAAGTTATTGTGTAACTGCGAAGGCACATGCAATTTATGTGGAGCACCAGCCCCATAGCCAATAAAGTAAAAATAACGCAATATAGCGCAAGAATAACGCAGGAAGGACACCACACCATGAGCGAAAAAATAAATGAACAGATAGAATGCTGCGACTGCAACGAAATCCACGAAGACCTTCTGAAAATAGTAAATGATACAATGCCGGAGGAAACCGAGCTCTACGACCTTGCAGAGCTTTTTAAAGTGTTTGGCGATTCCACCCGGATCAGAATCCTCTTTGTGTTGTTTGAAGCGGAGGTATGCGTCTGCGACCTTGCAAAGGTGCTAAACATGACACAGTCCGCCATATCACACCAGCTTAGGATATTAAAGGCAAACAAGCTCGTAAACAGCAGACGTGAGGGAAAATCAGTGTTTTATTCACTTGCCGACGGACATGTGCGCACAATCATTGCGCAGGGACGTGAGCATATCGAGGAATAATACAGGGAGGAATATACGTGACAGAATTAGAAGAATACTATAACAAATTCAACGAGGAAAAGCGCCTGAACAGCCGTCACGGCAGGGTAGAGTTTATCACCTCCATGAAGTATATACACGATTGTCTTGGCAGCTTGATGAATGAGAAGCAGCTTGATCTTCGCTCACAGATTAAAATACTGGATGTCGGTGCGGGAACGGGCAGATATTCAGTGCCTCTTGCCGAGGAAGGCTATGATGTGACAGCACTCGAGTTAGTTAAGCATAACCTCGGCAGACTGAAGCAAAAGAGCGATAAAGTAAAGGCATACCAGGGCAATGCCACAAAGCTTAAAAAGTTTGGAAACGATGAATTTGACCTCACACTCGTATTCGGACCTATGTATCATCTGAAGTCGGCGGAGGAAAAGCTTGCCGCATTGAATGAGGCAAAAAGAGTGACAAAACCGGGTGGTTACATACTTGTAGCATACATTATGAATGAGTACAGCGTGATAACCTATGCCATAAAGGAGAAGCATATAAAAGAGGGCATAGAGGGCGGAATGCTAGATGAGAGCTTCCATTGTACAGAAAAAGCTAATGATTTGTACAGTTTTGTCCGATTAGAAGATATAGAGGCATTAAATGCACAGGCAGCCCTTGCACGCGAAAAGATAATAGCAGCCGATGGCGCGGCAAATTATATCAGGCCATTTTTGAATGCTCTTGACGAGGAAGAGTTTGATATGTTTGTACAGTATCATCTTTCAACATGTGAGAGAGCAGACCTGATGGGAGCAAGTGCGCACACGGTTGATATTCTAAGGGTGTGAGGAATATGAGGAGGAATTATGAAAAACAAAGGATTAAAAATTCTATTATCTGTGCTTTTGGTTTTATGCATCATTATGGCAGGAGCACTCATAGGAAAAGAGTATATTGCAGATAATATAAAAGAAGCCGCTAACCGGAATGGCGTTGATGTAGTTAGAGACACATCGGATGCCGGAAAAGCAGAGGATAACGCAGTTGACAGTACGGCAGAAGGCACAGCGAATACACAGTCTGATGCAGCCAAAGCTGAGGCAACAGAAGCGGATACACAGCAGCCACAGATGTCAACCATAGTGATTACGGCTACAGGAGACTGTACACTCGGCAACAATCAGGAGCAAAGCTATGACGGCAGCTTTAATTCTTATTATGACTCAAAGGGACAGGACTACTTTTTTGGCGGTGTGAGAGATATTTTTGAGGCTGACGATATGACACTCATCAATCTGGAGTGTGTGCTATCGGATGCGACGGAGCGCGTAGAAAAGCGCTGGAACCTTAAAGGAAAGCCTGGCTACATCGGAATTATGACGGGCAGCTCCATCGAGGCCTGCAGTCTTGGAAATAATCACACATACGACTATGGACAGCATGGACTTGACGATACGAGAAATGTGCTCGACAATGCCGGGATAGTGTATGGCTTCAATGATCATACCGGTATTTATGAGACTGCTGATGGGACTAGGATTGGAATAGTGTCGGTCAGCCTTTTGTCACAAAACGGTGACCGAGAGGCATATATCCAAAACGGTATAGCGCAGCTTCGCAATCAGGGGGCGGCGATAGTTATCGCATGCTGCCACTGGGGCATAGAGGGTGACCATTACCCTAATGATTATCAGCAGGCGGCAGCACATCGTATCATCGACTGGGGAGCAGACCTGGTAGTCGGAAACCACCCTCATGTGCTGCAGGGGATGGAGGTCTATAACGGCAAAATGATATGCTACAGTCTTGGAAATTTCTGCTTCGGAGGCAATAAAAATCCGGCAGACAAGAACACGGCGATTTATCAGCAGGCATTTACTTTGATAAATGGTGAATTGCAGCCGGGCATAGATGCTCAGATTATTCCATGCACCTTAAGCAGCGTAAGCTCATACAATGATTTCAGGCCGACAGTGGCTTCGGGCGAAAAAGCTCAGGAGATATGCAATTTAATGAACACATATTCACAAAATTATAGTAAAATAGAAATTGATGGGCTTGGAAAGCTGCATGTAAATTAACAGTAGGTAACTATTCAGAACCACTGAGAAAAAGAAGGGCTGAATAGTTACAATATCATTTTTTTACGAATTAAGATAAAAAGCAGTCATGCAACAAAAGGCATGTACCATCATACAAATATAGTAAGGGAGCAAAGAGCAATATGTATATGTGGAGAGAGCGCAGTAAAGAAGAAAAGCATGAGGATGTAGTAAATACAGGCCTGCTGCCGCTTGATGTGGTAGAGGGATTTAAGATACGTCCGGGCTTTTTCAGAATGTACGGAGCGTGCGTGGCATCAAACGGAGTGAGCTTTACCATCAATTCCCATGGGGCAACGAGGTGTACTCTTTTATTGTTCAAACCACAGGCACCAAAGCCGTATGCGAGGATTCCGTTTCCTGATTCATATAGGATAGGAGATACCTACTCCATGCTTGTTTTTGATATAAAGCCGGATGAATTTGAGTATGCATTTTCGTTTGACGGACCATATGAGCCGGCAAAGGGACTTTTGTTTAACGAGGAAAATGTCCTTTTAGACCCATATTCAAGAGCGGTCACTGGACAGCGAAAATGGGGAGAAAAGCCGGAGGGTGGCAAGGATTTTGAGTACAGAGCCAGAGTTGTAAAAAGCAACTTTGACTGGGGCAACATAAAGCAGCTTGAGCAGCCGTTTGAGGACCTTGTGATTTATGAGATACATGTGAGGGGCTATACAAAGGATAAGTCCTCTGGAGTCAGCGCACCGGGCACATTTGCCGGATTGAAGGATAAGATTCCGTATCTTAAGGACCTTGGAATAAATGCAGTGGAGCTCATGCCGATTTTTGAATTTGATGAGATGGAGAGCGCGAGAGTGGTCGATGGTGTGCAGCTTTACAATTACTGGGGCTACAACACAGTATCATTTTTTGCACCGAATACCAGCTATGCCTTCAACGAGGAGCACAACCACGAGGGAGACGAGCTGAAATCGCTGATAAAGGCTTTAAAGGAAAATGGCATAGAGGTCATTCTTGATGTGGTGTTCAACCATACCGCTGAGGGAAATGAGATGGGACCGTGCTTCTCCTTCAAGGGAATAGACAATAACGTGTACTATATGCTTACACCGGATGCACACTACTACAATTTCAGTGGCTGTGGAAACGTTATGAACTGTAATCATCCTGTTGTGCGCAACTTTATCATAGACTGTCTGAGACACTGGGCCATTGAGTACAGAGTGGATGGCTTCAGATTTGACCTGGCTTCCATTCTCGGAAGAGACCAAAACGGTGCACCTATGGCCAATCCGCCGATTCTTGAGTCGCTGGCATTCGACCCGGTACTTGGCAAGATGAAGCTCATCGCAGAGGCCTGGGATGCAGGCGGACTGTATCAGGTGGGAAGCTTCCCGTCATGGAACAGATGGGCTGAATGGAACGGCAGATACAGGGATGACATGAGAAGCTTTTTAAAGGGCGATGACGGTATGGCGGGAAATGCCATCACACGTATCACCGGCTCACGCGACCTTTACAGCCCGGAGAGCAGAGGACACAAGGCATCAGTCAATTTCCTGACCTGTCATGATGGCTTTACACTGTATGACCTTTACTCATACAATGAAAAGCACAATGAGAAAAACGGCTGGAATAACACAGACGGAGACAACAACGGACATAGCTGGAACTGTGGCGCAGAGGGTGAGACAGATGATCCAAATGTAAACGGACTTAGAAGGCGCCTTATAAAGAATGCATTTGCAGCACTTTTGTGCAGCCGTGGCCCAGCGATGTTTTTTGCGGGAGATGAGTTCTGTAACACCCAGTTTGGAAACAACAACGCGTATTGTCAGGACAATATCATTTCCTGGCTCGACTGGAGCAGGCTTGAGGAATTCAAGGAAATCCATGATTTCGTACGTCATATGATTCAGTTCAGGAAAGAGCATCCTATACTCAGAAAGATGACAAAGCCTTCATCCTGCCAGCTCCCGGAAATCAGTGTGCACAACGGTACACCGTTCAATGCCTCAACGGATTACAAGACAAAGCTTATCGGCATCATGTATGCCGGAAGAAATGAGGAGGACACGGAGGATGATATTGTATTCTATTGCATGAATGCATATTGGGAGCCGCTTGTAATGCAGCTTCCGGTGCTTCCGAACGGAAAACACTGGCATGTGGACACCAACACCAATGCAGAGTATTTTGACGGAGAGGACTTCACGGAAAAGACAGAGCTTTTGGGTGTCAATACCATAAGAGTTCCTGCGAGAACCACGATAATACTTGTGGCAGAGTAACAATAAAATATGCAGCCCGGAACACATTGTGATATGTGCACCGGGCTGTTTTTCGTTACAGTTTTGGATTAGACTGTAACATTTCCCCCTTTCATTTTTCAATATATTTTATGTGACATTTGCGTCAGCAGCCGGTGATGGTTGTGAAGTGATACCGGAAGGCCTTGTATGTATATATCACATAATCAGTTGTGAGTTGGACAAATTTCGTCTGTGAATCCAAGAAAATAATTGGGTGTGACACCAAAAATTGTACTTAGATGGCAAATGACAAAAATGTCAGGCACTCTACGACCTGTCCTGTAGCCTGAAATAGTTGATTCTGCACAGCACATGATTTCAGAAAGAGCAATGTTGGTCAAGTTGTTGAGCCGCATCAGATAATCAAGCCTGTCAGGCACAGTTGTACTAATGGTTGATAGTTGCTTTTCTTGTAAAAAGACATTAATTTTATTCATAAACAAATTGTAACACAATAATCATAAAAAGCAACAAATATCTGAAAAAATACGAAAAAAATAGAAAACTTAAAATTACAATTTTAAATCCAGCCACCATCAAAAGTGATTATCTGTCCTGTGAGGTAATCAGGTGCAGTGATGACGGAGTAAGCCATATCTGCGACCTCATCGGCTGTGGCAAAGCGTCCGGCAGGGATTTCATCGGCCAGCTCAGCGCGTTCTGTCTCATCAAAGCAGCGGTTCATATCGGTATCTATGACACCGCAGGCTATAGCATTTACCGGAATATGCGATGGCGCAAGCTCCTTGCCGAGTGCCTTGGTAAATGCATTTATACCGCCCTTGCAGGCTGAGTATGCCACCTCGCAGGATGCTCCGACATTGCCCCAGACAGAGGAAATCTGTAGTATACGGCCACATTTATCGGCAACCATATAAGGGATGACGAGCTTTGTGAAGTTGAAAACACCGGTCAGATTTATCGCCACGATATTGTTCCATTCCTCCGGTGTCATGTCGCTCAGCAGCCCGATATGCGATATACCGGCATTGTTAATGAGCACATCTATATGGCCAAAATGGGAAATTGTTTTCGTAACCATATCCTTGGCAAAGAAAAAGTCTCCTACATTTCCGGTGTAGCATAGCACCTCAATTCCGTATGCACAGTGAAGCTCATCAGCCAGAGCCTTTAGCCTGTCAGATGAATTGCGGCAGCAAAGTGAGAGGTTATAGCCACAGGAAGCCAGCTTTTTGGCAATGGCGGCACCGATACCGCGTGAAGCTCCGGTTATTATAGCTGTTTTATTTATGTGATTGGTGTGATTGGTGTGATTTGTCATGATATTCTCCTTATAATTTATATACCGTGGTGCTAAGCCGGTCGCTGCGCTGTTGGGCCGGCTTCATAGTATAAAGAAAATAATTACGTGATTAAATTACCGTTCAGTCATGGGTATGATACCTCACTGTGAGGCTGGGCACAACAGTGTAAATTTTTATCATCTTATACAGCATAAATCATACCATAAATATATATTATGGGGTAGACAAAATTTATACATTGTGATATTATTTAATAGTTGCAAAAACGAATTGCAGACGGCGTGTGGCTCAGTTTGGTAGAGCGCTACGTTCGGGACGTAGAGGTCGCAAGTTCGAATCTTGTCACGCCGATTTATTTATGTATGTATCTGAATAGTTATCGACTGTATTATTTTGGAGCACGCGCATAGCGTGTTTTTTTGTTACCGTTCAGTGTGAATAGTAACTTTTTTATTTAGTTCTTTGTAAATCAAAACAATATATTGCTTTATTGGTAAAATAACGGTAAAATAGTACTAGTGTATTGGCCTGATTTAGGAAAGGTACAGGAAATAGGGGATATGAATATTGTTTCACAAATGTGTGCCATTGCGGTGATGTTCGTAATAATGTATTTTTATATTTCGCAGAAAAAGATTATATTACATAC
>ENA-OQCU01000349-OQCU01000349.1-human-gut-metagenome-genome-assembly--contig:-NODE-349-length-22632-cov-5.346456_pt1 | contig 22632 bp, 19 predicted proteins | sample MGYA00242504_ERZ504590 | MGnify/ENA primary metagenome ERZ504590 (study PRJEB26092, sample SAMD00036318) | human gut metagenome | host: Homo sapiens | study: EMG produced TPA metagenomics assembly of... | reverse complement strand
GCGGCACCTACCCGCCCAGCATCGAGGGCGCAGAACAGCAGCTCCGGGATGCGAACCTGGGAACACGCCAAGCGGGACTATGGCGACCCTCTGCCCGAAGATCGTGGAGAGCGCCTGCAAAAAGGCTGGACTCCATCTGCGGCCACGGCTACGCCGTTCTGTACGTCATCGCGGTCAAACTGGTGGCCTACTCCAACGCGGGCGGCTATCAGGTGGGCAGTCGTGGTTCGGTCGGCTCGTCGGCTGTGGCCCACTTCTCCGGCATCTCGGAGGTCAACAGCCTGCCGCCCCACTACCGCTGCCCCAAGTGCAAGTACAGCGAGTTCATCACCGATGGCAGCGTGGACGACGGCTTCGACCTGCCCGACAAGAACTGCCCCCACTGCGGCACCCGGATGCTGGTGGACGGCCACGACATCCCGTTCGAGACCTTCCTTGGTTTCTATGGCGACAAGGAGCCTGATATTGACCTGAACTTCTCGGGCGAATACCAGTCCAACGTCCACCGCTACACGGAAGAGCTGTTCGGCAAGGCCAACGTGTTCAAGGCCGGCACCGTCTCCGGTATTCAGGACAAGACGGCCTACGGTTACGTCAAAAAGTATCTGGATGATCGGGGGAGAACGGTCAACCACGCCGAGGAGAACCGCCTGACGCTGGGCTGTACCGGCGTCAAGCGTACCACCGGCCAGCATCCCGGCGGCATGGTCGTCGTGCCGGACACCTATGAGATCTACGATTTCTGCCCCATCCAGCACCCGGCGGACGATGTGGCGGGCGGCCTGCTGACCACCCACTTCGAGTTCAAATATCTCCACGACACCCTGCTCAAGCTGGACGAGCTGGGCCACGATATGCCCACCTTCTACAAGTATTTCGAGGAGTACACCGGCATCCCCGTGGACAGCATCCCCATGAACGACCCCAAGGTCTACAGCCTGCTCACCAGCCCAGAAGAGCTGGGTGTGACGCCGGAGCAGATCGACAGCCAGACCGGCACCTTCGGCATCCCCGAGATGGGTACCAACTTCGTGCGCGGAATGCTGGTGGAGGCCCGTCCCAAGAATTTCTCCGAGCTGATCCAGATCTCGGGCCTGTCCCACGGCACCGACGTCTGGACCGGCAACGCCGACGAGCTCATCCGCAGCGGCACCTGTACCATCGCGGAGGTCATCGGCTGCCGTGACAGTATCATGCTCTACCTGCTGCGCAAGGGCCTCGAGCCCAAGATGGCCTTCGATATTATGGAGGCCGTCCGTAAGGGCAAGGTGGCCAAGGGCGGCTTTGCGCCCGGCTGGGAAGAGGCCATGCGGGAGCACGAGGTGCCGGACTGGTACATCGAGAGCTGCCGCAAGATAAAATATATGTTCCCGAAAGCCCATGCGGTGGCCTACCTGATGTCGGCCATCCGGCTCATGTGGTTCAAGCTCTACCACCCGCAGGCGTTCTATGCGGTGTACTTCACCGTCCGCGGCGATGACATCGACTATGAAGCCGCTGTGGGCGGTGCGGCGGTGGCCCGCGCCCACATGAATGAGGTGAAGCGCCGCCTCAAGGAAGAGAAGAACGCTAAGGATGAAGATGTGCTCGTCTCGCTCCAGCTGGTCAACGAGATGCTGGTGCGGGGCTACGAGTTCCTGCCCATCGAGCTGGGCAAGAGCCGGGGCTCCAAGTATGTGGTGGAGGACGGCAAGGTGCGCCTGCCCTTCTGCTCCCTGAAGGGTCTGGGCGGTGCCGCCGCCGATGCGCTGGAAAACGCCACCCTCCATGGGCAGGAGTACCTCTCCATCGAGGAGCTGCAGCAGGCCTCCGGCGTTGGCAGCAGCATCATCGACCGCCTGCGTCAGGTGGGCGCTCTGGGCGACCTGCCGGAGAGCAGTCAGGTAAGCTTCTTCTGAGGATTCTGAACACCACATGCGACATCCACATATAATAAAGATGGGGGAATCGGAATGTCAAAGTGGGAGAAGCTATTAGCAAGGATATGCTCTTTGAGCAAAGACCTCCGGTTTGATGAACTGCGCAGGGTATTGGAAAGCTATGGCTATGAGATGAGCGCACCCCGGAGCGGCAGCAGCCACTACACCTTCCGCAAGGCGGGATGCTACCCGATCACGATCCCTAAACACGAACCCATCAAAAAAGTCTACGTTGAGTTGGTGCGGCAGATCGTAGAGAGTGAGGCGAAAAACGATGAAAACGCTGAATGATTATCTTGCAATGTCCTACCGGCTGGAGATCGTGCGGGATGATGCGGAGGGCGGCTTTGTGGCCTCCTATCCCGACCTGCCGGGCTGCATCACCTGCGGCGAAACCGAAGAGGAAGCGGTAAAGAACGCATTGGACGCAAAAAAGGTCTGGCTGGAAGCTGCGCTGGAGGATGGGCTTGCCATCCCTGCACCGGACAGTCTGGAGGCATACTCCGGGCAGTTCAAGCTGCGCCTGCCCCGCAGCCTGCACCGCGCGCTGGCAGAGCATTCGCAGCGGGAGGGTATCAGCATGAACCAGTATTGTGTGTACCTTCTGGCGAAAAACGATGCGCTCCATGCCGGGTGAGACGAAAGTAGCCAGGTGAGCTTTTTCTGACAAAACTGCATAGGACAAAAAAACACACGGTCTGCCGTAAAAGGCGGGCCGTGTTTTTTGTTCTCCCGGCAGGGGCAGGGTGTTTTTGTATTTCCGGCCCGGCGAAAAGTAAACAAATAAAATGGCGAAACTTTGTAGATTATTACCATTGAAAAAGTAGGGGGGGGGGGGTTAAAATGGTGAAAAGACCTGTGCCGAGTTGGTGCAAAAAGCGGGAACGACACCCCGGGATGCCCGCCATGCGGAGGCGAACGAGGTATCCTTTTTGCTGCGGGACAGGCTTGGAATGTACAACAGGGAGGATTTTGTATGCAGCGAAAAGATTTGGCTCTGCGGGTGCTGTCTACGGCAGCAATTATGTCTATTGTTACTTCTATTGCAGCCCCGGCCTTTGCGGATATTTACTATATCGGCAACGGCAGCATTGACGTAGAGACCATAACGAGTACGGACGGCAAGCAGTATGTGAAAGTAACTCAGGGGGGAACCACCTACGAAGATAAGAGCAACGAAATTGTGATCAAGGACGGCACCAGCGAAGCGGATACCACCCTGACGGAGGCTAAGCGTGCTGAGGGTACCCGGGCAAATCCTGCGGTAGCCCCTGCCGCCGGTGCCGCCACGCAGGAGCAGGAAGCAGCCGGGTCTGCGGACGCTGCCGGGGAGAGCCAGCCTGACCCGGACGCAGCCTTTACCCTGAGCGAGGCAGAGGAGGACTCTGAGGAGGGCAAGGACCCCACGGACAACCCCACGGAGAATCCTACGGACGACCCCACGGAGCCCCCCAAGAAGGATGTGGTGTACGAGTACGCCCCGGCAGACCCGAATCCGGAGCAGCAGGCCACGAAACCCGCCTCCACCGCCCCGGCAGAGCCTGAGGCAACGGCCCCGGAGGCCACTCTGGACGACGCCCCCACCACTCCTGCCTCGCCAGTGGGCAGCGCCGATAACCCCACCACGAATGTCATCAAGGTCGTCAATAACTGGGTGGGCAAAGCGGCCAAGGAGCTCAAGATCCGGCTCAGCAATGTGAACATTAAGGTGGAGAAGAAAGTTAATAAAGCTGCAATGGATGTCTCCGGCGACGGAAAGACAAAAGTTGAGCTGGACGGCCAGAATGTTTTGGATAGTTATGGAACCGATTATCCGGCAAGCTATCAGGCAGGACTGCGCAAGCAGGGAGAGGGAACGCTGACCATCACAGACGAGACCAATGACACGGGAAAGAAAATCACCACCCCCAAATCAGAATCAGACACCTCCGGCAGCCTGACTGCAAAAGGTGCAGGTGGGAACGGAGCGGCAGGCATCGGGGGAAGTGCTGCCGAAGGCACAAAAAACATCACCATCGAGGGCTATGCAACGGTTCACGCAACAGGCAGCGGGAATGGCGCAGGCATTGGCGGCGGCGGCTACTATGGAGAGGAAAAACCTGGAGATGCAGAAAACATCATCATCCAGGGCTATGCGACCGTTGACGCAACAGGCGACGGGGGTGGCGCAGGCATTGGCGGCGGCTTTGCAGGAAATGCAAAAAACATCATCATCCGGGGGCATTCCAAGGTGAAGGCAACCGCCCGCGATGGCGCTGCCATCGGCGGCGGCAGTGCTGGGTGGGGCAGCTATTACGGTGGCTCGGCAAAGGGCATCGTGATCTGTGACCATGCAACGGTCGCTGCAAGGAGTGACACTGGCGATGGGGCCGCCATCGGCGCTGCCGGAGATAATGGCAAGGACACCGAAGCAGAGGTGACCATTGGTACGGCCGGGGCTACCGCAGAGCAGGAAAATGTCCATGTCACGGCAACCGGGTTCTGCGGCTCTGCCATTGGCAATGGCGCAAAAGATACCAAGGTCACTATTCAGGGCCATTCGACCATCCGGACGGCGAACATAAGAAATTCCACTGCGATCGGAAGTAAGGATGGAAATGTGGAGGTCAACATAAAGGACAATGTTACCATTGATACAGACAATGTTTATGCAAATGCAGAGCCGGACAATTCAGGCTCCAGCATCGGCGGCGGGGATATTCGGGTCGATTCGAACAGAAAAGTTGTAGTGAACATTGACGGCGGAACAAACGGAAAAGTTAAGATCGGCGATGGGGTTCAAATATTTGGAAAATATGGTGCGATTTCCGCCACCGAGGTCAAGATCGGCAACAATGTGCTGCTTAAAATGAAACCATGGAAATTGCCGGATTATGATAAGTATATCAATGTGAAAGGTGCTGAGGCTGCGGTAGGCACAAGAAATAACCCCGCAGCCGGCGGCCTTGTAAACACCATTGGCGATAATACGGAGCTGTGGTATTATAAGCGGGGTGTACAGCATAAGATCGTCCATGGCAAAAATGTTTGCACCAAAAACGAGATCAACCGCCAAGAGCCCACCTGCACGGAAGAGGGCTGGGTGAAGTACGGATGCACCTATGAGAGCGATAGGTATGCCACTGCCCCGGAGCATATCGACGAGTGGACGGAGACTATCCCCGCTCTGGGCCATGACTGGAAGGACAACGGTGAAGCCAACCATATCTGTGACAGAGACCATGTGACTGCGGCCCACACCTACGGCGACTGGGTCGTCGTTACCCCGGCCACCTGCACCACTGCAGGCCAAAAGCAGCGTACCTGCGCGGAGTGCGGCCACGTCGAGACGAAGGAGATCCCTGCCACCGGCCACCACTGGAAGGACAACGGCGACGGCACCCACACCTGCCCCGACTGCGGTGCCACCGAGGGCCAGCCTTTCAACACCAACAGCGCCCTTGAGCTGCGGGTGGTGGACGCCGAGGGCATGAACCAGCCCTTTACCGTGAGCCAGAACGGCACCCTGCGCACCTACACCGGTGCCTACGACATCGCCACCCTTACCGGCGACCTGAACACCCTGCGTTACCTGCAGGAGCATGGCGCACAGACCATCCGGTTCGTCACCAATGGCCAGACCAGCAGCTTTGCCATCAACGACCTGCTGGCACAGGGCAGCGGCAGCGAGGTGTTCTACCTCACCCACCGTGGGGCCGAAGAGCCCACCCTGCTGCTGGTGGAGGCAGACCACAGCGAACTGGTGAAAGACTAACCATCCCCGGAGGCGGAGTTTACCGCAAAGCTCCGCTTGCCTCCTTATTGCAAAAGCCCCCGGCACCTTCCGCAGGGTGCCGGGGGTCTCTTTGCGCCGCAGGGCAAAAAAAGGCCCCGGCCTGCCCGGTGGGGACGAGGCCGGAGCCTTTGCTCATGCTTTGGGGGGTGCTGCCAGACGATCTCAGGCGGCAGTGGAAGAAGCGACCTCAGAGGAAGCAGCCTCAGAAGATGCAGCCTCGCTGGAGACCTCAGAAGCAGCCTCAGAAGATGCAGCCTCGCTTGCAGCCTCGGAGGAAGCGCTGTTCTCCTCGGCCACGGCAGAGGTGGAAGCAGCCTCAGACTGAGCGGCAGCAGAAGCAGCCTCAGAGGTGGAAGCGGCGGTAGAAGAAGAGCTGCCGCAGGCAGTCATGCTGACAGCCAGGACCAGAGCAGCAACGGTAACAGCAACATTCTTGAGTTTCATATGGAAAATCTCCTCATATTTGAAAATAGTTTCGCGGGAGGGCCGTACAGGCAAGACCCTTCTGCAAAAAGATATTCTAGTCCGTTTTTGAAAAAAATCAAGCCCTTTTTTGGCAAAGATTCTATTTGCCAGAGAGATTCTACACTTTTGTTATAACTTTTCGATAAAAGTCAAAGATTTTTGACGTTCAAAAATGAAACACTCCGGGCTTTTCCGGAAGAGGAAAGCATGGTATAATAGCTTCATGATAAAGGCTGGAAAACGACAGTGAGGTAGAAGGTCATGGACATCAGAAAAGTTGCAGTTCTGGGAGCCGGTGCGGTCGGCTCCTATGTCATCTGGGGGCTTTCGGCCCGCAGGGACATTGAGCTTGGCGTGGTGGCCGATGGCCCGCGCGGCGAGCGCCTGAAGAAGGATGGCTGTGCCATCAACGGTAAAGTCTACCGTCCGGCGGTCTGGACGCCCGGGCAGGCCCATGACGCCGACCTTCTCATCGTCTGCCTGAAATACGGCGCACTGCCCGGCGCACTGGACAGCATCAAAGCCGTCACCGGCCCCCATACCACCATTATGAGCCTGATGAACGGCGTGGACAGCGAGGACATCATTGCCTCTGCCGTGGGTGGGGAGCATCTGCTTTACTCCCTCATCAAAGTGGCGTCCCACAAGGAGGCTGACGGCGTCCATTTTGACCCGGCGACCACCGTTGGCATCATCTTCGGGGAGAAGGAGCCGCCCTGCGACAGCCCCCGCGTCAAGGCCGTGGAGGCTTTGTTCGGCGGCACAGAGCTGCACTTCCGGGCCACCGACTGCATCCGGGAAGAGATGTGGAGCAAGTTCCGCCTCAACGTCTGCAACAACCTGCCCCAGGCCATCCTCGGCGCAGGCGTAGGCTGCTACCGTGACAGCGTCCATATGAAGGCCATCAGCGACGGCCTCCGCCGTGAGCTGGAAGCCATTGCCGCAGCCAAAGGCATCGATATGCAGCGGGTGGATGCCGTGTCCGGCAAGGGCTGTGCCGTCAAGCCCTCGGCCCGCTACTCGACGCTGCAAGACCTCGACGCCGGACGCCATACCGAGATCGATATGTTCTCGGGTGCGCTCATCCGGATGGGCAAAGAGCTGGGCATCCCGACGCCCTACAATGAGTTTGCGTATCACATGATAAAAGCGCTGGAAGAAAAGAACGACGGTAAGTTTGATTATGCCGGCCCGAATCAGGAAATGACATGGGCAAAGTGACAGGAGAAATGCAGATGAATATTACGGTCTATCTGGGAGCCAATGAGGGCAATGACCCGGCCCTGAAGCAGGCGGTGGAGGAACTGGGCCGCTGGATCGGCGAGAGCGGGAACGCGCTGGTCTACGGCGGCTCCCGCAGCGGCCTGATGGGGCGTCTGGCCCACAGCGTTCTGACGGCGGGGGGCGAAGTGACCGGCGTCGAACCCCAGTTCTTCATCGACTCTGAGGTGCAGTATGACAGCCTGACCAGGCTCATCGTCACCCAGGACATGACCGAGCGCAAGACCAGGATGATCGAGCTGGGCGACGCCTTTATCGCGTTCCCCGGCGGCACCGGTACGCTGGAAGAGATCGCCGAGGTGATGTCCAAGGTCTCGCTGGGTCATCTGGACGCGCCCTGCATCCTCTATGACCTCGATGGCTACTACGCCGGCCTGAAAGCTCTGCTGGCCCACATGGTCGAGATGGGGCTGTCCAGCCCCGAGCGGCAGAGCGGCATTTATTTTGCAAAGAATCTGGACGAGATAAAGAGCATCCTGAAAAGGGCATAAGAAAAGCGCTGGAAGCGGTGTAAAGGCTTCCAGCGCTTTTTGTTGTCTGCTTACATGGAGATGACGCCCAGCGCGTTTGCCACCGAGCTGATGAGGATGATGGCCGCGAAGATGGGGCAGAGGTACTTTATCATAAAGTTGAAGATGCGCTTGCGGCGGAAGGGCTTGCCTTCCAGCGTGACCTCTTCCTCGATCTTCTCCACACCGATGACCCGGGACACCAGCAGGCAGATGGTGATGGCTGCAATGGGCATCATGACCGAGTTGGTAAGGAAATCGAAGAAGTCAAGGAACTGCATCCCGAAGACCGTGAACTGGGCCAGCGGGCCGTAGCCCAGAGCCGACAGACTGCCCAGCACCAGCATGATGATGCCGATGAGGACGGTGGCCTGCTTACGGTCCCAGCCCAGCTCGTCCTCGAAGGTGGAGACAGCGCTTTCCGTCAGGGCGATGGAGCTGGTGACGGCGGCAAACAGCACCAGCGTGAAGAAGAGGATGCCCACCACGGTGCCGAGGCCCATGCTCTCAAAGACCTTCGGGATGGTGATGAACATGAGGGCCGGGCCGGCCTGCAGGGTGTCCGGGTCGCCGCCCGAGAAGGAGAAGACCGCCGGAATGATCATCAGGCCCGCCATGATGGCAATGGCCGTGTCGAAGATCTCCACGTTCTCGGTGGACTCCTCGATGGAGACATCCTTCTTCATGTAGGAGCCGAAGGTGACGAGGATGCCCATTGCGATGGAGAGGGAGTAGAACATCTGCCCCATGGCGGTCACGACGGTCATCCAGGAGAAGTTGGAGAGATTCGGCACGAGGAAATACTTCACGCCCTCCAGCGCGCCCGGGCGGGTGACGGAGTAGCCCGCGATGATGACAGACAGCACCACGAGGATGGGCATCATCACCTTGGACACCCGCTCCACGCCGTTGCGCACGCCTGCAAAGATGATGGCGAGGGTGAAGATGGTAAAGATGACAAAGCATATCTCCGCCGAAGCGCCGCTGGAAATGAAGGCCGAGAAGTAGCCGTCTGTGGCCAGCTCACTGCCGTGGCCGCTGACGTAGTCGGCCAGATACCGGATGACCCAGCCGCCGATGACCGAGTAATAAGGCACGATGAGGATGGGGATGATGGCATTGATCCAGCCGCCAAAGGAGCGCCTGCCCTTGCGGACGGCGGCGAATGCGCCCACCGGGCTTTTCCTGGTCATTCGGCCCAGCGCCGTCTCGGCAACGATCATGGTGTAGCCGAAGGTGAAGGCGAGGATGATGTAGATGAGCAGGAAGATGCCGCCGCCGTACTTGGCCGCAAGATAGGGGAAGCGCCAGATGTTGCCGAGGCCCACCGACGCGCCTGCTGCGGAGAGAACGAAGCCGATCTTGCCCGAAAAGGCGCTTCGCTTGTGCTGTTTTTGATTCATTGGATTTTCCTCTTTTCACAAATTCAATACCCCCAGTGTATCACAGCCGGGGAGGGGATTCAACCGATTTTTCGATAAGAAGCAGAAGCTCCTGTGCTCAGAGGGAGCAGCGTCAATCCACCACCGGCACATCCAGCCCGAATTCCAGCGGGCGGAAGCGGGGGCAGACGTTCTCCGTGATGCAGATGACCGACGCGGCCAGGCGGCTGCCGATCTCACAGGACTGGGCCAGATTCTTGCCGTAGGTCAGGCCGATGACCGTGCCGGCAAAGAAGGCGTCGCCTGCGCCGGTGGTGTCGATGACGTCCACCTTCTTGGCGGGTACGACGCCGCACTCGCCGGTGTGCTTGGCGTAGACGGCACCCTGACCGCCCATGGTCACCACCATGCTGGTCATGTTGGCGCTGTGGACGTTCCGGGCCAGTACCTGAGCCATCTGGCTGGGGGTGAGATGCTCGTAGTCGTCCGAGAAGAGCAGACCGGCCTCCTGCTGGTTGCAGACGAAGCAGTCGATCTGCTGCAGATAGTCGCGGCGCTCCATGGCGATGCTCATGTTGGAGACTGCGGCAAAGACCTTTTTGTTGTATTTCCTGGCATAGCGGAGCACCTGCTTGACCGTGTCTTTCTCCAGATCCAGCTCGATGGCGATGGCGTCGCAGTCCTTGAAGATCTCGTCGCCCTTCTTCTCCAGCAGGGTGGTCAGCGGGGTGGTGTCAGGGCGCTTGGAGATGGCGGCGTGGACGTCGCCGTCGTTGTCAAAGATGGCCAGCCAGGTACCCATGCCATCGGGGACCTTCTGGATGTACCTGGTGTTGACCTTGTGGTTGTCCAGTTTGTCGATGACGTCCTGGCCCATGCCGGTGTCGTCCACCAGACCCACGAAGGTGGGGCGCAGCTCCACATTGGCGATGTCCTCCGCCACGTTCCGGCTCACACCGCCATGCACCTGTTCAATGCGGCCGGCGTTCCGTCCGCCGGGGATGTAGGTGGAGAGGGGATAGCCCTTGATGTCCACGAAAACTGCGCCGATGACTACGATTCCCATATTTGAAATTCCTTTCCTGAATAAAAGCTCTCTTTGACTTCTATCCTATTTACGCTTCTTCTGCCTTTTGCGCCCGAATATCGTCGCCCATAAAGAGGAAGGGGACAAAAGAGGAGAGGCGGCTGGAGATTTTTTCGGTGTAGAGCTTTTCCAGCAGAGCGCCGTCGGTGATGTTGGTGGTGACGATGGTGGGCAGCTTCGCGCCCAGACGGTTGTTCAGCAGACTGTAAAGGGTGCTGATGAGGAAGCTGGAGTTGAACTCGGAACCCAGGTCGTCGAGGATGAGCAGGTCGGCCCCGGCGGCGGTGCGCAGGAGCATCTCTTCCTCCCCGGCGGGGTCGGAGCCGAAGTGCAGGGCCTCGAGCTTCGAGAAGAAGTCGGGGCTGGACACATAGATGACGTCGAAGCCCTTTTCCAGCACCTCTCCGGCGATGGCCAGAGCGGCATGGGTCTTGCCCAGACCGGCGTTGCCGAGGAGCATCAGGCTCTCGCTGGTGGTGTCGAATTCGTCGGCGTAGCCGCGCAGGTCGTCCAGAAGGGTAGACATATAACTCCGTATCGGCTCGCCGAGGGAGGCGTCCATCCGGGCGGGGTAGTAGCGCAGCTCCATGGTATCGAAGCTGGAAATGGAGAGGCTGGACAGAGCCTCGATCTCCGACCGGCGGAGCTGCTGCATCACCTTGTGGACGCAGCTGCAGGTGCGTCCGTCCACAATGCCGGTGTCTTCGCAGAGCCTACAGGTGAAGTGCGGCTCCAGTGCGTCGGCGGGACGGCCGCTGGAGGCCAGCAGGTCGGCCAGCTTTTTGCGGGCATCGGTGAGGGCCGCAGCGGCATCGGTGCGGTCCTTGCCCGCCGCACCGGCCAGTGCGCAGCGGATGCCCCGCACCCGCACCTCTTCTTCGGCGTGGCGCAGCCCGGGGACAGCGGCCTCGGCCTCAGCGCGGGCGTCCTCCGCCTTGGCCCGTGCGGTCTGACGACGGCGGGCGACGGTGCGCAGGGCTTCCTGATACAGTTCGTTTTTGGTACGCATAGTGTCTCCTTATGCCGGGGGTCACTCGGACTTTTTCTTGAGGGTGCGGCGGCGGGCAGCGTTCTTGAGGAAGTCGTTGCCGCTGGGGGTCTCGCGGTCTACCCGGATGTTCCGGCTGGCTCCGGCAGCGGCCACCGGAGTGCGTACATCGTGGATATTGCGCAGCCCCTTGGCGTTCCAGGTCTTGAGGATGCTGTTCCAGTACCACAGGTCACGCTTCGGCCCGGCCTGCACAGCGGCCTCCTGCACCATGGCATCGTCGTAGCCGTAGACCTCATACCACCGGGCGATGGCTTTTCGCCCGCCGAGGGTGAGCTCGCTGTCCGGAATGCCCAGCAGGGAAGCGACGTACTGTTCTCGGGTCTGGCGGAGGGCCAGCAGCTTGAGGTGGGCGTCGGCCTGTTCGCCGGTCTCCACGCCCTCGGCCCGCCAGACTTTCAGCTCGTGAAGGACGGCGGCCATCGTCCGCTTGCCCCGGCTGGCCACATAGGCCACGCAGAGCATGACGGTCTCGGGGGCAAAGCCCTCCTGTACATAGAGGTTGACCAGCTTTTCCATCTCGCTGTGGGTCAGCGGGCGGGCAAAGCCGGTCTGAGCGCAGTCGATGAGGCTCGAGATCATGGGGTCGGTGCGGCTTGCGGCGGCGATCTCCGCCCAGGTCATGGGGGCAGGAGCAGAGGGCTCTGCTCCCGGCGCGGCGTTCTCGTCGTAGCGCTCGAGAAGCCCCGCACCGGCCCAGAAGGAGAGGGCGCTTTCGGCTGAGATGCGGCTGCGCAGTTTAAGGTCGGCACAAATTTTTTCGGGGTCAGTGACGCCGGTGGCCAGCACATACAGCGCTACCCGGACGTTGTATTCCTCGGCGATGCCCAGCTTGGAAAAGATGAGCTGCGGCACCGGGATGGTGTCGCCCTTGAGCTCTTTGAGACGGTATATCATTTGCTTTCCCCGCTTTCTGCGTCCTCGTCCTTCGGCGGCGGTGACCAGGGCTCACAGTCCAGGATGGAGGGCCGCTGCTTCCAGAGCGCCAGGTCAGCGCTGTAGGCAGAGGACAGATACTCTGCCGCTGCGGCCCGGCCCTCGTCCGTCAGCGGAAAGACCATCTGTCGGCGCAGGGCGGGGTCGGTGCGGTCCAGTGCCCAGGGGTCGGGCCAGATGTCCACCGTGAGGATGGCTTCCTCTTTCTGTGCGCCCTCGCCGCCGTCCGGGTCAGGCACGCTGCGCTTGCCGGGCGAGAGCAGATAGCGCATCCCGTCTTCGCTGCCGCTGTATTGATTCTTGCACTTGAAATAGTGCAGAAGGGGTACAAAAATCATGACGTCCCTCTCAGTTTTAGACTTGCTGAAATGATAAAAGCGCCAATTCTTGACGAATCAGCGCTCTTTTTGTGGAGCAGGATACGGGACTCGAACCCGCCGCCTACTGCTTGGGAAGCAGTCGCTCTACCGGATGAGCTAACCCTGCGTTTACTCATTTATTGTAGCAAAGGACACGGGTTTTGTCAACCGCTTTTTGGCTCGATTTTGGTCGGTAGCAATTCAACTTTTTAATGCAACAGCAACAGCGTTGAATTGCCTATCGCAAAGATGCCGTTTCGATCGGCACTATTTTTGAAAATTGCGATAAACAAAAAAGACCACCGTTCTGCCCGCAGGAAATAAGGGCAGGGGGGTGGTTCTTTTGAACGGACTGTGAATTACAGCTCAGCCAGAGCGCGCTTGAGGTTCTGGGCGATCTGGTCAGGGCAGCTGGTGGGGCGGGGGCCGCAGGTGGTGCCTTCCATGCGGGCGATGGCGTCCTCAGCCTTCATGCCCTTGAGCAGGCGGCTGATGCCCTTCAGGTTGCCGTTGCAGCCGCCGATGACCTCGATGGACTCGATGGTGTGGTCATCGTTCAGCACGATGTGGGTCTCCTTGGAGCAGGTACCCTTGTTGGGGTAGCTGAAAGACTTGCTCATATTCAAACTTCCTCTCTTTATATCCGACTGACAGGCGAGCAGACTCGCGCAGTATCTTTATTATATCCTTGTCAGGTGGGGAAGTCAATGTGACCCGGTCACAGAGCGCCGCCCCGGCGCTTGCGGGCCAGCGCCTCGATGCGCGCGATCTGGTCGTCCTCGGTGACGCAGGCACCCACCGGGTGGGGCTTGCCGTGGTTCGCGCCGTGGAAGTCGCTGCCGCCGGTGACGATGAGGTCATGCTTCTTGCAGAGCTCAGCGCACTCGGTCCTGTCCTCGGGGCTGTTGCGGGGGTGATGCACCTCGATGCCGTCGATGGCCCCTTCGGCCACCAGCTCCCGCAGCAGAGGCATACTCTTGTACACCGTCGGGTGGGCGAACACCACCACGGCTCCGGCGGCCTTTGCCGTGGCCAGCACCTCCCGCACCGGAGGGTAAGTGGGGGAGTGGAGGCACTTGCCCCGAGGCTCCCAGCCGAACAGTTCGTGATAAAGCCCGGTGTAGATGCCGTCGCACAGGCCCAGCTGCTGCAGCGCCTGCATGATGCCGCTCTTAAAGAGGACGCCGCTGTCCTGCGCGTATTCCAGCGCCTGCTCGGTGCGGAACTGGGGGTAGAGCGCCTCGATCTCCCGGCAGCTCTGCAACGCGCACTCGTTGCGGCGCTGGCGCATGATGTCGCAGTGCCGGCGCAGGGCAGGGCAGTCGAGGTCGGGCCAGAAGGTCAGCAGGTGGACGCGGTGGCTGCGCTGGAAGTCGTAGCCGGTGAGTTCGGCGGCGGGGATGAGCCGCACGCCGTCCTGCACCGGGTGGTCGTAGGCGTACTGTGCGCTGAGGGTGGTGTCATGGTCCGAGAGGGCCAGAGCGCTCAGCCCCAGCCGCGCCGCCATCAGGGGCAGGCGGTGGATGGGAACAGAGCCGTCAGAACAGGTGGAATGAGTATGAAGGTCGCCAGCCATAAGTTACTTTCCCTCGATTTTTACAGATTTCTGCGATTAGTGTACCACAAAAATCATCGGGGAACAAGGGAGCCTTACACGGCCTTGCCGCCCACCGTGAGCGTGGAAGAACGGATGTGGTGGATGAGAACGATCTCGGCGTCCTCGCCGCCCATGGCCAGCAGCTCGTCCACCGAGAGGGTGGTGGAGCAGAGGATGGTCTGGAAGGTGATGGTCTCGATGCCCTCAGCCCGCAGCTGACGCAGCGCGGCCAGCGAGATGCGGAAGGAGGCTGTGAGCCGTCCGACGCAGACGGTGAGGGTATTGCCGCTCTGGGTGCTGGTGTAGGAGATGTGCTGGCCGTCCTTGTCGGTGACAGTCAGGCCGGGGAGGGGAGAGGCGGGTGCGGACGGGGCGGCAGAGCCGCCGTCAGAAGAGGAAGAAGACTCTTCCGGCTCCACAGGGCGGGGGATGGAGACCTGATCGATGACCTTGCCGTCGGCATCGGTGGCGGTGACTTTTGCGCCCGGACCCAGCTTGTCCTTGATGGTGTCGAGGTTAAGCTCATTGCCTTTCTGCGAGAGGGCCTTGCCGTTGGGACTACCGGCCTTGGCGGTCAGCTCGAGGCTGCCCGACAGATCGATGTCACCGCTGCGGATGCCGTCGCCGCCGTCTTTGCCGTTACCGCCGTCGCCGCCAGCGGCGTTGACCGTACCGCCGGAGATGGCGACACGGCCGGAGCCGATGATGCCGTTGCCGCCGCCGTTACGTCCATGCCGTTGCCGCCATTGGCTTGACCGTACCGCCGGAGATGGTGACGCCGTTGCTGTGGATGCCGTCGCGCCGCGATGCTGCCGCCGTTACCGCCATTCGGCAGTGACCGTACTACCGCCGGAGATGGTGACGCCGCCGCCGTCGCTGCGGATGCCGTCGCCGCCGGAGATGGTGCCGTCGTCGCCGTTGGCAGTGACCGTACCGCCGGAGATGGTGACGCCGCCGCGGCTGTAGATACCGTGGCCGCCGTCGTCGCCGTTGGCAGTGACCGTACCGCCGGAGATGGTGAGGCTGCCGCTGCTGGAGATGCCGTTTGCGCCGCTGCCGCCTTGGGCCGTCAGGCTGTCATTTTCGCCGCCGGAGATGGTGAGGCTGCCGCTGCCGCTGCCGTAGATGCCGCTGCGGTAGATGCCGCTGCGGTAGGTGTTGCTCTTCAGCGCGTTGTCGCCATCCAGCTTAATCGTGGTATTGCCGCTGCCGGTCACACTCACGGCGGCGTTGTTCCGGCTGCTGGTGTCGATGTTCACATCCTTGAGTGTGACCTCGACCTTGTCGTTCCCGGCGTCGATGGTCACGGTGTGGGAAGAAGCTTTGTCCTCACGATTTGTGATGATGGTGTTGGTGTCATTTTTGGTGGTCACATTGTTCTGGGTGACGTCGTTGCCGGTCTCGCCTGCTTTCACGGTGATGTCACCATTCTCGATGTACCATGTCTCGGCAAAAGCCGGGGCGGTAAGGGTGATGAGCATTGCGGCAGTCAGGATAAGCGCCGCTGCCCGCTGAGAGGCCGGACGGGGTGAATCGATACCCCCCCCCCCCCCGGTATGGAGGGGGCGGCCCAGAACACGCATCGCAAGCTTACGATAAGACAACATACAAAAACCTCCTTTGAACGGTGAAAAGAAATGGTGAGACCGTAGAATATCAGGTTGCTTTGAATATACCACATCTGCGGGGGAAAAAATCAATAAAACCTGCGCGAATCGCCCTGTTTCCTGCGTGAATGGAGAAAACCCGTCAGGAAGAATGCCTTTTGGCTCTCCCCTTTCAGGAGGAGGTGGCACCGAAGGTGACTGAGAGGGCTAGGACGCCGACAGAGAGGCTTTTTGCGCCTTTTTGCTCGAAAAACTTCCTGAAGATACATTTTATTGGACTTTTATTCTGCTATACTCCTGTCAGAACAAAAAGACACAGGAGGGAAGAGGAATGAAAGACGTAGAGCTTCGGTATGTGGGCGGTCATGTGGAGGTGTATACGGGGGCGGGCGCGTTTCTGTTCTCGGCGGACACCCTGCGGGAGGCGATGGAAGAGCTGGATGCCGCCTGATGCATTCCCGGGAATACCGGAAAGCACCGGGCGGGAGTTAGAAAATACTAATGTAAAATGAATGTAAAATTCAAGAAAAGAACCGTCTAAGAAGGCCCGGAAATCTTAAAATTCCGGTCAAAAAAGTGATTTTCCTGTAAAATAATGCTTGTTGAGCCGGGGGGTTCGATGTTATAATAAAAAGGACGGCATTTTGCGTATGGAGAGCGAAGCACGGCCGTCTTGTGCAATGGAGCAATAGGAAGATTTTAGGAGCATTGTTTTATGGACATTACACACATCACCTCTCTGCTGGGCGGTATTGCGCTGTTCCTGTATGGTATGTCGATCATGGGTGCCGGCCTCGAAAAGCTGGCCGGCGGCAAGATGCAGGGCGTATTGCAGAAACTGACTTCGTCCACCATCAAGGGCGTCATTTTCGGCACCCTCATCACCGGCGTCATCCAGTCGTCGGCCGGTACGGTCGTCATTTGCGTCGGCCTCGTCAACTCCGGCATCATGACCCTTACGCAGTCGGTAGGCGTTATCATGGGTGCAAACATTGGTACTACGGTCACCGGTCAGCTCATCCGCATGGCGGATATTTCGGGCGACAGCCTCATCCTGACCCTCATCCAGCCCAAGACGTTTGCGCCGGTGGTGGCGTTTATCGGCTGCATTTTTTATGTGTTCATCCGCAACGCGAAGAAAAAGAACATCGGCCAGATCATGCTGGGCTTCGGCATCCTGTTCACGGGCATGAGCCTGATGGATACCGGCGTGTCTCCCCTGCGTGAGAGCGCAGCGTTCCAGGAGCTGTTCGTCACCATGACCAACCCCATCCTCGGCGTTCTCGTGGGCGTGGTGGTCACGGTCATCATCCAGTCCTCTTCGGCCTCTGTGGGTATCCTGCAGGCGCTTTCCAGCACCGGCCTCGTCACCTTCAGCTCGGCCATCCCCATCGTGCTGGGTGCCCACATCGGCACGGCCTTCACCCCGCTGCTGACCATCGGCGGCTCCTCCAAGGACGGCAAGCGCGCCGCCCTCATCCACCTGTACTTCAACATCATCGGCAGCGTCATCCTGCTGGCGCTGGTCTATGCAGTCCAGTTCACCATCGGCATCCCCATGTGGGGCGATGTGATGAACAAGAGCAGCATTGCAAACATCCACACCATGACCAGCGTCATTGCGATGCTGCTCTTCCTGCCCTGCAGCGGCGTGCTGTCCAGGCTGGCCATGATGACCGTGCCGAACAGCGCGGAGGAGGCGCAGGAGCTGAGCATGCCTGTGCTGGATGAGCGTCTGTTCAAGAGCCCGGCTGTGGCTCTGCAGCAGGCCAAGAACGCGGTGGTCAAGATGTCCCGCCGCGCAGCCCGCAACGTCGGCCTCGCCACCCCGCTGCTGCTCAGGATGGACGAGGACGTCGTGAGCGCCATCGATGTCCGCGAGAACCTCATCGACCGGATGGAGGTGGACATCTCCAACTACCTCATCAAGCTGGCAGACCAGGAGCTGGGTGACGCGGAGAGCCATGAGGTGACCGAGCTGCTCAACTTTGTCACCGAGTGCGAGCGCATCGGTGACTATGCAGTCAACATCAAAGAAAAGGCGCAGGAGCTGGCCGACAAGGAAGTCACCTTCAGCGAGAAGGCACAGCAGGAGCTGAAGCTTCTCGACAATGCGCTGGAAAAGATACTGACCCTCACCACGGACGCCTTCGAGTTCGACGACGCCCGGACCGCCAGCCAGGTGGAGCCGCTGGAACAGGTCATCGACATCCTCGTGGAGCGGCTTCGTGCGCAGCACATCAAGCGTCTGAAGGATGGGGTCTGCTCCATTGATACCGGTGTCGTCTATCTCGACGTGCTGAGCAATGCAGAGCGTATCTCGGACCACTGCTCCAACATCGCCGCCCGTCTGGTGGGCATGGAGGCAGGCGAGGACTACGACTCCCATACCCTCAAGAACATGATGCACCACAACCCCACCAAGGAATATATGCTCAACTACGAGCAGTGCCGCAAGGACTACCTCGTCCCGCTGGAACAGCTCGAAGCCTGATTCTGATAAAGGATAAAAACAGTGCAGACCTCCCTGGGGTGGTCTGCACTGTTTTTGTTTATTCACCCAGGTCTTCCAGCAGCGCCCGGAGGGCCGTTTCGCCGGTGACGTAGAGGCCCTGCTTGAGCCGGAGGGCATCGGCCTCGGGCAGGAGATTGACATAGATGCCGGTGCGCAGGAGCCGCTTGTCGGGCAGCCCGTTGTCGGAGCAGGTGTAGACGACCACCCGCCCGCCCTCGTCGCAGAGGTAGAAGTCGGTGCCGCTCTGCCCGGCGGAGCCCTGCGCGGCCAGACCCGGCTCGGAGGCCGGCGTCTCTTCGCCGGAGTCGGCAGGGAAGGGGAGACTGGGCAGGGCCATCCAGAACAGGCTGAACACGATGGTAAAAATGCACAGCGCATAAAAAATGCAGAGCCAGACCTTGCGCATGGCAGTGGACTCCTTTCGGCTGAAATGGTGTTTCAGACGGTAGTATGTGCAAAAGAAAACTGCCTCAGACAGGAATGCAGAATTTTCACACCCGGATGCTGTACTTTGGCGGGGCAGATGTGCTATACTAACATCGTATCCCGTCGATTTCCCCCTTGCGGAAGCGGGCGGCGCGGACTATAATGTGTTATTATGGCTGTGGGCCGTCTGGCCGCAGCAGGAACAGCAAACGGCATCGTCAGAGGATGCTTTGAGATGCAGAACAGTGAAAATTGCGATAGGAGGCGATCCTTATCTCAAACAATGAAAGACGGAGACTCCACAGTGATGGTGCGCTCCGGGAGCAGAACCGGCGGGTCCGTGAGCCCCGCGAACCGCAGGAGCAGGGAGAAAAGCACGGCCATCCCGTTCTCGGATTCCTGGGCCGGACCATCGTCACCCTCGTCTGTCTGGGCATTATGGCGGGCAGTCTGGTGGCAGTGGGCGCTGTGTACTATGTGGTGCAGGCTACGGCCAGTGACGGCGACCTGCTGGACCTCGACAACATCGAACTGAGCCAGTCGAGCCTTGTGGTGGCCACCGACCCCGACACCGGCGCACAGGTGGAGTACGCCACCCTGCGCTCTTCCAACAGCCACCGCGTCTGGGCGGACCTCGAGCAGATCCCCACCAACCTACAGTATGCGTTCATCTGCACCGAGGATAAGGACTTTTACAACGAGCCCGGCGTCAACTTCAAGCGCACCATCGGCGCGATGATCAATGAATACCTGCTGCCCATCTACAGCTCCAAGCAGGGCGCCTCCACGCTGGAGCAGCAGCTCATCAAGAACCTGACCAGCGACAAGAGCGCCAGCGGCATCGAGGGCGCACTGCGCAAGCTGCGCGAGATCTACCGCGCCCTCATCCTGAGCCGCAGCTACTCCAAGGAGACCATTCTGGAAGCCTACCTGAACACCATCAGCTTTACCGGTACGATCCAGGGCGTCCAGACGGCGGCAAACGAGTACTTCGACAAGGATGTCAGCGAGCTGACCCTCTGGGAGTGCGCGTCCATCGCGTCCATCACCAAGAATCCCACCAACTATAACCCCTACACCAACCCCGAGAACCTCATCAACCGCCGGAACTTCCTGCTCTACAATATGTGGCAGCAGGGTGTCATCTCGGAGGAGGATTACCGCAGCGCCGCTGCCCAGCCGCTGGTGCTGGCAGAGACGGACAACACGAAGAAGAGCAGCTCCACCACCTCTTACTTCACCGATGCCCTCTTCAACGAGGTGGTGAAGGACATCATGGCCAAGGAGGGCGTGGACGAGTCCACCGCCCAGAGTATGCTCTACACCGGCGGCTACACCATCGAGGCAACGGTCAACCCCAAGATCCAGACCGCGATGGAGAACCTGATGCTCAACACCGACGACGCCTACTTCCCGGCCGGCTGGCATGAGGAAGAGGTGACCAGCATCTCCGACGACGATGTGCAGGTCTTCAATGAGGACGGCACCCCCAAGACCCGCACCGGCGACGATGGCACAGTCTACTATTACCGCAACGTCCGCACCCAGGCGGCGATGGTCACGCTGGACTATGACGGCAATGTCATCGCCATGGTGGGCGGTCTGGGCGAAAAGACCAAGAGCCTTTCCCTGAACCGCGCCTACGGCGTCACCCGTCAGACCGGTTCTTCCATCAAGCCCATCGGCGTCTATGCGCTGGGCATCGAGTATGGTCTGGTCAACTGGTCCACCATGCTCAACAACTCGCCCCTCTACCTCAAGCAGGACATGGTCATCCGTGACGAGGACTACTGCCGCCGGAACGGCCTCATGGGCCTGACGGACAAGCAGCTGAAAGCCTACCCCAACGCATGGCGCAGCTGGCCCCGCAACTACGGCGGCAACTACGGCGACGGCTCCGACCTGCCGCTCTGGAACGGCCTCGCCCGCTCCCTGAACACCATCGCCATCCGCGTTGGCGACCTCGTGGGCGCGAACAACATCTTCAACTTCGTCTACAATACCCTGCAGCTCAGCACGCTGGACCCCGTCAACGACGTGGGCCTTGCGCAGATGGTCATGGGCAGCCAGACCCACGGCGTCACCCCGATGGCGCTGGCGGCGGCGTTCCAGATCTTCTACGACGGCGAGTACACCACGCCTCACCTCTACACCCGTGTGCTCGACCGGGACGGCAACATCTATATGGAGAGCAACGACACCAGCTATCAGGCTCTGACGCCCCAGACGGCCTACGTCATGAACCGCCTGCTGAAGAACGTCCTGTTCTCCAGCGTCGGTACGGCCAGCGGCCGCTACCCCAACTCCAACGGCATGGAGGCCTTCGGTAAGACCGGTACGGCCAGCGATGAAAAGGACCTGTGGTTCGTGGGCGGCACGCCCTATTACGTCACCGCTGTGTGGTGGGGCTACGACGCGCCCTTCGATATGACCCAGACCCTCGGCAAGCAGCAGGCCAAGACCCGCACCTGTGTCATGGCATGGAAGGCCCTGATGGAGCAGGTCCAGGCAGACCTGCCCTATAAGGCATTCCCGGCGGCGGACGGCGTCGTGGAGCGCAGCTACTGCACCCAGAGCGGCCTGCTGGCCAGCGGCTCCTGCCCGAGCACGGCAGTGGGCTACTACCGTGCCGACGACCTGCCCGACGTCTGCAATTATTCCCACGGTCAGGCAGCTGTCGCCAGCCAGCCTCTCGCGCCTGAGCCGGACACCACCAATCTGGACACCGACTGAGGCAAAAATCATACTTTTCGGCACATCGGGTTGCAGATTCGGTGCGCTGAAGGGGTACTTCACGGCTCAAAACTGGATAATCTGACAAAATAGCATCCGACCTCTTGCAATGCGAGGAGCCGGATGCTATTATATTTTCTGCAAGAACACTTGTGTTTGAGAGGTGAACAAGTTGGAACGCCGTTTTTATCTGGTGGATGCGCAGGTGCTGCCGGAAGTCTTCCTCAAGGTCGTCCGGGCCAAGGAGCTTCTGGCCAGCGGAGAGGCACGCAGCATTTCGGCTGCGACCCGCAGCGTAGACCTGTCGCGCAGTGCATTTTATAAATATAAGGACTGCATTTTCGACTCGGAGAATGGCCGCGAGGTCATCACTGTCATGGCGACCCTGCGGGACGAGACGGGTGCGTTGCAGAGCCTTCTGGCCGGCATCAGTGCCGCCGGTGCCAGCATCGTGACCATCAATCAGTCTACTCCGGAGAACGGAGCCGCGCTGGTGGCTGTCACCATCCGCACCGACACCATGCAGATGACCCCCGAGGAGCTGACGGAAAAGCTTTCGCGCCAGCGGATGGTCGTGGGCGTACACTGCGGATACAATCTGTGACAGCACATTCATCGAAAAAAGGAACGAGGGCAGTATCATGGCAAAAATCGCGATTCTGGGCTTTGGCACGGTGGGCAGCGGCGTGTACGAGGTGCTCTGCCGCAACGCCGCAGGCGTCTCCCACCGCGCAGGCGAACCGGTGGAGGTCAAGTACATCCTTGACCCCAAGGACTTCTCGGATCATCCGGCTGCAAAGCTGTTTATAAAGAATTTTGACGCCATTCTGGAAGACCCCGAGGTGAAGGTCGTCGTCGAGACCATCGGCGGCACCCGCTTCGCTTACCCTTACGTCAAGGCCTGCCTCGAGAGCGGCCGGAGCGTCTGCACCTCCAACAAGGAGATGGTGGCCACCTACGGCGCAGAGCTGCTGGCTCTGGCCAAGGCACACA
>ENA-OQCU01000348-OQCU01000348.1-human-gut-metagenome-genome-assembly--contig:-NODE-348-length-22694-cov-5.146985_pt1 | contig 22694 bp, 40 predicted proteins | sample MGYA00242504_ERZ504590 | MGnify/ENA primary metagenome ERZ504590 (study PRJEB26092, sample SAMD00036318) | human gut metagenome | host: Homo sapiens | study: EMG produced TPA metagenomics assembly of... | reverse complement strand
TCCTCCGCCCTCCGGTAGATTTCAACGGCGAAGGCGCGATTGCCTTCGGTTCTAAGCGTGGCATGCAGCCATGGAATCACTTCGTCGTATCGTATCGTCCGATGTACGCGCATGCCGTTTTCGCTCGCCCGCTGTATCCCCGCTGCGGACAGAAGATTCGCCAGAAACCGCTCCTTCTCTTCCAGCGTCCGCTGCCCGGCGCTAATCTCCGCCTTCAGGATGTCGATCTCCTCTCGGACGTCCGAAGCCAATTGGGCGACCGTCAGCGCCGACGATTGGATGTCATGACGGACGGCGCGGGTCTGCCGCGGCCGGCCGGTCGCACGCCGCCGAGCCAGCCGACGGTCATACTCCGAGCGTGAAACTCGCTTTTTACCCATTGAAAATCACATCCTTCTTTATCCGACGTTCAGAACCGAATCTCATCATAGTCGGTGAGGGCGTCCGGACGCTTCCAGATGAAACCATTCGCGGCGGCCGAATCATGACTTTTGACCAACGAGTATAGTCTGGATGCCCGGATGAACACATGGTTGCCGGGCGTCCCATCATCGCAGACCATCCAACGACCATCCTCTGTCTTGATGACGGGCACTTTCACCCATTCCGCATCCTCGTCCCTCAACGTACGCTCCCAACGCGCGTACTGGTCGCGGATGTACGATTCGGGCACGCGGTCGTTCCCATCGCGTTTGCGGTTGCGTTCGAGCAGCACGCACAACGGCGGATTGAACACCGTCACCCTGACATCATCCACGTACGGGGCGCATGCGGCGATAAGTCCTTCCTGCGAGTCCCTTCCAAGATTCTGCGCGTCCGCGATCGCATCGAAACCGCTCGCCAGCAATCGGGCACACATCATGCGATACATGTCGACCACATCGCGTTCGATGCGCGGATGGTCATGGCGCACGCCCCGATAATACGTTTCCTGCACGTCCCCACCGGCGACGAGCATGCGGCGGATGCCATCCATGCTTACCGTGACCGTATGCGCGTCCACATGTTCGCGCGCGTACGTGGTCTTGCCGCTGGCCGGCAGGCCCTGAAGAATCGTCAGCCTACGCATCAGCGCGCCCCCTCGAACACGGATTCGGCCAGACGGGCGAGCGGGCGCACCGACTCCTCCAGCCCATCCGCCAGTGCGAACGGACGACTCTCGCCGTCACGGGATGCGACCACGCAGCCATGCCCGGGGCGGACGACCAGCGGGCGACGGTCGATCGCGGTGGACACGCACGCCACGCCCGACCCGAACATCGGAACGCGCACGCAATACTCCATATGACGATCCGCCAACTGGCGATCCAACTCGTTGACGATTTCCGAAAAAACAAACATCACGAAGACTCCTTTACAAACGATATGTCCGATATCCAATCCATGCGTCCTCCGCATAGCCGGACCCTCATGCGCAACCCGTTTCTTCTCGGCCTGTTCGACTCGCTCGCCCACACCGACCATCACACCGCCCCATTGGACGTACGGACCGTACTGCGGGAGCACGGTGGACTGCAGGCGTTTCAATCGGCGGCCGACCCCGACCGGTGGCTGGCTGCCGTGGAGTGTGATATGGATGAGCGCATCCGAGGCCGCGACCGGTGGATACGCGATTACACAATTGGCATGAAAACGGCCATCATTCTGAAAGTCCTTCTGCCGCCGCTTATCCTATGGCCGCATAGCCCAGCCGTCAGAAACCCTACGGAAAGGAGCCGTCATGGTCATGGATGGCAACGGACATGCGCACGAGCCGGCGGGCACGCCGAAAAGCGGACAATTCGCTCCCAAAGCCGGTATGAACAATGACATGGACCTAAACAGTCCACCCGTCTCATACGAAAACGGCGAACTTCTCCTCTCCGACCAATGGCGGCCCGCCGCCGCCAATACGCTCAACCCCGACGACACGACCCACACATACATCAACCATGGCGAAATCATCGAATTCTCCCACCACATATTCGAGAACGATGATGTGAGCGAGGAGATCTACGGAGTCGGTTACACCGACGGCATCGACAGCATTGCCATGCGCGACTGGCGGGGCGTCGGACGCGGCGCCAGTCCCACCATGAGTGTCCATATCGCCGATACGGATATTCGCCGTGCCGTCCGACAGGCGCGCCAGACGGCCGAACGGCACGCGCCCGAATATGATGGACGGCCGTTGGCATTGGATCATGTCGAACTCCGATCCAACAGCAAGGATGACCCGCATATCATCGCCCACTACAGACCCGTAGCCGAAAAGCCCGGCTTCCATCCGGTCGAGAATGCGCGCATCCAAGCGTTCAACAGGCGGCTCCAGCCCGCCACCATCAGACTGCAACCGGAAGACCACGCCGCATTCCAATTGCATACGAAGGAGGACTGACACTCATGGTCATGGATGCGAACGGACGATCCCACCGACCCGCCGGACTGCCCCAGGGCACGGCCGGCACCTACGAGCCGACCGGAGGCGCCGGCGGGGATGACGATCTGAGCCTGGAGAACGCTCGTATGGTTCGGGCGGAAACCCACTCGAACCAGCCCAAACCATACGGAAGCCTCAAACCCGACTGGCGGCGATCGAACGATTGGATGGGACGCAGCCTATACGACGACAAAGCCCATGCGAGCATCCACGTCGGCCGCAGCAACACCGTATCGGACGAACGGTTGGAGGCGGCGGCCCGCATGGCGGAACCCGTGTCGGCAGCCGGCTACCAAGTGGACGTGTCGAATGGTTGCGTGACCATAGCGGCCGACGGGCGACGCGGCATAATCAACCTGGATACGGGTGACATGAGTGTCTACCGGGATGGCGACGAGGATGCGCTGCTGGAGTTCGAAGCCCGACCCGGCGAAAACGGGTTCGCACAAGGCGACAATCGGCATGTGGACGCGATGCTGGACAGTCTGGCCGGAAACCGCATCGCACCGGACGCCTTGCGCGATCTGGTGAACGCGGCCATGCCGTTGCGCAGTCCGCGCGCGCGAACCCGTCAGTAGGAGTCACTCTTCGTCGGGCCGTGCGGAACCACGGCCGCCGTCGTCCCGACGACAATGTTCACTCCGACGCTCATGCGCCCTGCGGGCCTCATCCATGAACGTCGGAGTGAAGGAGCGGAACAGACTCGCCCAATACTCAATCCTGGCTCATTCTGGCTTCCTTCTACGCCCGAACAGGCGGGCAAGGAAACGTATGGCGTTTCGACGTTCGGCCCGGCGCATGGACATCTGCCGGTATCGTTCCAACCGTCTTCCGGAAAACATGTGATTTCCTTCCGTCTTTGCGAACATGAGCTTGCGCTGGTCGACCGCCCAGTTATACACGAACCTGCAGTCCCCGTACTATGCGTCCCGAAGAAAGCACGTCAGACTTGGGAGGAGGCAAAGGCAAAATGAACCTTATCGAAAGCATGGCTCCGATGCCATTATCCGCCATTGGAAAGATCCTAATCGATGTAAGTTTTGCCACGGAAAAAATTACATCGATTGATGAAAAAGCTGCCGATTGCCATAATTTTAGACATTCATGTAAGTTTCAAGTAACGCCGATTCGAAAAGACGTTCCTTCGCGCGCCCGTGGGACGGGGACAGCGGCCATTTATTAAGGTTGTTTACTCCGCTTGGCGTTTGGGTTTTCAGAACGAAACCGGTCATATTTCACTCCTTGGCAGGGTGTGCGCGGCATCCAAGTATTCGACGCCGTCGTGCGTCCAGTAGCGGGCAGTGATAGTGGTGGGGTCGTTCATTTCAGCGAACCAGTCAGCCAGTTCCTCCAAGCCCATGTCATCGGCGGTCTGCCAGAGGTCGTCGATGAACGCCTTCGCTTGACTGGCGTTCCCGCGTTCGCACAATGTGAAATACCGTTCGCGCAGCCCCTCGTCGGGAAGCACGTCGCCAGAGAACCGTCCGTCCTCCAGCAATACCCAACAAGATACGCACATCGCGACCAAGTTGGACACGCGAATTTCGTAAACACGACTGTCGGTGCCGGGCCAGCCGCGATCTTTGACAAAGGCGACGGTGTCCATGGGTCAGCACGCCTCCTTGATGATGTTGTCCATGACGTCAGCGCTCTCGACTTTGTGGCGGGCGGACGCTTCGCTGATCGCGCCAGTGTACCCCCACAGCTCGCCGTTCGACGTAGCCAGCCGGATACGGTGCATGCCACCGGAGAACATGGCAGGTAGAAGGCGCTCACCCTTGTCGATGATGCTATTCATGATGCGGATCCTTTCTTTCAGACGTCCCGTGCATGCGTCTCGCCTGACGGTTTGTCTTGTATTCGATCATGCCGTCCAGTTCCTCGTTCGTAATGCCGTTTTCTTTTTCGAGCCGAATCAGCCAGCGCCGCACGTCGCCCATCGCGTCGGCAAGTCCATCCAGACGCTCCTCTTCGGTGCCGTAGCGCAGAATCTTGCTGACAGCCTTGATGAGCGCTGCGCACGCGCCGACCGGAGACGGGTGACGGGTGCGGGAGTCGCGGTCCCTAACGTCATGCATGCGTTCGAGCAGCCATAGGCAGATAAGAACGTCCGCCATCTCTTCGACCAGATGGGCGCGCGTCCCGTCCATCTGGTCGTCGCGCTTCCGGTCATCGTATGCCTCGATAAGCTCGGCGCATTCCTCCATGCAGGTGACGCTCTGCTTGACGACACCGTAGTATTCGATGCTTTCGGACCACACTGCGTCAAAACATTCAGGCCGGCTATAGACTTCTTCAATGGTCGGTCGCTTGTTCATTTGTCATCTTTCCCTTCCTTGTTTTGCCGAATCGTACGCGGTACGGCATGCGTCTCCGTCCGACTTCGCGTGTTCGGGGCACCAGTGGCGGCCGTGTTCGCCGTCGGCGACCCACCTGTACCAGTTGGCCTCATCGTCCACCAAGCATTCATCATCCTCGACGTATTCAGGTTCGAAGATTCGCGTGCAACCAGGCTCGTCGCATCGGAGTGTGACGCTGTCCACATCACGGTAGGGGTCGTGCGGGCGGAGCCGCTTTGGTGGGTTGTCCGCGTGCTTGGGGCATAGCCAGATTTCTCTGTCATCCCCCAGCCGCCGCCAGTCGTCGTCTTCCGCAAGGTCACGCGTCCATTCGAGTTCCCCGAACCATGTGAACCCATCATCCTCGAACTGTTTACCACAGGCGGCGCAGGCGATGCCGTAAAGCCGTACCGGCATATGGATGTAGGTCATGATTCCTCTCCTTCGATGCTGCCGTATGGCCCGTAATCCGACTCGTCCAGTTCCCACGTCCTCTCGTTCGCATCCTCGACGGAGAGGGTGGTGGCGGTCGTATGCCCGCAGTAGGCGCAACGTTCCAGCAGGATGGTGGTGGACGTGTCCCTTATCCAGCCTTGGCGACGCCACGAGTGTTCCCGGTGAGGCAGTCCGAGGCCGGGACATTGCGGGATGGTGGTGTGGTCCAGCGGGAAGGCTGGCGTCCACTCCCCTTTCCATGTGATGTTGTGCCCGTCCCATGCGACGGGCACGCTTAGGTCGGTCAGGATGTATTTCAAGCCTTCGGGCGGAGTGTTCCCGGCGTCGGCGGGCGTTTCGGGCTGCCTGTCCAGTTCGACCATGACGGCACGAGCCTTGGCGCGGAACGAGTCGCGTATGGCCTCCATCTGCATGTTCCACAGATGCAGCACCATGTCACGGTCGGGCGTTTTCGCCCAGTTCGTACTCTCTTTAAACAACGTGATGGCCGCGCGCTCCAGTCTTTCATCAATCATGACCATCCTATGCGTCCGACGCGCCTGCCGTTCGAAGGGGGACGCATGCCCTAAGCGAACGCGAAAAGGAGCTGACGATGATCGAAGATTGGTTGAACCTACTAGCTGGAAACGACTACGACGAGCCACGACTGGTCGAATTGCTGAAAACCATGGACATACCCACCCGCGATGCGCTAATCATGGTCGCCATCGACCCTACCGATTACACGCCCGAGCAGGTGCGTGCCATGTGCACGCCGAAGGCCGACAGGGCTATCAAGGATGCCATGCGCCGTGCGGCCGCACGGCCGCGTCAAATCTCGCCGGTCCGCGCCGACGCGTTGAACCGCGTGGCACAAGAGGCGAACACGGCGGACGCGCATGCATTGGCCGCCTACGTAGACTGGTGGCACGGCTGGGACCGGTGGGCGTACGAGCGCATACTCGATGCGTCCGTATTGGACTCGCGTCACTCGCTGACCGCCATCATCGCCGGCCTGTACGCCAATGGCATGCGCCCGGACACGCTGCTGTCCGACTAGCGAAACGTTCTATTCGCTGATCTGCTAATCCATACTGGAAGCACCTGGCGCGTTCTTCGAAGACCCGAAGAGCGCGCCAGTAACAATTCCCGCGACAACCATGCCAAACGGCAGACAACATACTCACCCCTTCGACTCGGCGAACATACGGGTCGGTTACAATTTGTCCGCCTTCCCAATCCACCAAATCGCATCTTCGAGCTTCCAGTACATGTCCGCATGATGGTCGCGCAGGAACCGCAGGTCGTCAGCGTGCTGTTCGACCCATTCCGGGTGCGGGCGGGTGTCGTTCGTGCCTTGAACGGTCGGATAGGCGATTTTACATGCGCGCATCCAGTAGGGAGGTAGCAGTCCGTCCTTGGGTTTCCAGTCGGACGGTTCCGAATACCGTTCCTCTAACGTCAGATAATTGGACACCCATGCGGGCGATAGCCGAGGCCACACCAGCTCCAACAACGGCACACCCAGCACGACGCCCAGTAGCAGGCCGACACCATTGCCCGACGAAGGTTGGTCCGCAAGCTTGCACGCAGCCCACAGGCCGACGACCGGCAGTGGGAGGCTCACGGTCAGGTAGGGGATGCACTTCCATGATTCACGGCGAATCCTTCGCATGGTCGAACATGGTGAACGCCACGAAAAGAAATACGGACATCCCCACGCCGAAGAGCAGCCCACACCACAGCGTGCGCATCACATCCTTCAGGAACGCCATTACGGCCGGCGTCAACAGCATCCGCCAACTGCCCGTCAAGACAATGAGCAACACGAGGGCCGGCAATGTGGACAAGAATATCAGCAATCCCTTGCGAAAACCGCTCAACGCGCTCCTCCATTCGCGCGTTTCGATATCCGTCACGCCACTGGTGGATGCCGATTTCGCCCACGCTCATACTGATGAGCCGTTTCAGTTCGGCAACGGATAGCGAACGGGCGATACGCCTCGACGGGTCGCCCGTTCGGTCAAAACGCAACGATTCCCACAGGTCCGCCGACGGCAGTCCATCCTTTACCAGCCAGTCAATGATATCGTCCGGCAATCCGTCCACGCCCTGTTCGATGAGGTGGATGAGCGTGCGAATATCGAGCTTGTCCGGCACCGGTCGTTCAAGCCAAATGTCATACACATCCACGCCTCCAAAGCCGGACAGTATGGCGATACGCGCCTGATGGTCGCCGGTTTTGCGTAGCGCACTGATTCTCACATGGTCGGTCATGGTCGTCCTTTCAACGGTTTGCCGTCCTGATCGTAGACGGTCACGGAATGGCCATCGACGCACAGCGTGCCGTGATGCAGCGTGCCGTCCTTGGATGTATACTCCAAGTCGTAGGTGCCGTCGTCCGGCATGTTTGCGTCGCGCATCTGTTCGAGGGAGGCGTTCAGCCTATCGGAAAAGACCAAGATTTCCGCTGAGTTGGGCCGCGTCTCAAGTGTCGCTTCGGAATGCTTCACGCTGATGTCGAACGTTTGTTCCAGTTGGGTCTGAAAGCCGACCGGCGGGTTCTGCCATGTGTGGGATGTCAGCGGCAAGTAAAGCATGAAGGCGTACACGACGAGAAAGAACCCGCCGACGCTTACTATAACTTCCGCATTTTCTGCTACGGTCGTCTGCAACACGAAGCTCAGGAACGCGTACAGCAGTGCAAGGCCCAGCATGAAGACGAGTGGCCATACGACGGTCGGACCATCCTCCCAGCCGCTTTCCGTATGCCCGCTATTCTGCCATGCCTGCAACGCTTGAAGCCAAGACGTCAAATCAACGCTCATTTCGCAGCCTCCAACCAATCGAATCCCAATCTGGACGCAAGCCGCTTCTTTTCCACGTCCGACAAGGATGCAACAGCCAACAGCCGTCGGTTGGCGAGCCAACTCAGGCAATGCCAGCAGTCGATACGTTCCGCATCCGCGTCGCGCAGCCATTCAGCCAACCCGTCGTATGGCTCGAATGTTTCCGGCACGTCGGACAACCATTGGCGGATGATGGTCTTCCAATCCCAACCGTCCGTCCAATGGTGATGCCAAGGGCGAGTAATGGTAATGGTCGTATCGTCCGCTTTCAGGACGGTCATATGGCATTCGTAGTCGTCGCCGTTGATGGCCGTGACACGCAGCCAATCGCTCACAACGGCCTCCCCGTTTCCACCTGTTCCAGCATGTCAAAGCATTCGTCACGCTCCGTCCGGGTGGCGGAACGCAAGAGGTCTGCCAGTCCGGTCGGAGTGTCCTCATAGACGTTCTGCCGTATCAGGCTGATGGCCTCCCAATCCTCGAAGATTTCCGGCGACGGGTCGGCCATGCCTTTCAGCCAGTCCACGACCCGCATGCCGGTCTCGTCCAACCGGTCGTAGTCCACATGTTCGGGCAGCCGTCCCAGTACGCTCAGCCACCCGTACTGGAACCGGTCATCGCATTCGGCGTCATTGACCAGCAGATAGGCGGATGTGAGCGGCAGCGGCACGCTGACCGTACCGTCATCGTTCTGAAGCACGTCCACGATGAGCCGCATGTTCGGCCTGTCCGCCGTCCAACCGGATACGCGCACGAACGCTTGCTTCGGCTTGCGGTTGCGCGCGGCCATGAGGCGGCATACGTGCGACAGGCGCATCCAATCCAAGCTTGACAGGTCCAGCCCGTCCAAGCCGCGTAGCGTATGGTCGGCGGGACGCGCGTCATGCGCGCCGTCGAACCGGTAGTCGATATCCACGCCGTTGATGTTCATCGTTCGATTCCTTCCACTGTCTTCAAGGTCGGGTCTTCCGCCCAATCCTCGAACTCCGTATAGTCGGCAACCGGCTCGTAGCCGACCGCCTCGGCCATCAACTGCCAGTTCGCGATATGGTTTTCGGACTGTTTCGCCAACCATGCGAGCAGTCGCGTCCCATCGTCCTGGGCGATGGCGGGCAGATCGTGCAGCAGTCCCGCCCAACCGCCGTCCAGGCGCGGTTCGCGCGAACAGTGGAACACATGTTCGGATGTCTTGCCGTTGTCGCGGAACATTTTCACCTTGACGGTCGAACCGTCCACGCGCACATGGGATACGGATTGGAACGCGGGCCTTTTCAGGTCTGCCGCCGCCTTGCGCAGCAGCTTCGACCAATGCAGGCAGTCTTCGCGCGACAATCCGGTACCGTCCGGCAGACGCAGCATGGGAGTGCCGCCATGCAACACGTAATCCGGTCCGCTCATTTTTTCGTCTCCTCCCGCAATGCGTCCACCAGTCTCCCCCGCTCGCCGTCGGTCAGATCGCCCACATACCATTCGGATGGCTGGATGAGCAGTCCACCCAGTCACGCGCGTCCGGCGCATACTCGTTCTGCCAATGGTGGTGTTTGCGAACGGCGAGCCGTAGCTCGACTGGTCATCCACGGAATCCGATACTTGGAATCCGCGACGAATGTTCTTGCCGATGGCGATATCCAGCATGGCATTCAGTCCTTTCCTTGTTTTTCGGGGTCCGCGAAGAGGATGTGCAATAGTTCGTCGTCGCTGATCGGCGTGATTTCGTAAAGATACATCTCGTATCCTTCGGCGATGTTCTTGGCTGCGACGGGGAACAGCTCCTTGAGTTCGGCGGCGGGCACGTCAACGAGTTTGGAGAACATAAGCCAACTCCATGGCGAGTCGTCGTAGCCGCCGAAGGTGGTGCATGAGATGATACGCGCGTTGCCGAGGTGTTCGCCCGTGGATGCGTCCATGAAGACGAATGCCTGCGATGTGGCTTCCACCTCCTCATCGCGCAGTTCGAATTGTTTTCTACCATCTGCGATCTGCTCCCAGTATTCGCGGCGTATCTTCGCCACGGTCACGCTACGGGTAATCATCGGATGTTTACCCCTTCCGTTCGTCGTTTTGCGCATTCGGGGCAAAGAGTGCGCTCTCCGATCTGCCAGCCATGGTATTCAAGTGCGTCTGCGTGGCCGCTTTCATGGACGTGGCATTCATCGCATTCGACATGCCAATGATCAGGACACCACGCCTCGCCGTCACATACCAGCCAGCGGTCACTCCAGTCATCGAAAGGACTGCCATCATCGGCTCGGCGGACATATTCGGTGGAGTGGGGAGGATAATCGCCCTGCTTGCGTCCGCACTGGCTGCATATGGGAAAATCGGGGCGGCATTCGGGGCAGAGGGTGCGCTCCCCCACCTCCCAGTCGTTTTCGGACGCCCATCGAAGCGCATCATTCTCGGCGTCGAAATCGGGCGTGCAGTCGGAGCATTCGTCGCATTCGACCCAGTAGATGGTTCGCTCCTCAAGCACGGCTGCCTCCGATGGCGAATTGTAGATACTTCATGAGTCCCGTCCTTTCGTTTCGACCGGATTATGCGTCCCCGCAGAGGAAGGCGAACGGCCCATGGAACGCGTCTTTACGTTCCATGGGCCGTTCGCGCATATTGGCGCAGGGCGGGTCACGGCGGACTAAGTCGAATCCGCTCGCCGCCCTTCACGTTGCCGACTGACGAGGAAGGAGGGGGAATATATCCGAAAAACCTCGTGCGGACATGTTGACGCCGATATGGAACGCAGGACGGGTCTCGGCGCGCAGGATTTTCAAAACGCGCTCGCCATTCTTCGCGTTGCCGGCTCCGGGGCATGTCTCAAACCCCGCGTGGACGCGTTGACGTTCCATAAGGGTCTATGCGTCCACGAGCGCATTCGGGCGGCCTGCCGCAGTGTGGACAGTCGGGCGTGTCCTTGACGGCGGCCACGGTCTTGCGCCAGTGCTTGTCGAAGTCGTCCGCCATCTCCTGCGCTTTGTCGCATGGGCGTAGTCCCTGTAGCAGTGGTTCGAGATTGCATGGGCTGGCATGGTGTACGGTGAAGCCCCAGCGTCGGTCATCGCCGGTCTCGATGATGCGGACGAACACCGGCCCGCCGCAGAACGGGCAGTCGGGCTCCGTCCGAAACGTCGTGGAACGGCCGATTTTTTCGAGGATGTCCGCGTTCTTCCTGTTTTTGGTCTCTGTCAGCCATCCGCAGAGCGCTGAGTGCAAGTCCCTGTCCCAGTAGGATGCGCACCGGCATGTGACGGTGGGGAACGTCTGGCGTCCGATGCTTTTGCTTGACACGTGCGGACACTCCCCGCAGTTTGGGCATTCGAACGCCAGTATCCGTTCGTTCTCCTCCCCCTCCCTGCGGATGATGCCGTCGTAACAGTCGGCGCATTGTTCGACGGTCGGAAACCATGCCCGCCCGTTCGGTAGGTCGTAGTAGTACCAGTGGAGGTCGCAACCGTTCTCGCACGCCAGCCTGACCGCATGGAATCCTATCAACGGCGTACGCCGGACGGATAGGGTCAGTCGACTCTGGCAGTTCGGGCAGGGGGTCGCAAGTTCGATATGTTTGCTCACTTGTCCGTCTCCTCGGTGGCGTTCGCCCAGTCACAGGACATGCCGCTGCTGATATCTCCTCTTAATATCAGACATGTGACCTGTCGCCCGTCATGCAGGTTGATTCTGCATTCGCGAAGCCGGCTGTAATCGTAGCCCTTGCAATCGGTGATAGTCTCGCCCGACTGGGAGACCGATGTGTCGGACTTCGTCTCCCGTGTCGCTCCTTCCGCACCCTCGCATCCGGCGCACATCAGGCATGCGGGAATCAGTAGCATCGCCAGTAGTCTTCTCAAGTTCGTTTCCTGTCTCTTGAACATCATTTCTCCTTGACGTCGAAGATGCGGCGGAAGGCCGCTTCGGCTCGGTCGAAGCCGTTCCACATGGCCGCCCATTTAGAGAAACCAAGCATAGGTTCGCTCCCGTTCCCGAACGATGGGAAAGACCACTCCCACGAACACGGCCAGTACGCAGAATGCGGCGACCCACTGTCCGTAGCGCACCAGAATGAACACCAACGGCAGTCCGCCGAACAGAACGATGCCGCGAAGGACGCTGCCCAGCGATGATTCCGACTGAACCGCCGTGCCCACAAAAATATTGCCGAACACCATGCACATCAACCAGTACAAGGCCCCCAGCACCATGCCCGCCGCCATCCAGTACATCCTCGGAGGCCACTGGATAGCGGAGGTGAACGAACCGGTGACAAGCCAACCGACGAAATCCATAAGGAAATCCATAAAGCTAAGAGAGAACGGAATGAGTTCGGCTGTCACGGCGAGGAACATTCCATCGAACACGTCAGCGTCATACGGGAAGTCGGAGAAGAACCACCATCGGCGTTTGACGACGGATTTGACGAATATGACAAGACAAAGCTCCACCATGCATCCGCATCCCATCGTCGCCAAGTCGTTCAGGGTGGCGTGTTCAATTGCCGTCAGCACATACTGAAACATCGGTCTGGTCATTCCTTACCGTTTTGCTGTCCGTGTCGTACAGGTCGAGCTTGGCGCCGTCCTTGGGGACGCGGATTTCGACCATCCGCTTGCGTCCGGTGTTGTCGGTGACTCCCGTTCCGCCAATAGGCGGCAGTAGGTGGTAGCCCATCCGAACGCGTCCATCCATCCCACCCGGTACCGGTCGGGAATGTCGTCTCCGATGGACCGTTCGGCCTCGCGGAGCTTGGTTTCGAACGTGTCAGCCAAGTGTTCCAATAGAATAGCTTCATTCTGCTTGTTCATTTTTCCTCCTTCATCAGGCTTTCCCGTGTTCCGCCGTATCGTCCATGAGCATGTCCTGACAGTGTTCGATTGTCCGCGTGTAGGCGTCGAATCCGTCGTATCCGTCGCTCAGACCTTCCTGGGCGCATTCCCATTCGCAGTCGGCTTGTGCTTTGAGCCAATCGATGACCTCGCCCAACGTTTCGCTTCGCACGCTCACTTGGCGTCCTCCATCCGCCGCTGTTGTCTGACCGTCTTGCATTCCACTCATTCGTCCAGTTCCTCGTCCGTGATGTCGTACATGATCTGCAGGCAAATGGCCACGTTGGCCATCCAGATTATGCTCCGGGTCGAGCCTGCCGCGCAGTTTTCGGTTAAGAGCGTTATTGACCGCGCACTGGATGATGTTTTTCATGGTCGAAGGCGTTAAGCAACCTTTCTGAGGTCGGTCTTGACGAATTCTTCGCAACGGTCGATTATTACTTGGTAGGCGAACCGTCTTGAATCGGCGCAGGTTATCGCATCATCTCCGTATGGCGTGTTTGATTCCAGCAGCCGTTGCAGACTCTTCTTCGCTTCCTTTTTGCGATCCCCACACCATTCGGCCAGATGTTGCACCGTGTATTCGCCCGTGCCACGTAGGATGGTCATGTGCGAGCGGGCGTTTCGATAGGCTCGCAGGTATTCACTGTCGGCAAGCCATGAAGAATCGTCCTCACCGGCGGACATGTCTTTTTCCTTCCTGCCGGTCTCGTTCAGTTGAGTGTGCCTTTGTCTGTGACGGCGCGGTATTTGCGTCCAGCCGTTCGGCAAGCTTCCGTGCGTTTCGCGTGCGGGTGCCCACCCAACCATCTCCTTGCTTCAAATACGCGGCGGCAAGCCCGTCCATGTCGTCTGTCAGGAAACGACGGCATAGGGCGGAACCCAAATCGGCCTTGAACCCGTCCACATCGGACCATATGCCTATTGGCAGCCAATCCCATGCAGGGTCCACATCCTTGTTCCCGAAACGGTCCAGATAACGGCGGGCGCAGTCGGCTTCGCATATGGTCACACGCTCCGGCGTCCAGAAGGCGTGCCAGAGCGTATTCTGCGCCCACATGTCCACCGTGCACTGCAGATCGCCTACATACGCGTCCCCATCAAGCCCGATGCCGGCGTATCGCAACGCTTCGATGCAGTCGGCGCATACGACGACGCCCTCATCGTAATCCCGGTCGCATTCCACGCAACCGTCCCAGCCGGTGTGCCAGACGACGTAAGGCCGGTGTTCCGGCAACAATCCGTCACAGATTCGGCAATACATTCTCCATGTCCTCCAATCCGATCTCATCGACCATGCGCCCGTACCCATCAGGCAGAACGACCAGACGGACGCCGTCGACGGCTTTCAAAAAACGTGTTCGTGTTGTAGGTTCTGCATAATGTCTTCGTTCATCGTGGCTCCGGTCAGAGTCCAAAGCGGTTGTGATGCAGAATCCTGCGAACGTGGATATTGTGGACGAGCCTGCCATGTCCGATGATCTCCGCGACGGACCGGTCATCGCCGTATTCGCCGTCGGAAGCGGTGATCAACGCGGTCTCAAGAGGAGCTTCGAGCATGTAGCACTTGGCTCCGGACTGCCCCTCGATGTGTTCAAGCAGCATGAAAAGGTTTTCATCCCCGAAATCGTCGACAAGTCTGACCATGACGTACGACTTGTCTTGCAGCTGAAATATCTGATAGTCCTGTGCGCCGAAATGCGTGAAATAAGCGGACTCGACCATAATGCGCTCCTTTCCGTACACCATCCTCATGCGTCCCCGACGCCGGTCGCCGTTTCGCGCATGTACGGCACGTATGCGGACATGGGTGTGAGCCATATGAGCACGATCATGCCCGCCAGCCAAAGAACGACGAACATGGTCATAACGATGGGCACGACGATGGGCGGCAGCGGTCTGCGTTTGCGGCGGATGCGAGGCTTGTCGCAATGCCTGCCGCCCGCGCGGACTGGGCTGATGACGACGGTCTGTTCGCCGGTCATGTCAGATCCTCCGGCAGTGTCGTCCAACATTCGATTTCGGCGGACGGACACAGGTCGTCGGTTTCGTAGCCCTGCGCCAACTCCCTGCGGGACTCGTCGACCGTCGCGCGAAGTTCCGAAACGCCCACCCGCAGCACATGCGTGCTGCGCGCAAAATCGCCGTCCGGTCCGTGCTCGACATACAGGGCGCGCCATTCCCCGATGATATGCTCCGCCATGTTGTCCGACCAGAGGCCGATGTGGCGGCCGCACCAGCGGGAGCCTTCCACCGTCGGCCTGCCGCAATGACCGCCGTTGATCGTCAGATACCGGCAGGAGCCGTCCACGTCCGCATTGGCCCGCCGTTGCGCGTCCACGTCGAACGAGGCAAGCCGACGTTTCGCTTTGTCGACGTCGCGTTTCAGCGACGTGGCGTCGTTGGCGAACGCTCCGAGCGCGTTCGCGGTCCGGGAGAACGCTTCCACGTCGGTCGGGTCGATGCCGTCGAGCCGACCGCGCAATACGAACATGCGGCTGAGCGTTCCATGCCAGCGGCGGGTCAGGACATGCAGGTCGATTTCAAGCCTGCGCCGTTCGCGTTCGATGTAATCCATGGCTACTAGCCTTTCCTTGTCTCGTTCAGATGTTCTTCGATGTCGTGTGCGTCGGCTTAGCCGCAAAAATCGACCATCGGAATATGGGAACCGGTGGAAAAGTGAACGGCATAAGGATCAACCGTCCTATGCCGCCAACTGACACCGCCCACACCCGGCCATGCCAGCCGGTCGATGCCGTCCAGATAGTTCAGAATGTTGACGTGCACGAACCAACGGCACCATCCCTTCGGGCATATCGCGTCGAACATGGGAGTATTCTCCGCGCCCGGTCGGCATGAATGCCGCTGCCAGGAACGCAGATACACGCGATACAGCGCATGGGAGTCATATGATGGCAATTCCACCGTATCGAATATCGCACGGGTGGCATGATCGTCAAAAAGAACCCGCCTGCCAAAATCACGCATTCTTAATACCTCCAACCAGACACTCCACCATCTCCGGCACCTGCGTCCAATCGTCGAATGCGAACCCCAGGCCGGATCGTTCGGCGCGTTCGCATTGGGGCAGGTTGTAGGCGTGCCGTTTGACCAGTACGCGCATTTTCTTGTCCATGAGCCGGTCGAGCGTATGCGGATTGTCCTCGACGGTCACGTCCGCACCAAGGGCGGTCTTGTCGGACATGTGGCACCAGCCGAGCTGAGCCGTCCAACGGTCGCGCATGATGGTCGCAAAGTCGGTGTTGCACTCGGCCAAATCGTCCAGTCTTCCGCCCTCGAAGCCCATGCCGCACAGCCAACGGTCGGTATCCTCTTGGTCGTCGTAGCGGCTGGTCGCCAGCACGATGCGGAACCCGCCGTAATGCAAATCGTCCAACGCCTCGGGCGCATGGAGGTATGGGCGTTCGCGCAGATACAGGCCGAGTCCCACCGCCCGCCGGTGCAATGGGAAGAACGTGTCCTCATCTTCGAACCAGTCGTCACATGCGAAGGAATAGTCCGACGGGTCGGGCGCGTCAGCGTAGCCGTCGTAGCCCATTTGGGTCAGGCATTCCTTGAACGCGGTCGTGTAGTCGACGAAGGTGTTGTCCAAGTCGATGACGATGAACGGTCTTTCAGTCATTCCTTATTCTCCTTTCCGCTCGTCAGATGCGTCCCCGTGGTCAATTGTCATATCGGCGTGCGTCCGAGCGCTTTTACAGGGCGAGTACGGTGACACGCGGATACGGCCGTGCCTCCAACGCGCCGCGGTCGCCCGCGTTGAGCCGTTTCATCGTCTCCCCGTACCGGTCGGCCAGCGCACCCTTCGTTGGCATGTCCACGTGCTCAAGGGAGACGCAGTTGGAGAACATGGCCGGTCCCCTGTTGTCCATCTCTACGTCGAGGGGAAGCTCCAGATTGGAGATGTCCAGCCTGCGAAGCCGCTGGCAACTCATGAACATGCGATTGATGTCCTTGGCCTGCGGCAGCCGCAGTTCCGATAGGTCCAGTTCGGTAATCCGATTCCGCGAGGCGAACATCTCACGGGTGACCTCCGCGCCGCTCACGTCCAATCCGGGCACCTTCAGGCTCGTCACGTCGGGGCCAAGTCGGAACAGACGCTCGCAGTCCTTTGCGTTCGGGGCCTTCAGGTTGACGATTTCAACGTCCCTGAAGCCCGAATTGTTGAACATCCATGCCAGACTGACGGTCTTCGACATGTCCAGATTCGTGAAGTCCACCCGGCGCAGGGCGAACATGTCCTCGAAGAAGGCACTCATGTCCTCCGGTGCTTTGGAACCCGGCACGAAGCGGATTTCCTCAACCCTGTCGCGGTAGTCCATGTCCGCCCATTCCGGCGTGTGGCCAAGCGTGCGGGGGTCGGGGCATCCGTTGCGCCAGTCGAAGGTAAGCACACAGTCGAGGCCGTTGTTGCGGTAGTTCAGCCTCCAGCCGTTCCCCCGGGCTATGAGACTGGCGTCATAATAATGGTTGACGAACCCTCCGGGAAGCGTGCTCCCCTTTGTCTTCGTATTCTCGAAGAACATGCTCCCCGCCCCGTGGGCTTGTCCGAAGTCCACTCGACGGACATTGCCCCTGCGGATGCGAAGCCCGTGAACGCTCGTCCTGCCTACGGTCGCATCGGCCATCACCGTCCTGTCCAAAAAAGCCCTGTCCATCGCCGCGCCGGTCAGATTCGCCTCCCGCAGGTCAATGTCGCCCAGACTGGCTCCGGTCGCATCGGCCCCGGCAAGGTTCACGCCCTCCATGTTCGTGCATTTGAAGACGGCGTTTCGCAGTATCGCGCCCGACATGTCGGAACCGTTGAACTGGAACCAGCTTACGTTGGCACGGCTGAAATCGGCTTCGCGCAGGTCGGCGTCCTCCAGATAGACGGGACGGCGTGGATCCAGCCTTCCGACGAACCTCATGCGACGCATGTCTGCGTTGTTGAATACGGTGCGGCCGAGAGGTGTGCCCGAGTCGATCAAAGAACCTCTCAAATCGGCTCCTGACATGTTCACGTCGCAAAGGTCCACTCCGGAAAAGTCGAGGTATCGCAGGTCGAGTCCACTCAGATTGCGGCCTCGAAGGACGTTTCCCAAGCGATAAAGCTCGGTCTCCACGATGACGCCCGGGCTTGGCTTGCCGACGCGCATGTATCGCGTCAGCCCGATGTCGTCCGGCAGGCCGCGTTCATCGTCCTGAATGTCGGGTGCGTGCAGGCGGATACTGAGTCCCAGCTTCATTCCATAAGGGATGTGTCCGAGAATCGTGCGGGCATCCGCCCCATCGTTCGCAAAGAGTTCCATCAGGCGATGCGATGTTCGTCGCACATTTCTTACGATACCGGGGGTTTCCGCCCAATCGACCAGTTGAGGCAGGGCCCGGTCGGTGATTTCCTTGTCGGAGTGGTCTCCGTATTCCTTTACGGAGACCTCCATTATCTCCGTGCCATCGCTTATCCTCATGATTCCTCTTCCTGCGCCTTGTTGTCGGTGATGATTTCGTTGTCATGCTCGTCAAGCTCAATCCCATACCGTTCGGCGTAGATCTCAACCACGTCGCAGTCATCGTCGGGTTCCCAGCCGTTCAGATCGGGTAGGTCGCCCACCCATGCCCAGGCGTCGTCGATCAGCTCCTTGTATGTCCTGCCTATCCGCTTCATCATTTTCATCTCCCGTCACGTTCAAACGCCTCATGCGTCCCCGAATCCACAGCCGATTCGACAGTGAAGGCCGCGTCCAGTCCAGCCCCGCGCGTGAACGAGAACAGGCCCTCAGCGAACGGGAGGCCGCGTATTCGCGCAGATTGTCCGACTATGGACGTGACGGTCAGACCGACTCAATGTAATGTTCCATAGCCTTCCGTCCCAGTTCGGTCAGCCCGTCGCGGTCAATCAAGCTCCTGTTGAACATGTTCCTGTAAAACGGGTCGTCCGGGTCATACTCCAGAAGACGTTCCTTCTGCGGGTCGCGGAGGAACCTTTCAAGGCGTTCGCATTCGTAAGGGGATAAATCCATTGCAATCGGGTCGGCTTTGATGAGGTCGCGCAGTCGGTTTGCCGCATTCTCGTATTCTGCTTTCCTTCCGGCCAGCTTGTCGGGGAGAGGAATCTCGGCATCCTGACCGTCGAGATTCCTGCGAAGGTGCGTCCAGGATTTCGTGATGTTGTCCGCTTTCAGCATGTAGCCGCGAGCGAGGTCCAAAAGCAGGTTCATCCGAAACCACGCGAAGGCATCGGGATACGAATTCCACCTCATATGAATCACGCCGTCCATGCCGACCCATGCGAAACAACGACACGGCTCAAATATGTCAATGGTCATCGCCGCATCCTCGTAATCGTTTTTCGTTTCGTCATCCGCATCATTGACGGACATTTCGATTCCGAGATCAAGCAAGGTGTTTTGCAGGTCACGCAGTTCTTTCAGCGTCTTCTCGATTTTCAGCATTTCCGTATCTCCCTATGTTCTCTAATGTTTTTCTCTAATGGCAGTATTCGCAGTAGCCGTAATCATCGTCCGCCATGTTGTCCCAGTCCAGAAACGCGCCGCAGTCCGCGCAACGTTCGCACACGCACCTGTCGGATTCCCGCCCGCAATACGGACAACGGTTCCAAATGTCCTCTGCGATGGCCTCCGGGTCGGCTGAATCGTAGTCATGCGTCCAGTCGGGGTCGGGCATGGTTGCGTATTCATACGGATTGTCCGACCATGCCATAACGGACACCTTGCCTGCCTTGTTTATAGTGACGCGGGCGAGGCCGGTGTGCTCACCGTCATACTGGTCTCGCAGTCGGCATTCCAGCACGCCGTCCTTCAGTTGAGTCCAGTCGTTTTCACATTCGAGGGCCTTGCTGATTTCGGCCAGCATATCGACGGCGATGAAACTGGTCATTTTCCCACCTTTAACGGTTTGCCCTGATGGTCGTAGAGCCATACCTTGTCGCCGGATGCGACGAGCAAGCTCATGTCGTGCGCACGCCCCTTGTCGTCCACGTATTCGCACTCGTACCTGTCCTGACGGGGCATACGGTCGGAATCGTTCAACGTCGGGCATGACAGCGCCGTCAATCCAGCCTGTTCCGCAACCTGTCCGGTGAACGTGGTCTGCGGGGTGGTGAACGGGGCGAAGACATTCGGTGTCAACGTGGCGACCGTGCAGAGGAATATTGCGCCCCACAGCTCGAAGACGAAGCTCTCGTCCTCAAGCAGGGGTTTGAGGGCCTCTCCCGAACGGTGTCGCATGAGACGCCAAAGGCGAGAGCACAACCGCACTACCACGGCGACCGTACACATGCTTCCCATGCCCATTACCAGAAATGCCAGAATGCCGTCGATACCTCCCCTATGACCCGCCGCCCAGTTCGTCAGGTCAATCATCGCGGCACCTCGTCTCTTGGCAGGGTGTGCGCGGCATCCAAGTATTCGACGCCGTCGTGAACCCAACAGTGCGCTTTGACGGTCACGGGGTCGTTCAGTTGGATGAACCAGTCGGCCAGCGCTTCCGGGGGCATGGAATGCACGACATTCCAAAGGGCGTCTATGAATTCATCCCATTCGGCTTGAGTGGCGTCGTCACGTTTGGACAGTGCGAAATACCGGTTTTGCAATGCTTCGCCGGGAAGCGAATATCCGGCGACCTGCATATCCTCTATCCTGCTCCAGCTGGTCATCGCCTTCACGCCTAAATCAGCTGAGGGAATCTCATAGATGTGGCTGTTTATGCCGGGCCAGTTGCGGTCTTTAACGAAGATGATGGTGTCCATGGGTCAGCACGCCTCCTTGATGATGTCTTCCACGCCGTTCTTGTAGTCGCTATCGTCCTCGAAGTCGTAGTGCAAGCCTTCGGTCAGAGGCTCCTTGTTTCGGTAGTCCTCGTCGGAGGCGTATATGGTGTACAGTGCGACCGCCGGATATTCGTCCTGCACGCCGATGGCGACGACTGTGCCGTCGCGCATGACCGTTTTGATGGTGTCGTCCGTGTACATGCAGCTCACGATGTCAGCGTCCTCGACTTCGGGACGGGCGTACAGTTCGGACATCAGTCTGTAGAGATTAACGTTCTGCATGGTGTTCTCTTTTTCCATGAGGAAAAACTTGACATCCAACCCATGCGTCCCGGACTTGTATGCGTTGTATGCATCAAAAAGCTCACTATGCACGCTATGCGAAGATACAACTCCGGAATTGACTGCATACAATGCATACAAGAAGACAGTTTGGCTCAGGAGTAGGGCTGAGGGCACGAAAATGTATGCAGTTGGGGATGCATACAAAGCGCATACAAAGTGCATACAAGCACATAAAAGAGTAAAAAGAGAGGAATTCCTCTTCTTACTTCTTCTTATATTGTCTGTCCTTCTATCTCTACTGCCCGCGATTTCAGACATGTATGGACCTCATCAGGCCTCATTGCCCGTTCTTTTAGGTCGGATTGCCGCCACGCTCGGCGGTCGGTAATCGGTGGACGATCATTCGAGCGCTATATACGCATAGTCCGTCCGTATGGCAAATAGATTGATCACGGCCGCCACCATCATCGCCCTCCTCACTCCGCTCGCGGCCTGCGGAAGCATCGGGGGGGGGGATTGCATTAGAGCCTGAGCATCAGGCTAAAAACATAACGCAAACCGTTGACGCGAATCTAGTCGTCAACGGAGACTTCGAATATCCGAAATGGAGCCAATACGACAGTGGTAACGGCGGCCCATTCGCTCTGCCGTGGGTGTACTTGAATCCGCAGGAAAAACAGGTCCATTCGTACTGGCAGAGCATGAACGGTCAGAAAGGGCAGCCCGTCCCAGGCTTAGATGAGACTACGTTCCCGTGGGTTGATTTGGACTATCCCGGACAGTTTGAAATCCACAGGGAGAAAAACGGCAACCTGTATGCGGATGTTCACAAAGACCGCACCGTCGGTCAGAAGTTGCAGACCGTGCCGGGCGCGGCCTATCAGGTAAGTATCCGCCATTCGGGACGCTCCGCTTCCCATATAGGCGGTACGCTCACCCTGCTCGCCGGCTCCGACAAGGATCATCTAACTCCAATCGAACTGTCACGTACGACGTTGAGCGCGACCGGCACGAAGGAAGGCCAGACGTTGGGGCCGGCGGGCATTGCGGTCGTCAGCCCCGATCACGGCGTGGATGGCACTTCGGACTATTCCGGTTGGGATCATACGGACGGCTGGGAGACATACGTCGGCTCCTACATTGTGCCCGCCGGGCAAAACAGTACGATTTTCGCCTACCGGGGAGGCGTGAGCGATTCATGCATCGACGATCTGAGCTTCAAGGTCGCCTATCCGCTGAGTTACGACATGAACGGCGGAACGGACGGACCACAACAGACGCGGTAGGGTTTTCCCCGCATAGCCTATCCGCATGGCAAACAAAATTATCACGGCCGCCACCATCATCGCCCTCCTCGCTCCGCTTGCGGCCTGCGGAAATATCGGGGGGGGGGGCTTGCGTTGGAGCCTGAGCATCAGGTTCGTTCGATAGCGGACACGCAACTGCCCGATCATATCGTGAACGGCGACTTCGAGTATCCGGGCGGCAAAGCGTGGATGAAGCTGCCCGACACGGCGGATTGGGCGGGCATCAGCCGCAAGGACGGCAAGATCTACGCCGCCGTGGCAGGCAAGTGGGCAGCCTATCCCGGGCTTGACGCGGCCAAGTTCGCTTGGGATTCCACCGAAACCGGTTACGGCACCCCGAAACCAGGCACTTCCGAAGGTCAGTTACATACGAACGAAGTGGAAGTGCAGTTGGACAAAGGCACGAACAACACGTATGCCGAAATGTGCGCTCACCAGGCGGGCACCGCCATCTATC
>ENA-OQCU01000346-OQCU01000346.1-human-gut-metagenome-genome-assembly--contig:-NODE-346-length-22733-cov-4.873706_pt1 | contig 22733 bp, 18 predicted proteins | sample MGYA00242504_ERZ504590 | MGnify/ENA primary metagenome ERZ504590 (study PRJEB26092, sample SAMD00036318) | human gut metagenome | host: Homo sapiens | study: EMG produced TPA metagenomics assembly of... | reverse complement strand
TATGTTATAAATTTTTGTGGTATCGATGATTGTTATGTACATTTTTATGTTTGGAGTCGGAATGCCTTTGGAAATCGGACTGCGTTTTTTTATCCCAAAGGGATTCATTCATCCACTGGTGGCTATTGTGGCAGATATTGTGCTGGTTCTGACCGGAGGAGTGATACAGTATGGACTTATGAAGCTGTTTTATAAGTTTCCACTGTCAAAAGCAGTCTTTGGTGCAGCTGCCAAACGGGGAATGAATGCATAAATATAAATAAAAGCATATGAAGAAAGTAAAAGAGCCGGTCGTCTGACCGGCTCTTTTGAGGGGAGTATAAATAATTAATAAGAGGTATAACATTGAAAAGATTTCTCTCTTCGGAAACATTATAAAATAACAGTAATTAAAAAGGCAATACTTTGAAACACAAAATAATATAATTTTAACAAAACGAGTTAATTTATTAAAGAACTAAAGTACTAAAGCACCGGCTGTAATGATTTTGGTGATTTATCGCAGTTCACATCTCATAATAAAATGAATATCATAATGTAAATTCGTATTTTGGCGTATGGATGTATGAAATTTAAAATAGTTTATGCGGATGAGCTTTATAAGGTGCAAAAAGAAATGAATGCACTGCTTATAGATATAAGAACAAGAGAGGAATATGACAGGTCGCACTGGAAAGGCGCACTCAGTATGCCTATGGATATCACGGATTCATATGAGAGTGAACTCGATGCGTCACAGAGTGTGATTTTTTACTGCACGCATGGTGGAAGCAGCATGAAGCTGGCCAGATATCTGGGAAATCGCGGTTTTGATACAGCGACAGTCATAGGTGGATACAATGCTATGTGCGGATATCAAAAAAAGTTGCAGAAATATGGCTGAAACTATTTAAAAAAAATTTGAAATTTATGCAACAATATTAGATAACAATGTAAAGTACAATTATAGAAAGGCAGTTACACAATATATGAATAGATTTGAGCTTGTTGTGCCATGTCATTTTGGCCTTGAGGCAGTAGTCAAGAGGGAGATATATGATCTGGGATATGAGATAACACGTGTGGAGGACGGCAGGGTATCGTTTGAGGGCGATGCTGAGGCTATATGCAGAGCGAATATATTCTTAAGAGGCGCAGAGAGAGTATTACTTCAGGTAGGACGCTTTAAGGCTGCCACATTTGATGAGCTTTTTGAAAATGTAAAGGCTCTCCCATGGGAAAATTATATTCCCAAGGACGGCAGATTCTGGGTGAAAAAGGCTTCTTCCATAAAGAGTAAGCTTTTTTCACCATCTGATATACAGTCTATCGTGAAAAAGGCTATGGTTGAGAGAATGAAGAGGTCTTATCACATTGACTGGTTCCCGGAGGACGGAGCACAGTATCCGGTAAGGGTTTTTCTGTACAAGGATGAGGTGATGGTGACACTTGATACATCGGGGGATTCCCTTCACAAGAGAGGATACCGTCTGGCAACGAGCAAGGCGCCGCTGACTGAGACACTTGCAGCATCGCTCATCATGCTTACACCATGGCATGCAGACAGAATACTTGTGGATCCGTTTTGCGGCAGTGGTACATTTCCGATAGAGGCAGCCATGATGGCAGCAAACATAGCACCCGGTATGAACAGGGAGTTTACAGCTGAGAGCTGGACCAATATCATACCAAGAAAGCTGTGGTATGAGGCTGTGCAGGAGGCAGAGGATATGATAGATAAGGATGTGCAGGTGGACATCCAGGGCTATGACATTGACCCTGATGTGGTGGCTGCAGCCAGGGAAAATGCCAAGAGAGCCGGAGTGGAGCACATGATTCATTTCCAGCAGAGGGCTGTGGCCGACCTGCATCACCCGAAGAAGTACGGATTTATTATCTCAAATCCTCCATACGGTGAGCGACTCGAGGAGAAATCAGCGCTCCCGGCACTGTATTCACAGATTGGAGAAGCTTATAAGAGGCTTGATGCATGGTCGATGTATCTGATTACGAGCTATGAGGATACAGAGCGCTATATCGGCAGAAAAGCTGACTAAAAAAAGGAAAATCTACAATGGTATGATAAAGACATATTTTTATCAGTTTATGGGGCCTAAGCCTCCGAGAAGGAAAAAGGATTAGCAGGGTATATGAAATATTCAAAGAGATATATTGCATTTACATTCATCTTGGCACTTATCTTTGTGTCTAATTTTTACATATATGCAAAGGACAGCTCTACACTTGGCGCGTTCAGAGGAGCACAGATAGATAATACTATATGGAGTCCGCTTGTGGCTGCTGATGTAAATGGCACCACCATCAGGCTTAGGATAGAAAATAAGGAGTATACGAGCGAGGATGAGCATGTGTATATGGATGAGAACAGGAATATAATGGTTCCCGTGTCTATGCTTCGCGATGCACTAAACAGCAGTGCACATGTATACAATAAAAATGAGCTTCTGGTGGAAAAGCACAGTCTGACAGCTGATTTCAAGCTGGCAGACGACAATGGCTTTGTACAGTATAAGGGGCAGTTTTATGCAAGCTTAGACAAGCTGTCTAAACTTTTGGATATGACCTGCAGCTTTGATACGGCGACAAATACACTCACTATGACAGACAAATCCGAGGGTGTATCAACGGTGCCAACAAAGTATGATCTGAGAGAAAGACAGCGTGTGTCACTAATCAGGGATCAGGGCAGCTATGGCACCTGTTGGGCTTTTGCGGCCACAAGTGCACTCGAGTCAGCCCTTATGCCGGAGGAGCAGCTTTTGTTTTCCGTGGATCATATGAGTATGAGCAATTCATTCAACGTCAATCAGTATGACGGGGGAGAGTATACCATGGGAATGGCATATCTGGCAGCATGGCAGGGACCGGTTTATGACGCGGATGATCCTTACGGAGATGGAGTGACACGCGATGATCTTGCTGCAGTAAAGCATGTGCAGCAGATGCTTATCATAGATGGAAAGGACTATCAGGGCATAAAGGAGGCTGTTTTCAAATATGGTGGTGTGCAGACATCGCTTTACAGTACAATATCAAGCTCCAGGACAAAGACGCCTTATTACAATAAGCAGACTAATTCTTACTGTTACATGGGTCAAGATAAGCCAAATCATGATGTGGTTATAATTGGCTGGGATGACAATTACCCTAAGGAAAACTTCAATGTGGATCTGGAAGGAGATGGAGCCTTTATATAACCCTCTCCATAAAATAAAATTGGAGGAAAACAAGTCCGTCTTCCTCCAATGGTTTTTAGATATCATCTCTTCCGTCTATTCTTTTGGGGTGTTTCTTCTATTATTGGCATTGGGCTTGCCCGTACCGTTCTTTTTCCCCTTATAATTGCCTTGTTTTCTGGAGCCGCCACCTTTGTGATTGCTACGACCGGCGCCACTTCGCGGGTTGTATTCGGGCGCTTCTCCCAATTCCTCGGGAACCGGGATTTTATAGATGTTCCTACCCAGGAAATTTTCAATAGCTTTGAATTGGGTCTGCTCTTTCTCACTGACAAAAGTAATGGCGCAACCATCATGGTTGGCACGAGCTGTACGGCCGATGCGGTGTACATAATCCTCGCTGTCATGTGGAACATCGTAGTTGATTACCAAACGAATATCGTCAATGTCTATTCCTCGCGAAACAATATCGGTAGCAATCAGAATATTGATTCTGCCACTTTTAAATTCACGCATAATCTGTTCCCGTTGGGACTGCTCCAAGTCTGAGTGCATTTCACCTACGTTCAGTTTCATCCGCTTGAATGCTTGTGTCACCTCCTTTACTTTCAATTTGGAAGAGGCAAAGATAATGACACGTTCGGGTGTTTGATCCTGGAAAAGGGATTGAATAATTCCCAATTTCTGGCGTTCATAACAGATATAAGCCGTTTGGATAATCTTTTCCGCAGGTTTTGGAAACCGCTAATTTTATTTCTACCGGATTGTTTAAGATCGTTTTTGCCAATTGTTGTATTTTAGCCGGCATAGTGGCCGAGAACATGATGGTCTGACGTTCTTTCGGCAGATATTTCACTATTTGCATAATGTCATCCGAGAATCCCATATCCAGCATACGGTCCGCTTCATCAAGAATAAAGAAAGAAAACTTTAGACAAGTCTACGTAAACCTAGGCTGAGATGACTTATCAGACGTCCCGGAGTAGCAATGACTACATCGGCCCCCCAAAGTTAAAACCTTTCATTTTCTTGCTCGAAGCGCACACCATCGTTTCCTCCGTAAACAGCTACGCTGGATGCCGGTAGAAAATAAGAGAAACCTTCCATTTGCTGGTCTATCTGTTGCGCTAATTCGCGTGTGGGTGACATGATCACACAATTGATGGCATCTTCCGGATATCCGCCTTTGCTTAATTGATTAAGAACGGGCAAAAGGTATGCGGCAGTCTTGCCGGTTCCGGTCTGTGCCACTCCGATCAAATCTTTTCCTTCAAGAATGACCGGTATGGTATGTTCTTGTACAGGAGTGCATTCTTCAAATCTCATGGCATCTAATGCCTGAAGCACCCCTTCTTCTAAATTTAGTTCTGAAAATTTCATATATATAGTTACTTCTTTCTTTAGAGTTTGCCGCGTTCTTCCAGGTAAGAGTCCTTGAAGCCCAGGAAATAGAGGACGCCGTCCAATCCGATCGTATTAATGGACTGTTGTGCGTTAGCCACTACTTTGGGTTTTGCATGGAATGCTATACCCAAACCGGCTTCGGACAACATGGGCAAGTCATTCGCTCCGTCTCCTACAGCAATAGTTTGTGCTATGTCCACACGTTCTACTTGAGCGATCAGTTTCAGCAGTTCGGCTTTACGTTTTCCGTCAACTACATCTCCCAGATATCTTCCGGTTAATTTGCCATTTACTATTTCCAGTTCATTGGCATATACGTAATCTATGCCGAATTTATCTTTCAGATAATTGCCGAAATAGGTGAATCCACCGGATAGGATGGCTATTTTGTAACCATATCTTTTCAACACGAACATCAGACGTTCCACACCTTCGGTGATGGGAAGGTTTTCTGCGATTTCTTTCATTACGCTTTCATCCAGTCCTTTCAGCAAAGCCACCCGTTCTGTGAAGCTTTCTATGAAATCAATTTCTCCACGCATGGCGCGTTCTGTGATTTCTCGTACTTGGTCACCCACACCGGCGCGTTCGGCTAATTCATCTATACACTCTGTCTGTATCAATGTGGAATCCATATCAAAACAAATCAAGCGTCGCATACGCCGGTACATATTGTCCAGCTGGAAAGAAAAGTCCATTTCCAGGTCACTGCTCAGTTTCATTAACGCCTGTTGCATCTCTTCCCTTTGGCGGGGGGTGCCACGGACGGAGAATTCGATACAAGCCCGTACATTCGCTTTTCGTTCATCCAATGGAATACGCAGCTACAACTGATGTACCGCAATGCGCAGCGTTTGTTGAATCTGGTCAACCAGTTGCTCGATTTCCGTAAGAATGAGATGGCAGGATTGCATCTCACTTTGTCCGAGGGGGATATTGTGGCGTATGTGCGTAGCATCTGTGCTTCTTTCCTGATGCTTTCTGAAAAGAAACATGTACATCTGACATTTTTTTCGGCCATGGAATCGCTGAATATGTCATTCGACGAGGATAAAATTGGTAAAGTTGTGATGAATCTTCTATCCAATGCCTTCAAATTTACCCCGGACGGGGGACGTGTGGATGTGGCATTGGAAATGTCGAAAGAGATGTCCGGAAGATTGCTGATAAAGGTATCGGATACCGGTGTTGGCATTAGGGATGAAGACAAGGAGCGAATTTTTGAACGTTTCTATCAGGTGGAGCAGGAAGAACCGGAACACCAGTCAACGGGTAGCGGTATTGGCTTGAGCCTGGTACGCGACTTTGTGACGCTGCATGAGGGCACGGTGCGCGTTGTTGACAATGTGGGGTCCGGTAGTGTGTTCCTGATTGAGCTTCCGGTTAAACATGTGCATGTAAGTCCTTCCAAGCCTGCACCGCTTGCAGAAGAGGTGGAAGAGCATGAGGAACTTTTGCCGGATATGGAAGAGGAACCGCTTCCGGATGATTTGCCGGACGATATGGAGGAGGATAATGAAGATGAAAAAGAGAAGCCGTTGGCCCTGATTGTGGATGATAATGAAGATTTGGTTGCCTTCATGAAAGATAGTCTGAGCTTGTATTTCCGTATACAGTCAGCTTCTAATGGCCGGGAAGCTTGGCAGAAAATACCGGAACTGATGCCGGATGTTATTGTCAGCGACGTAATGATGCCCGAGATGGATGGAAATGAACTGTGTCGCTGGGTGAAGACCGATAAACGCACGAGTGACATTCCGATGATATTGCTCACTGCACGGCAGGCTGTGGAAGATAAAGTGGAGGGGTTGACCATCGGTGCAGATGATTATGTGACGAAACCTTTCAATGTGGAAATCCTGATTCTGCGTATGCGCAAGCTGATTGACCTGAGCAAGAAGCGCAAGGCAAAGTCGCTCATCGACCCCGAACCGAGCGAGATAGCCATTACTTCGCTGGACGAAAAGTTGGTGGAAAATGCCATCAAATATGTGGAGGCGAACATCGGTCGGTGTGACTTGTCCGTAGAAGAGTTGAGCCGGGGATTGGGTATGAGCCGGGTACATCTTTACAAGAAACTCTTGCAGATAACCGGTAAGACACCCATTGAATTTATCCGTGTCATCCGTCTGAAAAGAGCGGCGCAGATGCTGCGCGAGAGTCAGCAGAATGTATCGGAGATAGCGTATCAGTTGGGCTTTAACAACCCCAAGTATTTCAGCAAATATTTCAAGGATGAATTCGGTGTTTTGCCCTCTGTTTATCAGGAAAGAGAGGGCAAATAACAAAAGATACCCTTTATGGAAACATATTGTTTTTTAGGGGAATCAAAAGCGCCCTTTTGTTTCAACATCAGGGGGGTCTCGTTTTTGGTAGGAAATTTTCTATTTTTACATCAGAGAAAATTCACTTTAAAAACAGTAATATGAAATTGAAAAACATCTTCAGTTTATTTGCTTGCCGGATGGATGCTCGCCGCATGTTCCGGAGGCGGATTCCAAAAGACCGAGAACGGTGTTGTTGTGGAAGTCAAGCAGCAGCAACCGACGGATGTGCGTAAAGTAAGATTAGAAGTAATGGGCGAGAAGCTCATTCATGTATCGGCTACTCCTGAGAAGGAATTTCAATGAGCAGAGTCTCATTGTGATCCCTCAACAGAATAAGACCGACTTTAAGGTCGAAGAGCAGGGCGATGAAGTGACTGTCAAGACATCGGAATTATGTGCCATTGTGTCCAAGACAACGGGTGAGGTACGCTTCACGGATGCCGACGGCAAGCAGATTCTGGCTGAAGACTCTGACGGGCGGACCTTTACTCCGGTGGAAGTGGAAGGTACGAAAGGATATACAGTACGTCAGGTATTCCAGTCGGCAGGCAATGATGAGGCTTTCTATGGCTTGGGCCAGCACCAGGCGGATGAGTTCAACTATAAAGGTAAGAATGAGGAACTGTTCCAGTACAATACAAAGGTGTCTGTACCCTTCATCGTGTCTAATAAAAACTACGGTGTGCTTTGGGACAGCTATTCGCTCTGCCGTTTCGGTGACCCGCGTGACTACTCACAACTGGGTGATGTCTTCAAACTTTATGATAAAGAGGGCAAGGAAGGTGCTTTGACCGGTACATATATTCCGGGCAAGAAAGATGTGGAAACCCTTGTACGTCGTGAGGATTCTCTTTATTTTGAACATCTGGACCGTGCCGCACATCTGAGTAAGGTGATTAATTTGCCTGCGGGTTTCCCGTTCGGAGGGTCTGATGTAGTTTATGAGGGAGAAATAGAACCGGCAGAAAGCGGCTTATTCCGTTTCATCCTTTACTATGCAGGCTACATGAAAGTATATATTGATAATGAGTTGGTGGTTCCCGAACGTTGGCGTACGGCTTGGAATCCTAACAGTTATAAGTTTGCTGTCAATCTGGAAGCGGGCAAGCGCGTTCCGTTGAAGATAGAGTGGAAGCCTGATGCCGGTGTTTCTTACTGCGGTCTGCGGGTATTGAGTCCGGTGGCTGATGAAGAACAGAACAAACTCTCCTGGTGGGGTGAAATGCAGAATGAAATAGACTACTATTTCGTTTATGGTGATGATATGGACGATGTGATTAGCGGCTACCGTACATTGACAGGTAAATCCCAGATTATGCCGAAATGGGCGATGGGTTACTGGCAGAGCCGTGAGAAGTACAATACGCGTGAGGAGGTTCTCTCCACCTTGAAGGAATTCCGTGAACGTCAGATTCCTATCGACAATATCGTAATCGACTGGCTGCACTGGAAGCAGGATTCTTGGGGAAGCCATGAGTTCGACCCCGAACGTTTCCCCGACCCGAAAGGAATGGTCGACTCCATTCACGCCATGAACGGATGTCTGATGATTTCCGTATGGCCCAAGTTCTATGCTACGACCGAACACTTCAAGGAATTTGACGAAAAAGGCTGGATGTATCAGCAGGCTATCAAAGACAGCATCAAAGACTGGGTAGGCCCCGGCTATCTGGGCTCTTTCTATGACGCATACGATGCCGATGCACGCAAGCTCTTCTGGAAGCAGATGCAAGACCACTACTATCCTCTGGGTGTTGACGCTTGGTGGATGGATGCCAGCGAACCGAACATACGCGACTGTACGGATTTGCAATACCGCAAGGACCTTTGCGGCCCGACGGCACTTGGCCCCTCTGCCAAGTTCTTCAATGCATACGCACTGATGAATGCCGAAGCTATCTATGACGGACAGCGCGGCGTGGAACCGGACAAGCGCGTCTTCTTGTTGACACGTTCCGGCTTTGCAGGGTTGCAACGCTATTCTACTGCCACCTGGAGTGGTGACATCGCTACCCGTTGGGAAGATATGAAAGCGCAAATCTCTGCCGGCTTGAACTTTGCTGTCAGCGGTATCCCTTATTGGACCATGGACATCGGCGGATTCTGTGTAGAGAACCGTTATGTGGCTGGTCAGATGGAATTCAACAAGACTGGACGTGAAAATGCTGATTACAAGGAATGGAGAGAGTTGAATACCCGTTGGTATCAGTTCGGTGCTTTCTGCCCGTTGTTCCGTGCACACGGCCAGTATCCGTACCGTGAGGTTTGGAATATCGCTCCGGCAGGACATCCGTGCTACAACTCCATCGTTTATTATACGAAGCTGCGTTACAACATGATGCCGTATATCTATTCTTTGGCAGGTATGACTTATTTCAATGATTATACCATCATGCGTCCGCTCGTAATGGACTTCACAGCTGATGCAAACGTCAACAATATAGGTGACCAGTTCATGTTCGGTTCTGCCTTGATGGTGGCTCCGGTTTACGAATATGGCGCACGCAGCCGCGAGGTTTATTTCCCGGCAAGCTGTGGTTGGTATGACTTCTACTCCGGCAAGTATGTGGATGGCGGCCAGAAGTTGACAGTAGATGCTCCTTATGAACGTATTCCGCTCTACGTATGCGAAGGTGCCATTGTACCTTATGGTCCGGACATGCAATACAGTGATGAAAAACCGGCTTCGGAAATCACCCTCTATGTTTATACGGGTAAGGACGGCGCATTTACGCTCTATGAGGATGAAGGTGTGAACTATAATTATGAGAAGGGACAATATGCCACTATACCGTTTGCCTATAACGATGCTGAGGGTACACTGGTTATCGGCGACCGTACGGGTGACTTCCCTGGTATGCTGAAGGAACGTACTTTCAATGTAGTGAAGGTAAGCAAAGACCGGCCGCAACCGTTCGACTTAAAGGCTAAAGGTACAACGGTGAAGTATGACGGAAAAGCACAAACCGTAAAATTATAATCAGAATGATAGACGACGGTGCCAGGGAGAGAAATCTTCCCGGTACCGATCTCGTCGTTCCTCGGTGCCGGGCACTTCCCCACTTCTGAATAGCTGTGAGAGAGGAGTAGGCACTCGATAATCTTTTAGATATTTATTACCATGAATAAAATCATATTGTCTTTGGCCATCGGGCTGTCCCTATTGGCCGGTTGCAATGCTCCTAAAGAGGTAGCTGGCGATGACCGTAGCTTGGATTTTACTGCCGACTGGGCCTTTCGCTTGGGAGATGATACGGCGGCAGCCCGTCTGGATTATAATGACGCAGACTGGCGGAAACTGAACTTGCCCCACGATTGGGCTGTTGAAGGAGAGTTCAGTCGGGACAATCCGTCAGGAACAGGGGGAGGTGCTCTGCCTGGTGGTATAGGTTGGTATCGTAAGACTTTTATTGCCGATAAGGTCGATGAGGGCAAGCGCTATCGCATAGATTTCGATGGTGTCTATATGAACTCCACCGTTTATATTAATGGGCATGAACTGGGAACACGCCCCTATGGATACATCTCGTTTAGTTATGATTTGACTCCTTATATCAAATGGGGGGAGAAGAATGTGATTGCTGTAAGAGTGGACAATGCCGAACAACCCAATTCACGTTGGTATTCCGGTTGCGGTATCTACCGTAATGTGTGGTTGACGAAACTGAATCCGGTGCATGTGGCACAGTGGGGTACCTACGTGACGGCAGAAGAAGTGTCGAAGAACAGTGCCCGGTTGAAGATACGTACCAGTTTACAGTACGATGTAGAGACGCAGACGGAAGATTCCGTGCAGCAGGCCGACGGTACATATGTTGTGTTCGATTCGGAAATTATTCCTCTGATTGATGTCGTCCTGCAATCCCGGTTAGTGGATGCCGACGGTCATGTGGTGGGTGAGGCTGTGTCGGAAGCTCAGCTGATGCCTGTCGCTCCGGCAGAAATGGAGCAGGAAATAGAATTGAAGAATCCTAATCTCTGGAGTATTGATGCACCTTATATGTATAAGGTAGAAAGCATCCTCAAGGATAAGCAGACCGGCGAGGTACTCGACCGTTACTATACTCCTACCGGCATCCGTACTTTCCGCTTCGATGCACAAAAAGGATTTATCCTGAATGGTGAACAAGTGAAGATAAACGGTGTCTGCATGCATCATGACCTGGGTTGCCTGGGAGCTGCGGTGAATACGCGCGCCATCGAGCGCCAGTTGGAGATTCTGAAAGAAATGGGTTGCAACGGAATCCGTTGTTCCCATAACCCTCCTGCACCGGAGCTGCTCGACCTTTGCGACCGTATGGGCTTCATCGTGATGGACGAGACTTTCGACATGTGGCGCAAGAAAAAGACCCGCCACGACTATTCACGCTATTTCAACGAATGGCACGAACGCGATTTGACTGACCTTATCGTGCGTGACCGCAATCATCCTTCCATCTTCATGTGGAGCATCGGCAACGAAGTGCTGGAGCAGTGGACGGATGCCAAAGCCGACACCTTGAGTCTGGAAGAGGCCAATCTGGTCTTGAACTTCGGTCACAGTGCGGATATGCTGGCAAAGGACGGAGAAATGTCCGTCAACTCACTGCTGACAAAGAAACTGGCAGATATGGTGAGAAAGCTCGATGCCACGCGCCCCGTGACGGCAGGCTGCAACGAGCCGAACCCGAACAATCATTTGTTCCGTTCCGGTGCGCTTGATATTATCGGCTTCAATTACCATGACGACTGGTTTGCAGGTGTTCCCGAGAACTTCCCCGGCAAGCCGTTCATCGTGACGGAAAGTGTTTCCGGCCTGATGACACGCGGTTACTACCGGATGCCGAGTGATTCGATGTTCATCTGGCCCGAACGTTGGGACAAGCCTTTCTATGATGCCTCGTTCTCTTGCTCCTCCTACGACAACTGTCATGTTCCTTGGGGCAACCGTCACGAAGGTACTATGCGTCATGTGAAGAACAACGACTTTATCAGTGGACAATACGTCTGGACGGGCTTCGATTATATCGGTGAGCCTACTCCTTACGGTTGGCCGGCACGCAGCTCTTACTTTGGCATTATCGACTTGGCCGGCTTCCCGAAGGATGTCTACTACATGTATCAGTCCGAGTGGCGTCCGGATAAGGCGGTGTTGCATCTTTTCCCGCATTGGAATTGGACGGAGGGACAAGACATCGATTTGTGGGCATATTATAACAATGCCGACGAAGTGGAGCTTTTCGTGAATGGAAAGTCGCAGGGTGTGCGCAGCAAGGGAAAAGACGATTTCCACGTCATGTGGCGCGTGAAGTATGAGCCGGGTACGGTAAAGGCTGTTTCCCGCAAGGAAGGAAAGACTGTGGCCGAGCAGGAAATCCGGACAGCGGGCGAACCTGCGCAGATTCGTCTCAGCCCCGACCGCAGTACCATTCAGGCAGATGGCAAAGACTTGAGTTTCATTACGGTTGAGATTCTGGACAAAGATGGAAATTTGTGTCCGAATGCCGAAAACGATGTGACCTTTGCCGTAGAAGGTGCCGGCTTCATTGCTGGAGTGGATAACGGAAGCCCCATCTCTATGGAGAAGTTCAAGGACAACCACCGCAAGGCTTTCTACGGAAAGTGCCTGGTGGTACTGCAGAACAACGGTGAACCGGGTGGTGTCAAGGTGACGGCTACGGCTGATGGACTGGAGAAGGCGACGGCGGCGATTAAAGTTAAATGATAATTTGATGTGCTAATTGGCACATTAGCATATTAACCAATTAAGACATGAAGAATAAATTTTTAGCAACCTTATTTCTTGCATGCTCCATCAGTACCGTGTCTGCACAGACACCGGTCTATATGGACGATGCACAACCTATTGAAGCACGTGTAAAGGATGCTCTCAGCCGGATGACACTGGAAGAGAAGGTAGCCCTTTGCCATGCGCAGAGTAAATTCAGCAGTGCGGGTGTTCCGCGGCTCGGCATTCCCGAGCTTTGGATGAGCGACGGCCCTCACGGTGTCCGTGCCGAAATCAACTGGAATGACTGGGGATATGCCAACTGGACCAATGACAGCATTACCGCTTTCCCGGCCTTGACTTGTCTGGCCGCTACCTGGAATCCGGACATGTCTGCAAAGTATGGCAAGGCCATCGGTGAGGAAGCGCGCTATCGTGAAAAGGATGTGTTGCTGGGCCCCGGCGTCAACATCTACCGTACTCCGATGAACGGTCGTAATTTTGAATATATGGGCGAGGACCCTTATCTGGCCAGTGTGATGTGCGTACCTTACATCCAGGAGTTGCAGAAGAACGGAGTGGCAGCTTGTGTCAAGCACTATGCGCTGAACAACCAGGAACTGTGGCGCGGACATATTGATGTGAATCTTAGCGACCGTGCTCTGTATGAAATCTATCTGCCGGCATTCAAGGCTGCAGTAGAAGAGGGAGGTGCCTGGAGCATTATGGGCGCTTACAATAAGATTCGCGGCCAGCACGCCTGCCATAACGATTTCACACTGAACAAGATTCTGAAAGATGACTGGAAGTTCGACGGCTGTGTCATTACCGACTGGGGCGGTGCCCACGACACCTATGAAGCTACCGTCAACGGTCTGGATATTGAAATGGGTTCTTACACCAACGGTCTGACGTCCGAGAGTGTATTTACCTATAACGATTATTACCTTGCCAACCCTTATCTCCAGATGTTGAAAGATGGCAAAGTGCCGATGTCTACAATAGACGACAAGGCTTCCCGCATTCTTCGCTTGATATTCCGTACGGCGATGAACCGTCAGAAACCCTATGGTTCGGTAGCTACGGAAGAGCATTATGCCGCTGCCCGCGAGATAGGCAATGAGGGAATTGTGCTGTTGAAGAATGCTCCGGTGATAAAGAAAGGTGCCCCGTTGCTGCCGATTGATGCAGCCAAGTATCAGAATATCCTGGTGGTGGGCGATAATGCCGTACGCTTGCTGAATCAGGGAGGAGGCTCTTCCGAACTGAAAGTGAAGGATATGGTATCTCCGCTGGATGGCTTGCGTGCCGTTTATGGTGATAAGGTAGCCTATGCGAAAGGCTATGCCGCCGGTCGTCCGATGTACGGCCGTGCAGATGAAATTCCGCAGAATGTGGTAGACTCACTCCGTGCAGAAGCCGTAGAAATGGCGAAAAAGGCAGACTTGGTGATACTGGTAGGCGGATTGAACAAGAACCACTTCCAGGATTGTGAAGGCGGCGACCGTCTGGAATACGGCTTGCCTTTCGGGCAGGATGAACTGATTGAAGCTTTGCTGGGGGTAAACAAGAACCTGGTTCTGGTGCTTCTCAGTGGTAATGCGGTGGAAATGCCGTGGGTATCCCGGGTTCCTGCCATTGTGCAAGGCTGGTATTTAGGCTCCATGGGTGGCAAGTCTCTGGCTGACATCCTGAGTGGTGCGGTGAATCCAAGCGGAAAGTTGCCCTTTTCTTTCCCTGCCAAGTTGACGGATTGCGGTGCACATGCTTTTGATGAACTCAGTTATCCGGGCGACAGCATTAAGCAGGAGTATAAGGAAGATATTCTGGTGGGCTATCGTTGGCACGACACCAAGGAGATTCCGGCTCTCTTCCCCTTCGGTCATGGCTTGAGCTATACTACCTTTACATATGGCAAACCGGTGGCTTCTGCCAAGGCCATGGCTGCCGACGGTACGCTGACGGTGACAGTTGCCGTGAAGAATACGGGTAGCATTGCCGGAAAAGAGATTGTACAGCTTTATGTAGGCGATGATAAATGCAGTGTGCTTCGTCCTGTAAAGGAACTGAAACATTTTGCAAAAGTCGGTTTGGCGCCGGGCGAGGAGAAGAGTGTGACTTTCACCCTTACTCCGGATGATTTGAAGTTCTACGATGAGGCTTCCGCAGCTTGGAAGTACGAACCGGGTAAGTTCAAGGCATACGTTTGCGCTTCGTCTGCCGACGTCCGTGGTGTAGTTTCGTTCGAAATGCAATAATCTTATAATCAGTGCGTAACCACTGCAAAATCAGTACAACTGTTTTGCAGTGGTACTGCATACCTTTTGCAGCGCTACTGCAATTGCTTTGCAGCGTCACTGCAAAAGGTATGCAGCAATGCTGCAAAGTGTATGCAGTAAGTTTGCAGCCTGAAATCAGAATCAAAAAAGCAATATGAAGACACTTGCCACTCTATTTCTGCTTGCAGCCTCGTTGCTGCTTCGTGCAGCCGATGCGCCTGCCGACAGTTGTAATCATTCAGTTGTATTATACGTCACCTGCCGCTATCTGGGAGGAGACTCTTCCTTTGGGCAACGGACGCTTGGGCATGATGCCCGACGGAGGCATTCTCCGTGAGCACATTGTGCTGAATGAAATATCATTATGGAGCGGAATGGAGGCGGATTATAGCAATCCGGATGCTTCGAAGAGTCTGCCTGCCATCCGGCAACTGTTGTTTGAGGGAAAGAACCGAGAGGCACAGGAGCTGATGTACAGCAGTTTTGTTCCGAAGAAGCAGGAGACTGACGGAGATATGGAACCTATCAGGTATTGGCGATTTGGATATAGATTTTACCTACAATTCTTCATTATCCATTCTCAACTCTCCATTAAACAACTATCGCCGTTGGCTCAACTTGCGCGATGCGGTGGCATATACGGCTTTCAGGCTGGAAGATGTCGATTATCGCCGTGAGTATTTTGTTTCCCGTGACCGTGATGTCATGCTGATTCATCTGGTTGCCGGACGTGAAGGAGCTCTGAATTTCTCTGCCCGTTTGAGCCGTGCGGAACATAGCTCGGTGACTGTCCAAGGGAACACCCTTTTGATGGACGGCATGTTGGAAAGCGGTAAGCCCGGTTTGGACGGTATGAAATACCGTGTGGCCATGCAACTCGTGCAGAACGGTGGTGAATCGTCTGTCAGCCCGGAAAACGGTATCCGCTTGAAGAACGGGCAGGAAGCCTGGCTGATACTTTCTGCCGCTACCTCCTATGCCGCTGCCGGTACCGACTTCCCGGGCGAACGCTATGCGGAAGTCTGCGACAGCTTGCTCCGTCCTTTCACCGCCCCCGCTAATTCTCCATGTTCCATTCTCCATTCTTCATTCTCCAGCCATGTCACTGCCCACCGTTTCCTCTACGACCGTGTTTCCTTGACGCTTCCTGCCACGCCGGATGATACGCTCCCGACGAACGAGCGCATCCTCCGCTTCACACAGCAGGAGTCGCCGGCATTGGCTGCTCTGTACTATAACTACGGACGCTATCTGCTCATCAGCAGTACCCGTCCCGGCAGCTTGCCGCCCAATCTGCAAGGACTCTGGGCAAATGGAGTATCGACTCCCTGGAACGGGGACTATCATACGAACATCAATATCCAGATGAACCACTGGCCCTTGGAGCAAGCCGGCCTCTCCGAACTCTATCAGCCGCTGACGACGCTGATGGAGCGCCTTATCCCTTCGGGAGAGGCAAGTGCGCGTACCTTCTATGGCGATGAGGCAGATGGCTGGGTGCTCCACATGATGACCAACGTATGGAATTATACCGCTCCCGGCGAACACCCCTCCTGGGGAGCTACCAATACCGGTGGCGCTTGGTTGTGTGCCCATTTGTGGGAACACTATCTGTATACGCAGGACAAGGATTATCTGCGCCGTATCTATCCCGTCTTGAAAGGTGCCGCCCGGTTCTTTAGTTCCACTACCGTGCAGGAGCCTTCGCATGGCTGGCTGGTAACTGCCCCCACTTCTTCTCCGGAAAACAGCTTCTATGTGCCGGGTGACAGCGTGACTCCCGTCAGCATTTGTATGGGTCCCACTATGGATGTGCAACTGCTCACCGAGCTTTATATTAATGTCATCGCCGCCGCTCGCCTGCTGGATTGTGATGCGGATTATGTGGCGAAGCTTGAGGCGGACCTGAAGAGATTCCCACCCATGCAAATCAGTAAGGAAGGATATTTGCAGGAATGGCTGGAGGATTATAAGGAAGTGGATGTGCACCACCGCCATGTCTCCCATCTCTACGGCCTGCATCCGGGAAACCTGATTTCGCCGGAGTCCACCCCCGAGCTTGCCGAAGCCTGCCGGATGACCTTGAACCGTCGTGGAGATGAGGGTACTGGTTGGAGCCGTGCTTGGAAGATAAACTTCTGGGCTCGTTTGGGTGACGGAAACCGTGCTTGGAAACTCTTCAAGAGTTTGCTGCATCCTGCTGTCGATGCTGCGACGGGAGGTCATGGTAGCGGCACTTTCCCTAATTTGTTCTGTTCGCATCCTCCTTTCCAGATTGATGGCAACTACGGTGGTGCGGCGGGAGTCGGCGAAATGCTGCTGCAAAGTCATGAAGGCTTTATCCATCTGCTTCCTGCCCTGCCGGATAGCTGGACTACCGGCAACTTCCGTGGAATGCGCGTACGCGGCGGTGCTTCCATAGACCTGGATTGGAAGGATGGACGGGCAACGAGGGCTGTTGTTACCGCTCTTGTTCCGGGGAAATTTACAGTAAAGATGCCCGCAAGTACTGTCCGTGCCGAGGTGAAGGTAGGAGGACATACGCATACTTACAAGAAACCGGCATTCTCGTTGGACTTGAACAAGGGAGAGGCGGCGACCATACATTTCTTATAAGAACGTTCCCTTCCGACAAAATTATCAAGTTATTTGTCTTTCGCGCCCGAATGCTGTACATTTGCAGCGCATGTAGAACAAATATCTTAGATAATTATGAAAAATAGAGTACGTTTTTTCTTCTTGTTTCTCGGCTTGCTGGGAGCGTTGGCAGCTCATGCACAAATCAATGAGTTGCCACGTTCCACACCCGAGGCAGAAGGAGTCCCTTCCAAGGCTGTCACTGCCTTGTTTGATTCACTGATGGCATTGCCAAAAACAGACATCCACAGCGTGGTCGTGCTGCGTCACGGCAAGGTCATCGGAGAAATCTATCCGGCTCCGTTCGCGCCGGAATATCGCCATACCATGTATTCCTGCTCCAAAACCTTTGTCGGGGCTGCCGTAGGACTTGCCATTGCAGACAACCGTTTGCTCTTGACAGACCGTGTCGGTACCTTCTTCCCGGAACTTCTTCCGGATTCGGTTTCCGCTAATCTGGCAGACATGACTGTCCGTGACCTGCTTACCATGACGTCGGGTATCACTCCCGACTGGAATATGCGCAACCTCACTTCCGACTGGATACGTACCTTCCTTGCCAAACCGGTGAAAACTCCGGGCAAGAAGTTTGAATATGATTCGATTAGTACCTATATGCTTTCTGCTATCGTGCAGAAGGTGACGGGCATGACCTTGCTGGATTATCTGAAGCAGAAGCTTTTCACCCCGATGCATATCACGGACGTTGCGTGGGAGATAAGCCCCGAAGGCATCAATACCGGTGGCTGGGGACTGCATATTCAGAGCGAGTCACTGGCAAAATTCGGATTGCTGCTGCTGAACCGGGGTGTTTGGGAAGGCAGGCAGTTGCTCCCGGCTTCCTGGGTGGAGCAGATGATGACCAGACAGATAGGAGATTATGGCTATCAGATGTGGCTTTGCGAATATCCGGGTGCTGTACGTGCTGACGGGGCTTTGGGACAATACATTCTGATTGTTCCGGATAAGGATATGGTAGTGGTCATTACCGAATGTACATTGATAGACGGTCGTCGGCAGCGTCGTCTGGTCTGGAACCGCTTGTTGCCGGAGGTCGGTGACCAGGTATTAGCGCCCGGTAAGGACTACAAGCGCCTGCAGAAGAAACAGCGTTCTTATCAACTGCCGTTAGTGCAAGGAAAGGCTGCTTCCTCCCTTTCACAGAAATACGCAGGCAAGCGCATCCTGCTCGGAGAGAACAAATACGGATGGCAATCCATCGAGCTGCAATTCAAGCAGCAAGAAGTAGTGATGACTGTGGTGGAGAAAGACGGAAAGACATACAGTCTTCCGTTTGGCTATAAGCAATGGTCGAAAGCGGCAATTGATGGCTATCCTCCGTATTCGGTTGCTGCAAAGGGGCGTTTTAAGGGTATAGAAGGCCCTTTCCAGGTGGCAGGCAGTTATGCGTGGGCGTCACTTGATGCTTTGCAACTGAAAGTACATTATGTCAACTGGATAAGCGCTCTTGGGCTTACGCTCTGCTTTGAGGATAACAAGGTACTCCTGACTGTTACGGAGAATTATTCTTCGGGTGAAGGGGTGACTTTCGAAGGTACATTAGCACATTAAAATAATGAATCGTATTTTGCTTACTCTAAAACGGCCTTTTATCTGGCTGTACCGTTTCCGGCACCGTTGCGGCTACGGTGTACATTCTCCTTTTGCCTTTAACCTGATTACGCATGTAATTTACGAAAGTACGGCTTATTATAAATATGAAGAGCTGGCCAAGGCACAGAAGCAACTGGAGCTGGAGAAAGATAAACGTTGGAAGTACGAATCGAAGAAAGTAAAACGCCTTCTGTTCCGTCTGGTAAACTATACCCAGCCGGAGACCATTGTAGATGCCGGTACGCTTGCCGCTTCTGCCCTCTATTTGAAAGCGGGGAAGGAGGGGGCAGATTATACTTCGGCTTCCGACCTTTCCGAGCTCTTTCTGGAGAGTGGCGTTCCCGTTGATTTCCTTTATTTGCACGATTATCGTCATCCCGATTTTGTAGAGGAGGTCTTCCGCATCTGTTCCACCCGTACCAGGGGAAAGTCTGTTTTTGTAATTGAAGGTATCCGTTACACTCCGCAGATGTTTGCCCTCTGGAAACGTATGAAGCAGGACGGGTGGGCGGGTATTACGTTCGACCTTTATGACCTTGGTATCATATTCTTCGATAAAACAAAGATAAAACAAGACTATATTGTCAACTTTTGATTATCTTTAGGCGTTTCAATAGTGATTAGCGGTTAGTGATTAGTGCTTAGCTCCACTTACTGGCTGCTAAACATTAATCTCTAACCCCTAAACATTAATTCCTTATGAAGATATACACCAAAACCGGAGATAAAGGAACCACCTCTCTTGTAGGCGGAACCCGTGTACCTAAAACGCATATCCGCCTTGAGGCATACGGTACGGTGGATGAGCTAAATTCCAATCTGGGTCTTCTCATCACGTACCTGCTTGACGGAAAGGATAAAGATTTTCTGCAGCAAGTGCAAGACAGACTTTTTGCCGTAGGCTCTCATCTGGCCACAGACCGGGAGAAAATGGAGCTGAAAGAAGCCAGTATCATCAGCTCGGAGCAGGTGGAAATGGTGGAGCGGGAGATAGACCGTTTGGATACTCTTTTGCCTCCTCTTTCAGCCTTTATTCTTCCCGGCGGAAGTCGCGGTGCGGCACTCTGCCACGTTTGCCGTACGGTTTGCCGCCGTGCAGAGCGTCGGATTCTTGCTTTGGCCGAGCAAGTGGAAATCTCTTCAGAATTATTGGCTTATGTGAACCGCTTGTCTGATTATTTGTTCGTCCTTTCCCGTAAAATGAATCAAGACGACAAAAAAGGTGAAAATATTTTTGGAATAATAGTTGCAAGTGAAATAAATTGTTATACTTTTGCCGAAAAATAGAAATAGGATTTAATATTCACAATTTTAATACTAGAGACTATGTATTGGACATTGGAATTAGCATCTAAATTGGAAGATGCTCCTTGGCCGGCAACTAAGGATGAATTGATAGATTATGCCATGCGTTCGGGTGCTCCGCTTGAAGTGATTGAGAATCTGCAGGAAATGGAAGATGAGGGCGAGATTTATGAAAGCATAGAAGATATTTGGCCCGATTATCCCAGTAAAGAGGACTTTTTCTTTAACGAGGAGGAATATTGATACGCTTTAAAAGAAAAAACTTACCGGTATGTCTGGTAATATTTTGAAACATAGGGAGAAGTAATTCCAAAACCGATAACTATGGTTGAAGAATTGCTTCTTTTCTTTTTAATACCCCCACACTACAATAATAATGAATGTACAAGAAGCAACAACACGCCGGTTACCGGATTTGAAGGAAAGGCATCTGCCTGAAAACTGCCGCGAAACCATAAACACGATTTTAAAGGAGACTTACGGCTACGAACAGTTTCGTAATCTTGAGATTTACGATGACTTGTCCAAGGGAAAAGAGAAACTCTGCATTTCGCAGGGACAGCTGATAGAGAACGTTATACTGGAGGCTGAAAAGGCTTGGAAGGTGAAACGCAGGTAGACAATATCTTGCTGACTGCCCCTACCGGCTCCGGAAAATCCTTGTTGTTCCAGCTTCCTGCCATCTATCTGGGGAAGGAGTATAATCTGCTTACCATTGTGGTTTCCCCTTTGAAGGCGTTGATTGTAGACCAGGTGGAAAGTCTGCAAGAACTGGGGTATACGCGTGTGGCATACGCCTCGTCCGATTTATCGCCGGAACAGAAGATGGAGGTTTACCGGCAGGTGCGTGAGGGGGAGATTGATTTGTTCTATCTCTCGCCGGAATTGCTTCTCTCTTACGACATCAAGCATTTTGTAGGCGAGCGCCGCATCGGTCTGGTAGTGGTCGATGAGGCACATACGGTAACGACATGGGGCAAGGAGTTCCGTGTGGACTATTGGTTCTTGGGACGTTACTTGAATACGCTGAAACAGACTCTCGGTTATAATTTCCCGTTGTTTGCATTGACCGCCACGGCTGTCTGGAATCCCAAAGGGGGCAATGACATGATATTCGAGACTATCCGTTCCCTGCAGATGGAGCCTTGTGTGCTTTATGTAGGTACGGTGAAGCGCCGGAATATTGGCTTTGACATCCGTCAGATGGAGATGGAGGACGGGGAGACATACGACAAGGCAAAGCAGCGCGTAGTTGCTGCGCGGGTCGAAGACTTCCTGGACGGTCACAAGACACTGCTCTATTATCCTTTTGCGGGTGGCATCGACATGCGCCTGAAGACGTGGGTGAAGCCGGCAGACTGGCGTCTGGTCGCCTCCTATTATGGCAAGAAGGACAAGGAACAGAAAGCTGTCATTGTGCAGGAGTTCAAGGAAGGAACCAAGAAACTGATTGTGGCTACGAAAGCTTTTGGTATGGGAGTGGACATCAGTGATATAGACCGTGTATATCATGTGGCGCCATCCAGTACGTTTGTCGACTATATTCAGGAGATAGGGCGTGCTGCGCGTGATACGGAGATACAGGGTATTGCCGCTACCGACTACCATGAGCGTGACTTCTATTATATGAAGCGTCTGCATCAGACGGGGAACATTGCCCAGGAACAGCTGGTGCTTAATTCTGAGAAAGCTCATGGAAGTGTACCGCATGAAAGGGGAAAAACCGGAAATCATGGTGTCTTTGTCCGATTTTGAGTTTGTGGTGAAACTGCCGCGTACAAAGAACAAGCTGGAGTATGAAGCAGAGTTGGGACAGCTCATCAAGACTGCCTTGCTTTGGCTGGAAGACGATTTGATGCAGCGTTATGGAAGGCATCTGCTTGAAATCAGTCCCAAGAATCTGTTGACCGAAGGATATGTCCAGGACAAGACGGGTGATGTCTTTGCCCGTGAATTCCATAGCTATCTGACAAAGGTAGAAGGGGAGGACGGGGTTTACGTCGCACGTCTGGAAGCGCTTTGGGAAGAGCGTTTCCCTGAGCTTGGCTACAAGGAATTCAAACAGAAGTTGAATAATGGAACGTTGTGGGAAGGTGCCCGTACTGTGTCTGTAGGCAAGCATGAGGTGTTGTTAAAGGAAGATGCCACTGTCATCCGTGAGCGGATGGATGCCTTGTTCAAGAGTCTGACAATGATGCTGAAAACGGCATTGATAAAGTCGAAAGGACGTTTTGATGAAGAAGAACTGCGGACTGTCTTTGCCAGAGCATGGCATGGACGTGCG